>Ga0256405_10000065_pt1 | contig 305428 bp, 291 predicted proteins | sample RumenRJG_02DNA_FD_189096 | JGI IMG/M metagenome (GOLD analysis project Ga0256405, IMG submission 189096) | Bovine rumen microbial communities from Lethbridge, Alberta, Canada - RJG_02 | ecosystem: Host-associated > Mammals > Digestive system > Stomach > Rumen | place: Canada: Alberta...
GTGACATTTTGGATACAAATGGATATGAAGCCAAAGGCTTGAACAATGCCAACCATAGTTTAAACAAACTTTATATTGCTTTAGAAACGGCAACCTACATCTGAAGTATATCAGAATTGTAAATTCTCAATTTTCTAATACAATAAGCCCGGTTCCCATGTCGGATCCGGGCCTTTTTTTGAATCAGAACTCAATCGTTTAACGCCCCTAACGCTATCCGAAGGCTGGCCGAGACGATGAGGAGGAGCGCGGCGCAGCCGCGCTCCTCCTTTGCGCTCGAGGGCTCGATTGTTGTCTATTCGTCAAACAGCACCGATTCCACGGTGGTCTCCAAACCATCCATTGCTGATAACCAGTAACACCACGCTTCCGGATCGGGCTGTTTCGACTCGTCGTATTCACCTGCCTCTATCTCACGGCAACGCTCACTTTCAGCCTGCATCCTGTAGCAGGCCTCGCGATACTCTTCCAGTGCGAGCCGCAGCAGTTCCTTGTTTGCCTTCTTCATTTCCTGTCCTCCTTCTTTTCTGCCGGCTTGCCAAGGAATCCGGACCTGTTTTCCATTCTGTACGAAGTCCCTGACAGCTTGACCACATCGCATCTGTACAGGAGTCTGTCGAGAAGTGCTGTGGCAAGGACCTCGTCCTGGAGTATTGACACCCACTCGGTCGGGGCCTTGTTGGTCGTGATAATGACTGAGGCCTTCTCATGGAGTATGTTTATCAGATTGAAGAACGCCACGGCCTCCTCCTTCTTCATAGGCATGAGCATAATGTCATCGATGCCGAGAAGCTGGCATTTGAGCATCTTGTTGTAGGCACACATTGCCGATGTGGACGAGTCCTTCATCCTCAGGATATTGATGAGATTGTCCATCGTGACGAACTGGGCCTTGTATCCTTTCATCACAGCGTCTCGTATGAGACCGGCCGTCATGAAGGTCTTTCCGGTTCCGGAAGGTCCCATGAATATGATGTTGTAGTTCTGGTCGAGCCAGACAAGTTCCCTGAGCTGCTTCAACTGCGTCTTGGTGACGCCTGCACTGTGATTGAAGTCGAACTGGTCAAGGTCGCAGCAACGGGGCAGGCGTGCCTGCTTCATCCTCTTCGCCAGCTCGTTCTGCTGCCGCACATCCAGTTCCACCTTGAGTATGTCCAGGATAAAATCGAGGTAGGACGGCTTGTCGATCTGGGCCTGATGGATTATCTCCGAGCAGTTGTTCCGAAGGTTGCCGAGCCTGAGGGCCTTCGCATATACGCGGACGTCCTCCGTATTGATGTTGTTCGTCGCCATCACTCGCCCCTCCCATCAATTATGTCGGCATACTCGGACATCGAGCGCTTCTCCGGCATGATGTCCTGGCTTGAAAGGCCCGATGACAGGTTCGCGATTGGAGTGACCTTGGGCTGAGCCAGCATCCTGTCGGCAAGGTCCCGAGCAATCTCCTTCATGGTGTTTGCATTGTACACCTTCATCTCGGAATACATCTCCAGAAGCGTGTGGGCGCTGTCCTTGTCATAGTCGGTCAGAATGGACGCCATTGCCGTCACGTTCTTGCTGTAGTATCTCGGTCTGTCGGTCCGAAGGCTGTCGAGGAACTGTGACAGGAGCGTATTCTCGTCCCATTCCCCGAAGAACTCACGCAGGATGCGTTCGGACTCAAGGATGTCCCGGCTCTTGCTGCTTGCGTGGCCTTCCTTTGAGATGTACTTTCCCTTGAGGGGGCTTATGTCATGCCTTGTGATGAGTGAGAAGTCCTTCTGGTCGTATATCTCAAGCTCATTGAGGTCGACATTCCTGACGACAAGCACCTTGGAGCCTGGGCCCGTGTAGGTGCCGAGGGGCAGGCTGTAATAATTGCTGTGGTACAGGAGAGTGTTGTCCTTGCGGACGTTGTACTCCTTGGCGTCGACCTCCGGCTCGTCCCAGTTGAGCGTGTACGGAAGAAGGTGCTTCCTCTCTTCCTTGAACTCTTCCGCCGGCACAAGTCTCGTCGAACTGTTCACCTTGGCATTACCCGTGCGTTCAAGCCATCCAAGGGCCTCCTCATTGAGTACGGATATATTGACATAGGTCCTTCCGGCGAGGAAGTTGCCCTTCACGTACTTGACCACATTCTCAATAAGCCCTTTCGACGCAGGATCCGCAGGCATGCAGAAGACCGGCTCGAAATGGGCCGCAGCGACAAACCGGGCGAACTCGTCTGTCATCACGTAATCGCCGTAGTTCTCGCTTACGAGGATCTTCTTGTCCTGGTCATAGATGACCATCCTCGGCATTCCGCCGAAGTACTTGAAGGCGAGGTGGTGAGCATACACGACCGTCTTAGCCGTGAAGGGGATGTTCTGCAGGTAGATGAACTTGTATCTGGACCTTTGGAGTGCCATGGCGAAGAAATACACCTTCACCTGCTGCCCCTTGCCGCTCTTGAGCCACTTCTCCCCGAAGTCCACCTGTGCCTTCTCTCCGTATTCGCAGTCGGGCACCTTAGCCATCTGTCTGACTGGCTCTGCAATCTTCGGCAGGTCCTCGGTATCGCGCACGCGCTGAACCATACTGTATACCGTGCGCTCGCACACGTACGGCAAGTCCGGGAAGTGCTCCTTCAGGCGGTCATGGATCTGAGGCGCAGAAAGAAATTGTGTAGATTGAAGTTGGTTCTTGATGAATTCCTCATAAGCGTCAAGCTTCCGCCTCCGGCGCTGGAACTCCTTGTGCAGCCGGTCGTTGACCTCCGCTGCTGACATCCTCTGATACCTCCTGACAGTGTCACGGCTGATGCCGAGCTGCAAAGCAATCTGCATCTGGCTTAGAGATTGTCTCGATAATTCGTTAATTTTGTCCCACATTGTGACGATTTTAATAAGATTGTACTTTGTCATTGTTGTCTTTGTTAGAGACCTCGAGCATTTCTAATTTAGACAACAATGTTTTTTCTTATCCACTTCACTGCAGAACTCCTGATTGCACACCACTGCAGAAATTCCGATTTCCGAAATCTGCATAAATCTTATTTGCCGAAAACTGCGCAATCCTTATTTTCCGAAAATTGACTGAAATCAAATTTCCGAAAACTGGTGCATCACGCTTTCCGATTTTTGTATGATGTGATTTTTCCGAAATCTGCGGAGACAAAATTACCGCTTACAGTAATCTCGAGAGGTATTTAAGTTTTTCACTTGTTTCCATAATAATTTATTCGTATTTATTGTTTAACTCTAAAATAATGTTTTTTATACATTTCCTAAGAATTAAAGGTTCAAGGACTTCCACGTCTTCGCCGAAATAGAGGAGGTCGTGGATGAAGTCATAGTTGGGGGTGAGGTAGTAGGTGAAGATTGAGTAGTCTTTTGTGGTGTCGGTTGGTTTAATTGTAACAGTAGTTGCGGTTGTTTCAAGTTCTTGCTGGCTGTGGTGGAGAGGAAGAGTGCGGGTTTTGAGGCTTACGGTCAATCCACCGAATAATCCGTCCGAAGCACTATAGCTGTTTATCTTACGGCCGCACTAATAACATCTCATAATACTGATATGCCTATAATTATATTATTACCCCCTTACTTCCTTTGAGGCTGTTTTTCTGACCTCAGCATCCGGGTCCTTCAGAAAATGTTGAACATAATAGCCTCCCTTTGCCACCGCCAGCCTCACTCTCGGGTCTGAATCATCCTTCAGTTTATCGATTCCGTATCCCCACTCGGCCATTCTGATCCTGTCCTCAACTTTAGGGGAATCCACCATCTTGTCCATATCAGGGTAGGAACCATATTGCTGATATTCATCAACCACCCTGCCATCGTAGACAAACTTTTTCTGTTCAAGTTTCTTGATTCTTTCGTTAATCATGATTGTATCCATATTTGTATTCATTTTGGACTGATTTTTCCAGCTGTTTGTCGCGAATGACAGATACAATCTTAACCAAGAACACGACCACGCGCTCTTTCTTCTGGGCAGCAACTGTCTGAACTGTTCCCTTCTCGTAACCTGGGATTTGTGTAATTACTTCTGCCATATAAATCATTTTTCTTTTTGCGGCAAAAGTAATTTCAGCTTCGGCAAAATTATGGCAGAAGCTATAATTCCTCTAAATCTGTCTAAGATTTATTCTGTTCAAAATCATAGTTTGAATTAATGTCAACTTCTCGTTTAATGATTTTGCATTTAATACCTTGAATAGTGGTTTCTCCTTTTCCTTCAAAAAACTCTTTATTGAACGCATCAAAAGCTTTATTATTCCTATCAATCTTCTGCTTGTATCCATCTTCTTTAGCTACGTTGCCTGTAAAAATAAGTACCAACACAATCGCTTGCTTCTTTTTTCTCCTTTTTGCCTCTAGTATTGTACCAACGGTTGCTGTCAATAGTTGATATTGAAGATTTTTAATAGATGTAGGTGTACTCTTAAAATCTGAATGATCTTTGTTTGATAGAAACTTAATAAGACCTGGAATTCGCTTTTCTTTTTTGTTTACAGTTTCTGCTTTTTCCCACTCTTGTTCAACCGTGTTATTTCCAAACGGTTCAGAAACTTTTGCCTCCAACCCAATTACACAGTTTTTGCCAATCATTAACAAATCATGATTACGAGGGCCACCTGTGCCCAAATCAATATTTTCATCATTTCCCTTTTTTTCAAACCGGGTTTCAGCTTCTGGTTCACATACAAATTCTTTTTCTTTGATTAACTCATCATCTAACACTTTCGTTATGAATTCTGCAAAGGAAAGGTCAGTTGCGAACCGAGCGAGTTCTTTTGCACTTCTTCCATTTTTCCATTGCTTTTTAGAGTCTTTGGGCGGTGCGACCGTATGCCATATTTCAGCATCGTTAATCGCTACACTTTTCTTAATAGTGATTTTCATATGCGTTTTTTAGTTTATTTATAGTTCTTCTATATTCTTCTCTTAATTCCTTTGGTTCCAGGACTTCCACGTCTTCGCCGAAATAGAGGAGGTCGTGGATGAAGTCATAGTTGGGGGTGAGGTAGTAGGTGAAGATTGAGTAGTCTTTTGTGGTGTCGGTTGGTTTAATTGTAACAGTAGTTGCGGTTGTTTCAAGTTCCTGCTGGCTGTGGTGAAGAGGAAGTGTGCGGAAGTAGTTGGCTTGGCGGGCGCTGACTTTAATCTTGATCAGAGCGGGCTTTGAGTCTTCGTAATGCAGGACTCCATAGCGGGTACTGAAGAAAGAATCAGCATCAAATCCTTTTGGAGGCTTGAATTCCTTGCTGCTGACAATGGCAGAATTCATGCGGTCAAGAGAGAAAGAGTGAGGCTCCTTGTATTTGGCCTTGTGGTCACGGGCAAAAAGATACCAGCGGCGCTTGTATTCCTTAAGGCAGAAAGGCTCCAGCAGGAAGTCGCGAGGAGATTCCATATTGAAGCTTTGGTAATTGACCTCAATCATCTTTTCATCCCGCATGGCACGAATGATATCAGTCAGGAAGCGGTGGCTGGAAGGCTCGCTCTCGAATATGAGGCGGGAACGGAGGCTTGCGCTTTCATTGATGAGACCGTTGAGGCTGAGGGCCTCCATCATCCATTCACGGATGCCGCTCCCGCCTAGTTCTTCCCTGTTCTCGATGAAATAAGTATTGTCTCTTCTGTCGCATTTTATCTCTATGCCGAAGATGTCAGCAATGGCAGCTATGTGATTAGAGAAGGTACGGTTGGCGAGCTCTTTTTCTTCATCGTTGATGGAGCTGCGCATCCATAAATCCTTGATTTCCTTTAAGGTTAGACGGCCTCTTGTCTGGAGGGTTTCCAGGAGCCAGATGTGGGATTTGAAGTAATTCTTTGCCATAGCTATACAAAGATAATAATACCTTCGGCAAAAAAGTGGCTGAATGTCGAGTCTTTTTCTCGATTAATTGCAAAATATTTGGTAACTATTACCAAATTACAGTAACTTTTATATCTTTGTAAAAAGATATGACACGCATTATGGAAACTGGGAAAAAATACTATTTGCTAAATGATGTAGTTCCATTGTATGCTCTTCACCCAGGAGGCACGTTGCTGGAAGTATTACGGGAAAGGAAGATAAAGCACAAAGATTTTGCCCATTCTATTGGAATGCAGCCTTCACACCTGAGTGCATTGATTAATGGAAAGAGAAACATCACTCCAGCAATAGCTGACAAACTAGAGAAAGGACTTGGCATTTCTGCTACGTTTTGGAATAATTTGCAGAAACTGTATGAACTTGATTTACAGAGAATAAAAGAACGAGATAAGTTGAATTATGAAGGTAGAGGCAGAAGGTGATTTGAAGGAGTTGATTGAAACCGATACTAATCGAAGGTATAGAGATGTTGCAAGGAATAGAGAACTCTTAGATGGTTTAAAAAGAGCTATTGAATTATTTGCTTCCGCTGATGATATAAATGCAATAAAGGCAATTAGTTTTTTGCATTATGAAAAACTCAAATATGAGTTGTCGGGACTGTCATCAGTCAGGCTTTCCAACCGTTATGTTCATCGGCTCATATTCGAAGAAAAAGATGATTTGATAACATTGAAACTCATAGAAATAGATGACACGCATTATGGAAACAAAAAATGATGGATACGTTGTTATTAATGACAGGACATGCTTTGCAGTACATCCGGGAGAAATACTTCAAGCAGAATTAAAGGAGAGAAAGATAAAGCAGAAGGATTTTGCGCGTTCTATTGGAATGCAACCTTCACATTTGAGTGCATTGATTCACGGGGTTAGAAGTGTTACTCCTGCGATTGCGGCCAAACTTGAGAAAGGTCTTGGGATTCCTGTATCCTTGTGGAATAATTTGCAGACCAAGTATGTTGCAGACTGCATTAGGCTAAAGGAAAAGAGAGATGAAGCGGCGGGCAAAAAATCGCCTGAGGGACAGGCTCCGGTAAAGCCTTATCCTGTAAAACAGTATCCTATGAGAGCATTGGCGGATCCTGCCGGTCTGTCTTGTGAGGGGCAGACAAAGATTATGCTTACCGTGGGAAACTCTGATGTGGAATGGCTGGAGTTTCTGGCGGACAGGATGGGATGGGGGTTCAGGCAAGTCTGATGTCTGCCGTTCAAGACCTAAGACTTGTCGAAGGCGGAGACTATCTTGCTTACAAGAGGGTGGCGGACAATGTCTTCCGTGCCGAAGTTAATTATCGCGATGCCTCTTATCTTGCCGAGCATCTTGATGCCTTTTTCCAGTCCTGAGTCTTCTTTGTTGGGAAGGTCTATCTGGGTCATGTCTCCGGTGACAATGAACTTGGAGTTGTTGCCCATTCGTGTGAGGAACATCTTCAGCTGGCCGAGGGATGTGTTCTGGGCCTCATCGAGGATTACGAAAGCGTTTTCCAGGGTTCTTCCTCTCATATAGGCGAGCGGGGCTATCTGGATGATTCCTTCTTCCATCAGTTCCTTGAGTTTGGAAGGAGCTATCATGTCTCCCAAAGCATCGTAGAGTGGCTGTAGATATGGGTCCAGCTTTTCCTTGAGGTCTCCCGGCAGGAACCCGAGTCTTTCTCCGGCTTCAACGGCTGGCCTTGTGAGGATCAGGCGCCTGACTTCCCTGTTCTGCAATGCCCTTACTGCCAGGGCTATGGCGGTATAGGTCTTTCCTGTTCCGGCAGGTCCGAGGGCAAATACCAGATCGTGAGTGGCATAGTCTTTTACCAGCTGTTTCTGGTGTTTGGTGCGGGCTGTAACAATCTTTCCGTTCTGCCCCATCACTATCATGTCCTTGTCGCTGGCGGACGGTACGGTGGCCTTGCTTTCTCCGCTCTTTTTGTCTGTCTTTGAGATGAAGATGCTGTCCACGTCATCTGTGTTGAGATGGCGTTTTTTCATCCTTATCTTGGTGAGAGCGTCTATGGCGTTCTGGAAGGTGTCCATATCCTTGTAGCTTCCCTTGAGCTTTATGGTAGAGTCTCTTGGAGTTACCTTCAGGTCAGGGAAATATGAGCACAGATGGTTGATTATGCGATCATTGATGCCATAGATGTCTATGGGGTCTATGTTCTGGAGCTGTATCTTTTTTTCAGGCATAAAAGTTTTGTTTGTAAATACCTTGTTCTATTCTGTGTAAACCACCTTTATGAGGTCTTGTTTTACAATCTTGGGCCAGAAGTCTGATATGGCCTTGAAGGCCTGCTGCTGGGCAGGAGTTTTGCCTCCGGATTTGAAGTCTTGGCTTTGGAGGAATTCTTCTATCGGAACCACGCTGAAGTCTTCCGTGTATTGGCCCGGTCTGAAGCACCAGAGGTATTTCCAGTCGGGCATAAGCATCTTGACCTTACCGCTGGCCCTGTCTCTTGTAAACGAGAGGGTTATAAGCATTCCGGTGGAAGTCCATCCGCTGCGGCTCATATTGGAGATGTAGTTTCCCATAGAGTAGAAGAGTATCCTCTCCACGCTGTCTTTTGCCATGGGCTCCTGTTGCCTTTTCACATAGATGTAACCTTCTTCCGGTACGTGAGGATGCCCTCCGATTATGGCGTTGACTCCTTCTCTGAACATCATCTTTGCATATTGTTTCTGCTCAGCGACAGGTGCCAGCACATATTCTATCCCCCAGTGTGGAAGCGCGATTATGATGTCAGCTCCCATTGCCTTTGCCTGACGGATATGCTTTTTGATTTCCGTACTGTCTTGAAGATTGACATAGTACGGGTCAGGTATAGGGAGTCCGTTGGTGTCGTATGTGTAGTTGAAGAGGGCGAACTTCATTCCTTTGAGCTCTACCAGAATGACAGAGGCCGTGTCTGCCTGCTTCTTGTTGCGGTAGGCTCCAAGAGTAGGCATCTGGAGTTCCGAGTATGCCGTAATAGTGTTTTTAAACCCGGTGGCGCCCTTGTCGCAGATATGGTTGTTGGCCATCAAAAAAAGGTCTATGCCGGCATCCTTTGCAGCTGAGGCGATCTCAGGGGGGGCGGAGAAACAAGGGTAACCGGTATAAGGCTTGGTGCCGACCGTAAACTCCATGTTGGCAACCATATAGTCTGCCTGCTTGAAAAGCGGGGCGACATATTTGAAAGCATTCTCGTAATTGTAGTTTTTCCCTCCACCTTTTTTCAGGGCGGCGTCTATCTGCGCCCCGTGCTGCATCACGTCACCGGTAAAGGAAATGGTCACGGTATCGCGATGAAGGAAAAAGTCAACATCCCCGAACGGCCTCGCCTTAGGTAGCGGACCAGGGTTAATCTGCTGAGCTAATGCTCCGACTGCCAGGCAGACGGCAACGGAAAGTGTCAATATCCTTTTCAAATTCATGACATAAAGATAGCGTTATTCGTCCAATCGTGATGCAAAACCTTTGGAATATTGTGTTTGACGGCAATAATTGTTAATTTTGTCCAGATTACACTATGTATGAATATGGACAAGAGACTGCTTGCCGTTTTGGCTCTCGTTATGGCTTTGGCTTCCGGATGCGACTGGATTAGAGCAAAGCTGGATATGCCTACTTCTGAGGATATTGCAAAGAAGAAAGAGCTGATTGCCTTGAAAGAGGCTGCAGTTAAGGCATCCGTTCCTTCGGATACCCTGAAGGCTGACTCCCTGCAGATGACTGATACAACTGCCGTTACCTCCATCGCTGAGGCAAATCCGGAGCCTTCCGCTTCCGGCTTGGCCCTTACTCCGCGATCAAGTCTCGACAAGACATATTACATCATCGTAGGTGCTTTCAAGACAGATGAACTCGTCTCTTTGAGCCTTAAGGAAAATGAAGGTATCCTTGATACTCCTTTCGCCTTTGCTGGCAATGGGCTCAAATATGTGGCGATAGGAGGTTATAACACTCTGGAAGAGGCCCGCGCGGCCCTTTACGAAGCCCACAAGAAGGCTCCAGAAGCTTGGGTGTGGAAGAAAAACAACTGATTTTGCTAAATTTGTGCGATTGTGTGCCAGATGAGCAGGGCATATATCGCTGAGATTGATTATTAGTTTATTTATTAGATACTTACACTTTATGAAGACAACAGCTTATACTCAGAAACACATTGAACTGGGAGCCAAGATGACCCCGTTCGCAGGTTTCAACATGCCTTTGGAATATACAGGAATAAGGGCAGAACATCTGGCCGTTAGGCAGAGCGTAGGAGTTTTTGATGTCTCCCACATGGGAGAGTTTACCGTAAAGGGCCCTAATGCACTGAAGTTCATTCAGTATGTAACCAGCAACGACGCATCTGTCCTTTTCCCTGGAAAGGTCCAGTACTCCTGCCTTCCTAACGGGAAGGGCGGTATAGTAGATGACCTTCTGGTATATTGCAAGAGTTCAGAAGATTATATGCTTGTGCCTAACGCCGCAAACATAGACAAGGATTTTGCACATCTGTGCCAGTACGCCCCTAAGTTCGGCTTGACTCCTGGAGTTGATTTCTGCAATGTTTCCGACCAGATAAGCCAGCTGGCAGTCCAGGGTCCAAATGCCATGAAGGTTATGCAGAAGCTCTGCAAGGAAGATGTCCTGGGAATGGAATACTATACTTTCAAGATTCTGGAAGTTGCCGGATGCAAGGACGTGATCCTTTCCACTACCGGATATACCGGAGCCGGCGGATGCGAGGTTTATATGAAGAACGAGGACGCTCTCAAGGTATTTGACGCAATCTTTGAGGCAGGAAAGGAATTCAACATCGTTCCTGCGGGACTGGGATGCCGCGACACTCTCCGCCTGGAGATGGGTTTCTGCCTTTACGGCAACGACATTGATGACGACCACTCTCCACTGGAGGCTAACCTCGGCTGGATTACCAAGTTCAACGATGTAAAGGGAGACTTTGTGGACAGGGACTATATGCTCAAGCAGAAGGCTGAGGGCCTGAAGAGAAGGCTCTGCGGCTTTGAACTCATAGACAGGGGAGTTCCTCGCCACGGATATGAGATATGCAACGCTGAAGGAAGGGTTATCGGAAATGTCACCAGCGGAAGCCTGACTCCTTGCTGCGCCCGCCCTATCGGAATGGGTTATGTGGAGGCTCCTTTGTACAAGCTTGACACTGAGATTTATATCAAGGTGCGCGACAAGCTCCTCAAGGCAGTTGTCGTAAGGCCTCCTTTCTATAAGGGATAGTTTGCTTATTAAGTTCAGAAGATGCTCAGGCGGACTTTGAAGAGATTCAGCAAGCTGATAGTTTCAGTTGGCATTGCCTGCTGCCTTGTGGCAGGCGGTGCCGGTTTTGCATCCGCCCAGAACATAGGCGGAGCAAGGCCGGAATTGCCCAGAAACCTGGAGGACTCATTGAAGAAACAGGTTTCTTTCCTCTCTTCTTCAGCGATGAAGGGCCGCAAGGCCGGGAGCGCGGAGGAGAAACTGGCCTCCGAGTATATCTACGGCTATCTTCAGGATCTGGGAGCAATGATGCTCTCCCCGAAGGAAGGGGATGATTTCGGATTGGCCAATCCGGTTACGGGAGACACCCTGCATTCTCGTAATATAGTTGGCATCATTCCCGGATATGATCCTGCCCTGGTGGGTGAGTTCATAGTTTTGGGAACCCAGCTTGACGGTCCGGGATATGAGGTGCTGAATGTCAACGGAGAGAGAAAGGAGAGGATATTCCCGGGGGCTTATTCCAACGCCTCCGGAGCTGCCGTCCTGCTTCAGGTGGCAAAACTTGTGGCGCAGAACAAGTTCATGTTCCCCAGGAGCATAATGTTCGCATTCTTCGGTGCCGGGAATCTTTCCCAGGCAGGGAGCTGGTATTTTTTGAACCGCTCGTTCGCAGACAAGGACAAGATACGGTTCATGGTGGATGTCAATTCAGTGGGAAGGGACAGCGGCCCCAACACTTTCCAGGCTTTCATCGGCCTGCCGGACAAAGAGATACTCAAAGACATCTTTACCGTTGCGGAGAGGCCGTTCAGCCTGAATGTGAAAATCGCCGAGAAGGAACCGGTTCCGTCTGACTACAGGAGCTTCCATTCCGCCGATATCCCTTTCACTTTGTTCTCAACTGGAGACAACAGCCTAAGAGGTAGTATCCACGATACTCCGGACCAGCTGGATTATCTGCAGCTTTCACAGATCGTGGAATATGTGTATTCCTACTCCCTGCTGCTTTCAGGCAAGGAGGAGTTCCGTGAGACGGCCTCAGATGAAAGCGGGGAAAACCGCATCTACAGCCAGATGGAAGTAGACAAAAGAGCGTCTTTCATGAAGGGAGACGAGAAGACCTTCCTCAGGGATTGGGTTTACCGCTATGTCAAGTATCCGGAAAGTGCAATTGCCTCAAAGACAGAAGGTACGGAAGTGGTGGACTTTGTGGTTGGAACAGACGGAAAAGTGCGAGACATAAAGATTGACTCAGGCCTTAGCGATGAAATAGACAAGGCAGTGCTCAAGGTAATAAAGGCATCCCCTAAATGGACTCCGGCTGAGATAAACGGCAAGAAAGTACCGGTGAAGATATCCATAGCCGTTGAGTTCAGGCTGGCGCAAGGTTCAAAATTTGGAATAAACAGATAGAATAAAACATACAATGGATTACAAGTTCAATGAAATTGAAGCCAAATGGCAGAAGTACTGGGCTGAGAACAAGACTTTCTCGGCAAAGACAGATCCTTCAAAGCCAAAGTATTATGTACTTGACATGTTCCCTTATCCGTCCGGAGCGGGGCTGCACGTGGGACATCCTCTTGGTTACATAGCAAGTGACATCTATTCACGTTACAAGAGGCTCAAAGGGTTCAACGTCCTGCACCCTATGGGGTATGACGCGTTTGGCCTTCCGGCTGAGCAGTATGCCATACAGACAGGGCAGCATCCTCGGGTGACAACCTTCCAGAATATAGACCGCTATCGCAGCCAGCTGGACAGGATAGGCTTCTCCTTTGACTGGGACAGGGAAGTGAGGACTTGTGATCCGAAGTATTACAAATGGACCCAATGGGCGTTCCTGAAGATGTTCCAGAGCTGGTACAACCAGGAGACTGATTCCGCTGAGCCGATAACGGAACTTGTCATCCGTTTTGAGAAAGACGGCAACAAGAATGTCAAGGCTGCCTGCGGAGATGTTCCTCAGTTTACTGCTGAGCAGTGGAAAGGTTTCTCGGAAAAAGAGAAAGCCGATATACTTATGCAGTACCGTATCGCCTATCAGGGCGAGACTTCCGTTAACTGGTGCCAGGCTTTGGGTACGGTGCTTGCCAACGATGAAGTCAAGGAAGGGCTCTCTGTAAGAGGCGGCTATCCTGTGGAACAGAAGAAGATGAAGCAGTGGCAGCTGAGGGTTTCCGCTTATGCCGGAAGGCTTCTGGACGATCTGGAAAGCCTCCAGTGGAGCGATGCCCTGAAGGAGATGCAGCGCAACTGGATAGGCCGTTCATACGGAACACAGATGGTGTTCAAGGTGGTGAATCCTGATCCTGCAGACGGCAGCAAGTTCGACAAGGAGTATGATATGGAAATCTTCACTACCCGTGCAGACACTGTATTCGGAGTAACCTTCATGGTTGTTGCCCCGGAGAGCGAGTGGGTGGAGAAACTTACTACAGCTCCGCAGAAAGCGGCTGTAGATGAGTATATTGCCCAGGTCAAGAAAAAGACGGAGAGAGAGCGCATCGCTGAGACAAAAACAGTTACCGGAGTTTTCTCAGGTTCCTGGGCCGTCAATCCGTTCACGGGTGAAAAAGTTCCTGTGTGGATTGCGGAGTATGTGCTGGCCGGGTATGGAACAGGTGCTATCATGGCGGTTCCTGCTCACGACAGCAGAGACTACGCTTTTGCCAAGAAGTTTGGCCTGAAGATAGTTCCTCTGATTGAGGGATGTGATGTCTCCGAGCAGAGCTTTGATGCCAAGGACGGCATTATGGTCAACAGCGGTTTCCTTAACGGCAAGACCGTGAAGGAAGCCATTTCCGACGCCATTGACGAAGTGGAATACAGGGGAATCGGGCACAGGACGGTCAATTACCGTCTCCGTGATGCCATATTTTCCCGTCAGAGATACTGGGGAGAACCGTTCCCGATCTACTACAAAGATGGCATAGCCACCCCTGTGGATGAAAAGGACCTTCCTCTGGAACTTCCGGACATTGAAACCTTCAAGCCTGCGGACAACGGAGAGCCTCCGCTTGCAAGGGCAAAGGACTGGACCTACAAAGGCTATCCTCTGGAGAAGAGCACGATGCCGGGCTTTGCAGGCAGCAGCGCTTATTACCTGAGGTATATGGATCCGGGCAATGACCAGGCGCTCGTAAGCACCGAGGCAGACAAGTACTGGAAGGATGTCGATCTCTATGTAGGTGGAACAGAGCATGCTACAGGCCATCTGATTTATTCCCGCTTCTGGAACAAGTTCCTCTATGACCTTGGCTATGTATGTGCCAAGGAACCGTTCAAGAAGCTGGTGAACCAGGGTATGATCCAGGGCCGTTCAAACTTCGTTTACAGGATAAAGAACACCAATACTTTTGTTTCCTGCGGGCTTAAAGACAAATACGATACAACCGAGATCCACGTGGATATAAATCTGGTTTACAATGACCGCCTGGATGTGGAGGCTTTCAGGAAATGGAGACCTGAATATGCTGATGCTGAGTTTATATTGGAAGACGGAGAATATATCTGCGGATGGGCGGTGGAGAAGATGTCCAAGAGCATGTTCAACGTGGTCAATCCGGACAATATCTGCGAAAAGTACGGAGCGGACACACTCCGTCTTTACGAGATGTTCCTCGGCCCTGTGGAAATGAGCAAGCCTTGGGACACCAAGGGAATAGACGGCGTCCACAGATTCCTCAAGAAGTTCTGGAGGCTGTTCTTCGGCGGCGGTGAAGGTCTTGGAGATTTCAGCCTTTCCGAGGACGAGCCGACTCCTGCAGAGCTCAAGGTTCTCCACAAGCTGATTAACAAGGTGGAAACCGACATCGAGAGCTTCTCCTACAACACCTCAGTTTCCGCTTTTATGGTTGCTGTCAATGAACTTGGAGCCCTCAAGTGCAACAAGAAGAAGATACTTGTGCCGATGATAGTGCTGCTCAGCCCGTTCGCCCCTCACATCGCCGAGGAACTTTGGCACTTGAGCGGCAACACTGAAAGCGTTTCATTTGCAGACTTCCCGATGTATCATGAAGAGTACACCAGAGAAGACAGCTTTGAATATCCTGTATCTTTCAACGGCAAGACAAGGTTCAAGCTGCCTCTTCCTAAATCTTTGGGCAAGGGGGCTGTAGAAAAGGCTGTGCTGGAAGCTCCTGAAACTGCCAAGTACCTGGCGGGCAAACCGGTCAAGAAAGTGATAGTTGTTCCCGGCAGAATCATTAACATTGTGATGTAATATGCCTGAGGTAAAGAAGAAGGTCTCTGTCAGGAAACTTATCCTTGACTATTTCCTTATCACGATAGGGGTTTTGATGTACACCTTCTCATGGCAGGCCTTTGTGGTTCCGACCGGCATTTCAGGAGGAGGGCTGGTCGGTTTCTGTACGGTGCTCAACTATGCCACGGGAATTCCTATTCCTGTTTTCTTCGGAACCATCAATGCCGCCTTGCTGATCATAGGAACGATTGTCCTGGGGAGGGGATTCGGTTTCAAGACTATCTACAGCATCATACTGTCCACGATTTTCTTTGCCATAATGCCCGGCATGGAGTGGATTTACAACATCGGTCTGAACACGATTCCTCCTGACAGTCCGCAGGCAGCCTTGCGCTATCTGGTGAACCCGATAATAGGAGGCTTCCTATGTGCTGCCGGAATTGCATTGATATTCAAGAGGAACGGTAGTACCGGCGGGACGGATATCCTTGCACTTATCATAAACAAGTATAAAGACATATCTCCCGGCAAGGTATTCATGTATTCGGATTTCTGCATCGTAGCCTCCATAATGCTGCTTCCGGACAAACATCTGAGTGATGTCATTTTCGGTTATATCTTTACCATCGCCTTTTCCTACATGGTGGATCTGATACTGACAGGCAGCGAGCAGAGCGTTCAGGTAATCATATTCTCCCAGAAGTATCAGGAAGTTGCAGACAATCTCATGTATGAGCACAACAGGGGAGTCACAGCCCTTGATTCCGTGGGTTGGCATTCCAAGCAGGAAGGCAAGGTCCTCATTGTTGTGGCAAGAAAATATCAGTTGAAGGACATAACCCAGGCTGTAAAAGGAGTGGATCCCAAGGCTTTCATTTCCGTCTCCAACGTGTCTGCGGTATATGGTCTGGGTTTCGCCGAGATAAAGGGAAGAGCTGGAAAGAGCACAGAAAGCAGGCTCAAGCGTCTGCTTAAATGGATAGACAGTTAAAATGAACATGAAAAAGATATTAGGAACCATAAAGGCCTACATCATCATTACCCTGGGCCTTTTGTGTTATGTTTTGGGGTGGACGATATTCCTCATTCCAAATAATTTGGTGGGAGGCGGAGTATCCGGTATATCTTCAATCATACTATATGCGTTCGGAGTTCCTATCTCCGTAACATATTTTGCCATCAACATCATACTCCTTCTGATAGCTTTGAAAGTTCTGGGTAAAGGTTTCGGCGTAAAGACGGTATATGCCATTGTGGCGGCTACGCTTTTCTTCCAGTTTGTGCCGGCGTTCATACCCCAGGACTTCATAGAAGAGATTGCAATCTCCAACGGAAAACTTCTTTCCGCCATATTTGGTGGAGTTCTCAGCGGCCTGGGAATAGGCATCAGCTTTTCACAGGGCGGAAGCACCGGAGGAACTGATATAGTTGCCCTTATGGTGGCCAAATACCACAACATAGCTCCGGGCAGGATGATCCTGTATATGGATCTTGTTATCATAGCCTGCTCCCTTCTTATTCCGGCCAAGGACATTACAGATGCCGCAGGAAATGTCATAGGCAAGGAAACCTGGGGAATGAGACTGGCCACAGTCCTTTACGGATATATGCTCATAGCTTCATGCTCGCAGATTGTGGACATGATGGTGGCCGGAAGCCGCCAGAGTGTGCAAGTCTATATTTTCTCACGAGAGTACGAGAAAATCGCTGATATCATAACAAAAGAAATGGGCCGTGGCGTTACTGTCCTGACAGGTGAGGGGTGGTACACCAAACAGGAGAACAAGATGCTTATGGTACTGATACACAAGACCGAGACGAGCAAGATCCACAACCTTATCAAAGATATAGACAGGGATGCCTTCATCTCAATGGCCCCTGTAACAGGAGTCTGGGGGAGAGGTTTCCAGCAAATAGGCAAGTAGATTTTTACAATTCCAGAATTGTACTCAGGTATAATATTGTAATTATCAAATAATCAATATATTATTTGACAGGTGGGGAGTGCTGGAGAAGGCACTCCTCTATTTTTGTGTTTTCTTAAAACACAAAAAAAATGGATCTTTTAACACACACAAAAACTTTGTTTTCCAAGTTGTTTCTCAAAAAAAATGTGCATAAGCAACAATCTCATCCTCTGGTTGCCGGTTATAAACTCAACAATCCAGCCTCGTCTTTTCTGTATGAAGGGAACGAGGTAGTGGAGATAGCAGACAAGCTGCTTGAGCTTTATGAATTTGACAAGCCATACCTGAAAGCCGGCTTCAAGCTTTCAGAACTTGTGAATATCCTGGGAACCAACAGGAACTATCTATCCCGAACCATCAACAATTATCTTAGGATCAATTTTAACCAACTGAACAACTATTACCGTGTAAGGGAGGCTTGTCTGGTCTTCCTGGATAATACTGACATTACTTTCAAAGACTGGATGGAAAAAGCCGGATTTTGCTCTTCATCCTCTTTTTCCGGTTGTTTCAGTTATTATGTGGGCATATCTCCTGTAAGGTGGCGCAAAGAAGTGCTCCAAAGAATGAAGAGGGGGGAGAAGGTTTCAGCAGATGACTACATCAAAGATTTCAGGTACAGGCTTTAATCCAAAGAAACTGAATATGGGTTCTATTTTCAACAAGACGGCATCCCGGCTTTTCAGGGGCCGGAGCAAGGATTCCAGGAAAGCGGAAGACCTTTATCTTTTGCTTCGTTATCCGGAATGTGGGGTTTATACACCTAAAGTACAGACACTTAATGAATTATGGTATAGGCTGAGGCGGTGTATAGAGGAACGTAAGCTATATCTTGACCCCTACATAAGCATATCGCAGGTAGCCAAGATTGTAGGCAGCAACCGCACTTACATTTCCGAGATACTTGCGCCGGAGAAGGGGTACAAGTATTTCATGAATGAGTATCGGCTCAAGCACATAGCCCAAAGACTTGAGCATGTGGACATAGCCAAGGAGACTTGTTTTCTTTCAGAGGAGTATGGCTTCACTCCGCCTGAAAAACTGTCAGATATAGTTCTTGAAAGCGGGTTTGCTGATATGCGTACTTTCCGCCGGGCGTTGAGCGCTTCTGAGGGGAAGTGGGCGCAGATAATCAGAGGAAAAATTTATTGACCTTTGCAAGTACTTGTGGCAGAGCAAAAACAACAACCCTGTCGTATGGGTTTACCAAGGTGTTGCCGCTGACGATTATACTTTCCTCACCTCTGATTATTCCACCTATGATTGCTTCCTTAGGGAACTTGAGGTCTTTTACAGGGGCTTTGGTTATGGCGCTTTCCGGGTTGGCTATGAACTCCAGGACCTCAGCGTCTGAACCGTTGAGGCATTTGATGGACCGTACCTTGTTGCTCAAGGTGAAACGGAAGATACGGCCTGCAGTCACAAGCTTCTTGTTTATGACCGCATCAATGCCCATGTCCTCGGCAAGTTTTATGTACTCAATGTTTTCCACTTCTGCAATCACCTTAGGAACGCCCATGTTCTTTACGGCTACTGAAGAGAGTATGTTGGTTTCACTGGAGGAGGTCACGGCCACGAAAGCATCATAGCCACCTGCGTCTTCCTCAACCAGAAGGTCTGTGTTTCTTGCATCTCCGTTGATGACAACAATATCCGGGAGAGCCTGGGCAAGGTATTCGCACCTTTCCTTGCGCGGTTCCACCACCTTGATATGTTCAACTTTGCCAACCATCTTGCGGCAAAGCATTTCCGCAATTCGTCCTCCTCCAACTATCATAAGGTTCTTGACCTCTATCTCAAACTTTCCGGAATGTCCCATCAGCTCAGCGAAACCTTCTTTCTTGCATACCATGAATACAAGGTCTCCCTGCAAAAACTTGGTGTCGGCATCAGGAATGATGGTCTGGTTTCCCCTGGCTATCGCAACCGGTTTGAACGGTTTAAGTTCCGGTTTCCCGTCGCTGAGGATATTGAGGGTCTTTCCGATCAGAGGGGCGCCCTCATCCAGGCGGAAGACTGCCATCTGGAGTTTTCCTCTGGCGAAGTCCATGAATTCTGAAGTTCCGGTTTCTTTGAGAAGGTCTATGATTTCGTATGCCGCCATCTTCTCGGGATAGAACAGGAGGTCTATTCCCAGTTCGGTGAATATGAGCTTGTTGTCGTGCTCCATATATTCATCGTTGTTTATTCTGGCAGTGACCTTCTTGGCTCCCATCTTCTTTGCAAGGGCAGCTGAGATTATGTTTGTGTTCTGAGTCTGGGCGGGGCCGACGGCTATGAACAGGTCAGCTTTGGGAGCTCCTGCCTGCTTGAGAACCGGTATGGAGGTAGGGTCTCCGTGGACGGTGACAACATCAGCAAGTTCAGAAAGCTTGTCCAGCTTGTCCTCATCGTTCTCGATGATTGTTATGTCGTTGTCTTCTCGACTGAGCATTTTGGCCAGGTGGCTGCCAACTTCTCCTGCTCCTGCAATTACTATTTTCATGATGATAGGAATTGGTTTGCGGTTGTAAAGATAGTGCAAATATGGTATATTTGCGTAATTTATAATTATGTCTGAAAAAGGATGGCGAAGAAGTTTTTTGACATAGCTCACATTCTTGTTTCTTTGGAGATATTGGACGAGAAACTTTGGGGCAGGATTTCCAACCTGGCTCCTTTTGAAGTAGGGACAGCCTCAGACCCTGTGCTTGAGTTTTCACAGGTGGAGGCACTTGGAGAAGAAGAACCTGAGCCTCTTCTGGTTTCCGATGACAAGGGTTTCCCCAGAATTACCGTAGCCAAAACGGACCGGGGGGAGTGGTTCTTTACAATGGCTCCTTTAGATGACGCTCCTGTAAGCTGCCGCTGCATCTGTTCGGAAGATTTTTCAAAGGCCAGGTTTGAGGTTCTGGAGAGAAAGCATTTTGCCTTTTCCGTCAACAACGCCATGATGCTGGTCTATGCTTTGCGGACTTCTTCTTTGGGATGTCTTGAAATCCACGCTTCTGTTATAATGAAAGATGGCAAAGCCGTGGCTTTTCTCGGGAAAAGCGGAACGGGCAAGAGCACCCATACCCGCCTTTGGCAGGAGAACATACCGGATTGCGAGCTTCTTAACGACGACAACCCTATAGTATGCTGCCGTCCCGGGGGAGAGGTTTTCATCTGCGGTTCTCCTTGGAGCGGAAAAACTCCTTGCTACAAGAAGAAAGAGGTTCCGCTGGCTGCTGTTGTAAGACTCAACCAGGCTCCTTTCAACCGGATAAAAAAGCTTTCAGGCATCCAGGCTTACGCTGCCCTTTATCCGTCTGTTTCCGCTTACCGTCCTGAGAGGAAGGTGGCTGACGGCATTCACGACTCCATTTCAAAGGTTGCTGCGAGTGTTCCTTGTTACAATCTTGAGTGCCTTCCGGATGGAGAGGCTGCTCTTTTGAGTTATAGCACGGTCTATGGAAAAGGTTGAGATCCCCAATGAAGTCCTTATTCCGGAGATCGGAAAGTTGCTCGGAGAAGGCAGGGAAGTTGAACTGAGACCCAAGGGCAACAGCATGCTGCCGTTCATTCGTCAGGGTAAGGATAGTGTGGTTCTTAAAAAGAAGACCTCAGTTGAAGAAGGAGACATAGTCCTTGCGGACCTGGGCTCAAGGTTTGTCCTGCATAGGGTTATAAAGGAGGAAGGAGAGTGCTTGACCCTGATGGGAGACGGAAATGTCAAGGGCGTAGAAAAATGCCGTAAAAAGGATGTTCTGGGAACCGTTGTGACCATTCTGAGAAACGGAAAAAAAGAAGTGGTCCCGGGCAAAGGGAAAGTGTGGAGGATGCTGCTGCCAATCAGGAGGTATCTGCTGGCATTTTACAGAAGGGTTTTGATGTAGTCTTAAAATTGATTGTCGCGATAACACAATTGTTATGAAAATAAAGAAAGGATTTGTTTTAAGGCAGCTTCTCGGCGAATATGTTGTTACCGGAGAAGGTCTGGAGAGGATCAATTTCAACAAGATAATTTCTCTCAATGCTACGGCTGCCTATCTTTGGGAAAAAGTTCAGGACAAGGAGTTTACTGTCGGGGAACTGGCAGACTTGCTTGTTGAGCATTATGAAGTTGACAAGGAGACCGCCTTCAAAGACAGCGAGGCTCTTGTCAACTCCTGGAAAGAAGCTTCTCTTTTGGAGGATTAAATGAAAAGCATAGGATATTGCATACGTTCCGCCTATAGGCTCAGCCGTCCGGCTAGATGGAGGATTCTTGTCAGCGTACTCATAGGGGTGTTGCAGGTTGCAACTTCCCTTATGTTCGTATGGAGCAGCAAGGCTCTGGTGGATGTGGCTACAAAAGAAAGAACGGGCAGTATCTGGACTTTCGTCTTCATCATGGCTGCTGTTATGGTTCTTCAGATCTCGCTGAGGCTGTTTGCCGCCTGGTGGGAGAAGATGAACATGGTGAAGACACAGAACCTTCTGCGCCGGAATCATTTCTCCCATATTCTCAACACCAAGTGGATCGGCAAGGAAATCTACCACAGCGCAGATGTCGTCAACCGTCTGGAAGAGGACATAAGGGTCTTGACCGAGCTTCTGTGCGTCAGGGTTCCGGATGTTGCAATAACCATATTCCAGCTCTTGGCCGCATCTGTTTATGCCGTGATTCTGGCTCCGGGTCTTATCTGGATGGTTATCATCCTGATGATAATAGGGATTGCAGGTTCCAGGATGTTTTTCCGCAAGCTGAGGGCTCTTACAAACGAGATACGCAGCAAGGACAGCCAGGCTCAGCAGGTCTTCCAGGACAATCTGAGGATGAGGTCTCTGGTGCTTATGCTGTTCGGGCCTTCAAAAGTTGTGAAGCGTCTGGACGGCATACAGGATGATATAGAGACTCTTACCCGCAAACGGTTGTTCTATAACATGATAGCCAGAGGCTTCATGGGCTTCGGCTTTATGGGAGGCTATGCCGCCGCTTTCTTCTGGGGAGTGTTCGGCATCTATTCCGGGACCGTAACCTACGGTATGATGACTGCCATGCTGCAGCTGGTCAGCCAGGTTCAGCGTCCTATTTCTGATATAGGGCGGGCTATCCCGGCCTTCATCCATGCTGTGACATCCATCGAGAGACTTTCGGAAATCACGGAACTTGAGCTTGAGAGGCAAGGAGAGCAGATTATCTTTGAAGGAGCTCCTTCCATAAGACTCTCCGATATAGAGTTCATGTACCATGACAGTACCGAGTATGTTCTCAAGGACTTCAGCTGCGAGTTTCCTTCCGGCAGCCTTACTGCAATAATGGGTGCTACAGGTGCAGGGAAAAGCACACTTATGAAGATTGTCATGGGGCTTCTGCATCCTACCTCAGGTTCTGCTTCAATCAGCGGGAAGGTCAAAGGAGAAGACCGGACAGTGGAGATTTCTGCATCCACCAGGGAGAACTTCACTTATGTGCCTCAGGGCAACACTCTTTTGTCCGGTTCTGTCAGGGACAACCTTCTTCTTGTGGATCCTGATGCTGACGATGCCACTCTTTGCTCTGTACTGGAAACAGCTTGCGCTGAATTTGTGCTGGACCTTCCAAAGGGCCTGGACACACCTTGCGGAGAAGATGGCAGCGGATTGTCAGAAGGGCAGAGCCAGAGGATTGCCATTGCCCGCGCCCTCTTGAAAAAAGGCGGAGTGCTGATGCTGGATGAAGCTACTTCCGCTCTTGATTCCCGGACCGAGCGCCGGCTTCTGGAAAATCTCAGCAGTAAATATCGCGGAGAAAAAACAATAATTTTCATTTCTCATCGCGATGCGGTTTCTGAATTTGCAGACACCACTGTCCGCTTTTAGGTTTTTCTGGCAGAAGTCTGATGGAGAGGGTCATATTCCATATTGATGTCAACTCTGCTTTTTTGAGCTGGACGGCAGTCAAGATGCTCTCTGAGGGGCATCAGGATATTCGTCTGATTCCTTCTGTGGTAAGCGGAGATCCAAGTGACAGGCGGAGCATAATAACAGCTGCTTCCATTCCCGCAAAAAAGCTTGGAATCAAGACCGCACAGCCGGTTTCCATGGCTTTGAGAAAATATCCGAACCTGCTGATTGTAAGCGGAGATTGGGAATGGTACGGCAAGTGTTCCCGTGGGTTTATAGAGATATGCAGAAAGTATAGCCCTGTTCTGCAGCAGTTTTCCATAGACGAGTGCTTTCTGGACATGACTTTCAGGCTCTATGGCAAAGAGCCGGTTGAGGTGGCCGTGGCTCTCAAGGATGAGATCCATTCAAGTCTTGGGTTTACCGTCAATGTAGGTGTAGGTTCCAACAAGCTTCTGGCCAAGATGGCCTCTGACTTTGAGAAGCCGGACAAGGTCCACACGCTCTGGAGCAGCGAGGTTGAGAGGAAGATGTGGCCGTTGGGAGTAAGAGACCTGCTGTGGGTGGGCAAAAAGACGGAGCAGCGTCTTATGGATTACGGGATCAGGACCATAGGGCAGCTGGCCAAGACGGATATCAACTACCTGGAGAGGATATTCGGGGAAAGGTCTGCGCTGCAGCTGCATCTCTCATCCAACGGGATAGACTCATCGGAAGTGGAAACCGAGGTTCCTCAGGCAAAGAGTTACAGTGCAGAAAGGACTTTCTCCAAAGACCTTACAGACCCAAAGGATGTGGACCGCGCGCTTTTCAAGGTAGCCTGCATAGTGGCCCACCGTATCAGAAAAGACAGCTTCAAGGCTTCGTGCGTATCCATATTTGTCAAAAGGACGGACTTTACAACCAGCCAGAAACAAAGTACATTGACCCAGCCGACAGACATCACAGCCCTGATCCTCAATGAAGCCAGGCGGCTTCTGCCTGAGATATGGGACGGGGAGACTCCTCTCCGCCAGGTTGGTCTTGGAGTTTCACGTCTTACTCATGACACGGCAGAGCAGATGTCTTTGTTTGAAGATCCTCGTTTGGAATACTACCGCAACTGGGACAAGGAATATGACAGGAAAAAGCTGGATAAAGAAGACCCCCGTACTTTGGCGTACGAGAGTCTTTCAAAACATTCAGCAGACCATTGATCATTCAATGCTGATGAGTTCCTGGACAAGGGTAGTCTTTCCTTTCTTGTCGTAGAGAACATTCTTCACTACTCCTATGCCCTTTTTCATCCACATCTTGCAGGTTCCGGCCTGTTTGATATTCATTATGAAATTCACTTCTGAGGTATAGTCGTATTCAAGAACCCAGCAGTCAAAAGAACCGGCTGGAGTCTCAATGGTTTCCTGTCCGGTGAACCTGACATTGGTGTACTTGCCTGTAGTGCCGAGGGAGGCTATGCTTATTCCGCAGTCTCCCAGGTCTTCTCCCACTTTAGGGTCTTCAGGGATGATAGGGCCGTGCCCTTTCACGCTCAGGCCCGGGCCGTACTGGCCCATCATGGCTCTTGCATTGGTGTGGAAATATCCTTCTGCAGTCCATACGTTGCATCCTACAGGCTCCTGGGCCACGCCCTTGATGGATTCAATTTCAACATTGAATGAGATAGTGGTTTTTCCGTCTTCAGTATTGCTGCCTGTGATGTGGTATGTGTAGTAATCGTTGGTCTTTCCGCCTCCGGTCTTGTTTGCATATTTGAGAATCTTTCCCGGAGTTGAGCAGAACCAGGTTTCCTGCGCAAATGCTCCGAAAGTAAAGAGCATTGCTGATATCAAAAGTAAAGTCCTTTTCATACTCTGCGATTGTATTGAGTGTTTGTTATTTCTTTATGAACTCCACTCTGCGGTTCTTTGCCCTTCCGGCTTCTGTAGAGTTGTCTGCTACAGGCTCGTGGCTTCCCTTTCCTACGGCCCTGAGGTTGAAGCCGTCAACGCCCATTCCTTCAAGAGCCTTGACAACGGCCTCCGCCCTTTGCTGGGAGAGAGGGTCGTTCACCTTGTCGGAACCCTGGTTGTCGCAGTGGCCCTGTACCTCGAACCTTGCTGAAGGGTTCTTCTTCATGTAGTCTGCAACCTTCTTGATTTCCTCCATGCTCTCAGGCTTCAGGTCTGCCTTGCCACTGACGAACAGAATGTTGTTTGTAACAAACTTTCCGTTCTCTGCGATGGCCTTTTCCACCTCGCTCTTGTCGGTTGCGTTGCGGTCATACAGTTCTACGGCACCTTTACCTATGCGGAAGTTCTTTACATAGACATCCTTGCTTCCGCCCTGGGCAAATAGGGTTACCCAGCCTGCACCAGGCTTTGCATTAGGAACATTTATTACTCTTCTTCCGTCCACATAGAACTTGATAGCTCTCTTGTTGAAAGACAGAGCATAGTGATGCCATCTGCCGTCGTTGAATGTACCTGCTTCAGAACTTGACTTGCCTTCTGTGTGATTATAGGAAGGTTCTGAAGAAAGACAATAATCACAATTAAAAGTATGTATATCGCCACCCAACCAATATGTAATTGTAAATAATTCATTGTCTCTGCTTTGACTCTCATGCATGATATCAAGCTCAATGCTAGGGGCACCGTTCTTTTCAGTATCATCGAACAGCATATCATACTCGATGGTGAACACATCGCCGAGATAATTCCTGCTGCCGTCTTTCATAAGTGGAGAAATCCAGCTGTCGTCCTTGCTCATTGCAATGGCTGTTTCTCCGCCGATTCTCCCGACTTCCGCATAGCCTCTTACAAGGTCCCACTTGGAAGGGAACTCTCCAACCTGTTCCCCAGCAAGTCTGTCTTCAAAGATGGCAATCTCTCCGGGGACAAAGTCGCTTTTCTGGGCATCTGCACTCAAAGGAGCATTGTCCGGCCTCTTGGTTCCACAGTCGTCGCAGAATTTGCCGGTGTTTCCGGTATGCCCGCACTCCGGGTTGGGGCATGTCCAGGTACCAGGCTTTGCCTTGCCTGCGGAAGGAGCGTCAACATCATCGTTGTCTTCGTCGTCAGAATCCTTGTCTTTGTTCTTCTTTCCGCCCAAGAGACCTCCGATACCGTCAAACACTTTGTCAACTGCCTTGTCAACGGTTTCCTCGGTCTTGTCCTGAGTCTTGTCCTTTACGGCTTTTCCTATTTTCTTGAGGAAGCCCTGGGCATCAGCCCCGGCTGCCACAAACATCAGCATCGCGATAATTAAAACAATTCTTTTCATCTCTGTTGTTTTTTATGTTATTTCTTGTGATATCCGGAACAGTCCCGGGTTACAGCAATCCAAGTTCAATGGCCTTGCGGATCATCTGGGCCGGGTTGGCCGCATCAAGTTTGGATTTGAGCTTTTTGCGGTACCATTTGATGGTGTTCAGACTCAAACACATCAAGTCTGCAATCTGCGGGCTGGTCTTGCCTTCTGCTATCAGCTGCAGGATCCTTGTTTCCTTCTTGCTCAACTGTATGTTCCTGCTTTCGTGTAGAGCTGTCATAGTGTTCTGCGGTTGGTTAGTTGCACGTTGCAAAATTCGGGAAGAATTTGAGCAAAAACACTATACCAAAGGATAGAAAACACCACCCTTTTGGGTAGTTTTTAGGTATTTGGAGGCATTGTCGGGCCAGTTTGCTATCTTTGTGAAGAACAAAAACCACAACTATGAAACCGGTTATCAGCATCGCCCTTCTGTTTTCTCTTCTGTCTTTGACTTTTGCTGATTCATCTGCACAGTATTCAGACCATCGCGGAAGAAAAACCGATTCCCTGGAGAGTGTCGTGGCGGGATGGACCAGGGAGAAACTTTATTCTGCGCCGAAGGAGGAGTCTGACAAAATCCTTGCTGCCTATAAGGAGCTTATGTGGGGCTATCTTCAGATAAACCGGGAGAGGAGTATGATGTTTGCCGGTAAGGCTCTGGAATTCGGTATGGATCGCGGATACTGGTACACGGCGCAGGATGCTGCGAGGATACTGGGTTTGCATTATTATGCTTCACAGCAGTGGGATTCGGCATTATTCTACTACAACAAGGGTCTGGATATAATCCGGAAGATGGAGGACAAAGAAACCACGGAGTACAGTTCCAAAATATATGATCAGAGTACTATAGATGATGCCCAATCAGCATATTATGGCTCTCTGGGCAATATGTACAACATGATGGATTCCATTCCTCTGGCGATGGAGTACTACAAGAAGGCGGGGGAGATCTTTGAGAAGAACGGATGGAAGGAAAGCAACGCCATCCTCTGGTACAATATGGGTGAGACTTGGTTGGAAGAGGGGGATTACAAGGAAGCGGAAGACTGCTATTACAAGTCTTTGGAATATGCCAGGGCAAGCGGGGACAGTCTTCAGATATCCAACCCTCTCAAAGGTCTAGGTGCCTTGTATCTGGCCCAAGGTAAAACATCAAAGGCCCTCAGATGCCTGGAGGAGGCGGACAAGTACTATTCTCTCCACGAAGACCAGGAATTCAGGTCAAGGCTTGAGACGCTGGATGTGATGCGCAAGGTGCTTCAGCAGCAGAAGAAGCAGCTCAGGTGGATAGCCATCGGTTCTGTCTGCCTCGCTCTTCTTGCCCTTGCTCTTCTTGTTATCATAAGGCGCATGACAATCCTCCGTCACCAGAAGCAGGGTGCGGACCAAGCTCTTGTGGAAGCGTTGGCAGAACTCCCGGAAACAGAGGTCCAAGGTGCCGACTTGCCTTTGTCCCCTGACGGAAGGACTTTGCAGGATGCAGCAGAGCGGGAAGAATCCGTAATGCACAAACAAGACTCCAAGGAAAGCAAGGATGTAATCACCCTCACAGACAGGGAACGTGCTATACTTCCGCTTTTGGCTGAGGGGAAGACATCGCCCCAAATCGCCGAGAAACTTTATCTGTCCGTTCCTACAATCAAATGGTACCGCAAGAAACTCCTGATAAAGTTTGAAGCTACAAATACTGCAGACCTTATATACAAGGCCAAAGAAAAGGGTCTGATTTAAGCTATTTCCTTGTAAAGATAGTGTAGAGGCCTTTGAGGTTTGCCCCGAAAGGCTTGGCGTTCTCGCCGAAATCGTAATCCTTTCCGGCCGGCTTGAAGTTGAATTCGTCACATCCCATGTCGGACAGGGCTTTTATGACACTTTTGGCCCTGTCTTCGCCAAGGGCGTTTTCTTCATCTGTTTCAGCCCCAAAGCAAATCACTTGAACTATGAACCTGGAGTCAGGATTGTTTTTCAGATACTCGGCGATTTTCTGAATCTCATTTACGCTTTCAAACTTCAGTTCCGTGCTGCCCGGAGCAAAGGTTATCTTCTTTGAGGAATATCTGCCGTTGTTAAATGCACTGACGAGACTGACCGGACGGCTTGTTCCACATTCGGAACAGAATTTTCCGGTGTTCCCAGTGTGGCCGCAATCGGGATTTGGACAATTCCAGGTAGGGCTTACCAGGTTGTTTTTGCCTTCAGTGTCTTCCTCATCCTCCTCATCTTCATCCTCATCCTCCGCTGATTTTTTCTTTCCGCTCAGGAGTCCTCCGAGGGCATCAAAAGCTTTGTCAACGGCCTCGTCAACAGTTTCTTCTGTCTTGTCAACAGTCTTTTCCTTTATGGCTTTCCCGATTTTTTTGAGGAATCCCTGGGCGGCGGCATCATTACCGGCGCATGCCAAAAGCAAAACAGTAATCAATAAGACCAATCTTTTCATAGCTGCTTTTTTTGTTCAAGTTTGGTTTCAAGTCCAAAGTTAATGATTTTACCCAAAAGAGTAGTGTTTCTTGGCAAAAAAGAAAGAGACAAGAAATGTCTCTTGTCTCTTTCTTCTAGATGGTCAATCGTTTTTGAGGTTTTACACCTCAGTTTCCATTAGTACTCATCCTCGTTGAAGAAGAAATCTTCTTTGCTAGGATAGTCAGGCCACAAGTCTTCAATGCTGTCAAAAACTTCTTCCTCGTCTTCAATATCGTTGAGGTTTTCAATTACCTCATCAGGAGCTCCGGAACGGACAGCATAATCTAACAACTCACTCTTGGTAGCCGGGAAAGGCGCATCGTCCAGTTTGGATGCAAGCTCTAATGTCCAATACATTTTTCTTTCAAATTAACCGGGAAAAGATGTCTTGTCAACTCCTTTTCCGAAATGGGCTGCAAATATAACACTATTTTCAAATTTGCAACCAATTTTTATGCCGTCAGCAAAAAATGTGTCAGTTTTGTCAAGGAAGCCAGAATACTTCAGGTGTATTGGTGATTGTATTGAAATACCGGGCAAGGGTGAACAGGTAGTCTGAAAGGCGGTTAATGTATTTTTTGCACTTTACCAGATTTGACTCCAGGTCTTCGTTTGTGGAGTGGATGTCCACGCATCGCCTTTCAACTCTTCTGCAGACGGTTCTTGCCACGTGGCAGAGCGCCGCCTGGATAGGGGCGCCTGGTATGACGAACGCTTTCTGGGGAGGAATCTGGCTGGTCATTGAGTCTATACCCTGTTCCAGGAACTCTATTTCTGATTCCTCAAGAGGTTTTAGCTGTTTGCCTGTACCTTCTTCTGGCATTGCGAGGAAGGCGGAAACGCACATCAGCGTCTGCTGGATTTTCAGCAGGTCTTTGCGGATCTGAGTGGCTGTTGATGCAGTGTTCGCGGGATTCTCTCCCTCAGCGATGATAAGGCCCAGATAGGAAATCAGCTCGTCGGCATCTCCGTAAGCCTCTACCCTTGGGTCGTTCTTGAAAACTCTCTTGCCTCCTACCAGGGAAGTTGTCCCCTGGTCTCCGGTCTTGGTATATATCTTCATGGTCGTAAGTGTTTGTTGTGCAGATTCGTTTATGTGTTGTTACAAATTCCGGATTCAGATGCCGGTTCCTGCAAGTGTGGGAGCAGGGTTTATTGTATCGCTTTCCACCTTTCCGTCGCGGAGCCTGACTATCCTTCTTGCAAACTTCGAGATGTCTTCCTCGTGGGTTACGATGATGATAGTGTTCCCCTGCCTGTATATTTTTTCGAAAATGTTCATTATCTCGATGCTGGTCTTGGTGTCCAGGTTGCCTGTAGGCTCGTCTGCCAGAATGATGGTAGGTGTGTTGATTATGGCACGGGCTATGGCTACTCTCTGCCTCTGTCCGCCGGAAAGTTCGCTCGGCTTGTGGTCCATCCTGTCCGAAAGGCCTACCACTTCAAGCGCAGCGGTGGCCAGCTTTATTCGCTCTTTTTCAGGTATTCCGTTGTAAATCAAGGGAAGTGCCACATTTTCCAGGGATGAGTACCTTGGCAGCAGGTTGAATGACTGAAAAACAAAACCTATCTGTTTGTTCCTGACCTCGGCGAGCTGCGAGTCCGCCATCTGGCTGACATCTGTTCCTCCGAGTATGTATTTCCCGCTTGTTGGGGTGTCAAGGCATCCAAGGATGTTCATCATTGTGGATTTTCCGCTTCCGGACGGCCCCATTATGGCTATGTAGTCATTCTTGTGGATAGAAAGGGAAACTCCGTCAAGAGCGTTCACCTGCTGTGATCCGAGAATGTAAATCTTGTGAAGATCTTCAATTCTGATAACCTCCGTCCGCTTGTTGTTCTTTTCTTCCATATCTCCTTCTCTTTTAGTGGAACAGATTTCTAAGGCTCAGACCTGGACAAGCCCCTTATGCTGGTTGTCAACAAACAGGCGGAAGAATTCCTTCATTGCCTCCTTCAGGGATTCAAGGGCTTTAGGTGTTTCCCATTTGGCAGTGTTCTCTTCTCCCACTTTGTTTGAAACGCTTCTTAGCTGGATGAACTTGACATACTCGTTGAGGCAGACATAGAAAAATGCCGCCCCCTCCATAGTCTCTATATGCGGAGAATATTTTTTTATGAGCCTGTTGCAGGTTTCCTCACTGCCGGAAATGGTCTGGACGGTAACTCCGGTCGCTCTCTTGTAGGTTGAGGCTATATCGTTGAAATAATCTGTGAGAGGCAGCATCTCAAGGGCACCGTCTTTGAAAGGGAAGAGATTGGAATCCAAGGTGTTGGAATCAAACAATGTCAGAAATCCCGAAGCTGTCATGAACCCCAGGTCTCCGAAGTACTCTTTTTCTATCAGAGCTGTGCTTCCTACAGGAAACTTCTCAAGGTCATAACTACCTGCTATCCCTATGTTGACTGCAAGTGAATACTTTTCCCCAGCTGTTTCCGCCTCTACAAGTTTCTTTGCCAGACGGTAGCAGGTGGAAGTGGTTCCTATGCCGGTGAGCATAAAGTCAATTTGGGCCTTGCCCACGATTTTGCTCTCGTAAAGTCTCAACGCCTGGATGGCGCAATCCAGTTCTTCCTGCTCAGCGGCGCAAATCAAAATTCTCATATTCTCCAGCTCTATGTTTTACAACAGTTAATTCTTTTAATGCAAATCTGCTCCTATGAGCCTGAGGAACTCTTCTCTTGTCTTGCGGTTGTTGAGGAAAGCTCCCGTAAAGGCTGATGTGGTGGTTACCGAGTTCTGCTTTTGTACTCCGCGAATCTGCATGCACATGTGCGCGGCCTCGATGACCACGGCAACCCCCAGAGGCTTCAGGGTTTTCTGGATACAGTCCCTGATCTGGACCGTGAGCCTTTCCTGGACCTGGAGCCTGCGGGCAAAGGCGTCAACAACGCGAGGTATCTTGCTCAGCCCGGTAATGTAACCATTTGGTATGTAGGCGACATGGCATTTTCCGTAGAATGGCAGCATGTGGTGCTCGCACATGGAATAAAGCTCAATGTCTTTTACCAGTACCATCTGCTGATACTCCTCTTTGAACATCGCCGATTTGAGTATGGCCACAGGGTCAAGCTGATATCCGTGAGTGAGAAACTGCATGCTTTTGGCAACTCTTTCAGGAGTCTTGAGAATGCCTTCTCTGGAAGTGTCTTCGCCAAGAAGTTTCAGGATTTCTTTGTAATGCGAAGCCAGGCTCTGTGTAGTCTCTGGCGTGAACAGTTCTTTCTTCTTATATGTCATACAAGCGTTGTTATCTGTTACAAACAGGGCACTAAGTTACAAAAAATGTTACCTTTGCCAAACAATGGGTTTGCCAAATACCGCCCAAGCATTTGATTATGGAAGATACTGCCCTGAAAGCGAACATACTTGTCGTTGATGATGAGGAAGATATTTGTGAGATTCTTCAGTACAACCTGGAAAAGGCCGGTTTTAAGGTCAAGACGGTTCTCAGTTCAGAAGAAGCCCTTTCTGTGATTTCTTCAGAGAAATTTGACTTGCTGCTTCTGGATATCATGATGGGTGGCATCAGCGGCCTGAAACTTGCCCAGCTTCTGAGAGAAGACTACAAGAGCAGCGTACCGATAATTTTCGTGACGGCGCTTGACACGGAGGATGACATCCTTAAAGGATTTTCCAGCGGCGGGGACGACTACATATCAAAACCTTTTTCAGTGAATGAGGTTGTAGCCAGGGTAAAGGCCGTGCTCTCAAGATCCGGACGGATACAGAAGACTTCTGGAGACAATTCCGCTTCAGCGTGGAAGAACAATTCCAAGGGCGTTGCAGCCAGAAGCGTTCCTGACACTCCGCAACCTGCAGATGAAGTCCAGCAGGATTACTTTGATTTCGGGATACTTACCATTGATGCAAAAGAGAGCAGCGTGAAGGTAAGCGGAGAACCGGTCCTTCTGACCCGTAAGGAAATGGAAATCCTCTTGCTTCTGGCGCGTTCCACAGGAAAGCTTTTTTCCAGGGAGGAGATTTTGAAGAATGTCTGGAAGGATGACGGATTCGTTCTCCAGAGGACTGTGGATGTGCATATTGCAAGGTTGCGCAAAAAACTGGGCCCGGCCGGGGATCTTGTGCAGAACCGTTCCGGATTCGGCTATTGCATCCATCCTCAAGGCAAGTGATGAAAATCAAGCTCAAATATCGTTACCGGCTGGTTATATATCTATTGATGCTGCTGGCTCTGCTGGCTCTGTTCTTTGTGCTCTATTCCTCCAGGCAGAGCCGCGGATACAGTATTTCAGCTCTTCAGGGAGAACTCAAGGCAACCATTTCCCAGGTGCTGGATTCTCTCTCAGAAGGCAAGGACCCTTCCTCCATTCAGCTTCCCGACGGTTTCGGCTTCACTCTCGCCGATACTTTGGGCAACGTACTGTATGACTCCCGTCAAAGGGATATTTCCATTCCGGACAATATCTTCAGCCTTTCAGAGATAGTCACCGCCGCCTCAGGAGCTGATGGAAGCGCTCTCAGGAGCGCTGTCGGAGAACCGGATAAGGAATACCTCTACTATGCGAAAAAATCCGGGAACCTGTTTGTCCGCTCCTATTCAAGGTTCAGGATGAGCCGCCCTGCTGAAGTTGGCAAAGACAATAATTATTTCATACTGATTGTTGTCCTGCTGTCAGCTCTAATATTTGCTTTCCTTTACATACTCAGGCGGTTATACAAACCTCTGAAGACATACAGCGAACTTGTCAGCGCCATAAAGGAAGACGGTAACGGGCTTTCTGAGATAGACTTTGACAATGACGAGATGGGAGAAGTGGGGAAGGAGATAGCCGACACATTCTCCCAGCTTGAGAAGGCCAAGAAGTACAAGCAGCAGATGAGCCATAACATAGCCCATGAGCTGAAGACTCCGCTTACAGGGGTCAAGGCTTACCTGGAAACTATCCTCAATTCTGACGACATGTCAGCGGAGCAGATGAGGAAATTTGTAGGCAAGGCCTATTCCCAGGCCACAAGGCTGGCGGATCTGGTGAATGAAGTGTCCATACTCAACAAACTCGACGAGTCCAATGAACTCGGGAAGTCTGACGAAGCCTTGTACAGGCTGGAGGAAATCAATGTCAGGAGCTGTCTTGAGGATGTTCTCGAGGAGATTGGCTACAAGCTGGAAGATAGCAACATATCTTTTGATATGAGAATCAGCAGCCGGTTGCGCCTCAGGGGAAGCTACAATCTCGTTTATTCTCTTTTCAAGAATCTGATAGACAATTCAATAGAGCACGGAGGAAAGGGCATTGCCATTACCCTTGTGGCTGGCATCGAACAGGTTGCCGGAGAGGGGAGATACAAGATAAACTTCACCTATTCAGATACCGGCAAGGGAGTTCCTGCCGAGGCTCTCCAGAGGATATTTGAACGTTTCTACAGGGTGGAAGAAGGCCGTACCAGAAAGACCGGAGGCTCAGGGCTGGGGCTTTCCATCGTCAGGAATGCTGTGGCCTTCCATAAGGGAACAATAACCGCCTCCCAGAAGGAAGGCGGCGGTATAGTTTTCAAGTTCAGTCTATATTCTCTTTAGAGACGGTTCTTTGTCAGAACCATATATCTATTCGTCCGACCTCTTCTCCCTTGCATCCGGCCTGGACCACCATCACTTTCTTTCCTGTCTTGCTTTCAACGATAGCAGGTTTCTTTATGAAAGTATGCGAGTGCCCGCCGATGATGATGTCCACGCCTTCCGTGTTTTTGGCTATAAGGCAGTCATCAGGGTTCTGCTCCTTTCCGTCGTTGAAGCCGCAGTGGGTAAGAAGTATTACAAGGTCACATTTTTCAGATTTCCTCAGTTTGCGGGCGAGCCTGTCCACAATCTTGTAAGGGTGCTGGTATTTCATCTTCCCGATCTTGGTCGGGTTCACGAGCCCTGTCAGCCTTACGCTCAGGCCGATGACGCCAATCCTCTTTCCTCCTCTATCTATCACGGTATAAGGGGCGACAAGACCGTCAAGAGGTGTGCCGGACAGTTTGTAGTTGGCATTGACTACAGGAAAGTTGGCCATTTTGATCCTTCTTGCAAGCTCCTCCGGCCCGTTGTCAAACTCGTGGTTGCCGAAGGTTGCGGCATCCACTCCGAGAGCGTTCATCAGCTCAATTTCAGCATCCCCCTTGAAAAGAGTGAAATAAGGCGTGCCCTGGGAGAAGTCTCCGGCATCCAGAAGTATCACGTTCTTGTTTTCGGCTCTAACCTGGCTGATATATTTTTCTCTGCGTTCTACTCCGCCCCTTCCTTTGTAGTTGCCTGAGGACAAAGGTTCAATCTGGCTGTGGGTGTCGTTGGTGTGCAGGATTACAAGATCCTGGGAATAGGCTGAAAGTGAAAGAATCGCTGAGGCTATAAGCAATATTGTCTTTTTCATGGTTATTTCCTCCCGTCTGTTATAAGTCTGTCATCTATGGCGGCCTCAATGTTCTTTCCCTGTCTTGTCAGACTCTGTATGTATTCTATGAAAACGTTCATCAGTTTCTTGTCCGTCTCGATGACCCAGTTGCTGTATTTGAGCGGATAGACATTGTCTCCTCCGTTGTAGAGGAAGTCTATCGTTGCCACCACATACTTGCGGCTTGGATCCAGAGGCTGCCCGCCGATCAGGCACTCCTTGACCTCTCCTCCTTCAGTGCGGAGCTTCACATTGCTCATCACCTGGCCCCTTGTCTTGGCGAAGAACTCCATCAGCATCTGCACCTTGTCTCCGTCAAGCTCCTCAATCACGAGGAAGTTGTCAAAAGGAAAGATGGAGAGGATGTCATATTTGGACACGTTGCCCTTAGGCATTTCAGTACGGATTCCGCCAAAGTTCATGAGGGAGAAGTCTATCTTTATGTTCTTGTCTATGTCTGTGCGGGATGTGGTATCTATGTAATTCTGGGCATATTCCAGATAAGCGTCAGACGCCCAGTTGGACAATGGGGCAACAGGATATCCCCTGAGGAGACCGTTTGGGCAGTATCCTATCGGTTCCATGTATTTGTCAACTTCCGGTTTGTATTTGGCTATGACTGCCGGTGTCTTCAGATTGTCAGAGTCAGAAGCCTCAAACCGTTTGTCGATGGTTACGGTTGTCCAGGTCATCTTCTTTATGACCTGGTTGTTGAGCTCTTGCCCTGAGTACTCTGCCTTTTTGACTCTCTGAGCCGTGGCCGTCTCTGCCGAAAAGCAAAGGGAAAGCACGGAAACTGCCAGGAAGAGCAAGCTGATATTACGTTTTTTCATTTTTGTATCTTTTGTCTAATCCTTGAATTTAAGCCATTTGAATATCTCCTTCCAACTGGCTTTCTTACCGTATGAGAGGATACCTATACGGTAGATTTTGGCGCTGAGCCATCCCATGAACAGGAATGTCCCGACAAGCAGTGCCACTGAAAGGATATACTGCCAAGCAGGAACTCCGTAGGCGAACCTTGCCACCATGACCATAGGGGAGGTGAAAGGAATTATGGAGCCCCAGACTGCAGCAGTGGAATTCGGATTCTGGAACGCGCTCATCATTATGAACAGTCCTATGATGAGCGGAATGGTTATAGGAAGCAGGAGCTGTTGGGTGTCAGCCTGGTTGTCCACACAGGCGCCCACTGCAGCAAACATACTGGCGTACAGCAAATAACCAAGAATAAAGTAAAGGATGAAAGTACCGATGATTCCGAGAATGTTCATCTGCTTGAGCGTGTTCATGATAGGGGCGATGGCATTCAGCCCCTCATTTATCGCTGAGGAATCAGAAGCGTTTTCTGATGTTTCTGCAAGAACTGATGAGTCAATGCCGGCAACCTCCATTCCTGAGGCGTTGAGTTCGGACATATCCATACCAGGCATGTTTGTCTGGGCCTGGACACCCTGCTTGACAATAGATGTGCTGGAGGCTCCGGTAGCCATGCTCACGCCGGTTACAATCAGGAAGGTGAGAACTATCCAGGCCATGAACTGCGTGAGGGCCACCAGGGCTATACCCACGATTTTCCCTATCATCAGCTGCATAGGCTTTACTGAAGAAACAATCACTTCTATGATCCTGTTGTTCTTCTCCTCAATAACACCCTGCATTACCATGCTTCCGAACATGAAGATGAACATGTAGATTATGAAACTGGATATGTAACCTATTGCCATATAGGCTCCCACAGAAGTTTCCTTGCCTTCTTCATCATCCTTCCCAACCTGAAGAGTCTTGACTGTGGCGTTGTTTCTGATGTTTTTCAGTACGTTTTCCAGGTCCGGGATGTTGTATGATGCAAGTTTATTTGCAGAGAGGATTTCATTCACCTGGCTCTGAATCTGGTCTTTGAGAGATATGCTCACCTGTTCGGAACAGAAGATTGAAACCTCGGAGTTCATCAGAGAATCCATGGCAGAAATCTGAAGCAAGGCGTAGTAGTTGCTGGAGGAGGGAAGATCTTTCTTTATCTGCTCGGCGATGGAATGGTCTATAACGCTGTAGGTGATGTTTTCCTTGTTTTCCAGCTTTTGGGCAACAATCCCGGACTGGTCGTCAACGGCAATAGTACGGACCTTGTTGTCAGAAGAGTACATAGCAATCAGCATCGGAATGACAAACATAAGCGCAAACAATATAGGCACCAGGAACGTACCGATGATGAAACTCTTTTTCTTTACTCTTGTGGAGTATTCCCTGGCTATTATTATTCCAATCTTGCTCATATCTATCTGTTTTTAGGGTCTGACTTACGGTAATCTTCTATACTCTGCGATGTTGCTCCTCCGCTCTCTCCGACCAGCTTGATGAATATCTCGTTCATTTTTGGCATAAGCGGCTGATATGAAACAATCTCCACCTGCCTGGAAATCTCGGAGAGGACGTTCCTGCTTGAGGCGTCTTTGCAGATGTCCAGGACGCTCCTGAGCCCGTTCTTGGTGTTTTCAGTTGAGAACACGGAGAACAGACCTTCAACCGACTGAAGCCTTCCGGTTCCACCGTCCGCCGCCATAACTCCATCAGCTGTCTCTGCCCTGTAGCAGACTTCCACACGGTTGTGGCCATGCTCCTTGCGGATCTGGTCCACGTTTCCAGAAATCACCAGTTTGGCTTTGTTCACAAGAGCTATCTCATCGCAGAGTTCCTCAACAGACTCCATGTTGTGGGTAGAGAGGATTATCGTGCAACCCTCAGATTTCAGGCGCAGTATCTCATCGCGGATGAGGCTCACGTTGATAGGGTCAAAGCCGGAGAAAGGCTCGTCCAGAATCAGCAGCTGAGGCTTGTGAAGTACTGTGGTGATGAACTGGATCTTCTGCGCCATACCCTTGCTGAGTTCCTCAACTTTCTTGTTCCACCAAGGCTGGATTCCGAACTTCTGGAACCATACCATCAGTTCTCTTGTGGCATCAGCCCTGGAGAGGCCTTTCAGCCGGGCCAGATACACGGCCTGTTCGCCCACCTTCATCTTCTTGTAGAGCCCGCGCTCTTCAGGAAGATAGCCAATGTTTTCTATATCGCTGAGTTTCAGTTCCCTTCCATTGAAAAGCACCCGGCCCTCAGTTGGAAGCGTGATGCGGTTGATGATTCTGATAAGAGTGGTCTTGCCGGCACCGTTAGGCCCAAGAAAACCGAAGATTTTCCCTTGAGGAATCTCCAGGTTGATATGGTCCAGCGCCGTGAAGCTGCCGAACTTCTTGACCACGTTTTCACAACTAATGAATCCCATATAAAAAAGTTTATCTAAACAACATTCGCAGAAGTGTATCTCAGAAAACAGCCGTAGAATCCGGTTCAGATTCTGACATTTGTTCCATCTGCAAAGATAATGAATGAAACTCCACATCAAACAATCCCCAATAACAATCAGCCACCCGACGAACGAATCCCCGCCCGACGTACGAATCCCCGCCCAACATACGAATCCCCGCCCAACGTGTCCAGGAGGTGCAAAAACCGGGACAGCTGGACACGAATTCCCGCCCAAGGTGTCCAGGAGGTGCGAAAACCGGGACAGCTGGACACGAATTCCCGCCGAACGTGTCCAGGAGGTGCGAAAACCGGGACAGCTGGACACGAATCTTAAAAATCAACGTATGTAGGGGTGGAGCCTGAGGGTGTCTTCAGGAGAGAGGATTCTGTTTTCCACCAAAGCCTTGAGCGTGCACTCTTCTTTGGAGTGTGTTTCCAGGAACAGAGCTATACCTCTCGCATTGTATGAACCAATATACGGATGCCTTTCAAGAAATGCCCGGCTTGCCTCCGCGATGGAAAATTTTAGGATTCCTCCGGGATGGACAAATACCTGGTCTTTGATATGGTCAAACTTCTCCTGGTCCATTCCCTTGATTTCCAGAAGCTGATCTATGTTTGCAAAACTGCCCAGCGACTTCCTGTATGAAAGGATGGCTTTGCAGAAATAGGGGCCGATGCCTCTTACGGAGAGCAGTGCGGCACTGTCTGCTTCATTCAAGTCTATATAGACTTTGGGCCTTGGGGTCTTCCAGCCGCCATTGCTGGAACCTCCAGGGGAAGGGTCTGAGCTATATGTCGCAGAAGAAGCAGATGCTGAAGAAGTTGCAGAGGTTGAAGATGCTGCAGGTTTCTTTTCCGTGTTGTATCTTCTGAATGATACTGAAGCTGCCGTTGGTGCTTCTTCCTCTGTTTTTGGTATGATAATGTATGGTTCAAGTTCCAAGTACTTCTCCCGGCTGACGGTGTACATCTTTGAGAAGTCTTCTTTTCTGCGGAAGCGGCCGCCTTTTTCTCTGTAATGGATTATAGTCAGGGCCTGTTTTTTTGAAAACCCGAGTAGCTGGAGGCTGTCCAAAGTTATGGTATTTGGATTGAATGGGAACAGCGTGTATTTTTTCCTTCCGGATAGGGTGCCTGAACCAGCACGGCTGTGGCGTTTGATTTCGCCGGGGGTTCCGTTCCCTGAGAACGAACTCCTGGAATAATAGTCTGCAAAGCCGGAGCTGTCATGTTCCTGGCTTTTGCTTTGGGAGGTTTCATCTCCCTGACATTTATGGATTGTAAAAGTTACGGCCTGAAAGACGAGTATCAAGGCCATCATACCGATGACCCCACGGGCTGTTGTGTCACTGACTTGCCTGCCTGCCAGTCTGCCTTTCTGTTGATACTCCTGGTTATCTTCTTGATTTTCTGTCTGTTTTGTGCTGGAGTTTTCCGCCCCTCTTCTCCAGAATCTCATCCCTTTCAAAATCTTCATCCTCATCTTTCCCATTGTCTTTCCCTTCTATGACAACAACAATTTCTCCTTTAGGTTCATTTTCCGTGAACCATTCTATAAGCTCATCCAGAGTGCCTCTTCTGCACTCGTTGTGTATTTTGCTGATTTCCCGGCATACGGCTGCCAACCGGCTTCCTCCGGCAAATTCCTTCAGACTCTCCAGAAGTTTGAGCAGCCTGTAAGGTGATTCATAGACTATAGTCGTAGCAGTGTTCTGGGCTACCATCCTGATCTTTGTCTGACGGCCTTTTTTCTGGGGCAGGAAACCCTCAAAGATAAAGCGGTCAGACGGAAGTCCGCTCATGGTAAGTGCCGGTACAAAAGCGGTAGCACCGGGCAGGGCTTCCACCTCTATGCCTTTTTCTATACATGCTCTGGTTACAAGGAAACCAGGATCGGAAATCCCGGGAGAACCCGCATCCGTTACAAGAGCCGCGTTCTGCCCTTCAAGAATCCTCTGGCAAATGCTTTCAGTACGTTTGTGCTCGTTGAACTTATGGTAGCTTTCCATGTGGGTGGAAATGCCGTACTTCCTGAGCAGTACGCTGGAGGTGCGGGTATCTTCCGCATAGATGACATCCACATCGCTGAGCACCTTTACAGCCCTGAAAGTCATATCGTCCAGATTCCCCACAGGTGTAGGTACAAGGAAAAGCTTCCCGCAGTCCGTTTTCATTTGCATTTGCTTGATCTGTTTAGCTTTGGTTAAAATCTATTTGCGGAACTTGCGGCGGATGTACATATAGAGCCTGTAAACGGTGTCGCTGCTTTCATCCCATTCAGGATGGGCCATGCGGAAGAACTGCACGATAGCCTTGAAGTTAGGCATGGTGTCAATCTCCTTCATCTGGCTGTCAAACAGCATCGGGTCAGAGTGGAAGAGTTCCCTTACAAACTCCAGTTTGTCGTTGATGCCCATGCATCCCATTATGTCATCCACATATTCGGCAGGATAATCGTATTCCCAGTCGTACCAGTCTCTCTTGCCTTCTGCCTTATTCTCAGCGATTGTCTCTTCCGCGATGCCTTCTTCCGCTACCTCAAAGTCTCTGCCTGCATCCTCTGTATCATCCTCATCATCACTTTTATCAGGAAGCATACCATCAGTCTCTTCGGCCTCATCAACCTCATCTGTCTCATCTATCTCATCGGCATCATCAGCGACTTCTACCTCATCAACACTTTCAGCCTCATCAACACCTTCAGCCTCATCGGCAACCTCAGCCTCATCAGCAACTTCTACCTCAGGAGCACCTTCTACCTCCTCCTCATCATCATCATCTTCATCATCTTCATCATCTTCTTCATCATCAGCATCATCTATCTCTACTTCATTTGGATTCCCGTTTTCGCTGTTAATAATATCATCCTCGGCTTCCATCACTTCCTCATTAACATTCTCCTCTGCCTGAGTGTCTTGGGCATCGTTCTCTGCTTGACTATAGCAACGAGCCTTCTCTGTGGTTTCTCCGTCTTCTTCAAACTCAGGTTCAAACTCGTCATCCATAAGATGGAATGTGTTGTCCACGTCTTCCGGGTTATGAACATCGAATACAGGTTCTACGGTATGAGTGACCTCTTCTTCAGCTATCTCCTCTTTGGCATCGAATACCGGAGCGGCAGCGAGAGAATCCACCTTCTCGCCGATATTGTTGACGCGGCTGCTGAGGTTGTCAACCCTGTCGCTGAGAGAAGAAATCATCTTGGCTATCTCTTCAAGTTTCTCCTCCAGGGCAATTGCCTGACTGTCTTTGTCGTCTGACTGGTTCAGCTCATATTGCCTGAGCGTTTCAGCGATAGCAGACAGAATCCCTTTTTTCTCATCCATAGCTTTAAATTTTTGTTTGGAATATAGGTGTACACTATATTTCCTATATTTGTATTCACTACAAATATAATGCAAAATGTTTCTCGAAAGTCCAAAACAGTCTGGTTGGCTTGAAGTTATCTGCGGAAGTATGTTTTCCGGCAAGACGGAGGAGCTTATACGTAGGCTCAAGAGGGCTAATTTCGCCCATCAGAGAGTGCAGATTTTCAAGCCCGGGATAGATGTCCGCTATTCGGAAACCGATGTGGTCAGCCATGAGGGAAAGCATATCCAGTCTATCAGCGTGGACTCTTCCCAGAACATTCTTCTTTATGCAACAGATGTTGATGTAGTAGGAATAGATGAGGTCCAGTTCTTTGACGATGGCATCGTGGATGTGTGCAATATGCTGGCAGACAGGGGAGTTCGTGTTATTGTGGCAGGTCTGGACATGGACTACCTTGCCAAGCCCTTCGGACCTATGCCTGCGCTACTGGCCCGGGCAGAACACATAACCAAGGTCCACGCCATCTGCGTCAGGTGCGGCCAGCCGGCCCAGCACTCCCATCGTCTGCCTACTGTCAAGGGCGCCGGGGCGGATGAGCAGGTTCTCCTCGGCGAGATGGACAAGTACGAGCCTCTCTGCCGCCACTGCTTCAACGCCGCCCTCAAGGAAGAAGGCAAACTATAAATGAGTGCTGCCGCTTAAAGCGCTGGCAATCATGGAAATATAAAAACACCCTCCTGGATTTTCACGGGAGGGTGTTTTGTTAAAAGACTGATAGTCAAATGTTTAAGCGGCAGCACTTTCAGGGCCGCCGTTTGGAACAAAATGCTATTTCTTGTAGTCGCGTGGAGCGAGCATGTTCTTTGGGCTGAGAGCATCGTCGAGCTTGGCCTTGGTCATGACCTTCTGCTCAAGAACGATATCGTAAACGCTGCGTCCGGTTTGCTGTGCCTCCTTTGCAATCTTGGTGCTGGCCTTGTAACCGATGTAAGGGTTGAGGGCGGTAACGATGCCGATGGAGTTCTTCACGAGGTCTATGCAGTGGTCTGCGTTTGCGGTGATGCCGTCAACGCACTCGACTCTGAGAGTGTTCATTACATTGCTCATCCAGGTGATGGACTCGGTGATGCACTGTATGATTACAGGCTCCATAACGTTGAGCTGGAGCTGGCCGGCCTCGGCTGCGAATGCAACAGCGGTGTCGTTTCCGATAACCTTGAAGCAAACCTGGTTGGTAACTTCAGGGATGACAGGGTTAACCTTGCCAGGCATGATGGAAGATCCCGGAGCCTTTGGAGGGAGGTTGATTTCTCCCAGACCGCATCTTGGGCCTGAAGCCAGGAGACGGAGGTCGTTGCAAACCTTTGACAGTTTGACAGCCAGTCTCTTCACAGCTCCGTGATATCCGACGTAACCTGCAGTGTCAGGAGTAGCGGCCACGAGGTTCTTTGCAGCTACGAAAGGCTCGCCTGTGAGCTCAGCAAGTTTCTTGCAGCAGAGCTTGGTGAAGCCAGGGGTTGCGTTGATGCCGGTTCCGATAGCGGTTCCGCCCATGTTGATTGCATAGAGCTTCTTCTTGTTGTATTCGAGGTTCTCGATTTCCTCTTCCAGAGTATCGGCAAATGCCTTGAACTCCTGTCCAAGAGTCATAGGAACTGCATCCTGGAGCTGGGTTCTTCCCATCTTTATGATCTTGTCGAACTCCTTTGCCTTTGCCTTGAAGGAGGCTACGAGTGCCTTCAGGCTCTCGACGAGTTTCTTGTTCATCATCACGATGGTAAGATGGAGAGCTGTAGGGTAGGCGTCGTTGGTTGACTGCGCGCAGTTGATGTGGTCGTTAGGAGAGCAGAACTTGTAGTCTCCTCTTTCCTTGCCCATGATCTCGAGAGCGCGGTTAGCGATAACCTCGTTGGCGTTCATGTTGACTGATGTACCTGCGCCGCCCTGGAGCATGTCGATAGGGAAGTTGTCGTGCATTTTGCCGTCAATGATTTCTTTGCAAGCTTTTACGACAGCCTTGGTGATGGTGTTGTCTATAACTCCAAGCTCGTTGTTTGCCTGGATTGCAGCCAGTTTCACATAAGCGATAGCTGTCACGAAATCAGGATAGTCGCACATCCTGATACCTGAAATCTTATAGTTGTTCAGAGCTCTCTGAGTCTGAACACCATAGTAAGCTTCTGCCGGAACTTTGAGTTCGCCCAGAAGGTCAGACTCGGTTCTGTATTTCTTAGTTGCCATGTTGTTTTTAAAAAATTAAATATGATTATTTCTAGTTAAAATCTTTATTGAAGATGACAAATATAGTTAAAATATGTTACAAGGCAATTTTTGTGCAGGAAACAAAGTTGTTACATCTTCAAAAAAGGACGTGGTGGAAAGACAAAGCTGCCCGCTGGGTGAGTGAGGTGAAATGAGATGGCCTCATTAAAAAGGCACTTCAGTGCCCGGCCGTGAGGCCGCATACCCCTTGAGGGGTGCTCACTGCGTGAGCGGGGTGAGAAACATCAATAAACAGTGCAGTGCACTATTTATTGATGTAGCGGTAGGAGAAGCAGGCTGTTATGAAGTAGATTACGGCCTGGATCCAAAGGGCAACGAACTCTGTGTTTATAACAGAGAAGTCTGCCCCCATACAGTTGATTTTGATATATCCTTCCACGCCAAATGTTGCGGGAAATATGTATGAGAAGTATTTCCAGAAAGCCGGGAAACTGCTAAGGGGCCATGTAAGGCCACTCAGGAAGAGGAGTATCACGCTGAAAAACAGGAACATCACCATTCCGGTTTCTCTGTTTCGGATAAACACTGACCAAGTCTGTGAGAAAAATATGACTGCAAGCAGGAATGGCAGCAGCAGCCTGTATATGTCCCAAGCGGAGGCGAAATGTGGTAGCCCGAACAGTCTTGGAACAATAATCAGTATATAAGATCCTATAAGAGAGTAAATGAGAAAATAGGCAGCTCCTTGTCCCAGGATGTACCTGTAAACTTTCTTCTTGGAAGGGGTTTCAATCTGGGAAAGTTTCCGGTTGGCGTTCTCCTCTCTTCTGGTTCCGGATACCATCCCTATGCCCAGGAACAGCAGCTGGTGGATGACAAGGACCAGCACGCCCGGAACAAAGAAGCTGGCAAAGCCGTTGCCTTCGTTGAAGAGGATGTTCATCTTGTTTCTGAGAGGTTCCGCGCTTGCAAGAGCTTCCTGTTCCGTGAGGCCTTCCGCACTCAGTTTTCTCAGCGATATGTTTTTGTTTTCATCTAGCATGACGTAGTTGCAGGCCAGGGCTATGTTCTTGTAGATGAAAAAGGTTGCCATATTTACATAGAGGGATACGGTGGTCTGTCTTCCGGTTTCTATGTCTTTGTTGAAGCTCTTTGGAATTACCACTATCCCGTGAATATCTCTGCGCTTCATCTTCTGGATAGCATCATCCATATTGACGCAGGAAACCAGGCTGATTTCTCTTGTGGCGTCTAATTTTGAAGCGAATCTTCGGCTTTCTGAGGTAGCGCTCTCGTCTATGATGCCGACTGGGATCTCATCTACGCTTTCGCTGAGATAGACCGTACTGTAAAGGAGTGGGTATCCAAAACCGGCAATTATGAGAATCAGCAGCACGCCGCTGTCTGTGAAGATGGTCTTCATCTCCTTCCAGGTGATTGCCAGCATCTGGTTGAGGGCTGTGCTTATATTGTTCAGATCCAGTTTTCTCATTTGCGGCTCTCCTTTATTTGGTAGGGTAGTTGAGGTTTATCATAGCGTCTTTGAGGCGCCTTAACACCAGGAACGGAAGGAAGAGGAAAATGCACATTCCCAGGAGGTTTATATAGACGTCCGAGAAGCTGCAATCCAACATTGCCCACTTCACATAGATCAGGTAGTACTGTCTGAGAGGGAATATCTGTGCAAATCCCTGCATCGGAGCAATCATCATTTCTACCGGGAAGGTCATACCGCACATGGACAAAGCCAATACTGAATACAAGGAGGCGGCGCTGAGAGCATCGCGGAGGACAGGGAAAAGCCCTATAAAAAACAGCCCTACCGCATGAGATGCCAATATCAACATAGCTATATTCAGGAGCATCACCCAGGTTGGCCCCAGCAGAGGGAATCCGAAAATCCTGTAGGCCAGAACTACAAAAGAGAACCCCATCAGCAGGTATATCAGAAAATAGGGCAACAACTTGCCTATCAAAGCATTGATTATGCTTCCCCCAGCTTTCTCCAAAAGGTCGTGAGTGGTTTTTTGTTTGAGTTCAAAGCCTATGGTAAACACTGTCATCACTATGATGCACAAGGAGAGAATACCTGGCCATATAATGGAAATCAGGTATATGGCATAGCTGCTCCACGGATTGCAGATGCTGTGGGTGTCTATGGTGATTGGCTGTAGAGTAGGCATGATGCTGGTCTCAGGAACTCCCTTGGCTCTCATGGTTGTCCTTCTCACTCCTGCATTGAGGACATTGGCAATCTGGAGGAGATTTCTGTATGCAAGCGTTCCGGGGACCATATAGGCTTCTGTATAATAGACAGGAACCGTTGGCCTGAGCCCGTTTACCACATTCACGTACAAATCTTCTGGAAACTCTATGAACCCGTAAATTTCTCCCTTCTGCATTGCCAGGCGTGCTTCGTGATAGCTGCCGTAACGGTTTGTTATCTCGATGCCCTGCATTGCTTCTATCTGCTTTATGGCAGTGCGTGAAAGGTAAGAGTCATCCATATCCACCACTCCTACCGGAACTCTTTGAGGCAGTCCCTGGTACATCAGAGAAACAAAGAATATGGCACAGAAAGACAGAACCAATATGGTGCCGTACAGGTAGATAGGCCTGCTGGACATAATATCCCTCTCCCTCAGCAGCACGTTGAGGATACATTGCAGCATATTGGTGCTTTTCCTTTTGTTTTCCATTTTCTTCAGCGATGGATTCCTTTACTTTACGATGGCGCTCATTCCGGCCCTCAGATGAGGGATCGGGGAAACAGGCCTGGCTCTGACCTCAAAGGTTTTGGCGTCGAATTCGCCGGATGCTTTTGTAGGTTTCCAGGTGGCGAAGGATGCCATCACGTTGATGAAATAGACTTCAGCCTGATATGTCTGGTCTCCAAGGGCAGGAATCTTGACATTGATCTTGCTTCCCATCGTGATGCCGCTGAGCATGTCTTCGCGGATATTGAAGGAGAACCAAACATCTTCGATGTCTGTGACCGTCATGATTGGGGCGCCCTGGCCGACTAGTTCGCCAACCTTAGGGAAAACTTCAGTAATGACTCCGTTGATAGGGGAGACAAGGTTTATCTCGTCTATGTAGGAGTTGACCTGGTCAACGCTTGCGTTGGCTGCGTCAACGGCTGCCTGGGCTGCCATCCTGTCTTCGGACTGGGCTCCGTTCTTTGCCATGTTGTACTGGCTGAACGCAGCTTTTTCGGTGGCTACAGCGGCATCATACTGGGCCTTGGCTTCGTCTCTCTTCTGGGCGGAAACAACTTCTTTCTGGAATAAGTTTTCCACTCTCTCATAGGATTTTTTGGCTATGTCAACTCCTACTTTTGCTTTCTGCCACATCTCGTAAGCTCCTTCTACCATTTCTGAACGGGCGCTTCCGGAAGCTTTGGCTCTCTGTGCCATTGCGGCTTTGCTCTGGGCGTTGGCCTGGACTATCTTGGCCTGGAGTTCAGGGCTGTCCAGCTTGACGACAACCTGTCCTTTGCTGACGGTGTCTCCTTCCTGATACAGAAGCTGGTCCACTCTTCCTGCTACCTTTCCGGACACTCTGTATTCGCGTGCCTCGACGGTTCCCTGGATAGTGAGTTTCTGCGGCTTGGATGTCAGCCATCCTATCAACACCAGAACGATAATTACCAAAAGCAGTGCTGCCAGACCTACCAGCAGGCTTACCGTGCTTTGCTGCATCTTCTTCATATTTGTAATACTTTAACTTGTTATCTGTTTATTCGCAGTGATTGTCATCCTTTGCAACGACGCTTCACTTCTACTTGTTGTCTTTCTTCAGATTGCTTATACCCACGGCTTTACGCAGGTAAAGCTCGCTCATTCGGGCATCTATACCAGCATCTATCTTGTCTGAGTTGGCGCTGATCCATGCAGTCTGGGCTGCAAGAAGGTCGGTGACACTTATTATACCTTCCTTGTAGGACAACTCTGCCAGACGGAGGTTCTCTTCAGCCGCGCTGATGTTGCTCAATGCGCTTTCAAGTTTCTTGTTGGCTTCCCTTACCTTGAAGTTTGCCTGTGTGACCTGCAGGTTTATAAGCTCTTTGGCTTCATCAATCCTGTGCTTTACTATTCTCTCTTCGCTCTGGGCGGCTTTAAGGGTGTAGATCCTGTCGCCGAAATGGAAGATAGGGATAGTCACTGCCACTCCTGCTGAGAACATACCCTTGAACTTGTTTTCGAAACCGTTGAACGTGTTAGGGTTTGTGGTAAGGTAGTTGGCTGAGGCCACGATGTTTGGAAGAAAGCGGCTTCTGGCGATGTTCACTTGACTGCGGCTTATTTTGCTCAGGTTCTCCAGTTCCCTGATTTCAAAACGGTTGTCTATGGCCTGGGCCCTGTTGTATGCAGGATCCAGTTCCTGCGCATGACCTTGGGTAATATCTTCGTCGGCCAAGCCGAAGTCTCCGTCCAGGTCAAGTCCGCAGACTCTGAAAAGTGCCATCTTGGAAAGGGCTACGCCGTCAGTGGCTCTTGTAAGGGCGAGGTTGGCCTCATTCAGTTTCACCTTCACGTTGAGCAAATCACCTTTTGTGGCAACTCCCTCATCTATGGCTGCCTGGATATTTTTCTCCAGCTTTGTCAGCAGTTCTACATATTTCTCAGCGAGTTTTTTCTTGTTTATCAGCGATACGGTTGTCCAATAGGCCTGATCCACGGAAATTATCAGTTCTTCCTGCCGGTTTTCTGTCTGGAGCCTGGCCATGTCCTCACTGGTCTTGGCTATGTTGTAGAGCTCACGGACTTTGCCTCCCATATAGATAGGCTGTGTGAATCCTATGCCGGCCGCGAAAACATTGTGGACATCGTAAGTTAGTTCACTCTTTGGGAGATATGCATATCCTTTCCACTGGATTTTCTCCGGATTAGCCTTAGGGTCAAATGGAACTCCGTCAGCATCCAGAGGAACAGGCTGGCCTTCAATCACTGTCCAGCTGTTGGAAATCTGGTCCGGGGTAAAGCCGAAGCTTCCGTCTGCCATCTTTGATCCTACCGGAAGCAGAGCGTCCTGGCTTAGAAGGGAAATCTGTTTTTGGTTCCACAGGTAGGAGCCTACTGCCTGAAAGCTTGGAAGGAACTGGGTAAATGCGGCTTTCCTCAGATTCTCGGCGGCATTTATCCTTTCTTGGGCAACCTTAAGGCTCTTGGAGTTCTGAAGCGCGAACTCTTCATATTCTTCAAGTGTGTAAGTCTGAGCCCATGCTCCCAAAGAGAGCAGCAGGCAGACGGTAACATATAGGATTCTTTTCATATCTTTATCAATGCAACCTGTTATCGGGCAAGTAGTTCCCGCTCTTCAGGCATTAGTTTCAATATTGTCTTCAGTTTGAAGTTTGCAAGGCTCTTCCTCAAGTGGAACCGGGTCAACGTTACCGCAACTGAAGCGGTCTTTGTGACGGCCTTCCAGGTTCAGTGAGGCGTAATGGGCCTGGATTATCTTCAAGTCTTCTTTAGGGTTGCCCGTTGCTACAAATTTCGGGCCATGTCCGGCCAATTTAAACTTGTAGTTGAAGTATCCCAGATATATGGGAACATTGCAGGCTTTGGCAATCGTGAGGAATCCTTTCTTCCAGCTGTCAGTTTTCTTGCGTGTACCTTCAGGTGCTATGGCCAGGTACATCTTATCCGCCTGGTTCAGAGCTTTTATGCTGTGCATGGCCACATTGCTTCCCTTGCTGCGGTCCACGGGGATTGCTCCCATTCTCTTGAGCAGCCAGCCCAGCGGCCAGAAGAAGAACTCTTTCTTTATCATTATGTTGGGAAGTATTCCTATGGATGTGCAGTAAGCCCAGGCAACTATGAAATCCACGACCGAAGTGTGAGGAACCCCAAGGAGTATGCATTTGCTGTCCTTGATGGGTTCTTCCTGTGCTGCCTTCCAGCCCATCAGCTTCAAAACCCGTTTGCCGAATTTCTGTCTGCTGCACATCTCAAAAATCCCTGTCTGGTGGTTAAGTTAAGCTGACTCGGCTTCGTCAGTTATCCTGTCTTCCATAATGACGTCTTCCCTGAGGTTCTTCATTATGAAATCCTGACGGAGCGGTGTGTTGTTGCCCATATAGAATTCCAGCAGTTCGTGGGTAGGATCGTCATTCTCCAGATGGACTGTGTCCAACCTCATGTCTTCCCCGATGAAATACTTGAATTCCACATCAGATATTTCTCCAAGGCCTTTGAAACGTGTTACTTCCACTCCCTTTCCAAGTTCTTCTGTCCAGTGCTGCTTTTCTGCCTCGCTGTAGCAGTAGTGCAGTTCAAAGGAGTTGTCCTTTTTCTTTTTCCTGACCCTGAACAACGGTGTCTGGAGAATGTAAAGATGCCCTCTGCGGATCAGCTCCGGGAAGAACTGGAGGAAGAAAGTAAGCATAAGCATCCTGATGTGCATTCCGTCCACATCGGCATCGGTGGCTATGACTACCTTGTTGTAACGGAGGTTGTCCAGATCTTCTTCTATGTCAAGGGCAGCCTGGAGGAGATTCAATTCCTTGTTCTTGTTGTCGTAGATGGCTTTCTTGGAAGTGCCATAGGTGTTCATAGGCTTGCCCCTGAGGGAGAATACAGCCTGGGTGTTGGCATTTCTGGCTTTTGAAACAGTTCCGCTGGCGGAATTACCCTCTGTGATGAATATGGTGGTTTCTTCTGCCAGAGGGTTGTTCTTGTCTGTGTAGTGTACCCTGCAGTCTCTGAGTTTCTCGTTGCTGATCATCCCTCTCTTGCTCCTCTTGCTCTTGAGGATGGAGGCGATCTCTTTTCTTTCTTTCTCGCTGGAGTTTATTTTCTTCTGCATGGAATCTGCCGCAAGCGGATTCTTGTGCAGATAGTTGTCCAGTTCAGAGGCCAGGAAGTTTCCTATGAAGGTGCGGATAGGAATGCCGCCCCTTTCCTCAGTGTCGGTAAGCTTGGAATTGAGGAAGGTCTTGGTCTGGTTGGCAAATCCAGGTTCTCCCACCCTTATGGCTATTGCCGCAACTATTCCCTCCCTGACATCTTTAGGATCGTAGTCCTTCTTGAAGAAATCCTTTACGGTCTTGCTGACGGCCTCTCTGAATGCTGTCAGATGAGTTCCTCCGTGATATGTATTCTGGCCGTTGACGAAAGAATAGATGTTTTCTCCCGGCTCGTTGGAGTGGGTTATCACGACTTCGATATCGTGACCTTTCAGGTGGATAGGCGGATAGAGAGGGGTTTCCCTCATGTTGTCGTTGATAAGATCCAGCAATCCGTTTTTGGAATGGTATGTGGTCTTGTTGAAATGGATGGTAAGACCCGTGTTGAGGTAGGCGTAATTCTTGAGCATGGAATCTATGTATTCCAGCTTGTAAGAATAGTTCTCATAAAGGGTAGGGTCTGCCGTGTATCTTATGAGCGTACCGTTCTTTTCTTCGGAATCCTCTATCTCTCCGGTTTTCTTGAGCGCTCCTTCCTCAAAATATGCCCAAACGCTTTTTCCGTCTCTCCAGCTCTGCGCATAGAACTTTGTGGAAGTGGCGTTTACGGCTTTAGCTCCAACTCCGTTCAGACCCACGGATTTGCCGTAGGCGTCAGAGCCATATTTGCCGCTGGTGTTAATCTGGCCCACGGACACAACGAGGCTTTCCAGAGGAATTCCTCTTCCGTAGTCCCGGACTGAAACCTCTTTGGTCTCCTCGTCAAGAGTGATGTCCACCACTTTTCCGAATCCCATGTTGAACTCATCTACAGCGTTGTCCACAATCTCCTTGAACAGCACGTAGATTCCGTCATCCTTCTCGCTTCCGTCACCAAGTTTTCCAAGGTACATTCCCGGTCTTTTTCTCAAGTGCACGTTCCAGTCCCAATGCTGGATATCTTCGCTGCCGTAGGATGCGCCTTTTATTTCTTTCTCTTCTTTGCTCATCTCTGTCTCTATCTCTTTATTTCATTTTTGCCAAGGCTGTATTAAGATTTTTCAGAGCCGTGGCCGGGTCGTTGTAAATAAGCGGACCGGTTGCGCAGCCGCCAGGACAGGCCATCACTTCTATGAAAGGAGACGGTGCCTTGGCTGTCTTTGCTATGCCTTTGAGCAGGGCTATGTTCTTTTTGTCCAGGTTTGCTATGGCTGTGGCCTTGAGCTGCTCATCCTTGAGGATGTACTTGACGGCGCCGATCACTCCGCCGGTCTGGGCGAAGCCGTGTGCCGCCTTGTAGCTTTCTACCTCCGGGGTGAACGGTTCCACGGTTGCAAAATCAATGTGCAGGCCGGCGAACACGCTGCCTATCTCTTCGAAAGTGATGGCTATGTCCGTATCTGGATTATCCCTGACTTCCTTCTTTTTGGCAAGACAAGGGCCGATGAAAACTATCTTGGCCTCAGGGTGTTTCTTCTTTGCAATCTTTGCAGTATAGTACATCGGCGAACCTGTGGAAGAAACATATTTTGCCATTTCAGGAATATGCTTTCTTACAAGCTCTATCCATGACGGGCAGCAGCTGGTGGTCATGAACGGCTGACCCTGGGCTATCTTTTCCTTGAGCTCTTCAGCTTCGTTGGCGGTGGTCTCCATAGCACCCTGGGCCACTTCTATCACATCTTTGAATCCTATGGACTTGATAGCTCCATAGACCTTTTCCACAGGAATGTCCTTGAACTGGGAAAGGATGGCAGGAGCGACGATAGCCACCATTTCCTGTCCGTCCTTGATGCCCTGCAGAACATCGAACACCTGGCTGACCTCGAAGATTGCACCGAAAGGGCAGGCGTTGATGCATTTTCCGCAGTAGATGCATATATCCTCGTTCACATGCTCGATGTTGTTCTCGTCTTTGGAAATGGCTTTGAGCGGACAAGCTTCCTCGCACGGCACCGGTATGTAAACTATTGCGTGGTAAGGGCAGCTCTGCTGGCATTTTCCGCAGCTTATGCAAAGGTCATGGTCAATTTCAGCCTGGCCGTATTTGTTGAAGAAGATGGCCTGCTTGGGGCAGTTCATATAGCAAGTTCTGGCAACGCAGCCACGGCACAGGTTGGTAATCTCATAGCTGGTCTTGACGCAAGATGAACAAGCCTCGTCTATTACGCACATCAAGTTCTTTTTGCGGTTAGGGTTCTTGCGCTTGATAGCCTCCTTGGCATACCAGGAAAGCGGAGTGAGTTCATCCTCCTCATCCCACATGTCAAATCCCATCAGAGGGAAGCTCTTGTATTTCCAAACCGCCCTTTCCTTGTGTATGCAGCATCGTCCCAGTACTTTCTCTCCTCTTTTAGGACTCATCTCAATCGGCAGGCGGTCAATCTTGTCCACAAGAGTGCCGTCTTTCCACATTTCAACGAGTTTTGCCAGGAGAGCCTGGCGCACTATCATAACATTATTTGCAAATGCCATATTTCAAATGTAAAATTTATCGCGATAAAAATCAGTAAAATCAAGTTATTCTGTCATCACGGCATTCCATACCGCAGTCCTGAGAGTTCCCTTGCCGTCGTCCTGGTCATACTCCCAGTACATCAGGCCGAGCATTCCTTTCTGGCGGATCCAATTACCCTTTGCCGCAATGCTCTTAGGGTTGTCATATCCCATATAGAACACGCCGTCCATAGTTTCCACATAGGCGCAGTTGGCTATCGCGTCCCACTTGTTCCTTCTGTATTTCTTAGGGTCAAGCGTAAGTATGCTCTTGTATGAAATTGCGGTAGGGGATTTGCTGAAGGAATGTCTTCCGTAGAACGGAATTCCGAGCACGAGTTTCTTTGGAGAAACCCCTGCGTTCAGATAAGAATTGACGGCGCGGTTGCAGTCTCTGTAAGCCCTTGTGTCAGCAAGTGCAGAGTGGTGGTGAGGAGCTTCGTCAAAGTCGTATGCCATTATGTTCACATAATCTACATAAGGGTCCATGCCGGCAATGTCCACATATCTGTAGCCTCCCCCGGTGACAGACTGTTTGTCAAAGCAGTATCCGGCATAGGAGATGGTGTACTTGTCTCCAAGAACTTCGCGGAGTTTCTTTACCAGTTTCACATAGTTTTCCGTGTCGCAGGTAACATCAGAGGCTGCTCCGCTCCAGCTCAGGCCAGGGAACTCCCAGTCCAGGTCGATTCCATCCAGGTTGTTGGTCTGGAGAAACTTAAGAACATCCTCGGCAAATCTCTGCATATTGTCATCGCTCTTGCACAATCCGGAGAAGCTTCCTCCCTGCTTGTTGTCGGAATTTGTCACGCCGTGGGTGAAGCTTATGCAGATTTTCAGATCCGGGTATGTCTTCTTGAGGTTGACTATGTTCTGGAACCTTGTCTTGCTTCCCTGCACGTCAAACTTCTTATAGACTCCGTCAACCATATAAAGCTCTGCAAAAGCGTAGTTGATATGAGTTATCACGCTGGCGTCAGGAATAAGGCTGCCGTAGTATGTGACATAGGCGGTGACGTGCCTGCCGTCATTTATGCGGGCTTTAGGTGCCACTACGGGCTCGTTGATCGGAGGGTCTATTTCCACTTCAACCGGTTTAGTGGTTTCAGGATCAAGCGGTTTTTCCGGGTCATCACTTCCTCCGCCTCCGCAGGCTGACACGAATAATGCAATGGCAATAACTGCCGGCCAAAAACTGAACTGTTTCATCTCTGAACTTTTACTAAAAACAAAATTGCATACCAATCTGCCAAAAGTAGCAATTATTCCCGACAAAATAAAATCAAAGATTTTATCTGAACACGAAATACACTGCTCCGATGAGCAGGCAGAAGGCTATCAGATGATTGTAGTTGAAGCTCTGGGTGCGGAAGAATACCAGAGAGAAGATCACGAAGATGGAGATGGTGACCACTTCCTGGATTACCTTCAGCTGGACCAGGGAGAACGGGCCGCCAAGATCCTTGAAGCCTATCCTGTTGGCTGGAATCATAAAACAATATTCGAAAAATGCGATTCCCCAGCTGATCACTATAATTCCGAAAAGCCCCCACTTAGGGAGAAGTGTGTTTGTCTTGAATTTCAGCTGGCCATACCAGGCAAGTGTCATAAAGCTGTTGGATATCACCAGCAGCAGGATCGTAAGCAGCGCCTTGTTCATAAAACTTTGTCTTTAAACAGGGCGCAAATATATCAAAGAATCAGTTACGATGTCAGTCTTGTCCCAGGCTTTTATTCAGTCATCACGGCATTCCATACGGCGGTCCTCAAAGTGCCCTTGCTGTCATCGTCATCATAGGACCAGTACATAAGACCCCTCAAACCTTTCCGGCGGATCCAGTCTCCTTTAATCGCGATGCTCTTGGGGTTGTCGTATCCAAGGTAGAAAACTCCCTGCATGGTTTCCACATAAGGGCAGTTTGCCCCTATGTCCCATTTGTTGCGTCTGTATTTCTTAGGGTCGAGATTGAGTATGCTTTTGTATGAAATTGCAGTAGGGGATGTGCTGAAGGAATGCCTTCCGTAGAATGGGATTCCGAGGACTATCTTATTTGGAGAAACCCCTGCCTTGAGGTAGGCGTTCAGGGCTCGGTTGCAGTCGCTGTAAGCTCTTGTGTCGGACAGGGCAGACTGGTGATGAGGAGCCTCGTCAAGGTCGTAGGTCATTACATTGACGTAATCCACGTAAGGGTCCATTGCTGCAATGTCGTTGAATATGTATCCTCCATTGGAAGGATATTTGTCCATGCAGTAGCCGCAGTATGAAAGGGTATACTTGTTTCCCAGCACCTCCCTTAACTTTTTGACCAGCTTGACGTAGTTGTCGGTATCGCAAGTGACGTCTGAAGCGGCTCCGCTCCAGGAAAGGCCCGGAAACTCCCAGTCCAGGTCAATCCCGTCGAGATTGTACTCCTGGAGGAACTTCAGGCAGTCGTCGGCAAATCTCTGCATGTTGTCTTCGCTTTTGCAGAGTTTTGAAAAGCTTCCTCCCTGCTTGTTGTCTGAATTTTCCACACCGTGGGAGAAACAGATGCATATCTTGAGGTCCGGATAGGTCTTTTTCAGGTCAACGATGCTCTGAAACCTTTTCTTGCTTCCCTGCAGGTCGAACTTCTTGTAAACCCCGTCAACCATATAAAGCTCGGCAAAAGCGTAGTTGATGTGGGTTACGATGCTGGCGTCCGGAATCAGGCTTCCGTACCATGTTACGTAGGCGGTTACATGGCGTCCGTCGTCAATGCGTGCTTTGGGAGCCACGATCGGTTCGTTGATCGGAGGATCAATCTCCTCTACTACAGGAGTTACCGGTGTCTCCGGCTCCAGAGGGTCCTTGCCGTTTCCACTTCCTCCACCACATGATGTCAGTGTAATGCAAGCAACAACTGCAAGGGTGGCCAATATTCTGAATCTTGTCATAATCCTGATACACTAACGATGTTAACCTTATCCTTGACCCTGGCTCTTCGGCCTCTGGCCTTTTACTGCGGGCGATATGTTCAGCTCGCGGCTGTAGGTGAAAGATTTTCTGTCTGTTATAACAATCTTTCCCTCAGCGATGTACATCGTCAGCAACCGACGCGTGTATTCTTTTGCACTGCCGTCTTTCTGAAGCTCCGGAAGATGAGGTCCGTTGTCTTCCAGAAGAGCGTCCCTGACTTGATCCGGAATCTCCAGGATGAACCTGACCCTTCCGTTCTGGTCGCAGACCTGGATGCCGATATCGGTCAGGACAAACAAATTGCCCCTCGAGTCAAAAGACATAGGGCCCTTGGAGACGAGGGTGTTGCCGTAGGAGTGGAGCCAGTAGAATCTCTGCTCATAAGCCAGAGGGCTTTCTGTCCCTTCCACAGCCTGCCAGAGGCAGTTGGTCTCAGCCTCATTCCAGAAGAAGCTCTTTTCCAGAGCCATGAAACTCTCATCTGGATAAACTGCGCAGTAGTATGTGCGGGCGCTGCTGCGGCTTTTTCCTCTCCCCTGTGCAATATCTTCCAAAGTGAATGTCACCGGCATAGTCCCGTCTGTCTCTTTTTCCTTTATCCACTGGTCCCTGCCGCTTACGGAAAGAGGGCAGAAAGGAGTTTTTTCTCCATCGCGATAAAGATACTTGTTGAGGAAATCGTTCTGGGTGATGCCGGCCTCGACAGGCTTCGGGTACCCTCCCCAAAGCCAGATCATTACTTCTTCAAAGATCACGGCTGCACGGTTCCCGGAATGTTTTTCGTCAGACCAGTCGTACTTGGTGTCATAACCTGCAAAATCCAGGGCCGTGGAAAGCATCTGGTTTGCCTCCCACCAGTGTCCGAAAGTGGCGTTCCACACGTCCTGGCTTCCGTCCTGCAGGCATATTCTCAAAGGCTTGGGCTCACATTTGCGGACAAACATCTGGAGGTCGTTGCCGCCTCTCATGCTGACAAAAGTCCCCACTCCGCTGTAAACCCTGCGGAAAAGGTCCGGCCTCATCCAGGCAGCGTTGAAAGCAGCTATACCACCGCTGGATAGCCCGAAGATAGCCCTGTCATCAGGGTCTTTGGAAATCTTCACCTTTACGTCAGAGCCCTCAACCGAAGTGTTCTCTTCCACAAACGGGACAATCTCCCTGTCAAGGAATTCCGCAAACCTTCCGTCTGTGAAGTCAAACTCGTTGGAGCGGTTGTAACGGATTACATTCCCGTCTTTCCCCCTGATCACTCCCGGCTGGAGGAATATGCCTATGGTTACTGGCATCTTTCCCTCAGCGATGAGCTTGTCAAAAACCTTCGGGGCGTTGCAGGTTATACCGTCCAGCCCCACAAACAGGCAGGCTGGTCTGCTCCCGTCATATTGATTGGGTATGTAAACCTTTACATTCCTTTCAGTTCCGGGATAAAGGTCAACGGATGCCTTGTAGTCAAAAGACACAATCTTTCCTTGCGGGTATCCCGGTTTTTGCTGAGCATAAGCTCTTCCACCAACAATGACAGAAGCCAGCATCGCTGAGGCGAAAATTGTTGCAAGAATCCTTAGTTTCATAATGTCTGAGGTATTGTTAATGCAAATATAAAAAAAAGGATGCCGCAAGAACTACGACATCCTTAAATTCAGGCAGTAAACCTGCATTACTTCTCGAACCTCTGGTTCAGAAGCTCAATCATCTTGATGACTGCGTATGAGATTCTGGTACCAGGGCCGAAGATTGCGGCTGCACCGGCCTTGTAGAGAGCGTCATAGTCCTGGGCAGGGATAACTCCGCCGGCAACTACGATGATGTCCTCTCTTCCAAGTTTCTTCAGTTCGCTGATGATCTGAGGAACCAGGGTCTTGTGGCCTGCTGCCAGAGAAGAAACGCCAACAACGTGAACGTCGTTCTCAACAGCCTGCTTTGCGGCTTCTGCCGGAGTCTGGAACAGAGGTCCCATATCCACGTCGAATCCGCAGTCTGCATAACCGGTAGCAACAACCTTTGCTCCTCTGTCGTGACCGTCCTGTCCGAGCTTTGCAATCATGATACGAGGCTGTCTTCCTTCCTTCTTGGCGAAGTCTGCAACCATCTTCTTTGCCTTCTCGAACTCACTGTCTTTCTTTACTTCTGATGAGTAAACACCTACGTTCATACGGATCTTTGCTGTGTATCTTCCAACTACCTCTTCGCAAGCGTCAGAAATCTCTCCAAGGGAAGCCCTTGCCTTTGCAGCCTCAACTGCCAGTGCAAGAAGGTTGCCCTTCTTGGTCCTTACGCACTCTGTGATAGCGGCCAGACACTGTTTAACTTTCTCGTTGTCTCTTGTCTTGTAGAGTTTCTCCAGACGAGCAACCTGCTGCTGGCGAACCTTGGTGTTGTCGATGTCAAGGATCTTGATAGGGTCCTCGTGCTCGAGACGGTAGCGGTTCAGACCGATGATGGTCTCCTCGCCGGAGTCGATTCTTGCCTGCTTTCTTGCAGCGGCTTCCTCGATTCTCAGTTTAGGAATACCGGTCTCGATGGCCTTTGCCATACCTCCGAGTTTCTCGACTTCCTGGATATGCTCCCAAGCCTTGTGAGCCAGCTCGTTGGTCAGGCTCTCGATGTAGTATGAACCTGCCCAAGGGTCGATAGAGCGGCAAATCTGAGTCTCCTGCTGGATGTAGATCTGGGTGTTACGCGCGATACGTGCGGAGAAGTCTGTAGGCAGGGCGATAGCCTCGTCAAGAGCGTTGGTGTGAAGGCTCTGGGTATGTCCCAGGGCTGCACCCATAGCCTCGATGCAGGTTCTTGCAACGTTGTTGAAAGGATCCTGCTCGGTAAGGCTCCATCCTGAAGTCTGGCAGTGGGTTCTCAGACTCAAGCTCTTAGGGTTCTCAGGATTGAACTGCTTGACGATCTTTGCCCAGAGCATTCTGGCTGCCCTCATCTTTGCAATCTCCATGAAGTGGTTGGTTCCGATTGCCCAGAAGAATGAAAGTCTTGGAGCGAACTTGTCAACAGGGATGCCGGCCTTGATACCGGTACGGAGATATTCCAGACCGTCTGCAAGGGTGTAAGCCATCTCGATGTCGTTGGTTGCACCTGCTTCCTGCATGTGGTAACCGGAAATTGAGATGGAGTTGAACTTAGGCATATACTGTGAAGTGTAGGCGAAGATGTCGCCGATGATTCTCATTGAGAACTCAGGAGGGTAGATGTAGGTGTTACGTACCATGAACTCCTTGAGGATATCGTTCTGGATGGTACCGGCCATTTCCTCGAGCTTCACTCCCTGCTCCAGACCTGCCACGATGTAGAAGGCCATGATAGGGAGAACGGCTCCGTTCATAGTCATGGAAACGGACATCTTTCCGAGAGGGATCTGGTCGAAGAGGATCTTCATGTCCTCAACGGAGCAGATGCTCACGCCAGCCTTTCCCACATCGCCGACAACTCTTGGATTGTCTGCATTGTATCCTCTGTGGGTAGGGAGGTCAAACGCTACGGAAAGACCTTTCTGGCCGGCAGCCAGGTTCCTTCTGTAGAAAGCGTTGGACTCTTCTGCTGTGGAGAAACCTGCGTACTGGCGTACTGTCCAAGGCTTCTGAACGTACATTGTGCTGTAAGGGCCTCTCAAGAAAGGAGCTACACCGGCTGCATAGTTCAGGTGCTCCATTCCTTCCAGGTCTTTTGCAGTGTAGTTGGTCTTCACTGCTATCTTCTCAGGGGTATTCCAAAGAACTTCCTTCTTTGCTGCACCCTTCTTTGCTGCAGGTTTTGCAGCTGACTTATATACTAAATCGTTGAATTTTGGACGCATAACTTTTTCCTCCCCTTATTTGATAAGTTTTTCCTGGTAAGCCTTGAGTGTCTCCAGCACGTTGCTGCGTACACTGATAAAATTCTCGATTCCCTTGCCGATGAGCTCGTCCTTGCAAGCAGGGTCACCTGCCACTACAACGATACCCTTCTTGCCAACTATCTTGGCAATCTCAGGAACCTCGTTTGCATATTCGTCGTCTGAAGAGCAGGCAACGATGATGTCTGCCTTAGCCTTGAGAGCTGCCTTTGCACCTTCCTCAGGAGAGTTGAAACGGTTGTTGTCAACTACCTGGAAACCAGCTACTGCAAAGAAGTTGCAAGCGAACTGGGCTCTTGCGCGGCACATTGCCAGGTTACCGTAAGTAACCATGAATGCCATAGGGCGTTTTGCCGCCTTGTCTGTCTTGAACCTGAGTTCCTCGAAAGCCATGGCGCCTCTGTAAACCTCGAGAGGACGGCCAAGCATTCCGGCCTTCTTCTTAGGAGCGGCCTTACGTGTTACAGTCTTCTTGGTAACTTCCTTCTCCACAACCTCTGTGAAGTTAGGGAACTGGTTGGTACCAAGGAGAGTGTCTCTTCTGGTTGCAATGTTGGAATCTCTCTTCAGCGATGTCTCCTTGATGCTGTCCTGGATCTTTTCAGCCTTGAAAGCCTCAACATAACCGCCTTCTTTCTCTATGGAGTTGAACAGATCCCAAGAAGTCTTTGCAACTGCATCTGTGAGTTCCTCGATGTAATAAGAACCTGCACCCGGATCTACAACCTTGTTGAAGTGGCTTTCGTCCAGAAGGAGGCTCTGCACGTTACGCGCGATCCTGTTGGAGAATTCGCCCGGCTTCTTGTATGCGTGGTCGAAAGGAAGTACTTCCATGGAGTCAACTCCTCCGATAGCGCCGCTCATTGCCTCGGTGGTATCGCGGAGCATATTTACATAAGGATCGTAAACCGTCTGGTTCCAAGCGCTTGTGACTGCGTGAACCTTGATCTTGCAGCTGTCTTCCTTCTTTGCTCCGTAAGCCTTCACGATGTTGGCCCAGAGAAGTCTGGCTGCACGGAACTTGGCAATCTCCATGAAGTAGTTGCCGCTGATGGAAACCGTGAACTTGATTCTCTTTGCCGCCTCGTCAACCTTTACTCCGGCATCCTGCAGGAGGTTGAGGTATTCGCTGCCCATATTCATTCCGTATGCAAGCTCCTGTGTGATGGTGCTGCCTGCATCGTTGAACGCGTATGAATAAACGCCCACAACTGTTATGTGAGGGAAGTCCTTTACGAGCTCGATGGCCTTTACCAGAAGTTTTGCAGCATCTGCCTTGCTGTAAAATCCCGTGGCGTTGAGTTCCTTCAGAGGGTCATAGTCAAATGAAGCCCTTACTGCAGAAGCCCTTACACCGCTTTCTTTGGCTATCGCGATGAAATTCTTCAAGATAGAAAGGTCTTTGCAACCCTTGAAGTTGACTTCAACTGCCTTGAGGTCAATGCCCTTCAGGAGAACCTTCATGTCTGCCTTCAGGACTTTTTCAGTCTGGCTGAGGTCGAAACCAGGAGCTGTGACTCCCTTCATCATGCCATCCAGAGCCAGAGCGTTGGCTGCCTTGAAATCTTTGCCGACCATGTAGTCCTGACGGATGAGCCAGTTGTTGTCGTCTTTGGTGCCTCTTACAAAAGGAAACTCTCCAGCCATTCCGCCAACTTCCTTCAGACCCTTCAGGTCTTCTGCGCGGTAATAAGGCTGTACGGAGAAACCTTCCATAGTTCTCCACACGAGCTTTTTCTGATAGTCGGCACCTTTCAAATCCTTGACTATAGCATCTTCCCAGACCTGTTTAGGAACGGGAGGAAACTCAGTAAATAATTTCTCTGCCATATTATTACTGTTGTTTGATAGGTGTGTATTAATTATAAATAATGTCCATTCAGCATCAAGCCACCGGATGTCACCTTAAAGAACAGGCATGTTGGCACCGGTGCTTAATGATAGGCGGCAAAGATAACGAATAATATTGTACTTTGTAAGCGCAGAGCATAGAAAAGCGCAAATATTTTTAACCATTAAGCTCAGCGATGCCGTTTGCTGCCGCCAGCCTGACCGTTGAAGGCAAAGGCCGTCCAGAAATTCCCGGGATCTATATATGCTCTTCGCTCCTAAGCCTTACCGTTGAAGGCAAAGGCTGTCCAGAAATCCCGTCATCCGCTCTCAAGTAGCAGAGACTGTCCAGAAATCCCGACGTCCGCTCTCAAGTGAGGAAGGTATTCAGGAAATTTGTTTCGGGAAAGAAAATTTTTATATCTTTGCACCCCGCAAAAGAAAAAGGAGGTGGTATAAAGCATGATTATAGTTCCTATCAAGGACGGCGAGAACATAGAGAGAGCATTAAAGAAGTTTAAGAGAAAATTCGAGAAGACAGGCATCATCCGCGAGCTCAGAGATCGTAAGACCTTTGAGAAGCCTTCTGTAAAGAAGCGTGCGCAGCTGATGAAGGCTATCTATGTAAAGCACCTTCAGATTAACGAGGAATAATACCTGCTCAGGCAGTATTGTTTAAGTGTTAAAGAGGGAATCACAGCAATGCGGTTCCCTCTTTTTTGCAGATAGCAGTGAAAGTGTACCAGGTGGGGTTTGGAACGGGACACCTTGCACGGATTTTGGGCAAAAGTGTACCAGGTGGGGTTTGGAACGGGACACCTTGCACGCTTTTGGGGTGAAAGTGTACCAGGTGGGGTCAGAAACGGGGCACCTTGCACGTTTTTAGGGCAGAAGCGTGGCTATCGACACTGGAAATGGGACGTTGGGCACGCTTTTAGGGCAGAAGCGTGGCTATCGACACTGGAAATGGGACGTTGGGCACGCTTTCTGAGCAAAAGTTTGAGTTTTTGAAGGAGTTCTGTAAATTTGCCGTGTATGGGAAGCTTCAACGATTTTCTGGACTACTTACAGGTGAAAAGGAGGTACTCCGAGCGTACAGTAAGGTTATATGGCGACGCTGTGTGGGACTTCCTTAAGCACGTGTATCCGGAAAAGCTGATGGTGAACTCAGGTGCCGGAGTCAGGGCAGAGAGGCTGGCGGTGAACTCAGGTGCCGGAGTCAGGGCAGAGAGACCGGCAGTGAACCCCGGGACTTTTGAGGAAGGGGCTTTGGGGGATGGTGCTTTTGAAGGAAGTCGGGACGCTGAATTTCCGGGCTTTTCCGACGAGGAGGTCCTTGAGGCTCTGAGGTTCCCTTTGATCCGCGGCTATGTGGCTTCACTGTTGGACCGGAATCTTGATGCCCGCACCGTGAACCTTCACTTGAGCGCTCTGAGCACTTTCTGCAACTACCTGGTAAAGCAGGGGAAACTGCATTCCAATCCGGTCAAGGAAATCGTGAGGCCCAAAGAAAAGAAGCGCTTGCCGTCTTTCTACACGCCCGATATACTTGAAAAGTATTTTGAATCTCCACCGGACATTGAATCTGATGGAACTGAGGATAACTCCGGGAAGCCGGCTTCAGCCAAGACAGTGTACTGCGCGGTCAGGAACAGGCTCATCGTGGCTCTGCTTTTCGGCACGGGGCTGAGGCGGGCGGAAGCTGCATCGCTGAGGACAGGAGACATAGACCTCTCCAGAAAAACCATCAACATAATAGGAAAAGGCAACAAGCAGAGGATGATACCGCTGCCTGATTCTCTTTGCCAGGAGATAGAGGATTACCTGCTGCTCCGCGATGAGTTTATTTCTGAGGTCTGTTCTTCCGGAGCGCTTGCCCGTTCTGGCGGCCAATCCGGAGAGGAAAAAGTTTTTTTGCCAGATGCCGGAGGAAGGCCAGGAACTGACGCATTCTTCCTTACAGATAGCGGTAATCCGGTGTATCTTGAGTTCCTGAACCGTGTGGTTAAGAGCGAACTGTCTGGCATTGAGGGTATATCAGGCAGAAAAACTCCTCATACCCTGCGTCACAGCTATGCTACGGCACTTTTGAACAACGGGGCGGACCTGAACAGCATCAAGGAAGTTTTGGGACACTCCAGCCTGGCTGCCACTGAGGTCTATACCCACAACTCCTTTGAAAAGCTCAAGGAAATCTATAAGACCGCACACCCGAGAGCCAAAGAATGAGAGGGTTCAGCTTCTGGCGGTTCTTAAATCCAGTGTATCTTGAAATAAAACTTTCAGCATCACGGTATGTTCTACAATTAAACTCGTATATTTGGGCATAAAACATTTGAATCATGAAAAAGTTCTTTTTCCTCACTTTGGCTATGGCATTCGTTGCCCTGTCTCTGAATGCCCAGAGCTCCAAGGCTCAGACCGGCCTCAAGAAAGTCTATGACGAAAACATCAACCAGCTGGAACAGATAGACAAAGCTGTTGCAAAGGCCAAGAAAGAAGGCAAGTTCGTGATATGCCAGCTTGGCGGCAACTGGTGCCCGTGGTGTCTGAAGTTTGCGGACTTCATAACCAAAGATGCTGAAATCAGCAAGTTCATCAGCGACAACTATGTCTATATCCACGTGAACTACAATCCGCGGATGGCCAAGAGCAAGGATGCTTCAACTGTAAAAATGTCCGAAGCCCTGATGAAGCGTCTGGACAATGCCGGAAGGTTCGGCTATCCGGTGCTGGTTGTTCTGGACGGCAACGGCAAGGTGATCCATATCCAGGATTCAGGATATCTGGAAGAAGGAGAGGGCTACAACAAGAAGAAAGTCCAGAGCTTCCTCAAGAACTGGACACCGAAGGCCGTTGGCAAATAATGAAAGACAACACTCAAGCAGATAAGTATAAAGACCGTGCGCTGGGTTGTATGGTTGGCGGGGCCGTGGGAGACGCCCTGGGCTATGCCATTGAGTTTGACAGCTGGCAGGAAATAGAACGCAAGTACGGCCCAAGTGGCATTACCCGTTATCAACTTGACAGATGGGGTGTTGCCCGTATCTCAGACGACACTCAGATGTCTCTTTTCACCGCCGCCGGCATTCTTCTGGGAATGACCAGAGGCTATATGAGAGGCATTATGGCTCGCATAGATACCTATTGCCACTGGACATATCTGGACTGGCTCCACACGCAGCAGTGGACTGCCAGAAAAGAAGACGAGAGAGTTGATTCCTGGCTGATGGATATCCCCCAGCTCTACTCCTGCCGGGCTCCCGGCCATACCTGTCTTACCGCCCTGATGGCTTTGGAGAAGGACCAGACTCCGGGCAACGACAGCTGCGGCTGCGGCGGAGTAATGCGCACAGCGCCGCTTGCCATTCTTGATTTCCTCCACAGCTATGCTTCCGGAGATATACTTTTTTGCGATATGTGTGCTGCTGAGGCTGCCAGGATGACTCACAAGCATCCGCTTGGCTTCATTTCTTCCGCTCTTCTCAATCACATTCTGACCAGGATTCTGGGTGGATATGCGGATGGTGAAAACCGCCAAGACCGTCTTGTCTCCCTGATACAAAAGGCCGCGGAAGAGATTGGTTCAATACAGTCTGCACCAGATGATAACAAAACTTACAAAGAACTCTGGCCTAAGCATATAGCCACCCAACAAGACATCATCAAGAAGGCCATAGACCTTGCCGGAGGAGACACTCCTGACCACACAGCCATTGAGTCCATCGGCGGCGGCTGGACCGGCCACGAAGCCCTTGCTGTTGCTGTTTACAGCGCAGTCAAGCACTGCACTTCTTTTGAAGACGCAATCATTAGCAGCGTAAACCACTCTGGAGACAGTGATTCTACAGGTGCCGTCTGCGGCAACATCATAGGCTGTCTTCTTGGCCGCAGTGCAATTCCGGCCCACTTTACCCAGAACCTGGAGCTTTTAGACATCATAGAAGAAATTGCCACAGACCTTTACACCGGCTGCATAATCAGCGATCACGATCCTGTAGACACTCCCGAAAAACAACGCTGGGAGCAGAAGTACTGCCACCACCGTTACCCTCATAAGCGCTGAGTTGAATCTATGAATTCAGGCTCATTTGCCTGAATTTTTTTCTTTGACAAAACTTGTCAAATCGGCCTTGTATCTTTGCCATTGACTCAAGATGGGGCTCTCCTTCTTGAACAAATTACTTATTATTTAACGTTATGCTTTACGATTTATTAGCTTTTTTCTATGAGAAGGCTGACGACAAGAAATGCCGTTACTGCGTGCCTTTGGGATTTGTTGGTTATTCTGCTTTGGAAGGATTCAACGAGGATCCTGATTCTACCGATGGTTACACCGATTACATCTTGCGTAATGCTCAATATGACGATCTGGTACGTCTTGTTCAATGGCCCTATGAAAGTGAGCTCAACGATGTTTACTCTTCTGACAAGCTCTTTGAAAGGATTGAAATAAGAGCCTCGGAACTTGATGTTCTTGATGATGATGGAACTATTGGGGCAAGAGGAGTAACGATATCCGAAGTTTTTGTGCAATTCGAGGAAACCGCGCCATCTAGCCCTGTTGTTTTCTATAATGCTGTATTTGAAAATATAAAGAAGAATACCAAGAGGTTTCAAGTGCCACTCAAAAAACTGAAGAATTATTTTGGCGTGCTCACGATGTTTGAAGTGATGGAACGTCTTGACAAGTATTTCGGGAAGGGGCTACCCTGGACTTTTGAGCAGCTGAAAAAATATTTTAAGGATGATTTAGATGCCAAACGCATTGCTGTGAAAAAAGAGATAGCAAAAAGGTAATAGGCGGAGATGAGTATCTTAATTTGAAATTAGAGCCAAATTACAAAGGTTATGAAGTTGTTGTTTGCGAACCCAAAGGTGATGGGATTCTGGGACTTCCTTTTTTATGTGCTGATAAAAAACGGCAAGGGGCACATCGCTGACATAGAAGAACGTGACGAATTGCTGTTCAGAAACCTTAATGCGAAAGACTACAAGAAGGCGGTCAAGAACTATATGATAATTCAGTTAGGTGTTTCTGAAGAAGTTGCTGAGAATTCCATAAGGGAAAACGATGCGACTCTTGATGACTGCTGGAAAGACAAACTATCAGTTCCCGCTGCAGCTACAGGGCTGTTGCACAATTTCTTGTAATAAAAGAGCCGGTTGTGGTTTGATGTAGAATCCTGATAATAGACAACATGTTTAATGGCTTATCAGACTTAACATAGTTGAGGTTTGATGGTAAGCCTGTAAAGTACGTATTGCTATTTTGAAACAAGTTTGTGCAAGTTGTGATCAACTTGCAGCAAGTAGTTGCGAGTCTATACGAGTTGTTTACAAGTTGTGCTTTTTGTTTCAATTGACAAGCATAATTTCTCACATATCCGGCCTGTCCTGTAAACAGGGACGTTGGGAGCGTTTGGGTATGGGAAGTGTGGCTATCGTCCCAAAAACAGGGACGTTGGGAGCGTTTGGGTATGGAAAGTGCGCCTTCCGTCCCAAAATCAGGGACGGTGGGAGCGTTTAGGTGTTGAAAGTGCGCCTTCCGTCCCAAAAACAGGGACGGTGGGAGCATTAAGGTATGGAAAGTGCGCCTTCCGTCCCAAAATCAGGGACGGTGGGAGCGTTTGGGTATAGGAAGTGTGGCTATCGTCCCGAAATTAGGGACGTTGGGAGCGTTTGGGTATGGAAAGTGCGCCTTCTGTCCCAAAAACAGGGACGGTGGGAGCATTTAGGTATGGAAAGTGCGCCTTCCGTCCCAAAAACAGGGACGTTGGGAGCATTTAGGTGGGGAAAGTGTGGCTATCGTCCCAAAATAAGGGACGTTGGGAGCATTTAGGTGGGGAAAGTGTGGCTATCGTCCCGAAATAAGGGACGTTGGGAGCGTTTGGGTATGGAAAGTGCGCCTTCCGTCCCAAAATCAGGGACGTTGGGAGCGTTTGGGTATGGGAAGTGTGGCTATCGTCCCGAAATTAGGGACGTTGGGAGCGTTTGGGGTGGATGTCGGGAGTTATTTTGAAGTGGAGTGAACATAGTGGGAGCTGTGGAAGGTTGAAAACTGTGCACATTCCAGGAATTTTGTAGGGTGGCTTTGTTTTTCAGGCTTGTTTTTTGTATATTTGGTATGTGGTATCCAGGTTCGGATGAACTTTTGGAACTTTTGACGAGACAGTTTAACCAATTAAATAGGAGGTTGATTATGGAAATTAGAATCCAATCAGTTAAGTTTAATGCAGATGAGAAGCTTCTTGCATTTGTAGAGAAGAAGGTTGAGAAACTGGAAAAGTTCTTCGATGGCTTTATGGAGGCAGACGTAACTCTGAGTTTGCTTCCGGATCAGTTGAACAAGGAATGCAAGGTGAAACTGCAGGTTCCTACCGATGACATCATCGTTACAAGGAATGCAAAAAGCTTTGAGGATGCTGTTGTAGATTGTGTAGATGTGCTTAAAGGTCAGCTGGTTAAGCTAAAGGAAAAGAAGTTCGGCAGATAAGAGTAAACCTGTCAGAAGAACAGGTTTACGACATCTTCTGAAGAAATACCCGCAAAATAGGCGCCCACTTCCAGGGTGCCTGTTTTTTTTCTCAGCGATTCTCTGGTATGAAGCGTGCCTTCTATCTGGCGTATGAACTCCTCGGTTGGGCGGGTGAAGAAGTAGTCGCCTTGTATGTTGAGGTCTGTGATCTTTCCGCTGCGGACATTGAAATACAGTTCTATGATTCCTGACGGGAATTTCCGGATGTTGCTGAAGGCGTATTCCGGACTTTTTCCGAAGTTCCAACTGTCTGACCTGTAGCGGGTTTGCTCGAGTTCTCCGATTTCTTGAAGCTGTTCTTCTGAGAATGTGTATGGTGTGATGCCTGGTGTATGGGAACAGATGTAATCGCCGAGGAACTGTTTGAGCCACAATGTGTCTGTCGCCTGCTCCGGGGCGTTTTTGCCGGTGGATTGCTTTTCTCTTTCTTGCAGGAGCCTTGTCGCAAGAGGGTTGCTGAGTATGCCTTCTGCAGTGAGGTGTTCTTTTATGTTGGTCACTCTTTTGACGTTGCTTTTGACGGCTTTGCCGATGAATTTCTCAGGCCTTGGCTTCAGGGCTTTTGAAAGGTCTGTCTTGCTTACGTCAAACATAAGTGTTCCGTGCATCAGGAGCCTCTGCTTGTGGATGCAGATGGCGTTGCCGGAGAATTTGAGCCCGTCTATTGAAAGATCGTTTCTCCCTTGCAGACAAGCGTTTATGCCAATGCTCCTTAGGGCTTCTATGATAGGGGCTGTGAATGTGCGGAACATCTCAGACGTATCTGCAAAAGAAGATCCGTGCAGTGCCTTCTTGTCCGCTCCGTGAGCATCGGTGTTGTCTGTTCCAGAAGCGTTTTTCGGGGAGTCCAGATTCTGGATGAAGGTGAAGTTCAGGTTTCCCAGATCGTGGAAGACCGCCCCGCCTCCTGTAAGCCTTCTGACAACCGGAATGTGGTGTGTCTGTGTGTATTCAGTATCTATCTCGGCGATTGTGTTCTGGTATCTTCCTACTATTATGGAAGGGGAGTTCCTCCAGAGGCGGAAGATGTCTTCCTGCATATTCTTGAGCAGGAATTCCTCTTCGGCCAAGTTGAAGTAGGGGTTGGTGGAAGTGTCTGATATATAGAGCATCGCGATAAGCTAACGACATTCTCTGACGCTGCCTTTCCTTCCCATTGCCCGGATGATCCAGGCGCCGATCATATAGAAGATGGCACCTGTGATGAAACTTGCAGCTGCACCGCAGACAACATCGCCGAGGAAATGGCGGGCAAGGTAAACTCTGCTGTAGCAGACCATAAACGCCACCAGAAAGACGAGCAGGCTGAACCAGCCACGCTTTGCAAAAAGGGTGATGACAGTGGCAAAACTCACTATGTTGAAGGCGTGGTTGGATACGAAGCTCCAGGCCCCGCCTTTGCCGTCTGGTGTGCGGACAAGATCCCAGGTATAGAAATCATAGCCTGGTCTAAGGCGGTGGAAATAAGGCTTTATCACTTCATGCCCGAAGTTGTCGGCAAATGCAAAGCATGCCAGGCAGGTCAGTACTATGACAAGAATGATCTTCCAGGAATTGTAGTACTCCTTCCTTCTTATGGAGAATCTCCTTCTGGAAACGATATACAGGAATACCATCACGTAAAGAGGTATCAGAAAGTACTTGTCGGAGAAGAACATCATCACCGAATCCAGAAAAGGAGAGTGCCAGCTGTTGATTGCAACCGTCAGGTTTCTGTCCAGATTGATAAGATTTTCTGTCATGGGGGATGTTTTTTAGGGAGAGTTGTTTGGACTGTTGCAGGTTTATTTGTGGAGCGTTTCCCAGATGAGGTCCTTGAGTTCTTTTATCCCTTCTCCAGTTACGGAAGAGATGAAGACATAAGGGATCTTCTTGGGCACTTTTCTCTTCAGCGATGAGATAAGGTCCTTGTCTGCTCCAAGGAGGTCGCATTTGGTGACTGCCAGTATCCTCTGCTTGTCCAACAGTTCCGGGTTGTACATCTTGAGCTCGTTGAGGAGTATTTTATATTCCTTTGCAATTTCCAGATTTTCAGCTGAAACCAGAAACAGAAGTATGGAGTTCCTCTCTATGTGGCGGAGGAACCTGTGTCCCAGTCCGCGGCCTTCGTGGGCGCCTTCTATGATGCCAGGTATATCTGCCATGACGAAAGACTGGTCATCGTAATAGCGGACTATTCCAATGCTTGGTTCAAGAGTGGTGAAGGCATAGTCTGCAATCTTTGGGTGGGCTGCAGACACCGTGGAAAGGAGGGTGGATTTTCCGGCATTGGGGAACCCGACCAGACCTACATCGGCGAGCACTTTCATCTCCAGTATGAACCAGCCTTCGCTTCCACTCTCTCCTTCCTGGGCGAACTTCGGAGTCTGGCGGGTTGCTGTCTTGAAGAAGGCGTTACCCTTGCCGCCTCTTCCGCCTTTGAGCAGGGTGCATCTCTGCCCGTGTTCAGTTACTTCTCCCAGGATTTCTCCGGTTTCGGCGTTTTTGGCAACTGTTCCCAGAGGAACTTTCAGGATGACATCTTTGGCGTCTGCTCCCGTGCAGAGGTTGCCGCTGCCGTTTTCTCCGTTTTCTGCGGAGATGTGTTTGCGGTATTTGAGGCTGATGAGAGTCCACATCTGGCTGTCGCCCTGCATTATGACACTTCCTCCCTTTCCGCCGTCCCCGCCGTCAGGTCCGCCTTTGTCTATGAACTTTTCCCTATGCAGGTGCATGGAGCCGTTCCCTCCGTTGCCGGAAGTGAGGTGGAGTTTCACATAATCTACAAAATCCGTGTTGGGCATATTCCAAATGTGTTGTCAATAGTTATTCAAGTTCTTTGCAAATGCAGCTGAAAACTTCTTCAATGGTCTGTTCTCCCGGGATTTCGCAATAGTTTCCCTTTTCCTTGTAATATCCGATCAGGGGTTCTGTTTTCTGGTGGTAGGTGTCTATCCTGTTCTGTATTGTCGCAGGGTCGGCGTCATCCTTCCTGCCTTCTATGAGAGCGCGGTTTGCAATCCTTTTGAAGATGGTCTCGTCCTTGATGGCAAGTGAGATGACTTTGTCCACCTTTTCTCCCTGCTCCCCCAGCATCTGGTCCAGCTTTTCAGCCTGGGCTATGGTGCGTGGAAATCCGTCCAGCAGGAAGCCGTTCACATCTTTGTTTGAGGCAAATGTACTTTTTATCATACCTACGACAACTTCATCAGGAACGAGGTTGCCGCCCTCAATAAGCTGCTTGGCCTGGAGCCCCAGAGGGGTTCCGGCTGCCATTTCCTTGCGGAGAAGGTCTCCGGTGGATATGTGCATCAGGTTGAATTTCTCAACTATGAATTTGGCCTGAGTGCCTTTGCCGGCACCCGGAGGCCCGAAAAGAATGTAGTATTTCATTTCAGAGTTTCCCTTTTGTCAAATCTTTCTGGATTTTGTTCCGGTAATTATTTTATATTAATGCCTTTGCGGCGTTCTGTCTCTTCCTCGTCAAGAACATAGATGTCTTTGAGGTTGCGTCCGAGCTGGTCATAATCCAGGCCGTAACCTACAATGAAATCATTAGGAATGCTGAAAGCAGGGTAATCTATCTTTATGGAGCCTTTGTAGTTTCCTGGCTTGAGGAGGAGCGCCGAGTACTTTATGCTTCTTGCACCCCCGTCTTTGAGTATCTGGTCCAGTTCCATAATGGTAGTGCCTGTATCCACAATGTCTTCAACAACAATGACATTGCGGCCGCGTACGCTCTTGGTCAGCCCCAACATCTGCTTCACGGCTCCGGTTGTGGAAGTTCCCTCGTAGGATGCAAGGCGTATGAAACACATCTCGCAAGGAAAATCTATGCGCTTCATAAGATCTGCATAGAACATGAAGGACCCTGTCAGCACTCCAAGAAACAAAGGAGTGTCTTCCTGGTCATAATCTCTGTTGATTTTCTCAGCGACATCATCTACCGCTTTCTGAATCTCATCGTATGTGAGGTAGAGTTTGAAACTCTTGTCGTACAGTTGAACGTTTTTCATGGCAGTGTGTTGTTTGAGGACCAAATTTAGGTATTTTTGCACTATAAACCTAACAAAATTCAGATATGAAACCCTTGGTAAGCATCATAATGGGCAGCACTTCAGACCTGAAGGTGATGGAGGCTGCGGCAAAGTTCCTTGAAGAGATGGAAGTTCCGTTTGAAATCAACGCTCTTTCTGCTCACCGCACTCCGGAAATGGTGGCGGAATTTGCAAAAGGTGCTGCAGAACGGGGAATTAAGGTCATTATAGCTGGTGCCGGCGGCGCTGCACATCTTCCGGGAGTCATAGCCGCATCAACCAACCTGCCTGTGATAGGAGTCCCTATCAGGTCTTCCAACTCCATTGAGGGCCTGGATTCCATATTGTCCATACTTCAGATGCCGTCCGGGATACCTGTTGCCACAATGGCGCTGGACGGGGCCAAGAACGCAGCGATTTTCGCTCTCCAGATACTGAGCCTTTCAGACCCTCAGATAAAGGAGCGTTCAGAAAAATTCAAGAGCGAGCTTTCAGACAAGATTACCAAGGCCAATAAAGAGCTTAAGTCTCTGGAATTCAAGTATAGGGTAAACGGATAATACAATTCCGGAGTTTTTTGTCCGCCCTTGTCCGCTTTAAGGACTGGGTACATTTTACCTTTTGGCATCCTGCTTTGTCAGCAGGGTGCTATTTTTGTTTCCATCAGGAGCGGAGTATGAAGAATTTGATGTTGGTCCTTGCAGTTTGCTGTTGCGGGGTTTGTCACTCCCAGGTGCTGGAAGCGGATGTGGAGGAAGAAATAATGGACAATATGGTTGAGGAGTTTTCTTCTTTGGAGGAATCTGGTGAAGATGTGATAGCTCACCTTCAGAAATTGAGGAGCAGGCCCTTGAATCTTAATTCTGCCTCAAGAAAAGAACTTGTCTCAACGATGCTCCTTACGGATTTCCAGATAGAATCTATTCTTGACCACTTGAAAAGCAGCGGGGCCATCCTGTCTTTTGCGGAGCTCTCCCTGCTTTATGGATTCAGCGAGAGGGAAGTGGAACGTATCCGCCCGTATTTTGTGCTCGGACCCCAGTCCTGCCTTAGGCAAGGCTTTGCCAAGGACCAGAGCACTAGCGTGTTTGCCCGCTACCAGAGAGGTTTTGACCCTCAGTCCGAACAGCATCTGGTGCGGTCCCGGTTTTCTTATCTTGACAAGGTGGACGCTTCCCTTGTTTACAAAGGGAAGTCCAGTACTGTTTCTTCAGAGTCTTTTGCTACAGGGGGCGCGGCTGTCTCAGGTCTGAAACTGGGGAAAGTCGAGATTGAACATCTGGTTGCCGGAGACTTTTACGCAAGGTTCGGCCAGGGGCTTTCTTTGTGGAACGGTTTTTCATTTCCAGCCGTGGCTGAGGGCAGCGGATTTACAAGGAATGCGGAGCCTGTTTCTCTTTACACAAGTTCTGATACTTCCAAACTTTTGAGGGGAGTGGCGGCAAGCGTTTCTTTCGGGAAACTGGCTTTAAGCGCTGGCTATTCTTTCAGGAACAGTTCTTCATTGGCCAGATTGTCCTATCTGGGCCGCAGGACCAGATATGGACTGTCTTTCGTCTCAATGGGAGCGGTAAACAATGTCCTGGCCGTGGATCTGTTCTATGGCGGGAAGGGTTTTGTCCTTTTCGGGGAAGGGGCAAGGAGTCTCAAAAGACAGGATGACGGAAAGGTCGCTCAAGGTTGGGCGTTTCTCGGGGGCGTTTCCTGCGATGCCGGAAGCTTTTCCTTCCACCTTATGGGAAGGCTGTACCAGGATAGTTTTTCCTCTCCTTTGGGAGGAGCATATTCATCGATTTCAAAAATAGGGAACCAGAAAGGCGTATCGCTGAGGATTACAGGGCCGGTGTACAAGAAAGCCCGTTTTGCCTTGGGAGTTGATTATACGGGTTATCCCGAACCGCGGTATCATGTGAAATATCCTTCCCTTACCGTGAAAAGTTACATTAAGATAACTCTTGATGATTCCGGCTTCGGGACACAGGCGCGTAACCAATTGTGGGTCAAAGGGCAATTGAAACATGACTTGCAGTATTCGGATCCTTTGAAAAAGGCAGCTGTCTATAGCCTGAAGGCAGGCGGTCTGCTTTGTCTGGGGCGGCATCTTTCCCTGCAGTCCCGTGCAGAAATCAACATGAGGATTTCACAGGAAGAAAACTCTGGGGGCAGTTCTGAAGAAAACTCTGGGGGAAGCTCTTGGGGAAGTTCAGAAGAAAACTCAGGTGCAATTTCGGATAGAGCTGGAGGGAAAGCCTTTTCAATATCCCTCAAAGGGAGTTTCATAAGGAGGATGTTGTCTGTTTCATCGGGCCTCATATTCTACAATGTGCCTGATTGGGACGGCAGGATATATTTTCCCCAGTCTGATCTTCCATATTCATTTTCTTCCACGCTTCTGTACGGCAGGGGAACTGACGTCTGGGCGCTGGTAAAGACAAGGCTCAGCCATAGACTGAGCCTTTATCTGAAATATCAGTACAACCGGGGGAAGAATCTCCTTAAAGGAGCTTTGTCCTTGGAGCTTTGACTTGAGCCGGTTGCAGCATTTCGGGACCGTTAAAGTTCCTCTCCTCTCATCAGTTTTTCGTAGTACTGGTCAACTCTCTGCAACTGGGCCGGAATGTCGATGTTCTGCGGGCAGTGCGGCACACAGTGGCGGCAACCCACGCAATGGTCCGCCATTCTTTCCGGGGCAAGTTTGCGGGCATATCCCACCAGGAAAGCTTTTCTGGCCTTGCGGTATTCAGGATCCTGCTTGGATGAAGGCATGTTGCCCTCGTTGATGCACTTGTTGAAATGCAGCAGGTTCCCCGGAATGTCTATTCCGTATGGGCAAGGCATGCAGTACTTGCAGTCGTTGCAAGGGATGGTCGGATACTTGAGAAGCATCTGGGCGGTCTCCTCCAGAAACTCCATATCTTCTTCTGTAACAGGTTCAAGCGGACAGTAAGACCGCAGGTTGTCCTGGAGGTGCTCCATATAGGTCATTCCGCTGAGGACGGTCAAGACTCCGGGGAAAGAACCTACCCATCTGAAAGCCCAGGATGCCACGCTGTTTTGAGGTTTACGCCTTTTGAGGGTTTCGGCCACATGCTCGTGGACATTTGACAGTCTTCCGCCAAGAAGCGGCTCCATTATTACAGCCGGGATTCCTCTTTTCTGAAGTTCCCCGTACAGGTATTCTGCATCCTGGTTCCTCTTGTTGAGTTCATTGGCGTGCTTCCAGTCCAGATAGTTCATCTGGATCTGTACAAAGTCCCATTTGTATTTGTCGTGATTCTCAAGAAGGTAGTTGAATACGGAAACATCTCCGTGATAGGAGAATCCGAGATTGCGTATTCTGCCGGCCTCTCTTTCCTTGACAAGGAAGTCGAGCATGCCGTTCTTGAGGTAACGGTTTTCGAAAGTCTCCATTCCGCCGTTGCCTACACTGTGGAGGAGGTAGTAGTCTATGTAATCTACCTGCAGTTCTTTGAAGGAATTGCGGTACATCTTTATTGACTCTTCCCGGCTCCAGGTCTGCGGGGCGAAGTTGGAAAGTTTGGTGGCTATGGTGTATTCCTCTCTCTTGTGTCTGGAAAGGGCTATTCCTGTAGCTTTCTCGCTCTGGCCCTTGCAGTAAGCAGGGGACGTGTCAAAGTAAGTTACCCCATGCTCTATGGCATAATCTACCAGCTTGTTCCACATTTCCTGGTCGATGGCGCTGTCGGATTCCCTGGTGCTGGTGTTGTCTATGCTTGGTATTCTCATGCAGCCATATCCCAGCAGGGATACTTTCTCTCCTGTCTTGGGATTGGTGCGGTAAGTCATCTTGTCTGTCGGAATCGGGCCGAGCGGGCCGCTTTCCACCTTTTCAGTCTTTTTTGAAGAACAGCCGGCAAGTCCTCCGGTAACAGCTGCGGCTCCTATTATCGCTGAGCCAAGTCCAGCCTTCTTTACAAAGCTTCTTCTGGTAATCTTGTTGTCTTTCATAATGTTGGCTCTAGATAAGTTTATGTTGCTGGTGACCTTCTACATATATCGCGCTCAATGGGCGGGCCGGACAAACATATTCGCAGGCTCCGCAGCCGATGCATTTGCTTTCGTCCACTACCGGGAACTGAGGTCCTTTTTCATTGTCAGGATCTACGGCTACCATTTCTATGGCTCCGGCAGGGCAGTGTCTGCCGCAGTTTCCGCATGTTACATTGTCCACCATAGGGAGGCACAGGCTGGCGTCCCATACGGCGTGTCCGATCTGTATGGAAGACTTTTCTTCCCGTCCTATTTTCTTTATGGCGCCTGCCGGGCAAACCTCGGAACACTTGGTGCATTCCGGGCGGCAGAATCCGCTTTCATAGGATGAGCGAGGCTGCATCAGAGTCATCAGGTCAGAAGATGGTCTGAGCACTTTGTTCGGGCAAGCTGCAACGCAAAGCTGGCATCCTGTGCAATGGCTTGTTAGATGTCCGAGGCCGACGGCTCCGGGAGGAACTATTTCTGTTTCCCGCTTGATAACCTCTTTGGGTACAATCGGGGCAAAACCTCCGTCAGTGAGTTTGTCCTGGGCCTTGGCCACGGCAGCTGACGCGGCGAGGACTGATGCCGTGGCGATGAATGACCTTCTGCCCATTCCCTCCTCTGAAACTTTTTCAGTATTTGCGGCCCTTTTTTCCTGGCCTTCATTTATGCCATTCTCCGCATATCTTTTTGAAGTATAAGAAATAGCATCTTTCTTGCACTTGGATATGCAGTCTCCGCAGACCACACATCTGGAATAGTCTATCTTGTGGTTCTTGATGTCTATGCAGGAGGCCTTGCAGTTCTTGACGCAAAGGCTGCAGTTTACGCATTTGCTCTTGTCTATTGAAGGGCGGAAGATGGAGAACCTTGACAGGGTACCCAATACGGTTCCGACAGGGCAGATTGTGTTGCAGTAAGTCCTGCCGTTCCTGAAAGCCAGGACAAAGAGTATCACGATGGAGGCGACAGCCACTATGAAAGTAGGCAGGGACCTTATCCATACGTCTTTGTGATAGAATGTGTAACTGTCTGCCCTTTCGGCGAAGTAGGCGAGTGCGTTGTTGCCCCACAGATAGATTGGGGAGAGCAGGTTTTGGGCGATTCTGCCGTATGAACTGTAAGGTGCAAGCAGGGCGACAAGTGATGCTATGCCCAGAACAAGAGCCAGTATGAATATGCCCAGCACTGTGTACCTGAGCCAGTTCTTGGCTTTGGAATAGGTGTAGCGGTTCTTTTTAGCCTTCTTGCCCATCCATCCGAAGATGTCTTGCATTACGCCCAGCGGGCAGATGACAGAGCAGTAGATGCGTCCGAAAACAATGGTAAGCAGTACCAAAGCGCAGATGATAATGACATTGAGGCTAAGTACCGCCGGGAGAAACTGGATTTTTGCCATCCATCCCAGATACTTGTGGGCCAGACCTGTAAAGTCCAGGAACAAGAGTGTGATCAGGATGAAGAAGATGACGGCGAGAGTCACTCTGATTTTTCTCAGCATAAGTGTAATTGTATGTGTGTGTATGTTTTAGGTTGTAAATATACGCAAAAGAAAAAATCCCGCCTTGCAGAAAAGACGGGATTTGTTTCAAATATTTCCTGTTGTTTCTATTTAACTTTTAGTTTCTTGCCTGCGTGGATGGTGGACTTTGCGGTAAGCCCGTTCATTTTTAGCAGTTCGTTGAGACTCATATTGTTCTTTTTCGCGATGCCATAAAGGGTGTCGCCCTTCTTTACGGTATAAGTCCTGGTTCCGCCGGAACTCTTGCCTGAAGAAGAGGCCGTCTTTGTGCCGGAAGAAACCTTTGAAGAGGATTGTGAAGGGGAAGCGGCTGCACTCTTGTAAATTATCAGCGTGCGTCCGGTCTTTACTGTCTTTGTCTTGGCGGACATGTTGTTCCAGTCTTTTATCTGTGAGACGGTTACTCCATATCTCTTGGCTATGGAAGAAAGCGTCTGCCCTTTTCTTACCTTGTGGTAGATCCTGCTGCCGCCATCTTCGTTGGCCTTGTAGCGGTTATAGACTATAGGATTGAAGAAAATGCTGTCTTTGTAGTTGTAGATAGTCTTTTCATTGTCTATGAAAGAGGCTGTGTAGTTGTATGGAAGACGAAGGATCATCCCGCTGCTGTTGCCTGGAATTATGTCATGCAGGTACTGAGGGTTAAGCTCGCGGATATCCTGGACAGGAATTCCTATGACTTCAGAAATCTGCTCAAAGTGGAGGTTCTTGTGAATCATGAAGGTATCCACGTGGGCGGGCATTGAAGGCTTGTCAGGAACTATGTTGTAGTTCTGGTAATATTTGAGCATATAGAGAGCGCCGACGAATGAAGGCATGTACCCTCTTGTTTCCTTTGGCAGATAAGGGTAGATGTCCCAGAACTCCCTGCTTCCGGCTCTCTTTATGGCCTTGTTCACATTGCCCGGGCCACAGTTGTATGAAGATATGGCAAGCGCCCAGTCTCCGAAGATGGTGTATGAGTCCTTGAGGAATCTCGCCGCAGCGTCGCAGCTCTTTTCCGGGTCAAATCTCTCGTCGATATAGGAATCTACCTGGAGGTTGTACTGTTTGGCAGCCGAGTAGATGAATTGCCACATGCCTTTGGCGTTAGCGCTGGAAACGGCGAACGGATTCAGCGCAGATTCGATGATAGCCATGGCTGCCAGTTCTTTAGGCAGTCCGTAAGAATCAAATATGTTCTCGAAAATAGGCAGGTAGTAAGAAGAAAGAGCCAAAATGGTTGGTGCTCTTTTTTTCATTCTCTCCGTGTAGAGGATGATGTAATTCTTGACCACGTTGTTGTAAGGGAGAGAGATGAAAGAGTTCATCTTCTTGAGGTTCTCTATGTAAACTTCATCCGGGATGTCTGAAGTGTAGTTAGCGTTTTCAACATCTTCAGCACCTGGCATCGGAGCGTTGGCCATCTGCCTTTGCATATAGTATATGCTGAGAAGGCTGTCCTGATTGTCTCCAGGGGTGAGGTTGTCATAGAGTTCAGCATTGAGAAAGCCCATGTTGCCTGGATTGATGGTGTCCCCGGCTGTGGTAGTATCTGAAATTTCTATTTCCTCACCGATGAGGTTCTGGAGGGAGTCAATTGCTCTTCTGAGCTTCTGGTTCTCTCTGAGAAGTTCTTTACGGGTCTGCGAATATGATACTTGACAAGTGGCAACCACACAAAAAGCAGCCGTCATAATCAAGAATCCGAGCTTTCTCATTTTTTCCATATCACTTTTTTCCTGTTATATTCCTAAAAAGTAATGTCCATGGCAAAGCCCAACTTTGCCGAATTGTATGTCGGGTTGTAAGTGTAAAGCCCGGTTTGCGGCATTTCCGGGGTTATTACGGCCGGCTGGACATTGAAAGTTATGTCATCTGAGATGTCGAAGTGGGCGAAATGTGCAAATACATTGGCGTCTATGACATTCAGTATGTAAATCAAAGTTGTGGCAAGAACGGAGTAGTCTCTGTTCCTCCTGTAGTAGTCTCTGAACCAGACGGCATTTTCAGCGGTCACGTGTCCGGTGTAAGTGCCTTCTCCTATCTCTCTGTAAATCTTGCGGTAGCGTTTGTACTGCTTTTGGTTGAAGGCCCAGCAGTAGCCGCTGATCATGAACCCTCCGTAGTAGATAGGGATGTGCCAGTAATCTCCGTTGTAGGCCTGTCCGAGTCCGGGAACCAGGGAAGAGAAGAAAGAAGCCCTTCCGGGGAGAGGTTTCTGGTCGCTTTTGAAAGATACGGTAAGGTCTGTAAGCTGCCCCCAGTAACTGGCCACAGCCCCCCAGATGAACACGTTGCGTATGTTCTTGTCAGAAGACTTGCCGTCTTTCTTCCATTTTTTGTTGAACAATGCGGCTCCTCCTATGCATCCTCCAAGTGTTCCATAGACTATAGGGAGCTTCCAGTAGTCTCCATTGTAGATCTGACCGGTTCCGGGCAGGATCATTGCAGGGAAAAACACATTGGAAATGGTCAATGTGTCTTCATGCTTGAGGCCTTTGAAGAACCTCCCGATGGTAAATCTTCTGTAGGTGCTGTCCACTTCATATTCAGTTGTGTCTGTGATATTGTCCAGAGCAGATTTCATCGTGCCGGCCGCATTGTTGTTGTCCCGGAACTGCGCACCGGCCCTTTCCGGCAGCATGGCTGCCAGAATTATCGCGATAACTGATATGTAGATTAACCTGATTTTCACTTTAACAAGCAAGATTTACTGCAAATTGTGTTCCTTTAAGGCTTTCAGGAGAACGTTGAGCTGTTCAAGGTTTTTATAGTGCAGGACGATGTCTCCTCCGTTCCGCTTTGGCTTGACAGATATTTTTCCGCTGAAATACTTCCCGAATATGTCTCCCACAGACTGAGCCGCTTGAGGCACTGCAACTGCCGGTTGTGATTCTTTCTTAGGAGTTGCGGCGGCTGGTTTCTGGGCGAGGGCTTCTGTCTCCCTTACGGAGAGTCCTTCAGATACAACTCTCTCAGCCAAACGTATTTGGGCATCTTCCTTATCCATTGACAGTATGGCCTTGGCATGACCCATAGTCAAGGCGCCGCTCTTGATAGCCATCTGGATTTTCGGAGGAAGCTTCAGCAGTCTCAGGTAATTGGCTATTGTGGCCCTGTTCTTTCCGACTCTCGGACTCAGAGCCTCCTGGGTAAGATGGCATTCGTCTATAAGCCTCTGGAAACTTATGGCTATGTCTATTGCATCCAGGTCTTCCCTCTGTATATTCTCAACCAGGGCCATCTCAAGCATGGAGTCTTCGTCCACCTCCTTCACGTATGCCGGAATTGTGGACAGGCCTGCGATTCCGCTTGCCCTGAATCTTCTTTCTCCGCTTATGATCTGGTACCGCCCCACAGAAATCTTCTTGACCGTAATAGGCTGGATTACACCCAGCTGTTTAATAGAGTCCGCCAGTTCCTGAAGCTTTTGCCTGTCAAATTCGCTGCGAGGTTGGAACGGGTTGGGGATTATCTGTGAAAGTTCTATTTCTTTTATCGAGGTAAGAGGAGAAGACGAGTTGTCGTGCCTTATGCCGGAGTCCTGTCCTGCATTTGAAAGCAAGGCATCCAGGCCTCTGCCCAATCCTTTGTTCTGAATCTTGTTGGACATATTACTGGTTCTTTGCTATGACCTCCTTGGCCAGGTTTAAGTAGTTGTTAGAGCCATTGCTCATTGCATCATACAGGATGACAGGCTTTCCGTGGCTTGGAGCTTCGCTGAGCCTTACGTTGCGGTTGATGATTGTTTCAAAAACCATAGCTCCGAAGTGCCGTCTGACTTCTTCTGCCACCTGGTTTGCCAGTCTGAGCCTGGAGTCGAACATCGTGAGAAGGAAACCCTCTATTGTAAGGTCGGGATTCAGTTCTCCCTGGATGAGTTTGATGTTGTTGAGCAGCTTACCCAGACCTTCCAGAGCAAAGAACTCGCTCTGGATAGGAATGATCACCGAATCTGAAGCCACCAAGGCATTGATGGTTACGGTAGCCAGGGATGGCGCGCAGTCTATGATTATGTAATCAAACTTCTCTCTGATGCCTGAAATGGCTTTCTTGAGCTGCTTTGCCCTCTCTTCAATTGAGTCTATGTTTTCCACGAGCTCTATTTCGGCTCCGGCAAGGTTGATGTGAGACGGAGCCACGCTGAGGTTCTTGATCTCTGTCTCGAGCAGTATTTCTTCAATATCCCTTATTCCTACAAGTACTTCATAAATTGTTTTCTTATCTGTGGAATTGGGATTGAAGTTCAGTCCGGAAGTGGCATTGGCCTGAGGATCCGCATCTATCAGCAGCGTCTTCTTCTCCAGCACAGCCAGTGATGCAGCCAGGTTTATTGCGGTTGTGGTCTTGCCCACTCCGCCTTTCTGATTTGCTATAGAAATAACTTTTCCCATATTATTTTGCATAACCCAACAAAAATAGCAAAAAAATCAGATTACTGGTTATTTGTTTATTTACACAAAGCTCTGTTCAGTGATTAAGATAGTTTAATTTGTAGAACAAAAGAATTATTTTTGTACCCGTTATGACTACAGAAAGCTGGATGGTGATAGTGAATCCCAAGGCGGGAAGCGGGAAAGGTCTCAAGGACTGGCCCGTGATTTCGAACCAGATGTACAACAGCGGTTTGAAGTTTACCTGTGTGTTCACTGAGCATAAGTTTCATGCAATAGAACTGACTGTCAGTGCTATAAACAAAGGCTACCGTCACATAGTTGCTGTAGGTGGAGACGGAACTATCCACGAGGTGGTGAACGGCATTTTCATACAGAAAGCCGTGCCTACGACAGATATTTTCCTGGCAGTGATTCCGACCGGAACAGGAAATGACTGGATAAGGATGTACGGAATTTCTTCCACTTATTCAGAGGCCGTTGAAGCTCTCGTGCAGAAACGTACTGTGCTTCAAGATGTTGGGCGGGTAGAGTTTCTGGAGACCAGGGTGCCGCATGTAAGGTACATGGCAAATGTGGCAGGCCTTGGCTTTGACGCCATAGTGAACCTCAAGTACAACAATCTCAAAGATGAGGGCAAGTACAGCAAGAACCTCTATTTGAGAAGTACTTTCAACACCCTTCTGAGATTCAGGAACAATCACTTTGACATAAAGGTGGACGGGAAACCCTTCTATAGCGGAATGGTCTTTTCCGGGGCGGTTGGTATCGGAAGGTTCAACGGAGGAGGTATGCAGCAGACACCTAACGCTGCCATTGACGACGGCCTGCTGGACCTTACAATCATCAAGGACATACCTAAACTGAAAGTCATCCGGAACTTCAAGTTGCTGTATTCAGGCAAGATATACACTCTTCCCGAGGTGGATTACACCCAGTGCCGTACGATAGAGATAACCACAAATCCTGAAACCAGGATCGAGATAGACGGAGAGGCGGTAGGTACTTCTCCGTTCAAGTTCGCCTTGGTTCCGAAGAGCATAAAGGTAGTTGTGGGGTCCTCTTATAAGATGTCAGGCGGGATCGACATCTAAGATCACCTGCACAGGTACTTTCACAAGATCAATCACTTTCTTCAAGGCGTCCTTGTTTGCCTGGAGGTTTTTGTCCTTTGCAAACTTGACGGAAATGCACATCTGGTATTCATCGCGAAGTTTTTCCATTCTTGGAGGGAAAGGACCGCTTATCTCTATCGCCGAGAAAGAACGGGAATTCTTCAGTACATGGGCCAGGGAGTTTGAGGCAGTTTCCAGCCTGTGGTAGTTCTTGTGCCTGAGGGTGATGTTCACAAGCCGCACGAATGGAGGAAAACAGTACATGCTCCTTTCCGCCATCATGTTCCCTTCAGGTCTTTCATCAGAATTAGCAGCGTTAGGAGTCCCTGTTTCGTATTCCCAGGCCAGCCTTTTTGCCATCTCTTCAATTTCCTTTATGACAGGGTGGTTTTTCTGGTTGGTCTGTATGACAAGGTGTCCTTTGGTGGTTCTCCTTCCGCTCCTTCCCAGAAGCTGTATGAAAAGCTGCATGGATTTTTCGTCAGCTCTGAAATCCTGCTGTGACAGTATGGTGTCTGCCTGGATTACGGCCACAAGGGCAAGGTTTTCAAAGTCAAACCCTTTGCTCGTCATCTGCGTGCCTACCAGTATGTCTGTCTTGCCGGAGGCAAAACCGCTGAGGACCTTTTGGCTCTCTTTCTTGCTTTGGGCTATGTCTGCATCATAGCGTGCTATTGAGGCAGAAGGGAAAAGTTCCTTGAGTTCTTCCTCGATTTTTTCGGTGCCGGCTCCTTTCAGTTCCAGCGCCTGTTCCTTGCAGGATGGGCATACGGGAGAATAGGGGGCCTTGTACTCGCACCAGTGGCACCTTAGGGAATTGTCATAGCGGTGGTAGCTGAGTGGCACGTTGCAGTGAGGGCACCTGAGAGGCTCACCGCAGCTGGAGCATTGGACCACAGGAGAATAGGAACGTATGTTGCGGAATACAAGTACCTGTTTTTTCTCAGCGACAGTCTTTTCTATCAGATTTATCAACTGCTGGGAGAAACTGCCTTTCATCTGGTGGCTTTTCCTTGTCCAGATGGTATCTATCACGGTAACTTCAGGAGGCGGGGCCTTGAAATACTTTTCTGACAGAGCGACTCTGGCAAACTTTCTGGTAAAGCAGTTGTATAGACTTTCAAATGAAGGTGTTGCACTGCCCATCAAGACTTTTGCCCCAAGCATTTGGGCAAGCAGGGAGGCTGCGTCCCTGCCGTTGTAACGCGGAGCAGGGTCATCCTGCTTGAAACTAGGGTCGTGTTCCTCGTCAATTACCACCAGTCCCAGGTTTTCCATCGGGAGGAACACTGAAGACCTTGTTCCGAGCACGACCACTGGTGGCCTTTTCCCGCCTTCCGGATTGTTGTATGTCAATACATCTCTTACAAGTTTCTTGTTCGCCTGGGTTACTGAAGAATGGAAGACCAGGAGCCGTTCCCCGTAATGCGTCCGGAGCCTTTGGTGCAGATGGTTCCCCATAGCTATTTCCGGAACCAAGTATAGCACATCTTTTCCCAGAGAAAGGTATTTGTCTATAAGCTTTATGTAGATTTCAGTCTTCCCGCTCCCGGTAACTCCTTCCAGCAGGACGGTCTTGGTTTCAATCTTTTCCAAGATTTCTTCATAGGCTTTTTTCTGGGCTTCGGACAAAATGATCAGGTCTTCTTCTCCGCCGCTCCTGAGCTTGAGTCTCTCTTGCTCCTCTTCTTTTATGGCTTTTATTACGTCTTCGGCTTTTTTGTGGGAAGAAACTTCCTGCTGCCTTATGGTAAGGATTGGGTATGCGGCCTTGAACACCTCACCCGTAGTGCAGAGATAATATCTGGCAACAGTTTCCCAGAATCGTATTTCAGAAAACAGGACCGGCTTTCTGTCCAGGGCTTTTTTCAGGGGTTTAAGTTCCATAGCCCTGCTTTTGGGAGGCATCTGGGCCCAGGAGACGCATCTTTTCACAACCCCCTGAAAAGATTTCTGCCCAAAATCCACTTCTACCCAGCTTCCTGCAGAAACCTCTCTCATCCCCTCCGTTACGCCGTAGAATATCTCCTCCTCGAACTTAATCGGGAGAATGACAGACGCATAAAAAACAAATTGCCCTTCCATAGTTGCAAAATTAAAAATATTCTCTATATTTGCACTCCCAAACCGATGGTGTCATAGCTCAGTTGGTAGAGCAAAGGACTGAAAATCCTTGTGTCCCTGGTTCGATTCCCGGTGACACCACAAAAAAAGAGACTCAAACGAGTCTCTTTTTTTGTTCCTGCCTACTTGACTTTTATGAAGCCGTAGTCATCGTATCGGGTTTCTCCGTCATCTTCGTCTTCCCCATCTTCGTCCCCGTCTTGCATAGCCATCAGCTTGTCGTAGTCCAGGGCTATTATGATTTTGGCCAGGCTTATGTAGTCGTCTCCAAGTTTCTCGTAGAATCCGTCAACGACATCGGTCTCTATCATGACAGGGATTCCCATCGCCTTGTCTGCCAGTATTGTGGTTTCACTGACGTGGAGCAGTCTCCTGCCATATTTTTCAATCAGCTTCTTGGCATCATCTTCACTGACTTCGGAATCAAATCCCTCTATGAAGAGCATAGGATCCTTGGCGCTGAATAACCTTATCACATAAAACGGCTTGAGCTGGTCGTTTTCCTCGGACGCATTCTGATCCCATCCGAAAGTTGTTACGACCTGGTGCTTTTTGTTGTCTATATTGCAGAGCAGACTGTCTGTTGTTGAGTAGCTTTCATTTTCGGCCAGCTGGTAAATCCCGGCGAAGAAGAGGTTGGAAAGGTCCGTGACAAAGTCTCTCATCACATAGGCTGTGTCTGCAATGTATGAAAGAGATTCAAAGATTTCTTCCCTGGAAATTCCATTGACGTTAGCCGGGCTTTTGCTGAGGGTGTCAGAAACAAAATGCAGGTTGCGTATAGCTCTGGAAACCAAAGAGTCTGATGCTCCATACATGGTCCCGTCATAGTCGATGGTAATTTCTACAGGCAGAGACTCTGCAACATAATTCACCCTGTAATAATCAGGAGACAGGCTTTCTTTCCCGTTTTTTTTGTAGCCGGACTGGGTGATTTTGGCAACCACATATTCGTCTTCTTTGTTGTTTTCCAGTATTTCCATCTCTATGTCCTTGGAAACGGCGCAGGTTATGGTTGTGTCCGTGCTGATCTTGGCTCTCTGGTAGATGTACTTGAAAGGCAGGATATCTCCAGGGTCGGTATGCTTGAGGAAATTTATGTTCAGCGTGTCCTTGGGGGCATCGGTTTCAGCGGTGTTTTCCTGGGCAAGGGCGATGCTCCACCAACTTATGGAGAGCGTGAGGGCAATTGTTGCAATAATCCTTTTCATGACATTTGTTTTTTATCGCGATAAAGTTTAGGTTTCCTCCAGATTCTACTGGAATCTTTCCTTTATAGGTGAATTGTCGAGAATGTTCTGGTAGAAGGCTCTGACCTTGTCCCACTCATAATACGGGAACTTGTCTGTTTCTACGGGGAGTGTTGCCTCGTGCTCGTTGAGAAGGACCTTCACAAGGACAGGAGCTCCCTTCTTTCCGTAGAAGACGAATTGCAGGTTTCCTGCCTTCGGAATGTAATGCTCCATGTTCCAGACATTGGCAACATTGTCATTGTCCGGCTCATAGACGCCTGCTCCGTCTATGTCCATCAATGAACACAGAGGCATAAGGTTGGAGTCGTGCCCGAAGCGCAGAGTGGCTCCGGCGCTCTTCCTACCGTCTGTTCCCACCTTTGCGATTGCCTGGTCTGCGGTCTCGAGTATGTTCTTCAGAAGGTAGGTCTGACGGTATGGAGTGACTTTTTGGCCCATATCGCAGAAACCGGCATATCTGTAGGAGCCCAGGTTGCGGTAGAGGTTGAGCTGGTGCATGTCTTCGAGGGATACCACATCCATCAGGCTGACATCCAGGTCTGTGTTCGGCAGGCTGATGCAAAGTTCGGTCACATCGTAGAACAGTCCTGAGGCGGTGTACTTCGGAAGTTTCTCAGGGTTGTCCTTGAAAGCAAATTTCTCGTTGTAGGTTTTGAACCAGGAGGTGTCCTTGACCAAAGATGTAACAAGGCGGTCTGTCTTGAATATCCTGTTCTTGTATTCCTCCAGAATCTCCGCGTTCTTTGGGTCTGATGTTATGTTGCTGAAGAACTTGTCAGGGTCCTGGTTGTTCATGTAGTACATATCGTGGTTGGAGGCATCGTTGGTTATACGGAGCCTCGGATTCAGTTCCTTGAGTCTCATGCAGAAAGACTCCATGCTGAGTATGCAGCGGATTATTACCGTGGACTTTGCGTCTATCTCCACATCTCCCTTGAACACTCGGGGAAAGTTTCTGAACATCCTCCCGGCAATCTGGCGATGCTGCTCCGCTCCCAGACTGGTGAGTTCTCCGTAGCGGCCTCTTACTGCCAGTTCAACTTTCTCCAGCCTTGAGAGCACATCTTCTCCCAGAGGAGTGAGTTTGCCTTCCGCCTTTGCCTTCTTCAGGAAGGCTACCGGTCTTGTGTATGTGGCAGTGCTGATGAGCCACCTTGAGCCGTGTCTTCCGTAGTGGCTGATGTAGAAAGGCTTGTAGCCTTTAGGAGCTTTGGTCAGAGCCGGTATGGAGGCAGGGTTCTGGTCCAGGACGGGGTATGGCTGGTAATCGGAGAGCACCAGGTCAGGGTTGGCTTGCACCTGCTCCCAGTCAGAGACGGAATAGACCTTGCTGGTCTGAGGGCCGGTGTATGGCTGGCCCAGGAGGCTCAGCGATGCTGCCAGTACTAGCGCAGCCGCTGCAAACAGTCTTTTCATATATCGCTTAATCTTATATTGTCAGTTTCTCGCCTTCGCTCTTGGCTATGATTACCGCTCCGCAAGCATCTCCGTAGGAATTGGTAGCTGTCCTCGGCATATCGCACAGCTGGTCTATTGCAAGAACCAGGCCCATCGCCTCAAGAGGAAGTCCTGCCACGCTCAGGGCTATGGACAGCATCACGAATCCGGCCATAGGAATGCCGGCCGTGCCTATTGCAGAAAGCATAACTGTCCCAAGCACAATCAGTTGCTGTACAATAGACATTTCTATACCATAAACCTGTGCTATGAAAAGTACTGTAACTCCTTCATAAAGGGCAGTTCCGTTCATGTTGACAGTGGCTCCCAGAGGAAGCACGAAGCTCGTTATTTTGTTTGAGATGCCGCATTTGGCCTCACTGTCTCTCATAGAAATAGGAAGGGCGGCTCCGGAAGAGCAGGTGGAAAAGGCTGTCAGTATGGCGGTGGACATCTTCTTCATGTGGCGGTAAGGATGCTCTCTTCCGAGGAAGAACACTCCTGCCGGCAGCACTCCGAAGAACTGAATCAACATTCCGGCCCATACCACAAGCAGATAGATGCCGAGAGACTGCACCAGGTCGAGAATATCGTTTCCTGCGTTTATCTGCTTGGCAAGCATGTTGGAGACGATTGCAAAGACTCCGTAAGGGGCCAGCTTGATTATGAACATGGTGATTTTCATTATCACTTCGTTAATGGAGTTGCAGAGGTCCAGCAGGGTGGTCTTGGTCTTTTCAGCGCTCCTTGTAATGAAGAAGCCGAAGATTATCGCGAAGAAAATTACCGGCAGGATATTGCCTGCACTCATTTCCTTGAAGATATTGTCAGGAACTATATGGATGATCTGGTCCATGAAGGAGGTCTGGCTCTTGCCCACAGTGGAAAGGTCAACGTTCTCCGGCATAGGCAGGTTGGCTCCTACTCCGGGCCTGACAAGGTTCACGAGAACCAAGCCTATAGCTATGGCTATGGCTGTGGTGGCCAGGTAGTAGAGCATGGTCTTTCCTGCTATTCGGCCAAGGTCTTTGGAGGAGTTGATGCTGGCAACACCCACCACCAGGGACGTGAATACCAGAGGGATGATGATCATCTTCAGGGCCCTGAGGAAAATCTGTCCGGCCCAATCAATGTATCCGGCATATTGCGGGAGGGTAATCCCGAACATTGCACCGAGCAGAAGACCTATGAGTATCTGCCAGGGAAGAGCAATCTTAATTCTTTTCATCGCGATAACAGTCTTTTAGTACAACTCCACTCCGTAAAGTTCTCTTACGCAGCCGTCTGCCAGGGCGTCAAGGCTGCTTATGTGCATCTTTGGATCCAGTCCTGTGGCGGCATAGGCGATAGGAATCTCGGTGCAGGCTCCAACTATAGGCTGCTCCTTTATCTTCCACAGACCTTCTATGATAGGACGGAACTTTTTTCCGGCTTCCTCGATCTTCCCGGCTTTCACAAGGTCCGTAACGTCGTGGATATCCACCTGTGTCTGGTAGTCCGCTATGTCGAAGTTGTAGCCGCTGTCCTTTGCGTGTCTTTGGTACAGGCCGGTTTTCATCGTGCCCAGGGTGGCCGTCAGCCAGGCTCCGTTTGGAGATACCTTGCTGACCTTGCGGATGGTCTCGTCAATTATATGTATGACCGGCTTTGAAAGTTCGCTGCGGAATTCGTCTATAAAATAATGGGCCGTGTTGCAGGTTACGCACAGGTAGTCTGCTCCCCAGCCGATCAGGGTCTCGAGGCCTTCCCTTAGGTAACGGCGTGGATCCGGGCCTTTGCCAAGGAGGTAGGTTGTCCTGTCCGGAGTTTCAGTATATTCATATACAATCATTCTCGGATGCTCCTGATCGCATTCTGCAGGGTCTTTCTTTGCCAGCAGCATAAGAAAATCAGCTGTAGCGGCGGGGCCCATACCGCCCAATACTCCAAGTGTCTTGTCTGTCTTCATTTTTTTGAGTTTTACAAAAAACAAATATACTCAGAATCGGCTATATTTGCGCTCTCAAATTTTAGGAGATGAAGAAATTCAAGGGTCTTCTGCTGGCTATGCTGGCAAGCGCGACGTTCGGTTTCATACCGCTGTTTTCCATTCCGCTTCTTGGGAGCGGAATAGAGCTGGACAGCCTGTGCTTCTACCGTTTTGCCCTGGCCTCTTTCTTCATGTGGATAATATGCAAGATCAAGGGCGTGAGCCTCAGATGTACCGGAAAGGAAATTCTTGCAATGGGGCTGCTGTCTATATTCTATGCTGCCACAAGTTTCTTCCTTACAGCATCTTACAAATACATCTCAAGCGGTACGGCAACAACCATCCATTTCTTCTACCCGGTAGTGGTGGCCCTTGCCATGATACTGCTTTTCAAGGAGAAGGTTTCATTGTGGAAAATCATCGCGATAATGGCAGGAATTGCCGGAGTATTCTTCCTGTCGGGAGGAGTGTCGGGAGAAAAGATCTCCCTGACGGGCTTCCTGCTTGTGATGGTGACTGTCATTACCTATCCGACATATATAGTCGGAGTCAACCGTACTCCGGTCGTGATGAAAATGAACGGGATGAAGCAGACTTTCCTGGTCCTGTTCTTCTCGGCGGTTATTTTCTTTGTCAATGTGCTGGTCAAGGGTGCGCACTTCACGCCTCTTGCCACGGGGCAGCAGTGGGCTTATGCTCTGGCACTTGCGATAATCCCTACCTTGGTCAGCGACTTCGCCCTGATCTATGCCATCCAGATGGCAGGTTCCACAATCACTGCAATCCTTGGCTGCATGGAACCTTTGGTGGCCGTTCTCAACGGCGTGGTTTTCTTCGGCGAGAGGTTCACCCTGAATTCCCTGACCGGGATGCTGCTGGTTTTTGCCGCGGTGTTCATAATCATTCTGTGCTCCCGACCAAGAAAAAATGAAGAGGTCAGTAGCGTTTAAGGGCAAAAATGCGCACTCATTGTGTAGTTTTTCATAAATTTGCCCGGTACTTGAGAGAAGGGTGAATATGTGCCGGAAGAAGGCCTCAAGTATGATTTTATCGCTGAGAATTTTTTTTATAACAATACACTTATGAAAAGTTTGAAAGGTACCAAGACTGAAAAGAACCTGCTCTGCGCTTTCGCGGGCGAGAGCCAGGCCAGAAACCGTTATACCTTCTTTGCAAGTGCCGCAAAGAAAGAGGGTTATGAGCAGATCAGCGCATTCTTCACCGAGACTGCTGACAACGAGAAGGAACACGCCAAGAAATTCTTCAAGTTCCTGGAGGGAGGAATGGTTGAGATCACAGCGTCTTTCCCTGCCGGAGTCATCGGCTCGACAGCTGACAACCTTAAGGCTGCAGCAGACGGAGAACTCGAGGAGTGGAAGACGGTATATCCTGAATTCGCCGCTGTTGCAAAGGAAGAGGGCTTTCCTGAGATAGCAAAGTGCTTCAAGGAGATAGCCGTCGCCGAGAAGGCTCACGAGAAGAGATACCGTGCCCTTCTGAAGAACATCAAGAGCGGCAAGGTGTTTGAAAAAGACGAGGTTGTCGTATGGAAGTGCCGCAACTGCGGATATGTGTTCCGCGGAAAGAACGCTCCAAAGGAGTGCCCTGCCTGCCAGCATCCTCAGGCTTACTTTGAGGTTAAAGGAGAGAATTATTGAAACCAGAGTTGCCGGCATCAGGACAAGAGGCCTGAAGGCATTTGACCGTGCGCCGGCGAAAACCTGATATTCCATTGGAAGAAAAAGTTCCCGGAAAGCCATCTGCCAAAAGTTTCGGCGGGAGGCTTTCCTCTTGTGTTAAAGAAGCCCTTCCCGGGGCGTTGAAAACTATGTGGTGGGTGATAAGGATCACCGCCACGGTTTCTGTTGTCATTTACATCCTGCGTCTGACGGGGGCTCTTCCTTGGATCAGCCGCAGCCTTGAGCCCGTGATGAGTTTCATAGGCCTGCCGGGAGAAGCTTCGCTTGCTTATGTGAGCGGTTATTTTGTAAATGTCTATTCAGCGATAGCGGCTTCTGCATCGTTGAACTTGAGCGCAAGGAGCGTGACAATCCTGGCGGTGCTGGTCCTTTGTTCCCATAACATGATAGTGGAGACGGCTGTCCAGAAAAAAACCGGTTCGTCTGCAGTGTGGATAGTCCTGGAAAGGACTTTCGGGGGGCTGCTGCTGGCTTTTGTGCTGAACAGGATACTTCCCTACGAGGCGCAGGGAACAATCGGACAGGTGGAGGCCGAGCAGATTACCCTGGCCTCCAGCATAGGTCCTTGGGCTCTTTCTCTGCTGAAGCTTTGCCTGAAGATGAGCGTTCTGATTCTTCTTCTTTCCGTCATCCAGCAGATACTCAACGAGTTCGGGATAATGAAGGTCCTGACGGATGTCATCCGCTGGCCGCTCAAGCTTTTCGGGCTGCCTTCAGACACGTCTTTCCTTTGGATTGTGGCCAACACATTGGGCCTTGCGTACGGAGCCGCCGTAATGTTCCAGGAGAAGGAAAAAGGCAGGATTTCAGATCGGGACATCCAGCTGCTCAATACACATATCTGCATTTCCCACAGCAATATAGAAGACCTGGTCCTGTTTGTTTCTGTAGGCGGGATATGGTGGGTGATCCTGCTTTCAAGATGGGCTTTGTCCCTTCTGCTGGTATGGATGCAGAGACTGGTGTTTCATATTCGCGACAGATTTACTAAATTTGCAGGCTAACTATATTCGGAGGATTATGGAGAGAATCAAGGTTCTTATTGCCGGTAGCGGTCCGGCCGGTTATACGGCAGCGATTTATGCCGCAAGGGCAAACCAGGCTCCTGTCATTTACAGCGGGATGGAGCTTGGCGGGCAGCTTACGACAACTACCGTGGTGGAGAATTTCCCGGGATTTCCTGAGGGGATAGACGGGACCGTACTGGTTGACAACATGCGTAGGCAGGCTGAGAGGGTAGGGGCCGAGATCCGTACAGGAACAATTACTTCCTGCGACCTTTCTTCCCGCCCGTTCAAAGTCACTATAGACGGTAATCTTACCGTGGAGGCTGATACTTTGATAATTGCAACAGGTGCCAGTGCCAAGTACCTCGGAATACCTGGGGAACAGGAATTAAGGGGGAGCGGTGTAAGTGCATGCGCAACCTGTGACGGTTTCTTTTACCGCAAACAGGATGTTGCTGTTATCGGCGGAGGTGACACAGCCTGCGAAGAGGCGGTTTACCTGGCAGGAATGTGCCGCAAGGTTTATATGATTGTCCGCAGGGACCAGATGAGGGCTTCAAAGGCAATGCAGCAGAAAGTTGCCTCGAAAGAAAACATAGAAGTTCTCTGGAACAGCCTTCCGAAGGAAGTTGTCGGAGACCTGAAGGGAGTCAGTGGCATAAAGATTGAAGATAAGATCAGCGGAGATATTAGGACGGTTCCTGTTTCAGGAGTGTTCCTTGCCGTAGGTCACCATCCGAATTCAGAAGTGTTTGCTCCTTGGGTAAAGACAGACAAGGACGGTTACATAATTACAGAACCGGACTCTCCAAGAACCAATATCCCTGGCGTTTTTGCTGCAGGCGATGTCATGGATGTACATTATAAACAAGCTATTACGGCCGCTGCATCAGGTTGCAGGGCTGCCATCGAGGCAGACCGTTTCCTGCAAGGCCAATAAAAGAAGAGGATGAAAAAAATAAAAGTTACAGCAGTTTTGTTTCTGTTGGTTTTTGCGCTTTCCGCTTGCAAGAGCTACTACGAATCTTTGTTCCGTACACAGGATCTGGAAGAAAGGTTCAGAGGGGCTATGTATTTTTACAACAACGGCAAATTCCGCAAGGCTGCATCTCTTTTTGAGAGCATGCTTTTCCTTTCACAGGGGACAGACAAGGAGGACAGCGTTCAGTTCTACAACGCCATGAGCAATTACCGTTACGGGGACTACATAACCGCCGAGGCTAACTTCAACAAGTTCCTGGAAGTTTTCCCTAGAAGCGCAATGAGCGAAGAGGCAAAATTCTTGAGGATCAAGTGTCTGTATGAGGGAACCTACCGCTGGGAACTGGATCAGGTTCCTACTCAGAAAGCCATGGCTACCATTGCCGAATTCATGTATGACAATCCAAGCAGCGAGTACTATGATGTCTGCAAGGCTATGATGGACGAATTTGGCGAAAGGCTGGACCGCAAGGCTTATGAAAGCGCAAAGCTCTACTATACGATGAAAGACTACAAGTCTTCACATTATGCCCTGAAGTCCGTGCTCAGAGACAATTCAGACAACAGGTACCGTGAGGAAATCCTGTATTACACAGCGATGTCATCCTACAAATATGCTTTCAACAGTATCAGGGAGAAACAGAAGGAAAGATACATGACCTTCATCGACGATTATTACAATTTCATCGGTGAGTATCCGAGGGTAAGTGAACGCAAGGAACTTGACCAGATGTTCATAAGGGCGCAGAAGTATGTAGGTCTGAAGGGAGGTTTGGATTCCGCTCAAGTGGCAGCTGCCGCTGAAGTGGCCAAGATAGATGCGGTGACTCCCGACGGGGCTGCGAGCAAGAAGAATATAAGGGCAGACAGGAAGAACACCAAACGCGCTATAAAGGAAGCCAAGAAGGCTGTCAAAGAAGCTGAGAGCCGCAGTGCCGTGGCAAGGAAGGTCAATGAAGAGACTTCCGGTACCCAGAAACAGAACCAGAGGCGCAAGGAACGTCAGGAAAGGGCTGAGGCCATGAAGATCTACGAGCAGGCCAAGGCAAAAGCCAAGGAAGAAAAGGAAAAGAAACAGGACGATAACAAAAATCAATAAATCATATATGGAAGAGAAGAAAATGACAAAGGTTCCGGACAACACAATCACAAGAGACATCATCAAACTGTCCGAGCCGACAGGAAACATTTACGAATCCGTCGTTATAATTGCCAAGAGAGCCAACCAGATAGCAGCCGCCCTGAAGAAGGAACTTTCAGACAAGCTTGAGGAATTTTCACAGAGCAACGTAGCCGACACCCTTGAGGAGACTTATGAGAACAGGGAGCAGATAGAAATTTCCCGCCACTACGAGAAACTTCCAAAACCTACCCTGACCGCCATCAAGGAATTCCAGGACGGTGAAATATATTGGCGCAAGATTGAATCTTAGTGCTTGAAAGGTTAACTATACAGAATTATGCTCTCATAGAGAACCTGGACATCGAATTCCCCGATGGCCTGGTAATCATAACAGGAGAGACAGGTGCCGGTAAATCCATTTTGCTTGGCGCCGTTTCTCTTTTGTCAGGAGGCAAGGTCGAACCGTCAGTCCTCCGCGATGACAAAAAGAACTGTGTAGTTGAGGCCGTATTCTCGTCTGAATGCGGTCAAACAATTTTAAGGAGGGTGATATCTCCTTCTTTGCGTTCCCGTTTCTTCATTGATGATGAGCCTGTTCCCGCTGCCAGGATGGGGGAGTTGGCGTTGCAGCTTCTGGATATCCATGCCCAGAACAGCAACCTTCTTCTGGGAAACCGGAATTTCCAGTTGGGAATGATAGACGGTTACTGTTCAAATTCAGACCTTCTTTCTCTCTATAAGGCTGAACATGAAGCTGTAAATGAAGCTGAGTCTGAACTTGAAGACATTATCCGGGAAATAAGCAAAGCCGAAAGTGAGGCTTCTTCAAAATCTGAAGATTTCAGGAAACTTGAAGAAGCTTCTTTGAAAGAAGGAGAGCTTGAGGAGCTTGAACAAGAACAGAAACAGCTGGAAAACGCTCAGTTGCTCAAGGAAACAGCGCTTAATGCAGTTTCTTTGCTGGACGGAGATGAAGGTTCTGCAGCCCACGATTTAAGAGAAGCTTCCCGTTGCGCAGAAAAGATATCGTCGATAGTGCCTGGTTTCGACAGTCTGGCATCAAGGCTGGAAAGTTGCAGGATAGAATGTCGCGACATTGCCTCTGACCTTCAGCGTTATTCAGAGAACATATCTTCTTCTCCGCAGAGGCTCAGACAGATAGAAGAACGCTTGGACCTTCTGTATTCTCTGATGAGGAGATTTTCTCTCCGCGATATATCTTCCCTCATATCTCTGAGGGACGAACTTAAGACATCTGTAGCGGGTGTAGAGGGCCTTGTTGAAAGGAAAGGCAAGATAGAAAAGAGCATCGCTGAGCACAAAAACAAAAGAGGGGAGATAGCTTCTGAACTTTCAAGAAAGAGGGCAGAAGCCTGCAAGAAAATCCAAAAGGTTCTCATTTCCAGCATACGAAACCTCGAGATGCCTCAGGCTCAGCTCTCTGTGGAAGTGGTGCCGTCTGGAGACTTTACACCTGACGGGGCCGACATTCCGCAGCTGATGTTTTCTGCCAATCCGAGGGAAAAGATGGTGGAACTTCACAAAGTTGCAAGCGGCGGTGAACAATCTCGCATCATGCTTTGCATCAAAAGCCTTATGGCATCTTACATGAAGATGCCTACGATGTTCTTTGATGAGATTGATGTAGGAGTGTCCGGCAGCGTGGCCCATAAAATGGGAGAGCAGATTATGAAAATGGGGAAGAATATGCAGGTAATAGCTATAACCCATCTTCCACAAGTTGCAAGCAAGGGGAACGCGCACCTGCTTGTGTTCAAGGGGATGGGAGCGGATGGCCGCAACACTGTCCACTTGAAATTTCTGAACCGTGAAGAAAGGATCAAGGAGATAGCCCGTCTTTTGAGTGGCGAGAAGACCACGGCTCAGGCTATAGAGAACGCAAAGGTTCTGCTTGATACCAAAAACTGAAATTTTTTAAAACTGATATATTATGAGACTGATTATTCAGAAATCTTATGCGGACATGTCCAAATGGGCTGCGTCTCTGATTTTGAAAAGGATCACAGACTTCAAACCTACAGAAGAACGTCCGTTTGTACTGGGACTTCCTACCGGATCAACTCCAATCGGCACTTACAAGGAACTTGTAAACTTGTACAGGGAAGGCAAGATCTCTTTCAAGAATGTAGTCACTTTCAACATGGATGAATATGTCGGCATCCCTGAAAACCATCCTGAAAGTTATCATACTTTCATGAGGGAGAATTTTTTCCGCCACATAGACATTCCTGCCGAGAACATAAACATCCTGGACGGGAACGCCAAGGATCTTCTGGCTGAATGTCAGAGGTATGAGGACAAGATCAAGTCTTACGGTGGAATCAACCTGTTCATGGGCGGTATAGGACCGGACGGCCACATTGCTTTCAATGAGCCTGGTTCTTCCCTGACTTCCCGTACCCGTCTGAAATATCTGACCACTGACACGATCATAGCCAATTCCAGATTCTTCAACAACGACATCAACCTTGTCCCTAAGACCGCTCTTACAGTTGGCGTGGGAACAATCATGGATGCCCAGGAAGTCATGATTCTTGTAAACGGTCACAACAAGGCAAGGGCTCTGCGCCATGCCATTGAGGAAGGAATCAGCCAGATGTGGACTGTAAGCATACTTCAGATGCACAAGAAGGGCATAATAGTATGTGACGATGCCGCAACCGTTGAGCTGAAGGTCGGAACCGTAAACTATTTCAAGGATATAGAACGGGGAGAATTTTAGTTTTCCGTTGTTACCGTATAGTCCGGATTGAAGGAAATCATTGTAGCCGCAGTGTTTACATAACCTCCTTCAGGATTGCGGACAAATTTGAATTTCTGCTGCAGCAAGTCAAGTTGCAGCAGATTTTGTTCCATATAGCCGGTTGCTATGTTGTTGTCCGGATACTCGGCACATTCCCTCAGGCCTCCTATAGCGCTCTTGCAGAAGAAATAGACTATGTCGTAGCCGCTGAATGCGTTGGCTCTTGGCTCACAACCGTACAAAGACCTGTAGGCACGGATGAACTGCCTTACATCTTCTCTGTTGAGGTCCACGTTGTAAGGCATGCAAATCTTGGTGTTGTACTTGAAATACAGGTTCATGTCCAGAGCCTCGAAACCTTTCCATTTAGGAGTTCCGAAAAGGGTCATCCTCTCAGGCGGAACCATCTTGATGTCTATCTGTCTGAGGATCTCTGCAGTAAGCCCTTCGGTGTAGGACTGGACAATGACTATGTTGTCCATATTGTTCCTGATGGCGGAAAGAGAAGCGGTTCCGCCGCAGGAAGTTACACTGGCTCCTTTTTCTTCCAGAATCTCCTTCAGCATTTCCGCTCCTGGCGCGTCTTTGCTGGATGGGCTGTAAACTATTATTATGTTTGGGTTTGGAGCCTTGGCTGATTCCTGGATTACCATATCCGCCAGAGCTTCCATCTGCCTTCTTGGAGAAAGGGCAGCCTGGAAAAGATAAGGACACTCTGGAAGAAGAGAATCAGCAGCGGCGTCCAAAGGAGAGACGACCGGTATCTTCAGCCTGTTTGCAACCGGAACAATTTCCTTAAGGGCTTCGTATCTGATAGGGCCGATGACAAGGTCAGCCTCTTCTATCTTTTCGCTGAGGGCAATTGAAGAAATGTTGTCTCCATAATCCAGGACATTGAGCTTTATGTTCCCTCCTGACAATTTTATCTGCTCCAGAGCCATCAAAGCTCCGCTGTAGAAATCCATGTAGTTGGCGTTTGCCTTGCCGTTGTTGTTAAGAGGAAGAAGCAAGGCAACCACTCTGGTTTTGGAGCGGTCTATCTCAGGCATCGTATAGTTCCTGAAAGGTGCTGTGTCTGAAGAGTCGCTTGAGGCAGAGAGGACCGTATCCGTTTGAGTGAATATCCGGTTGTTATCCAAGGTATCCGGATTGTTCTCAGAAACAATGGTATAAGGTGAAGCGGATTTTCTCATCGGGATATTCAGCCATTTGATTTTCCTCAGTTTCTCTGATTTGAGGCCGTTGAAAGCTATTATAGCCTCTTTTTCCACTCCATATTTCTCAGCGATGTCGTCCAGGTTTTCCAGCAGTCTCACCTTGTGACTGATGTAGTTGTCCGTGTCATATTTTTTAAGGATTTCTGAAGGCTGGTTTTCATTCCCTGCCGGAACGACTTGCCGGTTTTCATTGCCTGATGGTGCAACCTGCTGTTTTTCTGAGTCCTGTCCATCTGACTTCCGTAGGCCTGATACCGGTATATAAAGAATCTGGCCCTCTTTCAGTCCTGCGCTGATGACGGGGTTGTGTCTCTGAAGTTCATCCGCGGTAATCTTGTAGGCCTTGCAGATGGAATATATGGTTTCTCCTTTCTTTACGTTGTGGACATACATTTTCTCCCCTTTGACACTTACGATCTGGTCTGATACAGTGATCTTTACCTGCGAAAAGGCATAGGCCGGAACTGATGCCAGGAAAGCGGCGGCAACAAGGCGGAGGCAGAAATATCTCAGATAGTTTTTCATAACAAGTTGTCTAAAGTTCAAAAATATATCCGGAAGCGTCAGAGAAGTCTTGCAAGCATGTTCTTTATGTTTTCCTCCATGCTTTCAAAAATGTTCTCCCCGTACGGACGCTTGGAGAACCTTTCTCCTGTAACAGCTTCGTAAAGTTCTATGTATCTGTCAGAAATGCCAGATACAATCTGGTCTGTCATTTCCGGCACCTTCTGTCCTTTCTGACCCTGAAAGCCGTTGTCCATCAGCCATTCCCTTACGAACTCCTTGGAGAGCTGCCTCTGGTTTTCTCCCCGGTCGAATCTCTCCTGGTACCCGTCCAGATAAAAATATCTTGAGGAATCAGGGGTGTGGATTTCGTCCATCAGACAGATGTCACCGTCAAGAAGGCCGAACTCATACTTTGTATCTACAAGTATCAGGCCTTTCTGCCTGGCGATTTCTGTTCCTCTTTCAAAGAGCTTGAGGGCCGCCTGCTCTACTTTTTCGTAAATGTCTGCAGGAATCAGACCCTTGGCTATTATTTCTTCTTTGGATATGTCCTGGTCATGGCCTCCGATTTCAGCCTTGGTAGTAGGAGTTACTATAGGATGGTCAAACTTCTGGTGTTCTCTCATCCCGTCCGGTATGTCCACTCCGCAAATCTGTCTGGCTCCTGCCTTGTAACTCCTCCAGGAACTTCCTGTAAGGTAGCCTCTTACTATCATTTCTACCGGCAGAGGCTGGCACTTGTAACCTACAGTGACCATCGGATCCGGGCATGCGATCTTCCAGTTGCGGACTATGTCTTGGGTAGAGTCCAGGAATTTTGAGGCAATCTGGTTGAGAACCTGCCCTTTGTACGGTATTCCACGGGGAAGTACAACATCAAAGGCTGAAATCCTGTCCGTTGCAACCATAACCATATACTTGTCTTTGATGAAGTAAACATCTCTGACCTTTCCTGTGTACTTTCCGGTAAGGCCACTGAAATCGAAATCGGTTTTTACTATGGAATCCATACTGTTATAATGTGTTTAAAAAAGTTTCAAGTTTATCGGCGAAAGTTTCCCAACTGAGTTCTCTCTTGAGGCGGGATATGTTGTAAAGATACTCTTCTTTCTTGTTTTCTGCAAAGTATTTTTTCACGGCGTCGGCAACTCCCTTTGCGGAGACGGATTCTGTAAGCATTCCTGTTCCGGCCTGACCGACGCTTTCCACCAGCCCTCCTACCGGCGTGGTTATCAGAGGCACGTCAAAGTTCCAGGAAATGGAACTGATACCGCTTTGGGTTGCAGAGCGGTAAGGGAGCACACTTACATCCGCCGCGCTGAAAAACACTTTTACCTCACCGTCCGGTATGTACCTGTTTACGAGTATGAGATTGTTCCTGACGGGGGCAAATCGTTCGGAATTTATGATCTGGCTGTATTTTTCAAAGCTTCCGTAGTTTTCTCCGGCAACTACCAGGGTGTAGGAACCGTCCAGCAGAGGCATGGCTTCAAGAAGCAGGTCGAGTCCTTTGTAATCTCTTATGAGCCCGAAGAATAGCAGTACCTTGCGGCTGAGGATTTCCTCATCAGACCCCCTCATGCCCAGCTTTTTCCTGGCTTCAAGGGTATCTGTCCTCTCCCCGAAGTTTGAGTAGAGCGGGTGAGGAATGGTCAGGCTTTTGGCTTCCGGGCAGATCTGATGAAGTTCCTGCTCCACGGAGTGGCTGAGTGTAACGATCCCGCTCTGCCTTCTTACAAAAAATCGGGCGAGCGGGATGTCGAAGAAATGCTTTTCGTGCGGTATGATGTTGTCTGCGATGGCTACTGCCTTGAAGCCGCTCTTGCCCTTCTTTTTCAGGATAGAAGCTACTTTGGATGTCACGCTTCCGAGGGAAGGGGCGAAGTAACTCATCCAGTATCTGGTTATGAGAAGGTCAGGCCCGTACTCAGCGATAACTTTGGCAGTTTTGCCGTAAGTAAGCGGATTTGCCGTATCCAATACGGAGATGCTCTCTACCGGAAGAGCGTCATCATCTTGTGCAACCTTCTGCGTCTTGCCGGGAAAGAGGATTCCGGGATATTGCCTTTTGAAGTTGAACGCCTTTACATCGTGCTTTTTGGACAGCTCCTTGAGCAGGTAAGTGTTGAACTGCGATATCCCTCCCCTGAAAGGGTAGAAGCAAGAAAGAATTGCAATTCTCATCGGGGACTATTTCTTTTCAGCCTCCGGTGCGCTTTCTTCTGCGGCTGCTTCTTCAGTTTGGGTTCCCTTCTTCTTGTTCTTCACATACTCATTGTTGAGACCTTCGATGATATCGTTTGTGATGTCGAGTTTAGGGTCACCTTCAAAAACGCCGGTGAGAATGAGAGCGTACTTCTTCTCGTCATTATACTTCTTGATGTACTGCTCGATGGCATCCATCACCTTGTTCATCATTACTGCGTTTTCTTCCTGGATTTCAGCTTCTTTGCGTGCTCCAAGATTCTGGTAGTCTGACATCTTGTTGTTGAGGACGCGGTACTTTTCTTCAGCCTCTGCCTGTGTCATCAGGCCCTTGTTCATCTTGTTGCTGAAATCTTTCTGCTCGTTCTCGAGAGCTCTTCCCCTTGCCTGGAGATCGTTCTGGATTTTCTGGACTTTAATTTCGAGCTCGCTTTTCAGGGTGTTGTACATATCGTATTTGCTGACGATGGAATCCAGCTGGATATATACGATACTTCCTGCTGCGGGAGATGAACTTTCTCCGTTTGGAGCTGTTGTGTTGTTGTTCTGGTTGCAGGAAGCAGCAAATGCCAATGCAAGAGCTAAGCAAAGGAATGACTTGATTTGTTTCATCTTTAAATTATGTTACGTTTATAATATCTTTCAACAGTCGGCAAATATACAAAAAATCGGTCCGCACAGCATTATCTGAGCTCTCTTCTGTAGGCCTGGATGGTGTTTTCCAGTCCGAGGTAGAGGGCGTCGCAGATCAGGGCGTGTCCGATGGAAACTTCCAGCAGACCGGGGATTGTCTGGGCGAAATATCTGAGATTGTCCAGGTTGAGGTCGTGCCCGGCATTGAGTCCGAGTCCGCACTTCTGGGCGGCGACTGCAGCCTTGTAGTAAGGCTCTATGGCTTGTTCCCTGTTGGTGCTGTAGTTCTTGGCGTAAGCTTCAGTATATAGTTCCACTCTGTCGCAACCGCAGTCGGCGGCGTTTTTAACCATCTCCTCGACAGGATCCACAAAGATGGAAACCCTTATCCCGGCGTCCTTGAATCTTTTGCAGACAGACTTGAGGAACTCCTTGTTCCTTACGGTATCCCATCCGGCATTGGAGGTAATGACGTTTTCAGCATCGGGGACCAGGGTCACCTGTGCCGGCAGCACTCCAAGGACCAGATTGTTGAAAGGTTCCTTGGGGTTGCCCTCAATGTTGAATTCAGTAGTAAGCAGGGGTTTGAGATCCAGTACATCCTGCCTTTTGATATGTCTTTCATCCGGTCTGGGGTGGACGGTAATGCCCTGTGCCCCGAACTTTTCACAGTCCAGCGCGCACTTTACCACATCCGGCATATTGCCTCCCCTGGCATTGCGCAGGGTGGCAATCTTGTTTATATTTACGCTCAGTCTTGTATTCATAGGTTACAAATTTATAAAATAATACCTAACTTGCGAAAAATTGGAAAACATGAAAGTAGCGGTTTTCGGAAGGACTATAGACAAGAACAGCCACCAGAGACTGGGAGAACTGTTGGATCTCATAGTAAACGACACTTCCGTGCAGCCTGTGTTCTACGGGCCTTTTTATCAATATCTGGCGGAGCATTTCCCGTCGCTGAGGATAGAGGGAGCGTCTTTCTTCTCCTCAACCTCAGACCTTCCGGACGATACCGGGCTGTTCCTTTCCCTTGGAGGTGACGGAACGCTTCTGAGCAGCGTCCCTCTGGTCAGGGACAAGAAAATTCCTGTGGCCGGCATCAATTTCGGGAGGCTTGGTTTCCTCACAACTTCCGGTGCAGACAAGGTTTCAGCCCTTCTGAGAGGAGAGTTCACTACAGAGAAACGGCCTCTGCTGAAGGTAGATACGAAAAACCTTCCTGACGGATTCTACCCATACGCGCTCAACGAGTTTGCAGTCCAGAGAAAAGGTCCGGCTGTGCTGGAGCTGGACCTGAAAGTTAACGGAACTCCTATCCCGAGATATATGGCGGACGGTGTACTTGTTGCCTCGGCCACCGGTTCCACAGCATATTCCCTGAGTGCGGGGGGGCCTGTCGTGATGCCCGGATGCAAGACTCTCATAATAGTGCCTATTGCTCCTCATAACCTGAATATCAGGCCTCTGGTAGTGTCTGACACATCTTCTATAGAAGTCAGTTTTTCCACCAGGTACAAGGATGCTACCCTTTCAGCGGACAACCGCAGCTTTTCTTTACCTGACGGTGCCAGCGCCACATTCACCAGTTCGGATGCCGGCATAGAGCTCGTCAGTGCCGACAACGACTTCATGCAAGCTCTCAGCAGCAAGCTTTACTGGGGAGCCGATTGGAGGAACTCATAATTTTGCTATATTTGTAGTCTGTAGATTTTTTATGGGAGATAATCTGAAAATACCGCAGCATGTGTCCATTATCATGGATGGCAACGGCCGTTGGGCCAAGTCTCTTGGCAAGGAGAGGATTGAGGGGCATAAGGAAGGGGCCGAGAGTGTAAGGGCTTGCCTTGAACTGGCAGTGGAGATGAAAATCAAGTATCTGAGCCTGTTCGCTTTTTCCACTGAGAACTGGGGGCGGCCGGACGAAGAGATTCACGGCCTGTGGAGCCTTATGCTCAAGTCCGTGGTCAATGAAACCTCAAACATGCTCAAGAACCATGTCCGCTTCATGGTTCTCGGTAATTTGGAGCAGCTTCCTGAATATCTCAGAATAGCTGTCAGAGACTGCATGAAGGCAACCGCTTCCTGTACCGGAACCACCTTGGTGCTGATGCTTAACTACAGCGGTAAATGGGACATAGTCCAGGCTGCCAACAGGTTCTTTGCCGAGAATCCGGGAAAGACTATGGAACGGGAAGATATGGACAAGTATCTGGTGACATCCGGAATTCCTGATCCTGACCTGCTTATACGGACAAGCGGTGAGGAGAGAATCAGCAACTACATGCTTTGGCAGACCGCATATACCGAGTTTTATTTCACCGATATCCTTTGGCCCGATTTTCGCAAACCTGAGTTTCGTCTTGCGCTGGAGGCTTTTTCCAAGAGAGAGAGGAGATTCGGCAAAGTATAATTAAGAAACTGTTAGATTGATGAGAATAACTAAGCTGTTGGCTGTGGCCGCGTTGTTGATCCTGCCTTTGTCCATATCCGCCCAGGATGTGGATTATTCGAGTCCGAAAACATACGTGATAGGCGGGGTTAGGGTATCCGGAATCAAGTATCTGAGTGAAGAGCAGATACTTTCTGTGACGGGCCTTACGAAAGGTGAAAAGATTACCATCCCGAGCTTGGAACTTTCAGACATCCTGAAAAGAGTGTGGGCGCAGAGATATTTCTCCGACGCCGGATTCTTCATCGACTCCCTCTCCCAGAACAGGGATACCGTCTGGCTGGGTCTGCACCTTCAGGAAAGGCCAAGGGTTTCAAGATGGTCCTTCAGCGGAATCAGAAGCGGCCAGAAATCAGACCTGACAGAAAGACTGAAACTGAAAAGAGGTTCTGAACTTTCTGACTACATCATTGAATCCTCTACCAACATAATCAAGAAATATTTCCACGAAAAAGGCTTTCTCAAGTGCGAGGTCAAGGTTCTGCAGGAAGAAGATCCTGTTGTTCAGAATGCGGTGAGGGTTACCTTTGACATAAACAGGGGGCCGAGAGTGAAGATCGGCAAGATCACCTTCAACGGAAACCATAACCTTACGGAAAGGAAGCTGGTCAAGTCCATGAAGCACACCAGAGACATGAGACTCCAGAATTTCTTCAAGTCCAAGAGGTTCAAGCAGAAGGAATATACAGAAGACAAGAGTAATCTGATTGCAGCCTTCAACGAGCAGGGTTACCGCGATGCCAGAATCCTGAAGGACACGATGTACTATATCGCCGACAACCGCCTTCAGATAGATTTTGACCTGGAGGAGGGTGACCGCTACTATTTCAGGGACATTACCTGGACAGGAAACAGCATTTATTCCGCCGACCAGCTCAACAGCGTTCTCAGAATAAAGAAGGGTGATGTCTATGATCTTGTCACTATGGACAAGAGGCTTAACGGAGACCCTAAGCAGATGGAGCCGGACGTAAAGAAGATGTACACCGACAACGGTTATCTCTTCTTCAATATAATGCCAGTAGAGAAGGCTATCCAGAACGATTCTGTGGATGTCGAGATGAGAATGTACGAGGGCAAGCCAGCTACATTCAACAAGGTGATAATCAACGGAAACAACATTACGGCAGAAAAGATTGCCAGAAGGGCTCTGTTTACCAAACCTGGTTACCTTTACTCCCAGACCGATTTCGAGAGATCTGTAAGGGAACTCTCTTCCATCGGGCATTTCAATCCTGAAGTTTTCCAGACCGGTGCCGGTTACAGCGTTATTCCTGATGCCAACAAAAACACTGTTGACATCGCATACAATCTTGAGGAAAAACCTGACAGCCACGTGGAACTTTCCGGAGGATGGGGCGGCAACACCTTTGTCGGAACATTGGGACTGAGCTTCAACAACTTTGCAATCAAGCGCGTGTTCAAGAAAAAAGCCTGGAGACCGGTTCCGCTCGGCGACGGCCAGAACCTCTCCATCAGGTTCCAGACCAGCGGTACTTACTATACAGCTCTGTCCGCATCATTCGCTGAGCCTTGGCTTCTCGGAAACAAACCAGTGAGCCTGAGCGTCTCCACTTATTTCACAAGGCAGACCAATTCCACATATTTCTACCGCCATTCAGACCAGTACATGGAGGTTTACGGCGTGAGTGCAAGTCTTGGTTCAAGGCTTTCGTGGCCAGACAATTACTTTGTACTGTTCCATGCCCTGAGCTGGCAGACATACAAGCTCAACAACTGGCATTACAATTTCCTTTTCGATACAGGAAAGAGCCACAACATAAGCTACACCATAGGTTTGCAGAGGAATTCCACGGACCAGCCTATCTTCCCGAGAGGCGGATCTGATTTCTCCCTGACGCTTTCACTTACTCCTCCATACTCTCTGATGAGAGGTCATCGTGATTACAAGCACATGTCAGATCCGGAAAAGTACAAGTGGATCGAGTACCACAAGTGGCAGTTCAAGGGAGATGTTTATATGAATATCGTGGATAACCTGGTCTTCAGGGCTTCCGCCAACTGGGGCTATCTGGGATACTACAAGAAGTCTCTGGGCTATTCTCCGTTCGAGGGCTTTGAAGTCGGCGGTGACGGTATGAGCGGCTACAATACTTATGGCTCTGACATCATTTCGCTCAGGGGTTATCCTAACTACTCCCTGACCCCAATCGAGAACGGTGCTTATGTAGGCCACGTTTATGACAAATTCACGCTGGAACTCAGATATCCTCTGATACTTCAGCCTTCAAGCACGATATTTGCTCTTGCATTCCTCGAAGGAGGAAACTGCTGGAGTGAGATCAACGGATTCAATCCGTTCGAGATCAAGAGAAGTGCCGGTGTAGGAGTGAGAATCATGCTCCCTATGGTAGGTCTGATGGGTATTGACTGGGGATATGGATTTGACCCTGTTCCTTCAGAGGGGAAGAAGAGAGGAGGCAGCCAGTTCCACTTCGTGATCGGCCAGCAGTTCTGATCCTTTGTTCAAGACCGGATAATGTTCAATTTTATATAAGGAGGAAACATCATGAAGAAATTATTGGTTCTGGCAGTTGCATCTATGTTTGTATGCCTTCAGGCTTCAGCGCAGAATGTTCCGCAGAAATGTGGCTATGTGAATACCGAAACAATACTTTCGGCTATACCAGAATATAAAGTTGCCACTGAAAAACTGGAGGCTTTGGGAAACCAGTACCAGGAACTGGTCAAAAAAGATTTTTCTGAGATTGAAAAACTCTACAACACCTATCAGAAGCAGAAGGCTTCCTTGAGTGCATCGCAGAGGCAGGCTAAGGAGGAAGAGATTATTTCCAAGGAAAAGGCTGCAAAACAGAAGCAGCAGTCTTATTTCGGGCAGGACGGAGTCATGCAGAAAAAGACCCAGGAGCTTGTGGACCCGATAAAAGAAAGGGTGCAGAAGGCCATTGACATTGTAGCTGAAAAGGGAGGATATCTGCTCATAATAGATATCGCGACAACCCAGGGCGTTGTGTATGCAGACTCTTCTGCTGACCTCAGCGACCAGGTTATCAGGCTCTATCCTACCATAAAGTAATCCATAGATTTGAGAAACAAATAAATAATTAAAATCAGCAATACGATTATGAAGAAGACAATCATGTTTGTGGTTGCAGCCCTTTTGGCTGGTGCAGCCCTTATGCCGACCAAAGCTTCTGCACAGAAGTTCGGTCACATCAATTCTCAGGAAATAGTGGCTCTCATGCCTGAAAGAGATGAGGCTTTGACAAAGCTTCAGGCGTTCGGCAAGGAGCTTCAGGAGACAATCAACTCCATGCAGACAGATTACCAGACCAAGATGCAGGAGTACAATGAGAAAGTCTCTACCTGGAACGAGTCTATCAAGAAAACCAAAGAAGATGAAATCAACAGCATAATCCAGAGGGTGCGCCAGTTCCAGGAGCAGGCCGAGCAGGACTTCGCCGCTCGTCAGGAAACCCTCATGACTCCTGTCGTAAAGAAAGCCCAGGAGGCGATAGACAAGGTAGCCAAGGCTCAGGGTCTGACTTATGTTTTCGATCTTGCAACCGGTGCCATCATCTACCACGATGAGACAACTTCCGTAAATCTTCTTCCTTTGGTAAAGGCAGAACTCGGAATCCCTGCAAGCAAGACTCAGCCTACACAGATTCAGTAAATTGTTTTTAAAGATATAAAACGCCCGTATTCCAGATGGGATACGGGCGTTTTTTGTAAAACATCCGGGAGGTTCCTGAACTTTGCCCGGCAACCTCCATCCTGCATCATTGGAGGGCGGTGTTGAAAGGTTTGTTTAAAAATTATAGCATTTTTGTTGTCCGGAGTTGAAAGATTGTCTATATTTGGAAATATTTTAATGATTAATTGAAAGTATTTCTATACGCAAATCGTTTATTATGGAACGTAAAGTGGTTGACGTTAAGGATGTGGTAATCCGTTTTACTGGAGACTCCGGAGATGGAATGCAGCTCACAGGTACTTTGTTCGCAGATGCATCTGCACTGTACGGAAATGAGATATCTACCTTCCCGGACTATCCAGCTGAAATCAGGGCTCCTCAGGGCACCGTTTCCGGTGTTTCCGGTTTTCAAGTGCATATAGGCCAGGGCGATGTCAAGACTCCTGGAGATCTTGCAGATGTTCTGGTATCTATGAACCCGGCTGCACTTATGGCTAACGCCAAGTTTGCAAAACCTGGCGGAAGCATTATTCTTGATGAGGATTCTTTTGACAAGCAGGGCTTGGAAAAGGCAGGATTCAAGACACTTGATCCTGTTGAGGAACTCAATCTTCAGGATTATAACATCATTTGGGCTCCTATCACTTCTCTTACCAAGGAAAGTCTGAAGGACAGCGGAATGGACCTCAAGTCCATCGTCAGGTGCAAGAACATTTTCACATTGGGAATGTGCTATTTCATGTTCAACCGTCCTCTTCATTTTACAGAAGCTTATCTGAGGAAGAAGTTTGCCAAGAAGCCAGATCTGATAGAACCTAATATAAAGGTTCTCAACGATGGTTACAATTACGCTCACAATACTCACGCTATAGGCAACACCTACACCATTGAACCAGCCAAGCTGGAGAAGGGTGTTTACCGCAGCATCAACGGAAACCAGGCAACTGCATGGGGCCTTATAGCCGCTTCAGAAAAGAGCGGAAGACCTATGTTCGTAGGTTCTTATCCTATAACTCCGGCAACTGCAATCCTGGAAGAGCTTGCTATTCACAAGAATCTGGGAGTCAAGACAATGCAGTGTGAGGACGAGATTTCCGGTATCTGCACTTCCATCGGAGCGGCTTACGCTGGTAACATGGCAGTTACCACTACTTCCGGTCCTGGTCTTTCTCTCAAGAGCGAGGCTTTGGGACTTGCCTGCATCGCTGAGCTCCCGCTTGTAGTTGTAGATGTTCAGAGGAGCGGTCCTTCCACTGGTATCCCTACAAAGACAGAGCAGACCGACCTCGGTCAGGCTCTCTACGGAAGAAACGGCGAGTGCCCTGTTATGGTAATGGCTGCAAGAACTCCGTCAGACTGCTTCAGGGCAGCATTCTACGCTGCAAAATTTGCAATGGAGCACATGATGCCTGTAGTCTTCCTGTCTGAGGGTTATCTCGGAAACGGAAGCGAGCCTTGGAAGATTCCTTCAATGGCAGACTATCCTGCAATCAACCCTCCGATCATTACCGAGTGCGAGGGCAAGTTCAAGCCGTTCGAGAGAGACGCCGAGACCTTCGTCAGAAAGTGGGCGATTCCTGGAACACCTGGTCTGGAGCATAGGGTAGGCGGTCTGGAGAAGAGTCCGGCCGGAGCCGTATCTTCTGATCCTGAGGTTCACGAGATGATGGTAAGAAACCGTGCGACCAAACTTGCAAAGGTTGCGGACTGCATTCCTGAACTCGAGGTTTACGGACAGAAGGAGGCAGACGTGCTGCTTGTAGGATGGGGCGGAACTTACGGCCATCTCTACACCGCAGCTTCACAGCTTCTGGAAGAAGGAAAGAGCGTGGGCTTTGCCCAGTTCGACTATATCAACCCGCTGCCTAAGAATACCGCAGAAGTATTCAGCCACTACAAGAAGATTCTTGTATGCGAGCTTAACAGCGGACAGTTTGCAGACTATCTGAGAGCAAAGCTTCCTCAGTTCAAGTATCTGCAGCTCAATAAAGTACAGGGTCAGCCGTTTATGGTTCACGAGATTGTGGACGCAGTAAAGGCACTTTAATCGCGGAGGAATTATCATGAAATACACACAGCAAGATTTCAAAAGCGACCAGATAGTGAAGTGGTGCCCGGGTTGCGGAGACCACGCAATCCTTGCAGCCGTTCTCAGGGCTATGCCTGAGATCTGCGAGAAGAGGGGATACACAAAAGAGCAGTTTGTCTTTGTATCAGGCATCGGATGCTCCAGCCGTTTCCCTTACTATATGAACACTTACGGCTTCCACGGAATCCACGGAAGGGCAGGTGCCCTGGCTACCGGAATGAAGGTTGCCAACCCTAAGCTTTCCGTATGGCAGATGACCGGTGACGGTGACGCTCTGGCTATCGGCGGAAACCATTTCATCCACGAGATCAGAAGGAACATAGACGTTAACATCATTCTGTTCAACAACAGGATTTATGGTCTTACAAAGGGCCAGTATTCTCCTACTTCAAGGTTCGGAATGGTTACCAAGACTTCTCCTTACGGAACAATAGAATATCCTTTCACTCCTGGAGAGCTTGTGCTCGGAGCAAGAGGAACTTTCTTTGCCAGAAGCCTTGACAGCGAGCTTGCCCTCAACCAGGAGATTATGGTAAGAGCCGCTATGCACGACGGAACCTCTGTAATGGAGATGCTGGTCAACTGCATGATCTACAACAACGGAACCCATGCAGACATTTCAGACCGCGCCGTAAGAGCTGACCGCACCATAGTTCTCCGCGACGGGGAGCCAATGATCTTCGGCAAGGACCGCGACAAGGGTATTATCCTGGACGGCCTGAAGCTCAAGGTTGTAAAGATTGGAGAAAACGGCATCACCGAGAAAGACCTTCTGGTGCACAACTCAAAGGAGGATAACTTCGGCATCCACTCAATGCTGGTGGACATGAAGGGTCCTGACTTCCCTGTAGCTCTGGGTGTCATCCGCGATGTGGCTGACAAGACCTATGACGACAGCATTTATTTCCAGCTGGACGAAGTTAAGGCAAAGGCCAAGATCCACAATATGGACGAGCTTTTGCACAGCGGAGCCACCTGGACAGTAGAATAAAAAATTAACATTCACACTATAACAAACCAATTTTTTAAAACATTCATACTTATATGAAAACAGCTGAAATAATGGCTAACCTGGCTGCAAAGCATCCTGGTGAAAATGAGTACCTTCAGGCCGTTCAGGAAGTTCTCGAGTCTATCGAGGAGGTTTATAACCAGCATCCTGAATTTGAAAAGGCAAAAATCGTTGAGAGAATGGTCGAGCCAGACCGTATCTTCACTTTCCGTGTAACTTGGGTTGACGACAAGGGAGAAGTTCAGACTAACCTCGGTTATCGTATCCAGTTCAACAGCGCTATCGGCCCTTACAAGGGAGGTCTCCGTTTCCACAAGGCAGTGGTTCCTTCAATGTTGAAGTTCCTCGGTTTCGAGCAGACTTTCAAAAACGCTCTGACTACTCTCCCTATGGGTGGTGCAAAGGGTGGTTCTGACTTCGATCCAGTAGGAAAGTCAAACGACGAAATCATGCGTTTCTGCCAGGCATTTATGACTGAGCTTTGGCAGTGCATCGGTCCTGATCAGGATATTCCTGCAGGTGACGTAGGAGTAGGCGGCCGCGAGATCGGTTTCCTCTACGGAATGTACAAGAAGCTTGCTAGAGAGTACAACACAGGAGTTCTCACCGGAAAGGGAGCTACTTGGGGAGGTTCTATCCTTCGTCCAGAGGCTACCGGTTTCGGCGCTCTGTACTTCACCCAGCATCTTCTCCACAAGGCTGGAAAGGACATCCAGGGCAAGAAGGTTGCTCTCTCAGGTTTCGGTAACGTTGCTTGGGGTGCCGCTACAAAGGCAAAGCAGCTTGGTGCCAAGGTAGTTGCCATCTCCGGTCCTGATGGAGTATGCGAGATTCCGGACGGCATTACCGACGAGATGATTGCTTATATGCTTGAAATGCGTGCTTCTAACCGCAACAAGGTTGAGGATATGGCTACCAAGTTCCCTGGACAGGCTAAGTTCACTGCAGGCAAGAAGGCTTGGAGCATTCCTTGCGACATCGCTCTTCCTTGCGCTTTCCAGAACGAGCTTTCTGAGGACGACGCCAAGGAGCTTCAGAAGAATGGTTGCTGGTGCTGCTGCGAGGTATCCAACATGGGTTGCCAGCCAGGCGCTATCCACTATTTCCAGAACAACGGTATCCTCTTCGCTCCTGGTAAGGCTGTAAACGCTGGTGGTGTTGCTACTTCAGGTCTGGAAATGACCCAGAACGCAAGCCATATCAGCTGGTCTGCAAAGGAAGTTGACGATAAGCTTCACTTCATCATGGAGAGCATCCACGAGCAGTGCGTTAAATACGGTACTCAGCCAGATGGTCATGTTGACTATGTAAAGGGTGCCAACATCGCCGGCTTCATGAAGGTTGCTACCGCTATGCTGGAGCAGGGTATTATTTAATTTCTGGGAAATTAAGTAATTATAGGGGATGCAATCGCATCCCCTTTTTTTTTTGTCACTCTTCTCACTCAGTGAGTATCCATCAGGGGTGTGCCGCCTTTCATCCGGGCACTTCGTGCCTTATTACAAAAAAGGAGAGGTCCATCGCTGAGCCTCTCCTTGACTTTTTATGTTGCCAGATATTACTTCAGGAAGTAAGGTTTCTTGTGGTAAGGGTCAATCAGCATAGGGCCCTCGCATCTATGGCCAGAAACGGTTGCCGCAGCCGCAGACTTGGTTGCCGGAGCTGCTGAACCATAACTGTTGGTCTTGTCATAATCGTGGGCTATGAAGTCTTCAATGTCAGGTGTCTCACCTGCGGTAAGCTTGATTCTGCAGTAGATCTTCCAGCGGCTTATGGTGTTGAAGTGAGGAATGTTGTTGATCATGCAGCTGCTGTTCTCAGAGCGGTAGATTCCTACACCGTAAGTGGCGCTTCCTGCGTGAAGGCTGATGTTGCAGGCACTGTATTCAGGCCTGTCTGCAAAACTCTTCCAGTTTTCTCCCTGTACTTTTGGAGTAAGTGAAATGTTGCAGTTCTCATAATCTGAATACCATGCGCTGGTGGTAGTGTTCCACTGAGGAAGGTAAGTGTTGCAGTATGCACCAAGATTCTGCCAATAACGGAATGTGGACTCATTGTCTTTTGGATATGGAGAAGAGCTTGAATAAACATATTCATCTCCAAGAAGTCCGATTCCGTGTCCGCCGTATTCATGCCTGAGGGTATATGCAAATCCTCCATAAGAACCTGAAGCAGGGTGTCTTGCAGGAGTCTGCGCTATGGAGATCATTCCTATCTCGCTGCTCATGTTTCCTGAAGTCCAGATATTGGTTCCTGCATACTGGTTGGCATTTATGACGATGCTGATAGGGGACTTGCTTATGTTTGTCCTGGTTTCATAGTCTGAAGCTCCCTTCATTCCAGGAACATTGTCTGCTACAAATGATATTACAGTGGCAGTGCTGCAACCGATGCCTGTGGAATTTCCGCCTGCCCAGGAACATTTGAACTTGGTGTCAACCTTGGTATGGGCATTGTCCCATTCGGTAGCGCCTTGACTCATGCCGGCTTCATTGGAGTATGCAGCAACCTTATAGACTGCAAAGTAATTGTAATAGTACCGGTAAGGCTGGATTTCAAACAAGGCCTTGATACCTGCATCAACTTCCTGGTCAAACTGCCCGCCGTACTTGTACAGGTCCTGGGTGTAACCGTCTCCGGTATATACAAGTTTGAAAGGTCTGGAAGTAGAAGATACTTCGGTTATGGAGCCGTCTGAATTGACTTCATACAGCCTTGCCTCTCCATCTGCCCAGTAAGATTTGGTGCTTCCCGTTGTGAAAGTTGTCACGTCACTTTCCACTTTTCCTCCGTCGTAGCCGTCATCGGCGACAACCTTGTAGTAGTAGGTGGTATTCTTTTCCATCTCCTCCTTGTTCAAAACAGTAGTCTTGTCGGTAGGGTCAAAGGATGTCCAGGTATTGTTGTCCTTTGAGAGCATTACTGTGTATTTGAGAGCATCTCCGTCCGTGTCTGTTGATGCATTCCAGGAGAATTCGGTTATGGTCTCAATTCCGCTGCCGCTCGGTTTCAGGCCTGAAGGCTTGGTAGGTGCTGTGTTGCTTGCAGCTTCCTTGGTGATTGTCACGTACTTGGTGTTGGAACCGCTTTTGACGGTCAGGAAGGAAGAAGCCTTTGTCTTTTCGGTATAGTTGCCAGTATTGATTGTAACGGTTGCATTTCCGGTTCCGGAAGCGGGAGTTACAGAAGTAAGCCACGCCGGTTTAGGGCTTGGAAGAGTAACGGTCCAGGAACCAGCACAGTTTATCTGGAAAGTTGCGGTCCCCGCAGTTGCAGGAATAGAAACGCTTTCAGGTAAGACAGTGACAGCTGCAGCAGCAGGAGCGCTCAAGGTCACGCTTACGGATTTGCTGCCGCCCTTGATTGTAAGAGTGCCACCGGCTGCCGTAGAACCGGCGGTAACCTTTACTGAACCATTGTTGCTGCCTGAAGTAGGAGTTGCTGTATATCCGCTTGGGGCACTTACAGTCCATGCTACATTGGATGTGATGCTTATGGTTCCGGATGCTCCTGCAGCCAGGGAAAGGGTAGTTGGGCTTACGCTCAGAGTTTCTGTCGTGGTTCCTCCTCCGCCGCCTCCGCTGTTAGGTCCCGGTTTGTCTTTACCTTCTCCTCCGCAAGATATTGCAAGCAAGGAAACTATTCCAAGAGATGCCATCAGGGCAAAAATGCGTGGCTGTCTGAATAATGTTCTCATATAGTTACGGTTTTAGTTTTCTGAATCAATGGTCTAAACTCAATGTAAAAACAAATATAGCAATAATTGTTCCCAAATCAAAAGAAAAAGGCTGACCTTCCGGTCAGCCTTTAACTTCGGTAAAGCAGTAATACTACAGAATGTCGTAATCTACATACATGTTGTACTGGTTAACCAAGTTACCACCATTCTTGTATGTCCACCCTTCAAGCTCGATAGAGTCTCCGCTTACAAGATCCTCGCCTGAGCAAGAAACCTCGCTATTGGCCACTCTGGTAGTGAAGGAATAAACATTTCCCTTATGAGTGAAAGCCCACTCAAGTCTACCTGCAGACCATCTTGTAGCAAAATCATTGTAGCCAGGATACTTGTCAACCAACATAGTTCCGTCACCGATATTCTTGAACTCTATTGAAGCCAAACCATCATACAACACCATCTTGTAATAAGCTGTTGTACCTTTGGCTCTCTGGAGAGTCCACTCGTCGCTGTCAAGATCTGGGATGATAGGTCCGTCAACCCATTTGAATGCCATGGCATTCAAATCTACCTGCCAGCTCCCTGAATAATAACCTTGCTTGTAGTCCTCATACTGAAGGAGCATCTTTCCGTTGCCTTCAATTGAGCTGAAGCAGCCGGCACCGGCCAGATTGTCGTTGAAACTCAACTTGAAGATATACTCAACACCAGGGGTCAGAGCTGAATAGTCATAGGTAAGAGTGACTTGCTTTGAATACTCACCTGCGGCAAAACTGACTTTGGAGGTAGAAACGGTATATACACCATATTCATCGGTCAAGGTAATTGGAACTTCCAAGGCCTCGGTAGCAACGCCTCTCTGTATAGTGATAACAATAGGAGTTTCTGCTTCATCCATACCAAATCCAAAGGCACCCATCTCCCAGGAAACATCCTCGTTTACAACCTTGTACTCTGGAAATTTTGTGGCACAAGATGTAACGAACAATACAGAAAGCAATAACCCAAATCCGTATTTAATAAGTTTCATATTCATCTTTTTTTTTAAGTAATATTACTTGTTTATCTGTTAATAACCAGGATTCTGCTGATCTCTGATCTGAGGGTTGGCAGCGAGCTCATCAACTGGGATAGGAGCTACCCAACGGTGGTCAGAAGCAGAAACTGCGAGGTTAAGAGCTGGTCCGTTGGATCCACCGGTGTGGATGAGCGGAGCAAGCTGAGGATCTGGTCTTGCAGACATTCCCTCACCCCATCTCTTGAGGCAGAACCATCTGAAACCTTCACCGATGAACTCTCTTGCCCATTCTTCCTTGATGTAATCCTTAAGGGCATCGCCGGTAAGGGATACTTCATGGTAAGAAGCAATTCTCTTTGATCCGAGTTTGTCAAGATACTGGCATGCTACTGCATCAGCGCCGCCCTTGTTTGCAAATGCCTCGGCAGCGATAAGAATCTGTTCAGCAAGACGGAAAGGTTTAATCTTGTTAAGGTGTGCGGTTGCGCTCTCAGCCAAAGTAGAGTTTCCAGGGAACTTGTTCATAAGGGTCATTCCTGAGGCAGTTCCAATGGAAGTAGTGACTTTAAGTCCGGTAGAGAACCATGTGGAGAATCTGAGGTCTCCTGTTCCATAGAGGCCAGAAGCCACCCACTTGTTAGGAATCCAGTCCGGTCTGTACTGGTCGTTGGTCGGGTTGTATCCGAAGTAAGAAGGGTCATTGCTGCTAGGTCTTGAATCTATGGAAGCCCAAAGCTGCATGATGCACTCCTGACCAGAGTCATTCTTCCAAAGTTCAGTCATCTCAGCCTGATCTTTGCAGAGGTTGTATTTGCCTCCGTCAACCAGAGCAGTTGATTTGGCAATAGCCTCATCCCAGTTACCCATATAAAGGGCCAGTCTTGCCTGGAAAGCGTGGACGATATCTATGTTAAGTTCGTCAGCGCCTTCTTCACCGGCAAAACCGGAAATAAGAGATTCAGCTTCTTTAGATTCATTGAGAACCCAGTTGTATGAATCTTCAACAGAACTTCTTCCAGGATACTCTTCGATGTTGCCAGTAGGACGGTGCAAATCAACCAGCATGATGCCATACTTGTCTTTGTTTGCAGAATTGTAAACAGGTGCATAGAATTCCAGGAGCTTCAGACCAAGGTAAGCCTTGGTAAAGTGAGCCACTGCAAGAACTCTGTTGAAGCGTTTGAGCTGGCTTGCGTCAAATTCAGATTTGTCAATCTTCCCAGCCTCCTCGATGAGGAAACAAGCGTGGTTTATACCGCTGTAAGCTCCACCCCAGAGGTCAACGAAAGGAGCACCGGAGTTCCAGTCCCATCTGTACTCGGCACCTTCACGGTTACCATAGTCTATTGAAGGGTTGAAGAAGTCAGAAGCAATTTCCTGAGTATAGATATATGAACCGGCTGTATAAGCTCTCATATAAATATACTCATATTTAGCCCAGCCTTCAATCATCTCCAAAGTAGAAGCTGAACCTTCTCTAGGAAGAACTCCCTGTGGCTGTTCATCAAGGTTGCAACTTGTAACCAAGAGAGCTAAAACTGCAAGTGATAATATAATCTTTTTCATATTCTCAATTATTTAGAAAGTTAACTCAACACCTGCTGCATACTGTTTAGTGTTAGGGTAAACAGCGAGCTGAAGGTTAATATTCTGCTCAGGATCCCAACCTGTGTACTTTGTCCAAGTAAGAAGGTTACGTCCTGTTACGAAGAATCTTACGCCTGTAAGCACACCACCCAGCTTGTTGATGGCGTTCTTGCCGAGAGAGTAAGAAAGGGTAACACCCTTGAGTCTTACGAATGAAGCGTTCTCAACCAGACGGGAGTCGAAGCACTCGTCATTTACAACGTAGAGTGGGTTAGGATACTTGGCCTTCTGGCCAGGAGTCTGCCACATCTTGGTAAGGAGCTCACTTGCAAGACGATTGTCTGCAAAGTTGGAGTTGGTGTAGAAGTAACGGTCATTGTTGATCAGATACTTGCCGAAGATACCGGAGAACTGTGCCTGGAGAGCGAAGTTCTTGTACTGGAAGTCGATCTGGAGACCGGTTGACCAAGGAGCATATCTTGACTTGCCGAGGAGAACGCGGTTGTCATCTGAGTAAACGTCTGTGATGTTGCCATCCTTGTCATACCACAGAGGACGTCCGGTTGCAGGGTCGATACCTGCGCTCTTGACGTACCAGAGTTCACCTGCTGAGTGGCCTACACAGTAGTTAAGACCATAGTCAGGAAGCTCGAAGGAGTCACGTCCGTCAAACAGCTTGGTGATCTTGTCCTTGTTGTAAGAAATGTTCAGGCTTGTCTGCAGGAACATGTTCTCGTTGCGAACCCAGTCGTATGTGATGGTAGCCTCCACACCGGTGTTCTTCATGTTACCGATGTTGCCGGCACCGCCGGAGAATCCTGTTGCATAAGACCAAGGAATGTCAAGGAGCATATCCTTTGTCATCTTCCTGTACCACTCTACCTTAGCCTCAAGTCTGTTCCAGAGGCGGAAATCGAGAGCAACGTTCAAACTCTCCACTGTTTCCCAGGTAAGGTTTTCGTTACCAGGGCTGGCGATATAATATGTAGTACCCTTGTACTCAGTACCTTGTCTTACAAGAGCGTGAGCAAGGTAGTTGTCGATACCTGAGTTACCTACAGTACCGTAGTTTGCAGAAAGCTGCAGTTTGTCAATCCAGGAAACATCCTTGAGGAAGTTCTCAGCCTTGATGTTCCACATTGCACCGGCAGACCAGAAGTTTGCATACTTGTTGTTGAAACCGAACAATGAGGAACCGTCACGACGGAAAGAGGCATCTATATAATACTTGCCTTTGTAGTCGTAGGAAACTCTTGAGAAAATAGAGTTGAACTTGTACTGAGACCAGCTCTCTGATATGGTTTTAGGCTTGTCGTCACTTGCATTTGACAAAGTGGTCAGACGACCATCAGACATACCGCTTCCGCTTGCGCCGAAACCTGTAGAGTTGTTGATGATAGCCTCCTGACCAACCAGGGCTGTAAAGTTGTGGTTCTCTGCAACCTGGAACTTGTACTCAATTGTGTTGGTTGAAGTAGCCCTCCAATATCTTCTGAAGCTCTGTTCTGCATAAGGACCGTCAGCATGGTAAATATGAATCCAGTCCTCAGGATCCTGCATATCTCTTCTTGTAAACCTGTAGTCATAACCCTCAAGGCCCTGAGCGAATTTGATTGTCAGGCCCTTCAGAGGAGTTATCTGCTCGTAGATATTGCCGTTGAACCTTACATTGTTTTTCTTTACCTTCAGATATTTGTAACGGTACTTAGGGCTGTATGCTCCGAAGTCATCCATGAAAGGAGTCTCTTCGCCATAGCCGATGAAGTTTCCGGAACCGTCTGTGAGAATCTCGTATGGAGTCCACCAGGTTGGTGCCCACAAAGCGAAGTTCACAGGGTTATTAAAGTTGTTACGGTTGCCTGAAGAGTAGTCTGAGTTGTAAGGGTTGAGTCTTGACTGCTGGTAGCCGACACCCATTGATATACCGAACTTGAACCAGTCTGTAGCAGTAACGTTCATGTTGACACGTGCAGCATAGCGGTTGTGTGCAGTCAGAGGCTCAATACCTTCCATTCTGTTGGCAGCCAAAGAGATGTAGTAGTCAAGAGCCTTAGTTCTACCGGAAATGGAGAAGTCACCTCCCATAGTAGGGATGTTATGGTTCAAAGACCATTTCATCCAGTCTGTCTCAATCTTGTTTTCAAGTCTGAACTTCTTGTTTGCCTGGAAGTCAGCGTCTGTCAGATAATCAGGGTTAACCATTTCAGCCAGGCGGAACCATTCCTCAGCGTTGACACGCTTGATAGGGTTTCTTGCAAGGTTGGAAATACCGTAGTTTGCAGAAAGCTTTACTACAGGCTTCTCGCTGGAACCTTTCTTGGTTGTGATGTAAACAACTCCGTTGGCGGCACGTGAACCGTAGATAGAGGTTGAAGAAGCGTCCTTAAGGATGGTAACGCTCTCGATGTCGTTAGGGTTCAGTGTGTTGAAGATGTCTGAAAGAACTGGAGTACCATCCAGAACGAACAGAGGAGTAGTTGAAGCCTGGAGAGAGTTCACACCTCTGATACGCATTGATACAGTGGCTGAAGGGTCTCCTGAAGAGGTGTAAACCTGCAGACCGGCAACCTGTCCCTGAAGAGCATCGGCGGCGTTGATAACCGGTTTGTCCTTGAGGGCCTTGGCCTTTACTGTCTGGGCTGAACCTACCACTGTGGAGATTTTTCTACCTGTACCGTAACCGACAATGATGACATCTTCCAGAGTAGTTGCCTCATTCTGAAGAGCTACATTGATTACGGACCTGCCGTTTACGGCAACCTCCTGAGTTGCATAACCCTGATAGGTGAAAACGAGAACAGCGTCTCTCCTTACGTTGATGACGAACTGTCCGTTAGCATCAGTAGCAACACCATTCGTGGTACCTTTTACCATAACACCCGCACCGATTAAAGGCTCGTTATCAGCCGCATCGGAAACGGTTCCTGTCACTTTTATTGTCTGTGCATAAGCAAGTTGCCCAACACATAACAAAAGTAACGCCAAAACAAATGTAATTCGTTTCATTTGGTTGATTTTTAGTTAATTTTAAGTAGTGTTGTTTATTTGTTAATAATTATTGGTCAGGTTGGCTTTAGTTTTGGTTGCAAGTTACTCATATTTTTCCCAAAAACCAAATAACTGAGAAAGTTTTTGTCATAGCGGTTAGAATCGTTAATTAAAAATGCAACATTTTTGTTATATTTGTGCAGACAATGGGAATTGGACCCTCTTAAACGCGGTTTTAATGATTGGTATTTTTGATTCAGGAGCTGGAGGCCTTTCAGTTTGGAAGGAGCTTGTAAAGTTAATGCCCTCAGAAGATTACTACTATATATCTGATGCGGCATATTGTCCTTATGGTCCTAAAAGTAAGGAAATGATAATTAAAAGAGCAGTCTCTATTTCAAGATTTCTTATTGAAAGGAAGGCGGAAATAATAGTCGTGGCCTGCAACACGGCAACTGCAGCTGCAATTGAATATTTGCGCCAAACGTTTGATATTCCGTTTGTTGGAATGGAGCCTGCTGTTAAACCGGCAGCTGCAATGACCAAGACTGGGGTAATAGGGGTGCTTGCAACGCAGGGCACTTTCAAAGGCAGCCTTTATCTTGCAACTTCTGAAAAATACGCGCGCAAAAAACAAGTGAAGATCATTGAGCGTGTAGGGGAAGGTCTTGTGGAACTGGTGGAGTCCGGGAATACCGATTCTCCTGAGGCAGAAAGACTTGTAAAAAAGTATATTGACCCTATGCTGGAGGCCGGAGCAGACTGTGTGGTTTTGGGATGTACCCATTATCCGTTCCTTGAGAAGCTGATAAGACGCTTTGCGCCTGAAAATTTCAATATTATCAATCCGGCACCGGCTGTGGCAAAAAGAGCTGGTATGCTTTTGCGCCAGACCCGTACAAACGATGGTCATGGGACGTCAGGCACGTCTTGCCTAACTCGCGAGCCCAAGATAACGATTGCTACAACAGGCTCTAAATCAGATGTTTTAAAGAAGCTTGCCGAGACTGTGGTGGATGAAATTGAGGCCAGTTGCTTACTAAATGAAAGCCAAATCTTGGGTTTGAGAAAGAAAAATTTTGTATCTTTGGATATATAATTTGAATTGTTTACTAATGATTATGGATATGGACTTGACGGCTTATTTGTTTTATCTTGTCCCGGCAGCTTCATTGACAGCTTTGGCTTTTGCCTACATTTTCTACAGGCAGATGCTTCGTCAGGATGAGGGAACTCCTAAGATGAAGGAGATAGCTTCCTATGTACGGCAGGGGGCTATGGCGTATCTTAAGCAGCAGTACAAAGTGGTCATCGTTGTTTTTCTGGCGTTGGCTGCGGTGTTTGCCTTCCTTGCTTATGGCCTTGGAATCCAGAACGGCTGGGTTCCTTTCGCTTTTTTGACCGGAGGTTTTTTCAGCGGTCTTGCAGGCTTCATCGGGATGAAGACTGCCACCTATGCTTCGGCCCGTACAGCAAATGCAGCCCGCTCATCGTTGAACAAAGGTCTGAAGGTTGCATTCAGGAGCGGTGCGGTAATGGGGCTTACGGTTGTAGGGCTCGGTCTGCTTGATATATCTATATGGTATATGGTGCTGGACTATTTCATCAATCCGGCAGACGTAACCCAGAAACTTACCATTATCACGACCACTATGCTGACATTCGGTATGGGTGCTTCCACACAGGCTCTGTTTGCCAGGGTGGGCGGCGGCATCTACACCAAGGCTGCGGATGTGGGAGCGGACCTGGTAGGCAAGACGGAGGCTGGCATACCTGAAGACGACCCGAGGAATCCTGCAACCATTGCAGACAATGTAGGAGACAATGTAGGTGATGTTGCCGGAATGGGAGCAGACCTCTATGAGTCTTATTGCGGAAGTGTTCTGGCTACGGCCGCCCTGGGTGCCAGCGCTTTCATAGGCCAGGGCGGCATGCAGATAAAGGCTGTCTTTGCTCCAATGCTGATAGCCGCGGTGGGAGTTTTCCTGTCAGTTATCGGTATTTTCCTTGTAAAGACCAAAGAGAATGCCGGTATGGGCCAGCTGCTCAAATCGCTGAATTTTGGGGTTAATGTATCTTCTGTCCTTATCGCGATATTCTCCTTTGTTATATTGTATGCCCTGGGGCTTTCTCACTGGCTGGGTATATCCTTCTCAGTTCTGACAGGGCTTCTGGCAGGTATTATAATAGGTAAGACAACCGAATATTATACATCTCATTCATACAAGCCGACCAAGAAAATCGCCGAGAGCGCCCAGACCGGCCCGGCCACAGTCATCATCTCCGGTGTAGGTACCGGTATGATTTCAACTGCCATTCCGGTGGTCACGATAGGTGCGGCGATTATACTGGCATACCTTTGCGCTACAGAGTTTTCCTCAGACCTTCTCTCCAAGGAGAACCTTTCATTCGGCCTTTACGGCATAGGAATAGCTGCCGTAGGAATGCTTTCCACTCTGGGAATCACCTTGGCGACAGATGCTTATGGTCCTATAGCTGACAATGCCGGAGGAAATGCCCAGATGAGCGGCCTTGAACCTGAGGTCAGAGACCGCACCGATGTTCTCGATGCCCTTGGAAACACGACAGCTGCAACCGGCAAGGGCTTTGCCATCGGTTCTGCAGCTCTTACAGCTCTTGCACTGCTGGCTTCATATATAGAGGAGATAAAGATTGCGCTTCTGAGGGTTGCAGACACCTCCGGTCTTGAAGCAGCCATAAGGAGCCTTAACACACAGACTCTTGCTGTGGACAGCAAGGAAGCTCTCCACAGTGCCGGCTTTGCTGATTTCATGACGTGGTTCGACGTGAATCTCATGAACCCGAAAGTCCTCGTCGGAGTTTTCATCGGTTCAATGCTGGCGTTCCTGTTCTGCGGACTGACCATGGGTTCAGTCGGAAGGGCAGCCCAGAAGATGGTGGAGGAAGTAAGGCGACAGTTCTCTTCAGACAAGGGAATCCTGGATGGAACGTCAACTCCGGATTATGCCCGTTGCGTTGAGATTTCCACCAGGAGTGCACAGCGGGAAATGATAGGATCTTCCTTGCTGGCTATTGCAGCTCCTGTCATAGTTGGCATATTGCTCGGTGTTTCAGGCGTTTTGGGGCTTCTTGCCGGAGGTCTTGGTGCTGGTTTTGTCCTGGCTGTGTTCATGGCTAATTCCGGTGGAGCCTGGGACAACGCCAAGAAATATGTGGAAGAAGGCCATTACGGAGGCAAGGGTTCGTACGCCCACAAGGCTACGGTAGTGGGAGACACTGTTGGAGATCCGTTCAAGGATACCAGCGGCCCGTCACTTAACATCCTTATAAAGCTGATGAGTATGGTTTCTATAGTAATGGCCGGTGTTACCGTAGCCATAAACATATTGTAATCAACCGTATAGGGCACTGTCGTGCAAGTGCTTTGGATATAGAATTTTGCAAGAAGTAGGAGAATTTATATGCGCCCGTTGAAGTTCAAGCCGGTTTATATCGGCACCATTTGGGGAAGTGAAGACTGGATTCTCTCAGCGATGGAGGGAAGGCAGACCGTATGCGTGGAAGGTCTTGAGGCAGAGGCATCCGTTGTGCCTGAAAATTTTGGTGAAGGTGCAGGCCTTTCTTTGTCTGCTTTGGTAGAAAAGTATGGTGCAAGACTGGTCGGCGACAATGTATGGAATATGTACGGGAACCGTTTCCCTCTGCTGATAAAGTACATCAATTCCAACCAGCAGCTTTCTGTACAGGTCCATCCGGGCGAAGAGATGGCAAAGGAAAAGGGGCTTCCAAACGGCAAGACTGAAATGTGGTATGTACTTGACGCAAAGCCGGATTCGGAACTTTTGCTTGGCTTCTCAAGACGATTTACGGCTCCTGAGTTCAGGACCATAGTAAATAATTCCATACGGGAAAAAGATATAGCCAAGGGAGAAAGGACTTTGGAAGATGTTCTGAACCGCTTCTCTCCTAAGAGGGGTGACTGGTATTTCATCCCTGCCGGAACCGTTCACAGCATCGGGGCCGGAGTGAGGATTCTTGAGATTCAGCAACCGTCAGACACCACCTACCGCCTCTATGACTTCAACCGGGTGGATATAGAAGGCAAACGCCGCCATCTGGATCTGGAAGACGCGCTGAAGGCAATCGATTTTGACGAAAGGCAGGAAGAATATATTGAGTGCCAGAGGAATGTATTCGCCGATGCCGTTTCCTTGAAATGTAGAGATGCTAATCTGCCGGTAAAATCCTCTTTGGAAAAGGAAGATGATGGTGTGGCAAAAGACGGTGATATTTGCATAACGCCTTTGGCAAGGTGCCCTCATTTTGTCAGCAACTTTCTGAACCTTGGAGGAAGAAACACTTCATCAAACAAGACAGAAGAACTTTTCAGGCTCGACAATTCCTCATTCGGTACATTCACGGTGCTTGTCTGTACAGGTGGAGAAGGGACGCTGTTCTACCGGGAGCTTCCTTCCGGCTGCGTACGTAATGGCGTTTCAATTAAAAATGGAGACCTTTACCTGATTCCGGCAGAACTTGGCGCGGTAGATATCCGCCCGGCCGGCGGTCTTCAGATAGTGGAAGCTCATTTGGAGACAGCCGGTTCGGAGAGAGAGTAGTTGCTCTCATTTTCAAAGAGAGAATATCCACGCTGTTTGAAGAGGTGCAATCTCTGCTGCCGCTTAATATATTGAATATCAGCGAAATATAAAAACACCCTCCTGCAAAATCGCGGGAGGGTGTTTGGTTAATATGCTGTAATACAAGTATTTAAGCGGCAGCGCTATTTCAGGTATTCCTCGAGGAAGCTCTCGAGTTCTTCCTCTGATGGAGAAGCGAGCAGGATCTTGCCTTCGCTGTCCACGAAGTAGCTCTGAGGTATAAAGCTGATGTTGTAGAGTTTACCGGCTTCACAATCCCAGAACTTGAGGTCAGAAACATGCTGCCAAACGAGTTTGTCTGCCTTGATGGCCTCTACCCACTTGTCCTGCTCTTTGTCCAAAGATACGCCGAGGATGCCGAAGCCCTTCTTGTTGTACTTTGCGTAAATCTTTGTAAGGGTAGGATTGAAAGCGCGGCAAGGCCCGCACCATGAAGCCCAGAAGTCAATCATTGTCACCTTGTTCTTAGGATAGACCTCAGAGAACTTTACAGGGTTTCCTTCAGGATCGTTGAGGGTAAAGTCCGGAGCCTGGTGACCTGGAGCAAGAGCCTCTTTCTTTTCAACCTCTTTCTGGATGTTCTTGAAGAGTCTGTTGTTTGCAAATTCAGGAGCAGCTGCAAACTTCTCCATAATCTTCTTTGCTGAATCCAGACCGATGTATCTGATGTTGCTGGCTGCCTCCTGGAGAGCCAGAGGAGAGAGAGGATTGGCGTCGAAGAAACTGTTGGATATAGCCTCAGCCTTTTCTCCGAGTTCATTCACAATGCTCATGATGGAGTCCTTGACCTTCTTGTCACCTTCAGTGTACTCTTTTTCAAGTGCGTGCATGTCAACGCCTTCGTAAACGGCTTTGATCAGGTTCTCGAGAGAGTCGCTCTGCTTCTGGATAGGTCCGTCAGACTCGATCTTTGAATGGAAATGGTCTCCGTCTGCTTCGAGATTAATGGTGTAGTTGGCGTTCTCGAGGAAGAATCTGGTAAGGTAAGCAGGCTCCTCACCATCCTTGACACCTTTTACGGTGAATACGTCAAATCCTTCTATCTGACCGGTGAATACAGCCTTGTTTTCAGCTACGGCTACTGTGTCAGCTACAGGGTTGTCTTTGTCGTTGTTTGTCAGGATGAAGCTTGTAAACTCCCCATCTCCAGCATTTACGGTAACGGTATAGCCAGGCTTTTTCTCTGTGCAGGAGAATGCTGCCAATGCGGCTACCGTCATGATGAATATCTTTTTCATGATAAGATTGTAATGATGTTTATGATGTAAATAGTTTTAATCTTTTTGAAGAAGAAGGTCTGCTTCTTGAATCTGGTTTCAAAAGTATGAAATTATCCCGATGTAACGCAAAATGTTACGGGAAAAGAAAAAAGGGATGCCAAAAACATTTTTTGGTCATCCCTTTTGTGAATTTGTCTCTCCAGCGCAGGACAGTCCTGCACTGAGTGCAACTACTCGGCTGAGATTGCCTGCTGGGCAAGTTCCGCCTGGGCTTTCATCATCTTCTGGTACTCTTCTGCTGAGGTTACTACAATCTTTTCATAGTCTCTCAGTCCGGTACCTGCAGGTATCGGATGACCGCAGATGACATTTTCCTTCAGACCTTCCAAAGTGTCTGTCTTTCCGTAGATTGCGGCTTCGGAAAGAACCTTTGTGGTCTCCTGGAATGAAGCGGCACTCATGAAGCTGCTGGTCTTCAGAGCGGCTCTTGTGATACCCTGGAGAATCTGGTCTGCTGTAGCAGGAACCGGATTACGTGCCTCCACAATCTTGAGAGCCTGTCTCTTCAGAGATGAGTTCTCATCCTTGAGAGTCCTTACCGTAACAATCTGGCCTGGACGGAGGTTCTTGGAATCTCCTGCATTGGTGACAACCATCTTGTCCCAGAGGTCATCATTCTGCTTGAAGAATTCCTGACGGTCAACCAGCTGCTCAGGGAGGAAGCGGGTATCACCCGGATCCACAACCTGGACTTTGCGCATCATCTGTCTTACGATTACCTCGAAGTGCTTGTCGTTGATCTTCACGCCCTGCATTCTGTAAACGGCCTGAACCTCATTGACAATGTACTCCTGAACCTTTGTAGGACCGAGGATCCTCAGGATGTCTGCAGGAGCGATGCTTCCGTCTGAAAGCGGGTCTCCGGCTTTTACATAGTCGTTTTCCTGAACAAGGATCTGCTTGGTCAGAGGAACGAGATAATGCTTTTCCTGGTCTCCTCTGCGGGACTTGATGATGATCTCGCGGTTACCTCTCTTGATCTTGCCCATCTGGACGTCTCCGTTTATCTCGGCGACGATAGCCGGGTTGGAAGGATTTCTTGCCTCAAAGAGTTCGGTTACTCGAGGAAGACCTCCGGTGATGTCACCGGCCTTTGAAGAGGCGGCTCTAGGTATCTTCACGATAGTGTCACCGGCTTTTACTTCCTGACCGTCGTTGACCATGATATGGGCACCCAGCGGAAGGTTGTAGCTCTTGAGGTCATTGCCTTGTGAGTCAACAATCTTGATGACAGGGTTCTTGTTCTTGTCCTTTGAGTCTATGACAACTCTGTCCACGTGGTTGGAGAATTCATCCAGAAGTTCTGTCTTGAACGTCTCGTTTTCAACGAGCTGGTCATAAGCTATCTTACCGTCAACGTCGGCAAGGGTAAGAGCGTTGTAGGCATCCCATTCGCAGATCTTGTCGCCTTTCTTTACGAGTTCGTTGTTCTTCTTGTAAAGAATTGAACCGTAAGGGATTCGGTACTCAGACATTGAAATACCGCTGTCTGCGTTCACTATCCTGAGCTCCGTGCCGCGGCCGATTACGATGGTCTGCTTCTCACCGTTTTCACCGATCTTGTCCAAGGTGCGGAGTTCTTCGAATTCGAGCCTTCCTTCATACTTGGATACGATTTCGTTCTCGGCAACAGAGGCACTTGCAGTACCACCGACGTGGAATGTTCTAAGGGTAAGCTGTGTACCAGGCTCACCGATACTCTGTGCAGCGATGACTCCGACAACTTCTCCCTTCTCCACCATCTTGTTGCGTGCAAGGTTACGTCCGTAGCACTTGGCGCAGACTCCCTTCTTGCTTTCGCAGGTGAGTACGCTTCGGATCTCGACGGCCTCGATAGGGAGGCTCTCGATCTTGGCTGCAATCTCTTCTGTGATTTCCTCACCGGCTCCGATGATCAGTTCACCGTTGGTAGGGTCATAAATCTCGTGTACGGTTGTCCTTCCGAGGATTCTGTCGTAGAGGGTTTCTACAACTTCGTCCTTGTTCTTGATTTCTGTAGCCACAAGACCTCTGAGGGTTCCGCAGTCTTCCTCAGTTACGATAACATCGTGAGAAACGTCCACGAGCCTTCTGGTCAGGTAACCAGCGTCCGCTGTCTTCAAAGCGGTATCAGCCAGACCCTTACGGGCACCGTGAGTGGAGATGAAGTACTCCAGAACTGACAGTCCTTCCTTGAAGTTGGCCAGAATAGGATTCTCGATGATTTCGTTTCCTCCGGTTGCTCCTGATTTCTGAGGCTTGGCCATCAGACCTCTCATACCGCAGAGCTGACGGATCTGCTCCTTGGATCCACGGGCTCCGGAATCCAGCATCATCCATACAGGGTTGAATCCCTCGTTGTCTGCTGAAATCTCGTTTACCACAACTTTACTGAGCTCGTTGTTGACATTGGTCCAGATATCGATAATCTGGTTGTAGCGCTCGTTGTTGGTAATAAGACCGTTGTCAAAGTTGAACTTGACTTCGTCTGCCTTCTTGTAACCGTCGTCTATGAGTTTCTGCTTTCCGGCAGGAACGATGACGTTTCCGAGGTTGAAGGAAAGTCCTCCGCGGAATGCCATCAGATAACCCATATTCTTGATGTCGTCCAGGAACTGGGTTGTCCTCATCACACCGCAAGTCTTGATGACCAGTGAGATGATATCTCTGAGGGCCTTCTTGTTGATCAGAGTGTTCAGGTATCCTACTTCCTTAGGAACCACCTGGTTGAAGAGAATTCTTCCAGTGGTGGTGTCCACAAGATGATAACCCTTTGAAGGATCTGTCAAGTCTATAGGCAGGCGAACCTTGATCTTGGAATGGATGTCCAGTCTCTGCTCGTTGTAAGCTATGATAACTTCCTCAGGAGAATAGAATCTTCCGCCTTCTCCCTTCATGCCGGCTCTTTCCTTTGTAATATAGTAGAGACCGAGCACCATGTCCTGTGATGGAACCGTGATAGGGGCTCCGTTGGCAGGGTTGAGGATGTTGTGGCTTCCGAGCATAAGCAGCTGAGCCTCAAGTACGGCTGCATTTCCAAGAGGAAGGTGTACAGCCATCTGGTCTCCGTCAAAGTCTGCGTTGAACGCGGTACAAGCCAGAGGGTGCAGCTGGATGGCCTTGCCCTCGATAAGCTTAGGCTGGAATGCCTGGATACCGAGTCTGTGCAGGGTAGGAGCACGGTTCAGAAGTACAGGATGACCTTTCATCACGTTCTCCAGGATATCCCAGATAACGGAATCCTTGCGGTCAACCATCTTCTTTGCGCTCTTTACGGTCTTTACCACGCCTCTTTCAAGAAGTTTCCTGATAATGAACGGCTTGTAAAGCTCAGCGGCAATGAATTTAGGAAGTCCGCACTCATGCATCTTGAGTTCAGGACCTACAACGATAACTGAACGGGCTGAGTAGTCAACTCTCTTTCCGAGGAGGTTCTGGCGGAATCTTCCCTGCTTTCCCTTCAAGGAATCTGACAGAGACTTGAGAGCTCTGTTGGATTCGCTCTTGATGGTGTTGGACTTCTTTGAGTTGTCGAACAGGGAGTCCACAGCCTCCTGCAACATTCTCTTCTCGTTCCTGAGGATAACTTCAGGAGCCTTGATCTCGATGAGTTTCTTGAGTCTGTTGTTGCGGATTATAACTCGGCGATACAGGTCGTTCAAATCGGAAGTTGCAAATCTTCCTCCATCCAGTGGAACCAATGGTCTGAGATCCGGCGGGATAACAGGAATCACCTTCAGGATCATCCACTCAGGACGGTTGATCTCCCTTGAATCCCTGAAAGCCTCGATTATGCTGAGCCTCTTGAGGGCTTCGGCCTTTCTCTGCTGGCTGGTCTCTGTTTCCAGAGAGTGGCGCAGTGAGTATGAAATCTCGTCAAGGTCTATCTTGGAAAGGAGCTTGTAGATTGCACCGGCACCCATCTCGGCGATGAACTTTGCAGGATCATCGTCCGGAAGAAGTGCATTGTCCTTAGGAAGAGTGTCCAACAGAGCAAGGTACTCGTCTTCGCTGAGAAGGTCAAGTTCCTTTACGCCGCTTTCGGCGGCTACTCCGGCCTGGATTACCACATACCTTTCATAATAGATGATGGCATCCAGCTGTTTGCTCTTGATGCCCAGGAGCGAGCCTATCTTGTTAGGAGTAGAACGGAAATACCAGATATGAGCCACAGGAACTGTCAGGGAAATGTGTCCCATCCTTTCTCTTCTGACCTTCTTCTCTGTTACCTCTACACCGCAACGGTCGCAGACGATACCACGGTAGCGGATCCTCTTGTACTTTCCGCAGGAGCACTCGTAATCCTTTGTAGGACCGAAGATTCTCTCGCAGAACAGACCGTCTCTTTCCGGCTTGTATGTACGGTAGTTAACAGTTTCCGGCTTCAGAACCTCGCCGTGTGACCTCTCCAGAATCTCTTCAGGAGAGGCAAGGCCGATGGTTATCTTGCTGAAATTGCTCTTAACTTTAGTATCTTTCTTTAAAGGCATATTGTTATGATTTCTTAATTGTCAATTAATCCAAGTGAACACTGAGTCCCAGACCCCTGAGCTCGTGCAGCAGCACGTTCAGAGATTCCGGAATGTTAGGTGCAGGCATCGGTTCGCCCTTGACTATCGCCTCGTACGCACGGCTTCTGCCGGTAATGTCGTCTGACTTGATAGTAAGGATCTCCTGAAGTATGTTGGCAGCACCGAATGCTTCCAGCGCCCAAACCTCCATCTCTCCGAATCTCTGTCCTCCGAGCTGAGCCTTTCCGCCCAGAGGCTGCTGAGTGATCAGAGAGTAAGGACCTGTAGAACGTGCATGCATCTTGTCTTCTACCATGTGGTCGAGCTTGATCATATAAATAACGCCCACAGTCGCCGGCTGGTCAAAGAGTTCTCCGGTACCACCATCGCGGAGTCTGGTTTCTCCGTATCTTGGCAGTCCGGCCTTGTCTGTGTATTCACAGATGTTCTCCAGTGAGGCACCGTCAAAGATAGGGGTGGCAAACTTCAGACCCAGTTCCTTTCCAGCCCATCCGAGAACGGTCTCATAGATCTGGCCGAGGTTCATACGTGAAGGCACACCCAGAGGGTTGAGGACGATATCCATTATGGTTCCGTCTTCCATGAAAGGCATATCCTCGTCGCTGACGATCTTTGCTACGATACCCTTGTTTCCATGGCGTCCGGCAACCTTGTCACCAACCATGATCTTTCTCTTCTTGGCAATATAGACCTTGGCGATCTGCATTACTCCGCTAGGAAGATCATCACCCTGCTGAATGTCAAATTCCTTTCTCTTATACCTGGCGGTAATCTCTTTGTATTCAGTCAGATAATTATGGATCAAATCTCTTACAAGCTCATTCGTATGCTTGTCTGCAGTCCATTTGGACGGATTGATGAGCTCAAAGTTGTCAATATTCTCCAGAACATCTTTCTTGAAGCTGGTGCCCTTTGAAATGACTACGGTTCCGAAGATGTCTGAAACACCCTGGGAAGTCTTTTTGCCGAGAAGGGTCATCATCTTCTCCATGAAGAGATCTTTCAGCTCCTGGCACTTCTTTTCGTATTCCTGTTTTGCCTTTGCGCCTTCTTCCTTGACCTTGGCCTTAAAGTTCTTTCTTTCCTTGTCGGTCATCTTGCCTTGTCCGGCCTTGCAGAAAAGTCTCTTTCCGATAACGGTACCGGTCAGGGAAGCTGAAGCCTTCAGGGAAGCGTCCTTTACGTCACCGGCCTTGTCGCCGAAGATGGCCCTGAGGAGTTTCTCCTCCGGAGAAGGATCGGTTTCACCCTTAGGAGTGATCTTTCCGATCAGGATGTCACCAGGCTGCACGGTTGCACCGATACGGATTATTCCGTTGTCATCCAGATTCTTGGTAGCATCATCGCTGACATTAGGAATATCCTTTGTCAGTTCCTCCGGACCTCTCTTGGTATCTCTTACCTCAAGCAGGTACTCGTCAACATGGACGGAAGTGAGAATATCCTCCCTTACTATCCTTTCGCTGAGAACTACCGCGTCCTCATAGTTGTATCCCTTCCAAGGCATGAAGGCCACCTTGAGGTTCCTGCCAAGGGCAAGCTCTCCGTTCTGGGAAGCATATCCCTCTGTAAGTATCTGGCCCTTGGTTACTCTGTCGCCCTTTCTCACAATCGGCTTCAGGCGTACAGAAGTACTCTGGTTGGTCTTCCTGTACATAGGAAGGTTGTAAGTGGTGATCTCAGGAGAGAAGCTTATGAACTTCTCCTCTTCAGTCTTGTCGTATTTAATCTTGATCTGGTTTGCATCAACGAACACAACCTCACCGGCTCCCTCTGCGGCAATCTGGGTTCTGGAGTCTCTCATAACCGGACCTTCCAGACCTGTACCTACGATAGGGGCTTCCGGGTTGATGATAGGAATTGCCTGTCTCATCATGTTGGATCCCATCAAGGCACGGTTAGCGTCATCATGCTCGAGGAACGGGATCAGGGAAGCTGCGATTGAGGCGATCTGGTTAGGAGCCACATCGATAAGGTGAACTTCATCCTTTCCAACAACCGGATAGTCAGCCTGCCAACGGCATTTGATCCTGTCGTCAAGAATGTTGCCGTTTTCGTCAAGATTGACGTTGGCCTGTGCAACCATCTGGTTTTCTTCCTCTTCAGCGCTCATATAGACAAAACCTTCATTTGAAAGGTCCACAACTCCGTTGTTAACCTTGCGGTAAGGTGTCTCGATGAAACCGAGATTGTTGATTCTTGCATAAACGCAAAGAGAGGAAATCAGACCGATGTTCGGTCCTTCTGGAGTCTCGATAGGGCAGAGACGTCCGTAGTGAGTGTAGTGAACGTCACGTACCTCGAATCCGGCTCTGTCTCGGCTAAGACCTCCCGGACCAAGTGCAGACAGCCTTCTCTTGTGAGTCATCTCAGCCAGAGGGTTGGTCTGGTCCATGAACTGTGACAGCTGGCTGGTGCCGAAGAAAGAGTTGATGACTGAGGACAATGTCTTGGAGTTGATCAGATCTGAAGGAGTGAACACCTCGTTGTCTCTCACGTTCATTTTCTCTCTGATGGTTCTGGCCATTCTGGCAAGACCTACACTGAACTGGTTTGCAAGCTGCTCGCCGACAGTGCGGATTCTTCTGTTGCTCAGGTGGTCGATATCGTCAACCGTAGCTTTGGAGTTGATAAGCTGGATGAGATAGCGGATAATCTCGATGATATCCTGCTTTGTAAGTACCCTTACATCCTCGGAAGTGTTGAGGTTCAACTTCTTGTTGAGCCTGTACCTTCCAACTGTGCCGAGGTCGTATCTCTTGTCGGAGAAGAAAAGCTTCTCAATAACGTCTCTTGCCGTTGCCTCATCAGGTGGTTCAGAATTTCTGAGCTGCCTGTAAGTGTATGTGATAGCATCCTTCTGCGTGTTGCATGTATCTTTCTGGAGAGTGTTGTAGATAATGTCAAACTCAGCGGAAACTGCATCTTCGTTGTGGAGCTGGATATAGTCAGCACCGGCGTCAATGATTTTGCCGATAACTTCTTCGGTGAGGACGGTTCCTCTTTCAACCACCACCATATCCCTTTCCATGTAGATGACTTCTCCAGTGTCCTCATCAATCCAGTCCTGATACCATTTCTTGAGGACTCTGGCTGCCAGTCTCTGGCCAATATGCTTCTCAAGCTCTTCCTGGGTTGCCCTTACCTCCTGGGCAAGATTGAAGATGTTGAGTATGTCTTTGTCTGATTCGAATCCGATAGCCCTGAGCAAGGTGGTTACAGGCAGTTTCTTCTTTCTGTCGATGTATGCGTACATCACCTTGTTGATATCGGTCGTAAACTCTATCCAAGATCCCTTGAAAGGAATGATTCTGGCAGAATACAGTTTGGTTCCGTTCTGGTGCATGCTCTGGCCGAAGAATACGCCAGGAGAGCGGTGCAGCTGGGAAACCACGATTCTCTCAGATCCGTTTATGATGAAGGTACCTCTAGGTGTCATATACGGGATATAACCCAGGAACACATCCTGGATTACCTGCTCAAAGTCTTCATGCTCAGGATCTGTGCAGGAAAGTTTGAGCTTGGCCCTCATTGGAACACTGTAAGTCAGACCCCTGTCCATACACTCTTCTTCGGAGTAGATTGGAGGGTCTATGGTATAATCAAGAAACTCCAGAACGAAGTTGTTGCGGGTGTCCCTTATACCTGAAGGTTCCGAATTCTGTGAAAACGCTTCCTGGAAGACCTTGTACAGGCCTTCATTCTTTCTGTTTTCTGCTGTCGTGCCCAGTTGGAAGAACTCTCTGAACGACTTCAGCTGTACCTCGAGAAAATCAGGATAGTCTAGTAGCGTCTTTGACGTTGCGAACGAAATTCGCTGATTATTAATATTTTGAGGCATTTGGACGAAATTAGTTGAATATAAACTTAAAAAAACGACAAAAAGGTTTAGGGCATTTTAGCCCTAAACCTGACTACGTCCTGACAGGCAGGGAGAAGTAGAGACCAAACTTATTTAATCTCAACCTCTGCTCCAACCTCTTCAAGTTTTGCCTTTAAAGTCTCAGCGTCAGCCTTGGAAATCTTCTCCTTAACAGCCTTTGGAGCACCGTCAACGAGATCCTTAGCTTCCTTCAGTCCAAGACCGGTGAATTCTTTCACAGCCTTAACAACCTGAAGTTTCTGAGCACCGGCTGACTTGAGGATAACGTCGAATTCTGTCTTTTCCTCAGCAGCAGCGGCAGCAGGACCGGCAGCAGCAACTGCAACAGCAGCGGCAGCTGGCTCGATACCATACTCTTCCTTGAGAACCTTAGCTAATTCCTGAACGTCCTTTACTGTCAGGTTAACCAGTTCTTCTGCAAATTTCTTAATATCTGCCATAGTTTTTTGATTTTTTATGTGTTAATAATTATTCTCTTTCGGATAATGTTTTTACGATACCTGCAATCTTTCCGCCACCCTGGCTCTGAAGAGCGGAGATGACGTTCTTGACAGGTGACTGCAGCAATGCAACGATGTCTGCGATGAGTTCCTCTCTAGACTTGATGTTGCAAAGTGCATCCAAGTTCTCGGCACCTATGTAAGGACACTCCTGAACATAAGCAGCCTTAAGTTCAGGCTTGCCTTTACCGTCTGCGGCACTGAAAGACTTGATAAGTTTTGCAGGTCCGTTAGGAGTGGTAGTAAACATAATTGCAGAAGAACCTTTCAGAACTCCTTCAAAAGCCTTTCTGTCCTCGATTCCACAGTTCTCCAATGCTTTGGCGAACAAAGAATTCTTGACAACCAGCATTTTGATATCCTGCTTGAAGCAGTTGCGTCTCAGTTTAGCAGTAGCGTCTGCGTTGAGCCCCTCTATATCAGTGATATAGAAATTAGGGTTCTCCTTGATGCGGGCGGTCAGATCCTCAATGATCTGTGCTTTCATTTCTTTCCTCATTTCTTTACCTCCTCATCTTTAGGATTATTCAACACCAATAGATTTCATATCCAGCTCAACGCCAGGACCCATTGTTGAAGACAGGAACACACTCTTGACGTAAGTTCCCTTAAGTGCCTGAGGCTTCAGCTTCAATACAGTGTTGATGAACTCGTTGGCGTTCTGTGCCAGCTGCTCGGCAGTGAAAGAGCACTTTCCGATGCTGGAGGATACGATACCCTGCTTGTCAACCTTGAAGTCTATCTTACCAGCCTTGATTTCCTTGACTGCACCGGCCAAATCCATGGTAACGGTACCTGTCTTAGGGTTAGGCATCAGACCTCTCGGACCGAGGATTCTACCTATAGCACCAACTTTACCCATAACAGAAGGGGTGCAGACGATGACGTCAACGTCAGTCCATCCGCCCTTTATCTTCTCTATGTACTCGTCGAGGCCTACATAATCAGCTCCGGCTTCCTTAGCTTCATTTTCCTTGTCTGCTGTACAAAGTACGAGTACCCTGACAGTCTTTCCCGTTCCGTTAGGAAGGGTAACGACACCTCTTACCATCTGATTGGCCTTGCGAGGATCTACACCCAGACGCATAGCTATATCGACGGAAGAGTCGAACTTAGTAAAGGCGGCTTCCTTGATTACGCTGCAAGCCTCTGCCAACTTGTACTGTTTACCAGGCTCAACCTTGGCCTGGGATGCTTTCTGATTTTTAGTTAGCTTACTCATTGCACTTTTATTTAACGTCGGCAGGGAATTCTCCCTCAACAGTGACACCCATACTTCTTGCTGTACCTGCAACCATGCTCATGGCAGATTTGAGGGTAAAGCAATTCAAATCAGGCATCTTGTCCTCTGCGATTTTCCTTACCTGTTCCCAAGTGAGCTTTCCAACCTTCTTTCTGTTGGATTCAGCAGAACCGGTCTGGATCTTGGCAGCCTCCTTGATCATAACGGCAACAGGTGGCTCCTTTACCACAAAGGTGAAGGACTTGTCTGTATAGACAGTTATGATAACAGGAAGTGTCTTGCCTGCTCTATTCTGGGTCAGGGCATTGAATTGCTTGCAGAAGTCCATGATGTTCACGCCCTTGGAACCTAAAGCCGGTCCTACAGGAGGTGAGGGATTTGCTGCACCGCCTTTAATTTGTAATTTGATCAAAGCGGCAATTTCTTTAGCCATAATTGAAAATTTTTACTCTTTAATTACTTGAACAAAATTCAGTTCCATAGTTGTCGGCCTTCCGAAGATCTTTACTTCGACCTTGAGTTTTTTCTTGTCCTCAAGAATCTCCAGAATATTTCCGTTGAATCCGTTGAACGGCCCGTCCACAACCTTTACAGGTTCGCCAACCATGAACGATGGAGTTGCTTCATCCTCGATGTCTATCATCTCGTCCACCTTGCCCAGGATCTGGTTTATTTCAGCCTCCGGCAGCGGATAAGGATTTCTCTTGGCTTCCTTTGAGCGTGGGGATTCCTTTGTAAGGAAACCTGCCACAAAAGGAATATCGCATATCAGGTGCTGGATTTCAGCTGTAAGATTGGCCTGTACAAAAACATACTGAGAGTAGCAGATCTTCTCGACCAGCACTCTTTTGCCATTCTTTACCTGGTAAACCTTTTCAGTCGGTATGAGAACCTGGGGAACGAATTCCTCCTTTCCGGCTCTGCGAACCTCGTTCTGGATATACTCCTGAACTTTCTTCTCTTTACCGCCCTGCACCCTTACGATGTACCACCTAAGCTTCTGCTCGTTCATAACTTGATAATTAGTGCACGGATTATTGGAGCAACCTATAAATTCCGGTCATCAGATTCTTGAACGCGAAGTCCATCACGAATACAAGTACCGCAACGATGAATGTTGCCACCATCACTACGGCTGCACTGCTCTGAAGCTGCGCCCAAGTAGGCCAAGAGACTTTTTTTGTAAGCTCTTTGTATGACTCCTTGATGTAGTTACCTATTCTGCTCATTTAATTTAAAATTACGGAAGCCGAATGGAAGCTTTCGGCTCCCCGTTAACCCGATAACAATCGTAACATTCTTACCAGGAGCAGGGACAGAGCGATTCGAACGCCCATCAACGGTTTTGGAGACCGCTATTCTACCCTTGAACTATGTCCCTAAAAAATTCCCTGAACCTGAATTTCTTCCGGCTTCCAGGGAATTTTGCGTCAAAATCAGCGGATCGGCCGATTAGTCGAGAATCTTGGTTACCTGACCGGCACCAACTGTTCTACCACCTTCACGGATTGCGAACTGCAGACCCTCAGATATTGCTACCGGATAGATAAGGTCTACTGTGATAGTTACGTTGTCACCTGGCATAACCATGTCGTGTCCCTCAGGAAGCTTGATCTCTCCAGTTACATCCAGTGTACGGATGAAGAACTGAGGACGATAGTTGTTCTTGAAAGGAGTGTGACGTCCACCCTCTTCCTTCTTCAGGACGTAGATCTCGGCCTGGAACTGCTTGTGAGGAGTTACGGTGTTAGGTTTAGCTACAACCATACCTCTCTTGAGTTCCTTCTTGTCGATACCTCTAAGGAGAAGACCAACGTTGTCACCAGCTTCACCCTCGTCGAGGAGCTTGCGGAACATCTCAACACCGGTTACAACTGTCTTCTTTGGCTCGTCGCCAAGACCGATCAGCTGAACCTCATCACCTACGTGTACAACACCGGTTTCAATTCTACCGGTAGCAACTGTACCACGGCCGGTGATTGAGAAGATGTCCTCGATAGGCATAAGGAATGGTTTCTCGTTGTCACGAACAGGAGTAGGGATGTAATCGTCCACTGCGTTCATGAGTTCCATAACCTTATCTTCCCACTGAGGGTCACCGTTCAATGCTCCAAGAGCTGAACCCCTGATGATAGGGCAGTTCTCATCGAAATTGTAGAAGCCGAGGAGCTCTCTAACTTCCATTTCAACGAGATCCAGCATCTCAGGATCGTCAACCAAGTCAACCTTGTTCAAGAAAACGAGGATTTTTGGAACGTTTACCTGACGTGCGAGGAGGATGTGCTCTCTTGTCTGAGGCATAGGACCGTCAGTAGCGGCTACAACAAGGATAGCACCGTCCATCTGGGCAGCACCAGTTACCATGTTCTTTACGTAGTCAGCGTGACCTGGGCAGTCAACGTGAGCGTAGTGACGCTTCTCAGTCTCATACTCTACGTGAGCAGAGTTGATAGTAATACCACGCTCTTTCTCCTCTGGAGCGTTGTCGATCTGGTCAAAAGACTTAAACTTACCTTCGTTACCAGCCACTCTCTTTGAAAGAGTAAGGGTGATAGCAGCGGTCAGAGTAGTCTTACCGTGGTCAACATGGCCGATCGTACCAATGTTAACATGCGGTTTTGATCTTTCGAATTTCTCTTTTGCCATAATGATAAAATTAATATTAATTTAATGATTTTGTTTTCTTTGCGCAGAGCCGACAACGGGAATTGGACCCGTGACCTCTTCCTTACCAAGGAAGTGCTCTACCACTGAGCTACGTCGGCCTTAGAGCGGAAGACGAGGTTCGAACCCGCGACCCTCAGCTTGGAAGGCTGATGCTCTACCAACTGAGCTACTTCCGCAACTATTAGTGGAGGGGGAAGGATTCGAACCTCCGAAGGCATGAGCCAGCAGATTTACAGTCTGCCCCAGTTGGCCACTTTGGTACCCCTCCGTCCAAATATGTCTTGTTTTGAGCCGATGGAGGGATTCGAACCCCCGACCAGCTGATTACAAATCAGCTGCTCTGGCCAACTGAGCTACATCGGCAGTTAACCCGCGTTTCTCAAAACGGACTGCAAAGGTAGAAGATTAAAATTAATAACCAAAACTTTTTTCAAAAATTTTAAAAAAAGAATTGTATTGCCTTGCATACAGACTCCGCATCCAGTCCACATTCCTGTAGCTGCTGGGTTACGGTTCCCTGTTCTATGAACTTGTCCGGGATGCCCAGCCCTTTTATCCGGCAGTTTATACCCTTGGCTGCAAGTGTTTCACATACAGCTCCGTATAAGCCTCCTGCAAGGCAACCGTCTTCTACTGTCACAATGGCTTTGTGGGAGGAAGCGGCTTCAGCTACTGCATCTGCATCCAGCGGCCTGAGGAATCTCATGTTGTAGTGAGATACCTTCGCCGCATCGTCTCCCAGCATTTCAATGGCTTTTGTGACCTGATTGCCTATGGTTCCTATAGAGAGTACAGCAACTTCAGTTCCCTGCCTTAGTTTTACAGCCTTTCCCTTTTCTATCTTGTGGAAGTCTTCCGGAAGTTCCAGCCCCTGGCAGTTTCCTCTCGGATACCTTATAGTAATAGGGCCGGTGTAGTCGTCCTGGGTTGCGGACCAGATCATGTCCTGCATTTCAATCTCGTTGATAGGGGCCATCTCTGTCAGGTTCGGGATGAACCTCAGGTATGCCAGGTCAAACGCACCCTGATGGGTTGCACCGTCTTCCCCGACCAGTCCTGCGCGGTCTATTGTGAAGATCACTTTCAGGTTCTGGAGTGCCACATCGTGGATAATCTGGTCGAACCCTCTCTGAAGGAATGAAGAATAGATGTTGCAGAAAGGGAGCAAGCCGTTTGCTGCCAGTCCTGCGGAGAAGGTAACAGCGTGTTCCTCAGCGATTCCTACATCGAAGGTTCTTTCAGGAAAAGCCTTCATCATGTCGCTGAGTTGACCTCCGCTGAGCATTGCAGGAGTGATTCCTACAATCCTCTCGTCTTTTTCGGCGAGCTTTACCACCGTGCGCCCGAAAATGTTCTGGTATTTGAGAGGTGCCTTTTCAGGGCGGACTCTCTCTCCTGTTTCTATGTCAAACTTGCCAGGGGCGTGCCATACGCTCTGGTTCTCTTCCGCAGGCTTGTATCCTTTGCCTTTGATAGTTCTGATATGCAGTAGTTTAGGGCCTTTAAGCCCCTTGATTCTGTTCAGAGTGTTAACGAGGTCTGAGATATTGTTCCCGTCTATTATGCCAAAGTACCTGAACCCGAGACCGGAAAAAACGGTGGAGTGCTTGAAGAAATAGTTTTTGGTGCTGGCTACCACTTTCTGGAGCTTTCTCCTCAGCCAGCCGTTGCCCAAAAATCCCCAGACCTTGTTCTTCATGCTGTTGTAGGTCTTGGAAGTGCTCATCTTCAGCAGATAGTTGTGCATTGCCCCCACATTCTCGTCAATGGCTATCTGGTTGTCGTTGAGGATGACAAGCAAATCTGTACCTGCTGCTCCTGCATTGTTCATGCCTTCGTAGGCAAGGCCTCCGGAAAACGCCCCGTCTCCCAGAACGGCAACAACTTTCGTGTCCTTCCCCTGGAGCTTGGCGGCTGTAGCCAGACCAAGCGCGGCGGAAACAGATGTGGAAGCGTGCCCGGCCCCGAAACTGTCATAAGGACTCTCGCTCATCTTGGGAAAACCGGACAGCCCGTCTTTCTTCCTGTTGAGACGGAACAGCTCCCTCCTTCCTGTGATTATCTTGTGGGCGTATGCCTGGTGCCCGACATCCCAGACTATTTTGTCTTCAGGAGTGTTCAGCACATAATGCAGTGCGACCGCCAGCTCCACGCTTCCCAAAGAAGCTCCCAGATGCCCGGGATTGGTGGCGCAACATTCTATCATATATTCCCTGATTTCCTCGCACAGGGTTTCCAACTGTCTTATGGTCAGACTCTTCAGGTCTGACGGTGAATCTATCTTGTCAAGTATTCTGAATTCCATTACAAAATTCCGGATTGTCTAGTCTTTTTTTCCCTTGTCCAGTCCGTATCCTTTCTTGCGGTCCAGCCTCCGGAGGGCGAATGAGAGTATTATGGCGCATACGCCCATGGCTGCAAAGATAATCTGAGGAAGGGTATAATCGTACTTAATGTTGTCAGGATAACTGACGGTTCCGCCCGCGAAAGAAGAAAGGACGCAGTATTTGTCAAGCACCCAGCCTATAGCCATAGGTACCAGCATCAGACCTATGTTCTGTATGAAGAAGGCCAATGCTATAGCAGTGCCATATTGTTTCTGGGGCATTATCTTGGCCAGCGAAGGCCAGAGGGCGGCGGGGAGCATCGCATATCCAAGCCCAAGCAGAAGGAGCAGGATGACTGCCACCCATATCTGGTGCACACCCGGAAGGCCGAAGCCAACGTGCACTATGGTGATTGCAAGGGCTCCTATTATCATAAGTCTCGTTCCTTTGCCCCACTTGTCATAGATGGCTCCGAAAAGTGGGGAGAAAAGGATGCAGCCGAAAGGTATCAGCGATGGGAATATGCCTGAATAAAACGGAGTTACATCGTTGAACTTGTTTACCATAAGGTCTGAGGTAAACTTGAAGAATGGGCTTACAGCAGCGTAGAATATGAGGCAGAGCACGGAAATGATCCAGAACCCCGGATTGGAGATTATGCTCTTTACATCTTTCATTGAGAAGGAAGACTCCTCCTTGGTTCCTTCCTCCAAGGCCTGGGCCTTGAGCTGTTTGTCCAGTTTCTTGTCTTGCAGGCAGTAAACGAAGAAACCAAGCAGCCCGATTATCATCAGGACCAGCCCGATCATCACGGTTGTGGTGACATTGTTCAGCCTTTCTGAAATCATTGGTGAAAAGATCAGGGCAACTCCGCTGCCGAGCCTGGCTATTGAGAGCTGCACAGCCATAGCCAAGGCCAACTCCTTGCCGCTGAACCACTTGACTATAGCCTTGCTTATGGATATTCCGGCCATCTCGCAACCGGTACCGAAAACAGCGAATCCGAAACTTGCCCAGAACACCTGCTTTTTCATTGTCCAGGAGAACAGGCTCACGCTCTCGGCATCCGAAGACGGGATATAGGCCACCGCATAGTATTTCAGGGCAAAACCCAGCACCATGAGCAGGCAGCCCAGGCTCCCGGTCAATCTTATGCCTTTTTTGTCAAGAAGCAACCCGCTGAATATCAGCATCCCCAGAAAAACATTGAACACGCTTTGGGCGGCTCCGAAATAACCATATTCGGTGCTGGTCCAGCCGTTGTTTTCTTCAAGTATGGTTTTCAGAGGAGAATAGACATCTGAAGCCAGATAGGCCGCAAACATTACAAACGAGACTATGAGCAAGGCTGTCCACCTTGCCTTGGATGAATCCCGTAGCAGTTTCTTGACTTTATCCATAAGAGTTCCTCAAATAAAATTCTTCGCAATTTACTCAATATTTTGTAAATTGCGAAGTCAAATACGGACGTAATTGAAGAATTGATCTATAAAAACCATAAACAATGACAACTGAGATAAAAAAGACGCTAAGAGATTCGGCTGCAATGCGCTGGACAGCACTCCTGCTGCTTGCGCTGGCGATGTTCTGTGCTTATATCTTCATGGACATCCTGAGCCCGATCAAAGACTTGATGCAGGAGACAAGAGGTTGGGATTCAACCGCATTCGGCACGATGCAGGGGTCCGAAACCTTCCTGAACGTGTTTGTGTTCTTCCTCATCTTTGCAGGTATCATCCTGGACAAGATGGGCGTGAGGTTCACGGCGGTTCTCTCCGGGGTTGTGATGCTTGTAGGTGCCGTTATAAAATGGTATGCCATAGAGCCAAGTTTCAGCGGCACATCTATTGCTACCTGGTTTGACAACAACCTCAACTACATCCCAGTTTTCGACGAACTGGGAATTTCTCCTTTCTACAGGGGCATGCCTGCCTCCGCCAAATTCGCTGCGGTGGGCTTCATGATTTTCGGCTGCGGGGCGGAGATGGCCGGCATCACCGTTTCAAGAGGTATCGTCAAGTGGTTCAAAGGCAGGGAAATGGCTCTTGCAATGGGTTCTGAGATGGCTCTCGCCAGGCTTGGAGTTGCAACTTGCATGATATTCTCACCGATGTTCGCCAAGATGGGTGAACACGTTGAAGTGTCCCGTTCAGTGGCCTTCGGCGTTGTCCTGCTGATGATAGCCCTGATAATGTTTATCGTCTATTTCTTCATGGACAAGAAGCTCGATGCCCAGACCGGAGAGGCTGAAGAAAAAGACGATCCGTTCAAGATCAGTGACATAGGCGCAATCCTGCGTAGCAGCGGTTTCTGGATTGTCGCCCTTCTGTGCGTTCTCTATTACTCAGCGATTTTCCCTTTCCAGAAGTATGCCGTCAACATGCTGCAGTGCAACCTTACTTTCACTGAGGTTCCTCAGGATTCATTCTGGGCTACCAATACCGTGACCATAGTCCAGTATGTCATAATGCTGGTTGTTGCCGCAGCGGCATTCATGAGCAATTTCTCCAAGAAGAAAGGCAAGAAGTTCTTTATGCTTGCCATCGCGATAATAGCTCTTGTCGTATTCTGCTATATGGGTTATATGAGGCAGAGCGCGGAGACTATCTTTGCAGTATTCCCTCTGCTTGCAGTAGGTATCACTCCTATTCTCGGAAGCTATGTCGATCATAAGGGAAAGGCTGCTTCAATGTTGGTTCTGGGTTCTTTGCTTCTTATCTTCTGCCACCTTACCTTTGCCTTCATACTCCCTATGTTCAAAGGCAATCAGGTTGGCGGAGTTATTATAGCTTATGTAACAATCCTGGTTCTTGGCGCTTCATTCTCACTGGTTCCGGCCTCATTGTGGCCAAGCGTACCTAAACTGGTGGACCAGAAGATCATAGGTAGCGCATACGCTCTGATATTCTGGATTCAGAACATAGGTTTGTGGCTCTTCCCTCTGCTTATCGGCAAAATCCTGGACAAGACCAACCCGGGCGTGGAAGATCCTACTCAGCTCAACTACACGGCTCCGCTTCTGATGCTTGCCTTCCTTGGAGTGGCGGCTCTCTTCCTTGGCTTTGTCCTCAAGAGGATAGACCGCAAGAAAGGCTATGGGCTGGAGCTTCCTAACATTAAGGATGAAAAATAAGAAACAACATAAACTGCAATAAGCAGAACCAAGTGAACCAACTGAAACAACATAAATAAACATAATAAGATGAACAAAGCAGTTAAACTTCTCCGAGACTCCAAGAGCGCAAGGTGGATTGTGCTTGCCTGTCTCGTGGTCCCGATGTTCGCATCGTATTTCTTTGACGATATGTTCTCAACCCTGAGCCATATCTTCAAGACTCCTGAAATGCTTCAGCTCGGATGGGATTCCCAGAACTACGGCTTCTATGCCGGCGGTTATTCCTTCCTGTGCGTATGGGGTGGACTTATCATCTGCGGTATGCTCCTTGACAAGTGGGGCGTCAGGGTGACAGGCTCAATCTTCGTTGGAATGATGGTTGGCGGTGCCGCCATCGTGGCTTATGCCATATCAGAAAGTTTCAACGGAAGCGGCCTGGCAAACTGGATGCACACTTCCGTTGGAATAGCCAAGCCTTCTCTCTGGCTGGCTTATGTGGGCTGTATGCTGTTCGGCCTGGGCAGTGAGATTGCCGGAGTGGCCGTAACACGTTCTATCGCCAAGTGGTTCAAAGGCAAGGAGATGGCGTTTGCAATGGGAGCACAGCTGGCAATCGCCAGGCTGGGTACTGCAATGGCCTTCGTGCTTTCTCCTGTGCTGGTGGGAGAACACGCCAAAGACGCTCTCTACACCTTCGCCGAGACTAACCGTCCTGCGCTTGTTGGCCTTGCAATAATGATTCTCGGAATCATTCTCTGGAGCGTGTTCATCACGATGGACGCCAAGTTCGACAAGCAGACCGGAGAAACCGATACTAAGGAAACCAGCGAGGACGACAAGTTCAAGTTCTCAGACATCTTCAAGATTCTGACCAACAAGCACTACATCCTCATTTCCCTGCTTTGCGTATTCTTCTACTGCTGCATCATTTCATTCAAGAAGTTTGCTACCTCCATCATCATCCCGAGATTCGGACTGGATGTCGAGACCGCTGCCTGGATGGTGTCAATGATTCCGTTCTGCACGGTTATCGGAACACCTCTGTTCGGAATCCTGGTTGACAAGATCGGAAAGGCAACCACCTGGATGATTCTGGGAAGCTGCATGGTTCTTGCCGCTCACCTTATCATAGCATTTGCTCCGGAAGGAAGCCAGATTGCAGGTTACGGCGCTATCGGAATCCTCGGAATAGGATACAGCCTTGTTCCTGCAGCAATGTGGCCAAGCGTTCCAAAGATCATCCCTGAGAAGAATCTGGGAACTGCTTACTCACTGATCTACTGGATCCAGAACATGGGTATGCTCCTGGTTCCTATCTTCGTTGGCGGAGTCCTCAAAAAGTATGTGATTGACGCCGGCAACCACGCCCAGGAGATTACCGCTGCCGTAAGAGCAGAGTACATCTTCATCGGTCTTGGAATCGTTGCGGTCATAGTTTCACTTCTCCTGAAGGCTTCATCCAAGAAGAACCCTCAGCTGGAGCTTGACCTTCCGAACAAGAAGAAGTAGCAGCCCTGTTTCCGTCAGCGACAGGCATCAAGAATTACCCGCCTGGATTGCAGCCGCCTCCAAGGAAAGTTAGCCTGGGTTGCAGGTGCATCTACCAAGGGGAAAAGTCCTGCCGCTTAAAGTGTTGATAGTGAATGATTTATTAAAACTCCCTCCCTTGTTTTTAGGGGAGGGAGTTTTAATAATGTGCTGATTGTGAGCTAATTAAGCGGCAGCGCGTTTGGGATTGCTGTTTGCACGTAGCGCCGTTTGGGATGGCTGTTTGCGGTTTGTGATCAGCTGCTTTGATTGCTTAGAGCTTTATTGTCTGGGAGCGGTCAGGCCCTACTGAAACGTAGGTGATCTTGACTCCCAGTTCCTTTTCTATGAAAGCGATGTAGCGTTTGAACGCGGCCGGAAGCTCAGCGCCGCTCTTGCACTTGGTCAGGTCTTTCTTCCATCCTTTGAACTCCTTGTAAAGAGGTTCTATGACGGCTGCGGTGTCAAACGGGTAGCGGTCTGTCTTCTTGCCGTTTACCTTGTATCCTACAGCAACCTTGATGGTGTCGAATGTGTCCAGCACGTCTGCCTTCATCATTATCAGGTCTGTAACCCCGTCAACCATAATCGCGAATTTTAGGGCAGGAAGATCCAGCCATCCGGTCCTTCTCGGCCTGCCGGTGGTGGCTCCGAACTCGTGGCCTTTCTGGCGGATTTCTTCGCCGACTGCATCGCTGAGTTCAGTAGGGAACGGGCCGCTTCCAACTCTGGTGCAATATGCCTTGAACACTCCGTAAACCTTGCCGATCTTGCCGGGGGCCACGCCCAGTCCGGTGCAGGCTCCAGCGCAAATCGTTGAAGAACTGGTTACAAAAGGATAGGCTCCAAAGTCCACGTCCAGCATAGTTCCCTGCGCTCCTTCCGCCAGAGCTTTCTTGGTGGCGAGCATGGAATTCAGTTCGTATTCGCCGTCAACTATCCTGAACTTCTTGAGGTAGTCTATGGCCTTCAGCCACTCGGTTTCCATTGTCTTGAGATCGAACTCAAGAGAGGCAGAGCGGCTTGTTATTTTGTCTTTGAGGTATTCGAAGCCAAACTGCTTGAGAGTTTCCAGGTGCTTTTGCCTGAGGCTGTCGTACCTCTTCTTGAAATCCGGTGCAAGGACATCTCCAACCCTTAGTCCTTTTCTTGCGGTCTTGTCTGTATAGGTTGGGGTTATGCCTTTGAGTGTGGAACCGATTTTGGCTTTACCGAGGCTGGCTTCGGAGGCAGCATCCATCACTCTGTGGGTAGGGAGTATCAGATGCGCTCTTTTTGAGATGATTATGTTCTTGGTCGGATCAACTCCCATCTTGGCTATGGCCTGGCACTCTTCCTGGAAGATTACAGGATCCAGAACCACTCCGTTTCCGATTACGTTAACGGTGTTCTTGCGGAAAACTCCGGCAGGAACTGAGTGAAGTACAAAGCTTTTGCCTGAGAACTGAAGGGAGTGCCCGGCATTCGGTCCTCCTTGGAATCTGCATATTACAGGGTAATTCTTGGCGAGGACATCAACTATTTTTCCTTTGCCCTCATCTCCCCATTGCAGGCCCAAAACTACATCAACTTTCATAAGTCAAATTGAACTTTATTTTGTTTGTCTTGAATAATTGCTTGAGTTTTACAGGATTATCGCGATGATTGTCATTCTCATCATCCCAAAATCAGAATGGAAGATCGTTGGCGTCTGTGTCGTTGAAGTCTTCCTGGGCCGGGAAATCCATAGGTGCCTGTGGTGCAGGATTCTGAGCCGGCTGAGATTGCTGGAATCCACCGCCTTGTGCGGGTTGTTGGAATCCACCGCCTTGAGGCTGATAGTTTTGCTGCTGGTAGCCGTTGTTCTGAGGTGTCTGGTATCCGGCACCCTGATAGCTTCCCTGATTCTGCTGAGGTGTCTGGTATCCGCCTTGACCTCCCTGGTATCCTCCTTGTGGAGCGTTCGGATTGTCTTGCCTTCTTCCTGTCAGCTGGATATTGTCCGCTACTATTTCCGTACGGTATCTTTTCTGGCCGGTCTGGTCTGTGTAATCGCGGGTTGTGATTCTTCCTTCAATGAATACCTGTGTTCCCTTCTGAATGTACTTCTCGGCGAACTCTGCCAATCTTCTCCAGCACACGATGTTGTGCCACTCTGTCCTTTCAGTCCGGTTGCCGCTTCTGTCTGTGAATACTTCAGATGTAGCAACCCTGAAATTAGCCACCACGCTCCCGCCGTCCAGATGCCTTACCTCAGGCGCTGCGGCGGTATTCCCTAAAATCAATACTTTGTTGAATGACATAATAAAACAAATTTAACCGGGTAAAGTTACTCCAAAAAAACATAAACTGCAACAAGGCAGCCTCAGGATTTTCTACCTTAAAAGAGAAATTCGGCAATAAAAGAAAAAATCCGGCTGAGGTGCAGCCGGATCTTGTATTATAGCTTAGCCAAGGCTCAGAGATGTATCTTTCCTGGCAAACGCTTAGATCAACTAAAAGTTCTTTACCGGAGTAAACTGGGTCTGGGAAAGTTTGTACACTGTCCCATCTTCTAACCAACCTGAACGGGTGAGGTCATAACTTACGTTTGAAGAGCCTTCCTTAACCGACAGGGAAAAAGTCCGGTCTGAACCATAGTTAGTATGGCCCGCAATATATGTATCTGAAACAAGTTTGCCATCTGAAAGGGCCACACCCGTAAGCTTGATGGTACCTGTATTTGTAGTGGCAGTGTTAAGATTTACATTGTTGAGAAATTCGATAACAACTTCAGTTTCGCCTGTACCGCTCAATTCGATATCTACAGAATGGCTGCCGGAGGAGTTTCCTACCAGCTGAAGTCCTGCCGGAAGTTTCAAGAAAAACACTTGAAGGAATGGGGTTCCACCTGACGGATAACGATCGAAAACACCGTCAGTATATATTGCTTCAGCATAGAGCATATCATATTTGCCGAGATTGGCAAGGCTTCCGTTCCCCTGATTTTCAATGCTTCTTTTCCACCAGCCAGTACCACTTTTTTCCGCAGTATAAGGATAAAAGAAGGTGGGTCTTGCCACTCCTGAAGCAGGTATGTGACTGGTTGCGCAGGAGAAAACACCGGTGTTGGTTCCGGCCCCGGAAACAAGTTCGAATTTGTCGTTGTATCCAACACCATCTATAATGGTACGAACAGAGATGGCGTCTCCTGATTGCCATTTGTGGGTGTACGTGTCTGTGCCGTTGTAATCGACAGAGATTTTTGTAGAAGCCTCATCTGTGCTCAGGGTAATGGTCATTGGACGGGTCGGTGCCTCTTTGGTTACTTTTTCTGCCTTGCTGCAGGAGATGAGTGCTGCGGCTGCGCAGCAAATTCCGAGAAATAATCTTGTAAGTTTCATTTTTGTGCGCATTTAAAGGTTAGAAATCTTGTTCATCACTGTCCGGTATCTCAATACCTTCAGTTGTGCTGGTTGTCAGCAGGCTGTTTTCCGGTTCCAGCTCCTGAAACTCACATTCAGGAGCAAGATAGAATTTTTTGTTTTTCATACGATATAAGGTTATAATTTGTTAATATTCAATACATTATCCTCCCGGGATAAAGAGGAATGCAACCCTCCTTGCTAACAAAGATAGAAAAATAATCGCGAGGGACAAAAAAACAGGCTACTGGAATCTGCTTTCATTAGGAGCTATGCCCGTCATCAGTCTGAAACTCTCCACGGCTTGGTACTTGAGCCACCTTAGGCCGCTTTCCGGATTCAGGCAAGGGTCCTTGTAATTTGCTTCAATGACCGTGATCCTGCTGTCCGGATTGTTGCATGTCATTCCTTGACCTGTCTGTGAGCAACTTTTGAGTACCTCACTGAAAACTCCGTCGGGAGCTGGGATGGCATAGATGACAAGGAATCTGCCGTCTGTCTTTTTCAGCATGCTGTCAGCCTCGGCGATGTTAATGGCCTTTACCTTTATTTGGTCTGCAAAGGTTTCCGCTTTCTTTTGGGTGCGGTTGGTGATGAAGGTTTCTATTCCTTCGTCCCGGCAGGCCAGGGCTGCTGCCTTGCCGGCACCTGCGCAACCTATGACGAGTGCTGCAACATCTTCAGGAGCATCAGACTCGCTGAGGCCGGTCTTGTATTCCCGGACCATTCTCCTGACTGCCAGGTAGTCTGTGTTATAGCTAAAGATTCTGTCGCCTATTAAGAGGATGAGGTTGGTGGCGCCCAGAGTCTTTGAAACGGGGTCAGGGTCGGTGACAAACCGCATTGCGCTCTCCTTGAAGGGAGCTGTGACATTTGCCCCGCAGTAGCCTTCTTGCCTTAAGCGTGCAATAGATTTGTCAATGGACAGCTCTTCTACAAGGTCATATACCATAGGTTCTTCTTGCACCTGTTCTTGGTTTCCAGATGCAGAAGGGTATGCAGCCTTGAACAGAACCGGGCTCAGCGAATGCTTGATGGGATTTCCTATGAGAGCAAACTTTTTCATGGCTACTGAATCAGAGTTAACGGTTATTTGCTGAGGTCTTGTTTTAGGAATTGATAAAGTCCGATAAACTTAATGCCGTTTTCGTCTTTATAAGGCATAATATCATCTTTAAGAACTACGATTTTCTGAAAAGAGTCGTGGATTCTTTTCAATGAGTTCAACTCATGTTCCCTTTTTTCATCGGATGAGATTTCGAATGCAGACTGTACATAATACTTTTCGTTTCCATCTGTGGCTATGAAATCTACTTCGTACTGTCGATATTCGGATTTGCCATTTGTCTTTATCCTATGCTCTACAACTCCGATGTCAACGGAATAACCTCTGCCTACCAGTTCGTTGAATACAATGTTTTCCATTAGATGAGACTGTTCCAATTGCCTGTAGTTCAGACGAGCATTCCGTAATCCAACATCAACTGAGTAGTACTTTTTTATATTCTCAAGGTATCTGTGTCCTTTAATGTTGTAGCGTTTAGAAGATTTGAACAAAAAAGCATCTTCAAGGTATTGTATGTATTTTGCTACAGTGTCGTCTGAAATTCTAATCTTACTTACACTCGCCAAGGTGTTTGTAATGCGCGTTATGTTTGTCAAAGAACCGATGTTTGAACACAAAACATCTATGATTGCTTCAAGTGCCTCGCGATTCTCCACATGATGTCTTTCGATGACATCGTCGATATAGGTCTTTTGCCAAAGTCTCTGAAGATAGGAGTTCTTTTGCTCTGCAGTGTGCATTTGGCGCAGTGCCGGCAAACCACCGTAAGTGTAGTATTCTTTCCATAATTCAGAAATCGGCTCTTTTCTGCCCTGACAGAATTCGCGGAAAGAAAAGGGCAAGACATTTATTTCGTCTCCGCGGCCGCGGAAAAGTGTATTTATATCGTTGGATAGAAACTTTGAGTTGCTACCTGTTATGTAAACATCAACGTTTGGGCGGTTGTTTAGTCCATTTACGATTTTTTCAAAATCTTTAACCTCTTGAATTTCATCAAGGAATACATAATACTGCTGATTCTCAGACAGAATTTTGGAGTATAGGAACTCCTTTAATTCATCCCTGTCAGTAAGTTTGCCGGGAGTCTGATTGTCTTCAATGTCAAATGAAATGCTTATAATATTAGCGGGTGGAACTCCATGATCTAAGAGATAATTCTTGAAAATAGTACTCATCAGAAATGATTTACCCGACCGCCGCGGTCCGGTAATTATTTTCACTAATTGATTGTCCTTTCTGACAACCAATTTATCCAGATAGTAATCCCTCCTTACATAGTCTTTCATAGAATCGTATTTAGAAAATCACTGTAAAATTACAATAAATTTCGAAAATATACAAGTTTAGATAGACTATCTGCCGGAACGTTGGCGGAGGGCTTCGTAGCAGAGAATGGCGGCGGAAACGGATACGTTCAAGGAATCCAGCCGGCCGAGCATCGGAATCATAATCTTGCGGTCTGAAGCTTTTCTCCAGATGTCGGAGATGCCGTCCGCCTCGCTTCCAAGGGCTATGGCGCAGGCTTCCCTCATGTCTGTTCCGTAGTAAGGAACGCTGTCCTGGAGCTGTGCGGTGTAAATCTTTATGCCGTGGGATTTGAGGAAGGCTATGGCGTCTTCACTCTTGCAGCATACGATTGTCTGGGTGAAGACTCCGCCCAGGCTGGCGCGTATGAGGTTTGGGTTGTAGAGGTCTGTCTTGGGATTGGCGAAGATGACTGCCGTGGCTCCAACGGCATCAGCGGTTCTGAGAATCGCCCCCAGGTTGCCGGGCTTTTCCACAGCTTCAGCCACAATAATCAGCGGCTGACGGGTCTTTGAATCTGAGGACTTTGGTGAAGGGTCGAGATCTGAGGTCTTTTGGTCTGAGGACTTTGGAACTGAGGGCTTTGAGTATGTGGTTTTTGAGCCTGAGGCTTCCGGACTGATGAGGTTGTGAAGGTCTTCAAGGGTAGTGTGCCTGGCCTTGGCCAGCGCCAGCATGCCTTCAGTGGAAGAGCGGTAGGCAATCTTGTCATATACTTTGGGGCTTACATGAAAGATTCTTTCTTCGGCGATGCCGGCAGGAAAAGAAACACCGTTCAGTATATCATCGCAGAGGAAAAGGGAATCTATCTCAAAGCCGGAGGAGATGCAGGCGGAAACCTCCCTGAGTCCCTCCACAGGGAACAGGCCGGTCTTTTCTCTTTCACGGGCCTTCTCCTGCAACAAAACAACCTCCTTGACCTTAGGGTTCTGCAAGGAGGTTATCATATTCTGCGACAGCTCTTTCATTATGCTAATACTGTATATCTGCTTCAGTTGTGACTTTTGCACTATGCTACGGTGTGTGCTGCAAGTCAAACTTGACGCTGCTTTTTAGCGGTACTGTTCTTTCTTCATCTGTGGGAAGAAGAGCACGTCCTGGATGGATACCTGGTTGGTCATGAACATTGCCAGACGGTCCATTCCGATACCCATACCGCTGGTAGGAGGCATTCCGTACTCGAGGGCGCGTACAAAGTCATAGTCTATGTACATAGCCTCGTCGTCTCCGCCGTTCTTGAGCTTAAGCTGGTCCTGGAACCTGCCGAGCTGGTCTATAGGATCGTTGAGCTCTGAGTAGGCGTTGGCCAGCTCCTTTCCGCATACGAAAAGCTCGAACCTTTCAACCAGGTTGTTGTTGTCTCTCTTGCGCTTGGTCAGAGGAGAGAGTGAAACCGGGTAATCGATGATGAAGGTTGGCTGTATGAGGTTGCCTTCCACATATTCCCCGAAGATGGCGTCTATCAGCTTGCCTTCTCCGAAGCTCGGTTGGGTAGGTACGTTCAGCCTCTTGCAGGTTTCCCTCAGTTCTTCCACGCTCATTCCGGTAACATCTACTCCGGCATACTGCTTGATGGCCTCCAGCATCGGGAGCCTCTTGTAAGGGCCTGCAAAGTCCACTTCGTTCTCACCGATGGTGGCCTTGGTGGTTCCGTTCACTGCTACCGCGATCTTTTCCAGCATCTTTTCCGTGAAGTTCATCATCCAGTAGTAGTCTTTGTAGGCTACATAGATTTCCATTGCGGTGAACTCAGGGTTGTGGGTGCGGTCCATGCCCTCGTTGCGGAAGTTCTTGGAGAACTCATATACGCCAGGGAATCCTCCTACAATCAGCCTTTTCAGATAAAGCTCATCGGCGATTCTCAGGTAAAGATCCATGTCCAGCACGTTGTGGTGCGTAACGAAAGGACGGGCGTTTGCCCCACCCGGAATAGGCTGGAGGATAGGGGTCTCAACTTCCAGATAGCCGTGGGAGTTGAAGAACTCCCTCATTGTGTTGTATATCTTTGTTCTCTTCTCGAAAACCTTTCTCACTTCAGGATTGACGATGAGATCGACATATCTCTGCCTGTAGCGCATTTCAGGGTCTGCAAAGGCGTCAAACACCTCTCCGTCCTTTTCCTTGACGATTGGAAGAACCCTGAGAGACTTGCTCAAGACCTTGAGCTCCTTTACGTGGATGCTCTTCTGGCCGGTCTGTGTCACGAATGCGAACCCTTTGATGCCGATTATGTCCCCGATGTCCAGAAGTTTCTTGAATACGGTGTTATACAGTGTCTTGTCTTCTCCCGGGCAGATTTCGTCTCTCTTGACGTATGCCTGTATCCTTCCCTCGCTGTCCTGCAGCTCTATGAAAGATGCGGCTCCCATAATCCTGCGGCTCATGAGCCTTCCGGCAAAGGAGATGCTTTTGAACTTCTGCTGCGCAGGGTCGTCCTCTGCTGCTTCCGGGTTGAAGTTCCTGAGGATTTCGTCTGAAGTGGCGGTTATCTCAAACTCTTCAGCCGGGTAAGGGTTGATTCCCAGATCACGTATCTGTTGAAGGCTCTGCCTCCTGTTTTGTTCCTGTTCGTTAAAGTTCTGTTCCATTGATTTTTGAATTACCGGGCAAAGGTAACATTTTTTTATCACATATAAATTACATAAATTTGCAGTCCTTGGTTTCAGGAAGAATATGGTAGTAAAGACCAGAGAGAAGCAATGGATAGTCAAAGAACCGGGCAACCCGATTTATACCCGGCAGCTGGTTCAGGACCTTGGAATAGACGAGGTCCTTGCTAACCTTTTGGTCCAGAGAGGCATCAAAAACGCTGACGAGGTCCGCCGCTTCTTCCATCCGTCCTTGACTGCACTCCACGATCCTTTCCTGATGAAGGATATGGACATAGCTGTGGAAAGAGTCCGGAAGGCGGTCATGAGCCGGGAGAAGATACTTGTCTATGGAGACTATGACGTGGACGGCACTTCTGCGGTTTCTCTTGTGTATTCATTCCTTCGCAGGCTTACCTCAAATCTTGACTATTACATTCCGGACAGATATGACGAAGGCTATGGCATCTCATTCTACGGGGTGGATTGGGCCGCAGAGAGGAAATGCACTCTGGTGATAGCCCTGGACTGCGGAATCAAGGAAGCGGAAGCTGTAAGATATGCCAAGACAAAGGGCATAGATTTCATCATCTGCGACCACCATCTTCCAGGTGAAGAACTCCCTCCTGCAGTGGCCACGCTGGACCCGAAGAGGGAAGACTGCCACTATCCTTACGATGATCTTTCAGGCTGCGGAGTCGGTTTCAAGCTGGTTCAGGCCTATGCCCAGAAGTACGGAATACCGTTTGAGGAGATAGAAACGCTGCTGGATCTTGTGGCGGTGAGCATTGCGGCCGACCTTGTTTCCGTTACTGGAGAGAACAGGGTATTGGCTTACTACGGACTTAAAAGGCTGAATGAATCGCCGAGGAAAGGTCTTCTCTCCATGATAAAGCTTTCGGGGCTGGAGAAGCACAAGATTACCATAGATGATGTTGTGTTCAAGATAGGGCCGAGAATCAACGCGGCAGGCAGAATGGAGAGCGGAAGGATGGCCGTAGATCTTCTGACCTCAGACAACCTTCTTGAAGCCAATCAGATAGCAAAGCAGATCAATGACCACAACAATGAGCGCAAGAGCATAGACCGCGCCATTACCCAGCAGGCTATAGAGATTGTGAGAAACCACCCGAAGTTCTCTACGCTGAACTCTACCGTGGTTTACAATCCGGAGTGGCACAAGGGAGTTGTCGGAATAGTTGCCAGCCGTCTGGTGGAGGCATTCTACCGTCCTACAATAGTCTTGACCAAATCAGCCAACGGTTTCATATCAGGTTCTGCCAGAAGCATTGCTGGTTTTGACCTTTACGATGCCATAGAAGAATGTGCCGATCTTCTTGAAAACTTCGGCGGGCATACTTATGCAGCCGGCCTTACTCTCAAGGAGGAGAATCTGGAGACATTCCGCCAGAGGTTTGAAGAGATTGTCACAAAGAACATTACAAAAGAGATACTGACTCCTATAATCAACATAGACGCGTTCCTGGAATTCAGGCAGATAACCCCAAGGTTCTTCCGCCTTCTGAACATGTTCCAGCCGTTCGGGCCAGGCAACCAGTCTCCCGTATTCATGACAACCAGCGTTTATGACAACGGCAACGGCAGGATTGTAGGCAATCCGGTGGGGGGCAAAGGCGGACATCTGAAGCTGGAACTCATCCAGGAAGCGGACTCCTTCCGTCCTCTGAGCGCTATCGCTTTCAATATGAGCGAGTATTTCGACCATCTGGCCGCGGGCGAACCGGTAGATATATGCTACAGCATCGCCGAGAACTTCTACCGTAGCAGTATAGCCAACATCCAGCTCAGAATCAAGGATATAAGAGAGGGAAAAGACACTACCCTGTAGCCAACGTCCCGGTTCTTGTGCCGATAGCCACGTTTTCAGATGCTTGAGAGAATCTGGTCCAGAATTGAATCAATGTTCCAGTCTGAGGTGTCGATTGTCTTGATTGAGCAGGCTTTGTAGATAGGTTCCCGTTCCTGAAGTTTTTCTTTTGCCCACTGTTCAAGGATCCGGAGTTTTTCTTCAGGGGTGGATGATTCGTGGTTTGCCAACAGGTTTTTGACAAGGGGCCTGCCGTCCTGCAGAAGGAGCATTCTGGCGGCCAGGACTTTAGGGGAGCAGGTCAGGAAAAAGCACTTGGTCTTTTCTTTGAGAATCGCCGAGCACCTTGGGTTCATTGGAGTACCTCCACCTAAAGAAAGTATGAAGTCTTCCTTAATTTCAGCGTTTGCTCCAGAGGACACTCCTTCAGCGCTTTCTTTCCGGGATGCCGCCTCTACAATTTCTCCCAGCGATTGTTCTTCTTTTTCCCTGAAGTAGGGCTCGCCTTTTTCCTTAAAGATGTCTTCCATCTTCAGGCCTTCTTTCTGCTCTATGTACTGGTCGAGGTCAATGAGCCTTATGCCCGTCTTTTCCGACAGGGCTTCTCCGGCCAGAGTCTTGCCGGAAGTCATAAAGCCGCACAAAGCTATTATCATATACTGCAGAGTTATGAACTGTAATGCGTTACAGTCCTCAAACATCTAGAAGAGGGTAGGCTCTCCGTCTTCGTCGGAAGGAGTGTTTTCATCAAAATCCCCGTCCGGGAAGTCTATGTCATCCGGGAAATCAAAGTCTGAGGAACCGTTTCCGCCTGAAGGTTCTGCGGTGGAAGATCCGGATGAGTTTCCGGTATCGGTTGAGAGTTCTGATGCCGGAAGTTCAGTGTCTTCAAATTCCTCATCTTCCTCAAGGACAGGAGGCTCTATCAGGACAACCTTCTCTGTCTCATATTGGGTGAGCCTCTTTCCTTTGGCTTTCCAGCCTTTCTCGGCGATGAAAGAATCTACATCTATGGCCTCGTTAGCCCTTCCCTCATGCTTGCCTCCGAACTGGAGCACAATCTGGCTGCCCTTGGCGGAAGTTATGGCAACAAGGTATGAGCCAGGCTCTTCGCTGATGAAGATGTTGGAAGGGTTGTTGTTTGCTTCAAACTTGAATCTCTTCAGGTAGAACTTGGAAGAATCGGAATCGAAGTAAACGGCGGCGTAAATCTTGCCGGAGTCGAACTTCTCAACCTTGACAAGTTCTCCTTCATAGTGGTTGTTCAGGTCTTGGGATGTGGTGGCGTATGTGCCGTTCTTGTAGATTGCAAGTATCCTGTCATCGTCTTTGAACTTACCCAGGTATGTTCCTCTCTTGTCTTCGTTGAGGCGGTTGACATCGGTGTCGAACCACAGAGGCTTGTCTCCGATGGTGGAACCACCCTTGGCCTTCAGTGTTATCTTGCTTATAGGATTCTTGCTCAGGAGGTTGCCCCTGGAGGTCTTTCCCTTGATGGCAAGGGTGGCAAAATCGTAGTCGAACATCAGCTTCTTGAGCTTGAGCCTTGGGCGGAGCTGTACCCTGACGGTTTCAGCTTCTCCGTTGGGGTTGGCGGTGAACCAGAGAACCTTGGAGTCTGGAGTTCCCATGGTCACGTCATATTCCTTGTCTCTGGTTACGGAAGCGACGGCAAATCTCTTGACATAGTTGTTGCCCATCTTGCCGTCGCGGTAGATGACATTGTAAACGGTCCTCAGGTTGTTCTTCAGGAAAACAGCCGCGTGGATGATGCCCTTGCCTACGAATGCCTTGTCCGAAATCTTGGTAACCAGATACTTTCCGTTTTGCAGGAAAACTATGATATCGTCTATGTCAGAGCAGTTGCAGACAAATTCGGCGTTGTCGTCTTTCTTGAGGTCCATTCCTATGAAGCCTTCTTCAAAGTTGGCGTAGAGTTTGGCGTTTGCAACCGCAACCCTTGACACCTGGATGGCTTCCAGGTTGGATATCTCAGTGTTTCTCGGATATGCTTCTCCGTATTTTTCTTTCAGGCTCCGGAAATAGTCTATGGTTACCTGCGTCAGGTTCTGAAGGTCTGTCCGGACCTTGGCTATATCCTTTTCCACATTCTCTATCTTGGTGTTACATTCTTTGATGTCGAATCTGGAAATTTTCCTCACCGGTTTCTCGACAAGCTTGAGTACATCTTCTCTGGTGACTTTCTGGTGAAGCAGCGGCTCGTATGCCTTGAGTGCCTTGTGGATTTCATTCACCTGCGAATCCCAGGTCCTAGTCTTCTTTTCTTCCAGCATCTTGTACTTGCCTTCTTCAAAGAAGATCTTTTCCAAAGACAGGGCATGCCAGGTGCCTTCGAGTTCGCCGAGCCTTATCTCAAGTTCCCTGCGGATGAGGTCTTTGGTTCTTAATGTGCTGAATTCCAGTACTTCAGATACCGTAAGGAAATGCGGCTTATTGTCTTTAATGACGCAAGTGTTCGGATTGATGGAAACCTGGCAGTCCGTAAAGGCGTACAGAGCGTCTATGGTCTTGTCCGGAGATTCACCGGCAGCCAGCGTCACAACTATCCTGGCCTTGTCTGCGGAAAGGTCCTCAACCTTGCGGACCTTGATCTTTCCTTTCTCGTTTGCGTTGACTATGCTTTGGCAGATAATGCCGGAGTTCTTGCCGTAAGGCAGCTCCGTAATCTCGATGGTCTTCTTGTCAACCTTCATTATCCTGGCCCTGACTGTAATCCTTCCTCCCCTTTTTCCATCCGCATAGCGGCTCACATCCATTATGCCGCCGGAAGGGAAATCGGGATAAAGATGATATTCCTCTCCCTTGAGGAAGGCTATGGATGCATCCAGAAGCTCGTTGAAGTTATGCGGGAGGATCTTGCAGTTCATTCCCACCGCAATGCCGTCCGCTCCCTGGAAGAGAACAAGAGGGAACTTTACAGGCAGTGTGACAGGTTCCTTGTTCCTGCCATCGTAGGAGTTCATCCATTCCGTTGTCTTTGGATTGAACACAACCTCAATGGCAAAGTTGGAAAGCCTTCCCTCGATGTATCTTCCGGCAGCAGCTTCGTCTCCGGTAATGGTGTTTCCCCAGTTTCCCTGGCAGTCAACCAGAAGCTTCTTCTGCCCGATCTGGACTAGAGCGTCTTTGATTGAAGCGTCACCGTGAGGGTGGAACTTCATGGTTTCTCCCACGATGGTGGCAACCTTTATCAGCGAGCCGTCGTAAATCCTTCGCATCGCGTGCAGAATCCTTCTCTGCACAGGTTTCAGGCCGTCTTCAATGCTTGGAACGGCGCGGTCCAGTATGACATAAGAAGCATAGTCCAGGAACCAGTTCTTGTACATTCCGGAGAGCCTGTACTTGTTGTCTCCGGCCTGGATCAGTTTTGAGAACTTTCCGGCCTGAGGTACCGCCTCTGTGGAATCATCCTGTATATCTTCCTGAATGTCTTCTTGGTAATCTTCTCTGTTGATATCTTCCCTCTCGTTATCTGACATGTCCAATAATCTTTAGTTTCAATCCGGGCAAAGTTACAAAAAATAGTGTTTTGAATCGGCTATTCGTACCTGAGAGCTTCTATCGGGTCGAGTGCGGCAGCCTTCTTGGCAGGGAGATAGCCGCTGGCGACTCCTACCACTATGCAGATGATGACGGCAATGACTACCCAGCCCCAAGGTATGAACGCGGTCGCGTCCATCAGCATAGCTACAAGGTTCCCGGCCAGGATACCTAATATGATGCCGATTATGCAGCCTATTTGAGCTATGGTGATACTCTCTACCAGAAACTGTTGCCTTATGATGGCAGAAGATGCTCCGATGGCTTTCCTGATACCGATTTCAGCCGTTCTTTCCTTTACGCTCACAAGCATGATGTTCATAAGTCCGACAGCAGCGCCGAGCAAGGTTATCAGGCCTATGATGGCGGCTATGATGGTTATGGTCCTGAGGGTTTTGTCGGCCTCCTGGGCCATGGTCTCGTTGTAGCTGATGTAAAAGTCTGACTTGTCGGACGGAGCCAGTCTCCTTACTGCGCGGAATGTGTTTTCTGCCTGGGCATATACGCTTTCGGTGCTGGACTGGGCGGAAACAGGCCTTACTCCTATGGAGAATGAACTGGCGGAGAACCTGGCCCTTCCATTGGTTACGGGAATGATGATACTCTGGTCAACGCTGTTGTACATTCCGCCGGAGGAACTCTTGTCCAATACGCCCACCACCATATAGGAAGTTCCGTTGAGGCTAATGTTGCCGCCGAGCGGATTCTCTTTGGGGTCAAACAGGGTTGACGCGACATTGCTTCCAAGCAGGCAGACGAAGGAAGCGTCAATGATGTCTTTCTTGCTCAAGGCCCTTCCCTGTTTTATGGTCAAGTTGCTGAAAGTGGTGTAGTCTTCATCAGCCATATAGAAAGACGAGTTTGGGCTGGTAGTCCTTTCGCCTCTCTTTATTGCACTCCCTCCCCTGGAAAATACGGTTACCACACAAGGAGTCTCAGGCTTGAAGGCATCTTTAAATGAAGTTGCCTGAAAGTAGCTTATATTCTGGTTGTTGCGTATTCTTCCTGTCCTTTCACCCGAAGATCGGAATTCCGGCTGAATGTAGAAAGACTGGCTTCCTATGGAGGCAAAACTCTCGTTTACCTGGTGCTTCAAAGCTTCTGTAGCTGTCAGGATCCCCAGCAGGGAAGTAATCCCGACAGCAACCATCAGTATGGTTAGCACACTTCTGAGTTTGTTGCTTTTGATGGATTTTAGGGCAACCTTCACATTCTCCCTGACCACCGGAGACCTCATCACAATTCTCTTTCTGTCCATGACTGGATTTTTAGTCGCGTAAAAGTAGGAAAAATAGTTCAAATCGGCTACATTTGCAGCATTCAATCTAATAAGTAACATCAACTGGCATAATTATATGGCAAGAACAGAGAATAAAGGAAGGTCAGCTTCCAGAACCAGAAAAACATCTGACGGAAGAAAACCTTCCGCAAAAAGACCGTCGCTGAAGACAGGCCGCAAACTTGTATCAAGAGGAGAAGAATCCGAATCTCCGAGAAGATCTTCCTCAGCGATGAGAAAAGCGTCTTCTTCTTCTCCGAGGAGAACATCATCCGCACCGAGGAGAGGTGATACCACCGCTCCGAGAAGAGCGTCATCCGCACCGAGAAGAGGTGATTCCACCGCTCCAAGAAGAGCGTCATCCGCACCGAGAAGGAGTGATTCCACCGCTCCAAGAAGAGCGTCATCCGCACCGGGAAGAGGTGATTCCACCGCTCCAAGAAGAGCCTCATTCGCATCAAGGAGAAGCGGCTCCGCTGCTCCAAGGCGTACTTCTTCCGCATCGCCGAGAAGGATTTCTTCAACTTCCGGCAGGACTTCCTCCGCAATCCGCAGGGCGTTCTCCGAGAGACCGGAAGCTCCAGCCAAGACAAAACGTACCCGCAGCCAGTTTGAAGATGTACGCAGCCAGCTGGAAGACCGTCCTGCTGTTGTGCAAGGCAGAAAGCCAAGAGCTGAGGCTTACACTCCAAAACCACGCAAGCCTAAGGCCAACGGAGAAGAAGGAATCCGTCTGAACCGTTTCATAGCCAACTCCGGAATCTGCTCCAGAAGAGAAGCTGACGAATACATAGTGCAGGGGCTTGTAACAGTTAACGGTCAGGTTGTCACGGAATTGGGAACCAAAGTGTTCCAGAATGACGAGGTTAAGTTTGACGACAAGGTCATCATGGGTGAGGAGAAAGTCTATATTCTGATGAACAAGCCAAAGAATTGCGTGACAACAACTGATGATCCGCAGGGCCGCAAGACTGTCCTTGACCTTGTCGCAGGGAAATGCCATCAGAGAGTTTACCCGGTTGGCCGCCTGGACAGGGATACGACCGGAGTGCTTCTGATTACAAATGACGGAGAACTTACCGAGAAACTTACCCATCCTTCCTACAACAAAAAGAAGATATATCAGGTGTCTCTGGACTCCAATCTCAAGCAGTCTGATTTTGACAAGATACTCAAGGGCATCTATCTTGATGATGGTATGATAAGCGCTGATGCCCTGTCTTATGTTGATGGAGACCAGACACAGGTGGGAATAGAAATACATAGCGGCCGCAACCGCATCGTCAGGAGAATCTTTGAGAGTCTTGGCTACAAGGTTGTCAAACTGGACCGTGTGTATTTTGCCGGCCTTACCAAGAAGAACCTCCGCAGAGGCCAGTGGCGCTTCCTCACGGACAAGGAACTGGCAATCCTCAAGATGGGATCTTACGAATAACAATCCTCTGACCGTATGGAAGACAAAATCAACCGTTCAGGCTTTGTCAACATCATCGGTAACCCGAACGTAGGGAAATCCACATTGATGAACGCCCTGGTAGGGGAGAAACTCTCCATCGTTACCGCCAAAGCCCAGACTACCCGCCACCGCATAATGGGAATCGTCAACGGAGACGACTACCAGATAGTGTTCTCCGACACTCCCGGTATCCTCAAGCCTTCATACGAACTTCAGGAGGCAATGATGAACTTTGTGGACACAGCCATCGGAGACGCTGACATAATTATCTATGTCACAGATGTCTATGAGTCTTCAGAAAAGAACAAGGAGTATGTGGACAAGCTCAACCTGCTGTCAGTTCCGGTGATTGTCGTTGTCAACAAGATAGACAAGATTGAGGAAGTGAATAAGCATAGCCGAGACTCTCAGACATTAGAGAACCTGGTGGAAAAGTGGCACGGTCTTGTTCCAAAGGCTGACATCCTCCCGATGAGCGCCCTGAACAAAATCAATACTGACCTCCTTCTGAACAAGATAGTCTCCCTGCTCCCGCAGCAGCACGCCTGGTATGACAGGGATGTGTTCACCGACAAAAACCTCCGCTTCTTCGCATCCGAAATCCTCCGCGAGAAGATACTGGAGAATTACAGCAAGGAAATCCCTTACTGTACGGAGGTTGTGATTGAACAGTTCATAGAGGAAGAAGAGATGTATTCCATTGAAGCCGTGATAAATGTGGTCAGGGAGTCTCAGAAGGGAATCATCATCGGAAAGCGGGGCATGGCCCTAAAGAGGGTAGGAACCCAGGCCCGCAAAGACATGGAAAAGTTCTTCGAGAAGAAAGTTTTCCTGAAGATCTTCGTCAAGGTTGACCCGTCCTGGAGAGAGAACAAGAAGGAGCTCAAACGCTTCGGGTATATACAGTAACCAATGAAAACACTTTTTTCTTTTTTAGCGGCATTGGTCCTTTCCATTAGTTATGTATTTTCTGCAGACTATACGCTGAGGCTGGACTATATCTTTTCGGGTGATGCAACTCATACGGAGATTTCCCTTGCAAAGACGGGAAGGCTGGAGGGCTGGTGGGGGCGGACCGTCAATACGGACAATCTGCCGCTAAGGGGAAACGGCCAGATAACCGTGAGAGATTCAGCCACAAACGCTGTCATTTACTGCAATTCCTTCTCAACTTTGTTTTCCGAATGGCAGTGCACGCCAGAGGCCTTGCATACCAGAAAGGCTTTTGAGAACGTGTTCCTTGTTCCGATGCCCAAGGACAAGGCGTATGTCACCATCCGGATTCTGGACAAGAGAGACAGCGTGACAGCCTTGATGACTCATCTTGTGGACCCTTCGGATATTCTTATCCGTCCAGTTGTATCTCCTTATACGTTAGACAAATGCCGCTATGTCCACAAGGGAGGAGACAGTAAGGAGGCTATTGACATCGCCATTGTAGGAGAAGGCTATACAAAAGAAGAGATGGAGATTTTTTATCGCGATGCAAAAGAAACCGCAGACCAGATTCTGAGTTACGAGCCTTTCAAGGGCAAGGCGGACAAACTGAACTTCATAGCGGTTCCGGTCGAGAGCAAGGAAAGCGGAGTGAGCATCCCTCTGAAAGGGGAGTGGAAGCAGACGGCCTTTTCTTCAAGTTTCAGCACCTTCTACTCAGACCGTTACCTTACAACCCTGCATCTTTTCGACCTTCACGACGCTTTGGCCAGCGTGCCTTACGAGCACATCATAATTCTCGCCAACACAGATAACTACGGCGGTGGCGGCATATACAACTCATACGTCCTTACGGCAGCTCACAACCGCTGGGCGATGCCGGTGGTGGTGCACGAGTTCGGCCACAGCTTCGCCGGATTGGCAGACGAGTATTTCTACGATGACGGCACAGACCAGTACGACCTTCATACCGAGCCGTGGGAGCCGAACATCACCACCCTTGTAAACTTTGATTCCAAGTGGAAGGACCTTGTCGAGAAAAGCGGGATTGTTGCAAAGGCGGACCAGAGGCTCCCTGCGTATAAATCGCTGGTTGAATCTGACTACAAGGTGGGAATCTATGAAGGTGGCGGATATCTGTCAGAGGGTATCTATCGTCCGTATCCTACCTGCAGGATGAGAGACAACACATACCCTCTCTTCTGCCCTGTCTGCCAGCGTGCCATTTCCCGTATGATCGACTACCAGACAATTGTGCTTCCAGAATAAATGAGGTGTTGACATGAGAAGGGCCGTGTATGACGCCAGGAATGACGTGTTTTAAAACTGACGATATATGAAAAAGAAACTGACCATTTACAAGGTAATTGAAGTCGATGAATGTGAGGTTGAAGAAGGTGATTATTGTCCTTCCGTTACAGTTTTTGCTGACATAAATTCAGCTATGAATTACTATTTAAACAGAATAAAGGCCATAGGTAAAGCCTTTGAAATAGAAGATATAGGTGGAGTTCTGGAAGCAATAAAAGATAACCTTGAGAACAACCTTATGGAAGATGGGGAAGATTATTGCCAGCCTTGTTCTATAAAACATTTGTTCATCCAAAGGGACACAATAGAATGAGCGTATAATTTTTTCATATTTTTAGATTTAATTATCTCACCTCTGGGAGTTCTTCCTGGGATTCCCTTACCACTGTCATCTTGAATATCTGCGGGGAACCCTGGGACATATATGAAGATGATGTCAAGCTGTTTGACATACTCAAAGACATATTAAGAAAGGTAGGTGTGGAATGTCAGATTCTCCTTTCAGTCAGGCAAACAACTCGACGAGTATGTCATGACAATCCGCTTCTGACAAGTTATCTATATCAAGGTTGAATTCAGGTGATGGACGCTTTACGACAAGCATTTCGAGCACTGGTACGGACGTATTCTCCCGGTATCTATTCGGAGAATGTCCTGCTTCTTTCAAACGACTGATGATAAAGGCTTTTATCTGGCTTATTCTCTTTTTTGCAAATCCTTCGCTGATGCCATATTTTTGGCTGGCCATTTTTGCGAAGGGGTCCTTGACATGTTTCTGGTTACTAATTGTCTCCCACATCTTGTAGTCTTCATCTGAAAAATCAAACTGAAACTTCAGATTGAACAACCTCTGGTCACTTGGAGACATTTTGGCGACGATTTCACGTATGCGCCGCACGTAAGACATTTTGATCTCATGGTTTTCCTCCAAAGCACGAGCCTTTTCTTCGCTGTAGTGATAGAGAATGACATCGCTATTTAGCTTTTTAGGTATTCTTTGTACAGGAATCTTGGCCTGGCCCTCGTTATCATCATCGAGGACGGAAGGTTCGTCATTTTCATCTCTTGTTCTGACCTCGGCAGCCACCCCTTCATAATACTTCCCAAGACGCTCGTCGAATATTGCCCTGTCGGGATTCTTGCCGAGTTCGTCCAACTTACAATGGAATGCTTTTTTTATCCTCCACCAGAAAAATTTTTTGAAAGAGTCCCCATTCTTTCTGTCTAAAAGACCTTTTTTATAGTCCTTGATGGCAAGTTCGATAGCATACATTGTCACATCCATTACGAAATCGTCCAGAGTAATTCCGGATTTGCCGGCATCCCACTTGAGAGCAATCTGGCTGATAAGCGACCCTACCACGTTCTTGGCGTAATCATAGTATTCCTTGCCGAGGGGCTCTTGTAAAAAGCCAGCCTCTGTTATCGGTATTCTTTTATTCATTATAGAGACTTTAACTAGTACAAAAATAAGTTTTTTAGAGAGAATTCTGGAATGCAGGGTAACGATTATCTCAAAACTGAGTATTATTGGTAGATGACATAAAGAACGATAACATGAAAGAGAAATTAGAAATCATCGATGGCAGGTGCGTAATTCCTCACGGGGTTAAGGAAATTGAGGAATATGAATTCCACGGTAATGACAAACTTAGGGAAATCGTTTTTCCAGAAACGCTTTGTTGTATCGGGAGAAAGGCTTTCAAGGGCTGTTGGAACCTTAAAGAAGTCTATATTCCTCGTAATGCTGTTAAAGTAGGGGAAGAGGCTTTTGCAGGATGCTGCAATCTAGACTCCATAAAGGTCGCTGAAGACAATCCTGTGTTCCGTTCCGTCAGTAACTGTTGCCTTACGAGAGACGGAAAGACGCTTGTTTTCGGTTGCAAGTCGTCCGTAATCCCGGAGACGGTGGAGACGATCGGCCGCTCCGCCTTTATGTGGTGCGAGACCATGAGCGGCATAACAATTCCCGGTTCGGTACAGAATATTGAAAACAGGGCGTTTTACGGTTGCCTTTCGTTGAGAGCTGTTGCTTTTTCTGACCGAGGAAGTCTCCGTAGGATCGGGGCTGACTCTTTCTCCCATTGTCCTTGCCTTAGAATTGTCTCCATTCCAGAAGGAGTCCAGGAAATAGGTGCGGGTGCCTTTGCTGAATGCCCGTATCTGTGGTCAGTCACGATTCCTAACTCAGTCACCTGTATTAACGACGGGACTTTCTGCGGGTGCGAGAGGCTTTCAAGATTCACCATCCCAAATTCTGTCACGGAGATAAGGCGTTATGCCTTCTGCGGATGTCACAATCTTGAAAATCTGACGATTCCTGCATCTGTCACCACAATCGGCTCATACGCTTTTTCCGAGTGTGGCTGGAATGAAAGCATCAAAATACCCGGAACGGTTCTCTTGATCGGAAACGAAGTATCCAGCTGTTACATTCCGGAAGAAATAAAAGAAGAAGATACTCTAAGACCAAACATTTAATTAATTATTTATTATGGAAGTAGAAACTAAATTTGATATTGGCGATAAAGTATGGTTAATTTATAATAATCTAGTAACTGCACTAAAAGTATGTGGATATCGTATTACCATTGATGAATCATTTAATCCAGAGATAGTGTACACACTTCATTATAATTGCCTTGAAGTTGCAGAGAGCCAATTGTTCAAGACTAAGGAAGAACTTTTAAATTCATTGTAACATGAAAAAGACTTTTGATTTTAGCATTGGAAGCGAGGTCTGGGTGATGCATGACAATCACATTGTCTGCGGAACAGTCTGCAAGGCGTGGTGCACCAAATTCATCAGTGTTCTAGATTATGAAACGATTGAGGAATCAGAGTGTTACACAGTGTGTGACGCTGATAAGAAGAGGATTGATTCATTCAGCAAACAATCTTTGTTCCTGAAAAAAGAAGATTTGATAAATTATTTGCGGATTAATTCTAAACTTTAACATATTTAAGTGGATTATATTTACTATGGCAAAAAGAAAAAAAACTGTCACCTGTTCAAGACATTCCAGGAATGAAGGTTTATGATGGACCGGATGGCCCGGAAATGTACCTGACCGATCCCAGGTTTTCCGAAGGCGGAAACTGGCTGGAACTTATGGTCAAGGCGAAGATGGTATGCCGCAAGGTAAAAATTACTTACCGCGAGTCTCCCGATATCTGTCCGCAGGTTTTTATAGTCGCACCTTTTAAGTTAATTCAGTCTGTAATGGGGTGGGAGGTTGAAGATTTGCCCACCGAGGCCAAGGAGCCACGAAGGTTTTCGGAAGAGCAGGATCGAGAACGGGCGGAAATGGACCGGAAGGAAAAACGCAATGAGAACATCGAGAAGATAGTTTTTAAGGTCATTACACTGCTGATTGCTGTAAAGCTGGCATACCACATATATGCTCTTGCGACAAAGTCCGGAGGTCTGCTCTGGGAGCATATCCTTTGGATCGTCATATCCCTCTTCCTCTTGGTGATCAGCAGCCTGATACTGATGAAGATTACAGCGAATATTTTGAGGATTATGGGCTCAGGGTGGCCGAGATTCAGGAGAAAGATAAGGAACTGACCGTGGTCTTTCATTTTTGGTCCAGCGAATATAATTTGGGAGAGTGGGATTTTGAAAAGGATTATCATAGATTCTTCCACATGCTCCTTACTCTTTACGGTTGCAAAGCTTCGATTGTCAAAGGGGCGGAGGAAACGCCCCAATGGGCAGCGACTTTTCAGTTCCATAAAGGGACTGTCAAAGAAACCTCTTTCGATCCTCTAGCGGAATCCGCGGGCTATCAGAATGTTCTGGAGAACCTGGTGGACATCAATCCGGAAAAATACCTTCCCTTCCTTGTGGAGAGTATGAAGCATCAGATAGAATGCATTCAGGAGAGACTTGATTGGGCTCAGAATAAACTGGACTCCAATCATGAATCACCATCCATATCGGCTGATGATATTCCTTTTTAACGACTAAGAAAGCGATAATCAGGATTTTAAACCACATGTTTCGGGTACTTGGCCCGGGTTGCCAATGTGTGCTGGAGAACTCATAAGGTTCAAAAAAGACACGAAAAGCTCATAAAGACTTTGGAAGTCGTAATACTTTAAGTTTGGTCAGATCATCCTTTCCATTACAAGAGGCTCTTCCCTGAAACCTACAATCAAGAAAAACTTTATTTCCTTGCGTGTTTTCTTGTTCATCTTACTGGAGTGTGAATACGTAGGTGATGTAGCCTACCTGGGTAGGGGCGTCGGAAGGGGAGAAGCGGGCCTTGAGGGCGGCTTGCTTGGCTGCGTTCCAAAGGGTTGAGTTGTTGGTGGTTGTGCCTTTCTGACCGGGGATGGCGTTGGTTACGACGCCTTGTTCGTTGACCACGATTTTCACTACAACCGTTCCGCTTTCGTTCACGGTATAGGCCGGCAGAGGAAGGGAGCCGAGAGTTGACCTTCCTTCGAGTCTTACGGATGGCTTCCCGTTGAGCTTTCCGTTTTCCGTATTGCCTTTGGAATGCCCGGCCTTGAGGTCGCCGGATGCTTCTTCAGCAGTCTGCGGCTTGCCGGTGTCTTTCTTGTTGTCTGCGCTCGGGAAGAGGGCGCGTTTGTCTATTTCCCTCTTAGGCTCAGGGATTTCTACATCGCCCTTGCCCTGTGCGGTAGCTGGTTTGCCGGCATTGGACTTGTCGCTCTGCAAAGGAGCCTTGGCCTTCTGGACGATGTTGACTTCCTTTGTCGGATCCGGCTCCGGGGCTCTCGGTTCCTGAGACTTCTTAGGCACGGCTTTCTGCGGAACTTCTTCTATAGGTATTTCCAGCAGGATCCCTTTTTCCGCAGGCGGGGGGTAAACCAGTTTGAACCCAGTAACTCCCAGGACAAAGAGCAGCACCACGTGGAAGGCTATGGTGAGTCCCACGCCTATTTTCTGACCTTCTCTGGTCTGTCTCTGCTGCTTTGTAAGGGAGTACATTTTTCGTTTTTTTTATCGCGATGAATATATTACTCCGGAGAGGTTGCAAGAATTACCTTATACTGGTTTCGCTTTGCAATGTTCATCAGTTCCACAACCTTCTCGATAGGCACGCTCTGGTCTGCCATTATCGTGAAGGTAGGTTCTTCCGTATTCTGTAGAAGCGCCTGGATGGAAACTTCCACCTGCTCGAACGGGGTTTCCTGCCGGTTTCCGTTTATGTGGTAGGAGAAAGTGTTGGTCTCCTGGTAGTGCTTTACAGATACGCTCACCTGAGGCTTGGCCGAGATCTGGTTGGTGCTCTTTGGCAGCAGAAGCTTCAGGGCGTTAGGGTTTATGAGTGTTGATGTAACAAGGAAGAATATCAGCAGCAGGAACACGATGTCGGTCATCGAGGACATGCTGAATGAAGCATTCACCTTGTTACGTTGCTTTATTGCCATATCTGTTTTATATTTCCATATTTCTCGCGATAATGATTATCACGGCGAATATGTTGATTTTGAATCAAGTTAAATGCAAATGACTTCTTGTGTCCTTCTATTTGCCGTTCCCTCCTGGTTCGTGGAGCAGATCCATAAACTCAATGGTGTTGCTCTGTAGGGTGAATACCAGGTCAGATACTTTGGATGTCAGGTAATTATAGCCAAAGTACGCCAAGATACCCACTATAAGGCCGGCTACGGTAGTTATCATTGCAGTGTAGATACCTCCTGAGAGCATCGTGATGTCTATGTTGTTTCCTGCCTGGCTCATGTTGAAGAAAGCCTGAACCATGCCGAGCACAGTTCCCAGGAATCCGATCATAGGAGCACCACCAGCTATGGAAGCTAGCGTAGGAAGGCCTTTCTCCAGCCTGGCAACCTCTATGTTTCCCATGTTCTCTACAGCTGTCTGGATGTCGGTAAGCGGTCTTCCCATCCTTTCTATACCCTTCTCGATCAGGTGAGAAACAGGGGTGTCCTGCTGGCGGCACAGGTTCTGGGCTGCGGAAATCTTCCCCTCGTGGATATAGTCTCTTATGTCTTTCATGAAGTTAGGGTCAATCTTGGAGGCGCGGCTTATTGTCCACCATTTCATGCCGAAGATATAGATGGCAAGGATGGACAGGAGTACCAGCGGTATCATCAGCCATCCGCCCTTTACGGCCATGTCAATCATCGATAACGATACTTTTTCTTGGGTGGCAACCGTAGTGGCGGCTTCCTGAATGGCCTCTGCGGTTTCTGCCTGAAGTAGAAATGTAAGCAATGTCATATTGTTTGATGTTATTTATATTCTTTTCCTTAAAATCTTCCTTAAAATGTCCAACGATAGCAGTTGCCACGATGCTGCCATAGCCCGCTTCATCTTTTTGCCATAGCTCTTTGGGCAAGCAAAAACTGTGCGAGCTAATATCCTTCAAAGATAATGCTAAAAGTTTAAAGTGCTGCTTACCTTACTGAAAAAGAGGGTCTGGAATGGGACACCTTGCACGCTTTTGGGGTGAAAGTGTACCAGGTGGGGTCTGGAATGGGACACCTGGAAAGTTTCAGCTCGACTGGGGAGTTAACGGATGGGGTATGGGTATTTGACATCGCAGAGGAAAAGGGCCTCTCCCGGCACGCTTGCACCTGCAGAGCACCGGTTCTTTTCCTTGAGCATCTCAGCGATCCACTCCGGTTCTTTCTTGTGGACTCCCACTTCCAGAAGGCTTCCAACCATTGCGCGGACCATGTTTCTGAGGAACCTGTTGGCGGTTACTGTATAGACATATCGCTTTCCCTTGCTTTCCCTTGCAAAAGGAGCTGGCAGCGGGGCCTTTTTCCAGAAAGCCTCAGTTACGGTGCAGATGGGGGAGGTTACATCGCTCCCCACCTTTTGCAGACTGGAAAAGTCTTGGGTTCCGATGAAGTACCCGGCTGCTTTGTTCATGGCTTCAATGTCCAGGTCACGGCACTTGAAATACCATGTGAAACGGGTGTCGAAAGGGCTTGGTTCAGTAGTCAGGAAATACCTGTAGGTACGGCTGACGGCGTCAAAACGGGCGTGGGCTTCAGGGTGCATCCTGTACAGCCCAAAAACCTTGATGGATTTGGGTAGAATGGCATTTAATTTGTATAAGAATTGCTGCCTGGATTTTCCACTCAATGCTATTTTGGGAGTGATTTCAGTGTGGGCGATATAGTTTATAGCGTTTACTCCACTGTCTGTTCGGCCACATCCGGTTATCTCGATATCTTCCTTTAGCAAAAGTGAAAAAGCCCGTTGAAGTTCCTCTTGGATACTTGGCGCGTTCTTTTGGATCTGCCATCCACTGAAAGGTGCTCCGTCGTATGATAGGCGTAAAAAGTACTTCATGTGGTAAAGATAGTGCAAATTGAGCGAAAACAAGCTTGCTTGATTTTCCGAGATGCAGCCTATCTTTATGAGCGAAGCGAAAACGGTAGTGCAAATTAGAATAGTAAAAGATATAAAAGTCATTGAAGATTATGGAGAACGTTAACATCAAAGAACTGAATGACAGGATTCAGAAGGAAAGTGCCTTTGTGGACATCATCCAGATGGAGATGAACAAGGTGATTGTTGGACAGAAGCATCTTGTGGAGGATTTGCTGATTGGCCTTCTTGCAGACGGGCACCTCTTGCTTGAGGGTATGCCTGGCCTGGCAAAAACTTTGGCTATCAGCACTCTCAGCGATATTATAGATGCCAAGTTCCAGAGGATTCAGTTCACTCCGGATTTGCTCCCGTCCGATATCGTGGGAACAATGATCTACAGCCAGAAGAACGAGCAGTTCCAGGTAAAGAAGGGCCCGGTTTTCGCGAACTTCGTCCTGGCCGATGAAATCAACCGTTCTCCTGCAAAGGTTCAGAGCGCGCTCCTGGAGGCCATGCAGGAAAGGGCGGTTACAATCGGTGACCAGACATACGAGCTTCCTAAGCCGTTCCTTGTGATGGCTACCCAGAACCCTATTGAGCAGGAAGGTACTTATCCTCTGCCAGAAGCCCAGATGGACCGTTTCATGCTGAAGGTGATAGTGAACTATCCTAAGAAGGAAGAGGAGCAGCAGATTATCAAGATGCACAATGCGCAGGTCTTCCCGAAGGCCAGCACCGTTCTCAAGCCTGAGGATATAGTAAGGGCCCGCAGCGTAGTCAAGGATGTCTATATGGATGAAAAGATTGAGAAGTACATCGTGGACATCGTTTACGCCACCCGTACTCCGGATGAATACGGCCTGGGCAAGATCAAGGGAATGATTCAGTACGGAGCTTCTCCGAGAGCCAGCATCTCCCTGGCCAAGGCAGCCAAGGCCTTTGCTTTCATCAAGAGAAGGGGATATGTCATTCCTGAGGATGTGAGGGCTGTCTGCTATGAGGTTCTCCGTCACCGTATCGGTCTGACATACGAGGCTGAGGCAGAAGATATCACCACAGAAAACCTTATAACCGAAATCGTAAACGTAGTAGCAGTTCCATAAAGACTGGAGGCTGTCATGGACAATGAACTTCTAAAGAAAGTACGCAAGATAGAGATCCGGACCAGGAGCCTTTCTCACCAGATCTTTGCAGGAGAGTACCACTCCGCCTTCAAGGGCAGGGGTATGGCCTTCAGCGAAGTGAGGGAGTACCAGTTCGGAGACGATGTCCGGAACATGGACTGGAACGTTACGGCCAGGCTCCGCTCCCCGTACATCAAAGTGTACGAAGAGGAGAGGGAGCTTACCGTGGTTCTTCTGGTGGATGTTTCTTCGTCCAGTATCTTCGGAACTTCCACCAAGACCAAGCGGGAACTGGTGGCCGAGATTGCTGCAGTGCTCTCCTTTTCCGCGTCTATCAACAACGACAAGGTGGGGGCTCTGTTCTTCTCCTCAAAGGTGGAGAAGTTCATACCTCCGAAGAAGGGAAGAAGCCATTTGCTGAGAATCATCTCCGAGCTGCTGGAATTCAAGCCTTCCCAGAGCGGAACAGACATTTCAGAAGCTTTGAGGTTCCTTTCCAGGGCAATCAAGAAAAGGTGTACGGCATTTTTGCTCAGCGACCTTCTTGATGTGGACCAGAACGGCAACCCGCGTTATGAGGATGCCTTGAAACTCGCGGCCAACAAGCATGAGATTTCCGCCATCAACATCTATGATCCCAGGGAAAGGCAGATACCTGACCTTGGGCTTGTAAGGGTAAGGGATGCTGAAAGCGGTGCTGAAGGATGGATAGACACCTCCAGCCGCACTCTCAGGGAAAACTACAGCAAATGGAGCCGCAATGTGCTGTCTTCTGCCCAAAGGCTGTTCAACCGCTACAAGGTGGATACGGTAAGTATTTCAACTGAAGATGACTATGTGAAGAGCCTCATAGGGTTCTTCAAGAACAAGTAAGTTTAGGGTATCGGGCAAAACCGATGCAATCAATTGGAGGAATATATGTTGAGAAAGATATTGTTGATATTGGCCGTTGCCTATGGAACCTGTGCCATTGGCCAGAGTGTGGACAAGTCCCGCATTTCCGCAGACTCTGTCCTGATAGGGGATCAGATCGCATGGACATTCGATTTCACTTCTGACGAGGGGGCTCCGGTAGCCATTTCAGAGTACTCAGGCATATTGGCTCAGGATACCACTATCCGCGGAGGAGTGGAGGTGGTCCGGGAGTTTGAACTGGATACGCTGAGCCTGAAAAACGGTAAGGCTAACCTTAGGGCAAAGGTTCTCCTGACATCTTTTGACAGCGGAAGCTATCTGCTGCCGCCGCCGATCATTATACGTTCTAAAGACGGGCGTCCTGATACTTTGAGACTGGATCCGAAATCCTTGTATGTCAATACAATTCCTATAGATACGGCCTCTTTCCAGCCTTACCAGATAAAAGAGCAGGAAACTTATCCGCTTACATTCCGGGAGGTTCTGCCTTGGATTCTCCTTGGCCTTCTGGTGCTTCTTCTGATCTGGGGCGTAGTCAGGTTCATCGCGATGAAAAAGAAGAACCGGAACTTCTTTGGAAAGAAAATCCAGGTGGATCCGCCTCATATAGCTGCTCTCAAGAAACTTGAAAAGATACGTTCCGAGAAACTCTGGCAGAGTGGAAAGCAGAAGGCATACTATACCGGAATCACAGACACCGTAAGGGAATACATCGAACACCGGTATGGCTTCGGAGCTATGGAAAAAACCTCTTCAGAGATAATGGAGGAACTGAAAGACAAGAATATAGAAGAAAAGATACTCGGCGATCTGGGAGAAATGTTCTCAACCGCAGACCTTGTGAAGTTTGCAAAGCACACTCCTCTGACAGAAGAGAACGAAAAGGCCATTCCTATAGCTGTGAACTTCGTGAACTTCGCGTACATGCAGCAGCTTCAGCAAAGCGAGGCGGCTGCCGGGACTGCCGATAACATTAAGGAAAAGGAGGGTAAGTAATGTTCTTTGAATATCCAAAACTATTGTGGCTGCTGCTTCTGGTTCCGCTGTCCATCCTTATTTATGTGTGGAGGGAAATCAAGGGCAGACATCCTTATCTGACAGTATCTAACATAACTCCTTGGAAAACAGGCAGGGACGGGTGGCTTAAAAAGATAGCCCGCCATATCCCGTTTGTTCTCAGATGCATTGCTTTGGCAGCGCTGGTTCTGGCCATAGCCAGACCAAGGTCTGCTTCCGAGCTGGAGAAGGTTTCTACGGAAGGAATAGACATAGTGCTCAGCATAGATGTTTCTACCAGTATGTTGGCAATGGACTTCAAGCCGGACAGGATCAATGCCGCCAAGCAGATTGCGATAGAGTTCGTGTCCCAGAGACCGGCCGACAGGATGGGCGTTGTGGTATTTGCCGGTGAGAGCTACACCCAGTGTCCGCTGACCACAGACCGTCAGACGCTGATCAATATGATGAAGGATATAAACTGCGGTATAATTGAAGACGGTACCGCCATAGGAAACGGCATAGCTACGGCTGTTTCCAGGCTGAGGGAATCCGATGCCAAGAGCCGCGTGGTAATCCTCCTTACAGATGGCGTCAACAATACCGGAGAAATTTCTCCCCAGATGGCTATAGAGATTGCAAAGACCTATGGAGTAAGGATTTACACTATAGGTATAGGCGCTATGGGAGAGGCTCCTTATCCTACCGAATATGGAGTCCAGATGGTAAAGGTTGACATTGATGAGCCGCTGATGAAGCAGGTGGCTGAGGAGACCGGGGGCAAGTATTTCCGTGCCACTGATAACACCAAGCTGGCGGAAATCTACTCCGAAATCAACAAGATGGAAAAGACCCGTACTGTCGTGGATTCCTATCCTCAGTACAAAGAACTTTTCTTCAGGTTTGCCGTCCTGGCTTTGGCCGCAATATTGCTTGAAGTTGTAATGAGATTGTTTACAAGGCATTTGCCAGATTAGGAGGGACAGTTATGATACAGTTTGCAAAACCGATATTTCTGCTGTTTATTTTCGCGATACCTTTCTTTTTCCTATTCTATGCCCTTTGGCGCAGAGGAAGAAACCGCAGGCTTCGCCGTTTCGGGGATCCGAAACTCATAGATGAACTGATGCCTGAGAGGTCAAAGTCCAAGGGCTGGCTGAGGCTTGTATGCTTCTCTTTGGCGTGGCTCTTTTTGATGATAGGCCTGGCCCGTCCGCAGATTGGTGCCAGACTTCTTGAGAACAGCAACACCGGTTCCGAAATCATGGTGGCTCTGGACGTGTCCAACTCCATGAAAGCCAAGGACTATTCACCTAACCGCCTGGAAAGGGCCAAGATGGATTTGTCCCGTCTTATGGACAAGCTCCATTCTGACCGTATCGGCCTGGTCATCTTTGCAGGGGAATCCTTTGTACAGGTTCCTATTACAGCTGACTATGTTTCAGCCAAGATATTCCTCTCTTCAATCAACACCTCATCGGTGCCGGTTCAGGGAACAGCCATCGGTGACGCCATAATAACCTGTGCACAAAGCTTTTCCATGGATGGCATGCAGGAAAAGGAGAACAAAGCCATAATAGTCATCAGCGATGGAGAAAACCATGAGGACGATGCCGTCGCTGCGGCTGCAGCCGCCAAGGAAGCAGGCATCAGCGTCTATACCATCGGAGTGGGGACACCGGCAGGTGAGCCTATTCCGGATGATGGCGGCGGGCTGATGAAAGACAGTGACGGCCAGATAGTAGTTACCAAACTTGATGAGCAGACACTGAAAGACATCGCTGAGGCAGGAGGAGGAATCTATGTCAGAGCCTCAGACACCAATTTTGGACTTGGAGATATAGTGGAAAAGGTAAGAGACCTTAAAAAGACTTCATATCAGGAAGTTGCCTTTGAAGAGTATAATGAGCAGTTCATGTATTTCCTTGGTATTGCCCTTTTCTTCCTTTTCCTGGAATTCTTGATAGGTGACAAGAAAATGAAAAAGAAACTTTTTGCAGTTGCGTTTATCCTGTTTGTTTCTTCTGCCCAAGTCTTTGCCCAGGCAGACAAGAAAGAGGTCAGGAAGGGTAACCGCTATTTCAAATCTGATGACTTCAAGAAGTCAGAGGTTGAATACCGGAAGGGGCTTTTGAAAGATTCTCTTTCTGTAAAGGGAAATTATAACTTGGGAAATGTCCTTTTCCGCCAGAATGACCTGGAAGGGGCGATGAAGGCTTATGCCTCGATTGCAGACACCGTGTCCAAGCTGCCTTTCTCTCCGGGTTGGGACGGTGTCAGAACTACCCTTCCGGAGCAGAACATGAAGGAAAAAATCAAGAAGGAGGATCCTTTCCTCAAGAGACAGGGGAAAGCCACCACTTCTTCCAAATATTTCTTCAACCTTGGGAACGCGTTCCTTTCCGCCAAGCAGTATGACAAGGCTATGGAGGCATATAAACAGTCCCTTGTAAGGAATCCTGCTGACATGACGGCAAAGGCTAATTATGCTTATGCCAAGAAGATGCTGGAAAACCAGCAGAACCAGCAGAACCAGGACCAGAATCAGAACCAGAACCAGGACCAGAATCAGAACCAGAACCAGGATCAAAATCAGAACCAGGATCAGAACAAAGATCAGAATCAGGACCAGAACAAAGACCAGAATCAGGACCAGAACAAAGACCAGAATCAGGATCAGAACAAAGATCAGAACCAGGATCAGAACAAAGACCAGAATCAGGACCAGAACAAAGATCAGAATCAGGATCAGAACAAAGACCAGAATCAGGAGCAGAATCAGGAGCAGAACCAGAATCAGGATCAGAACAAGGATCAGAAACAACAGCCTCAGGGTGGAGGTTCTGAGCAGAAGATAAGTTCACAGGCAGCAGCCCAAATGCTCCAGGCTCTTCAGGACAAGGAGAACCAGACTCAGGAAAAGGTGAAGAAAGCCAAGGCGGCAGCTGCAAAGAAGAAGAAAAAGGACAAGAATTGGTAAATTTGCGTCAGCGATTTCAATATGAAAAACGGATTTCTTAAAATAACTCTATTTCTGGCTGTGCTTGTGGCTGGCGTCACGGCATGGGGTCAGAACAGTTTCAAGGTGGAAGCTCCAAATGTTGTGGAGCAGGGGGAACGTTTTCTTGTAAGGTTCATAGCCAACGGGGATGTGGACCAGTTCAACCATCCTTCGTTTACCGGGGCGGATGTGATAGCCGGGCCTTCCAAGTCCATATCAAGCTCCACAACTATCATAAACGGAAAGAGAACCAGTTCATATTCTGTGACTTACACCTATGTTTTGGAAGCTTCTGACAATGGGGTTGTGAATGTTTCCGAAGCAAGTGCCGAGATTGAGGGCAGCACATATACCACAAAACCTGTTTCCATAGAGATAGTCGAGAATTCTGCCGGGCAACAGTCAACCCAGACTCAGGGTTCCACTCCGAGCCAGCAGGCCTCATCTCAGCAGAACAATCAGGGCGGTTCGGCTTTTTCTTCAAATGACGAGTCCGCTGTGTCTTACGGCAAGGCTGATCTTTTCCTGAGGATGAGCCTGAACAAGACAAAGGTTGTCAAGGGCGAGCCGATAATCGCGACTCTCAAGATTTACACCCGTTCCAACATCAGGGCTTTTGAAGATATCAAGTGGCCGGTATTCAACGGCTTCTGGAGCCAGGAGACTGAGGCTCCGCAGAATCTGAACTTCACAAGGGAGAAAGTGGGGAACCAGATTTACCAGAGCGCTGTCATACGCAGATATATGCTCATGCCTCAGCAGACCGGAACTCTTACCATAGACCCGTCTGAGATGGTTTGCCAGGTGGAGGTCCTGAGCCGTCCGCAACGGAGCCGGAGCATTCTTGACGATCTGTTTGACATGGATTCCTATTCCCTTGTCAAGAAGAGACTTTCTACAGGCAAGATTACGGTCCATGTATCTGACATTCCTTCCGGAGCCCCATCTTCTTTCGGTGGCGGAGTAGGCAAGCTTTCCATGAATGTCCGCCTTACAAAAGACAGTCTGAACGCCAACGAAGCGGCATCGCTGATAATAGAGCTTTCCGGAAGCGGCAATCTCAATCTTCTGGAGAACCCGTCAGTTGTTCTTCCTTCAGACTTTGAGAGATACGACGCAAAAAGTACCAACAGCTTCTCTATGGGAGCAGACGGCTATTCCGGCAAGAAGACCATAGAGTATCCGTTCATCCCTAGAGGAGAGGGGGTTTATGAAATACCTCCGGTGCAATACTCTTACTTTGACCTTTCCCAGCGGAGGTATCTGACTCTGAACTCTGACACGATTACGGTCAAGGTCGGAAAAGGGTCTTCTTCCAACACTGGCGGAATGTATGTTCCACAGACCCAGAAACAGGTAAGCAACCTCGGTGAAGATATCCGGTATCTCAAGACAGCCGTGCCGTCTATAGGAGGCGGAACCTTCTTTACGGACAACTGGATATATTATCTGGCAGCAGCGTTGCTGGTGGCATTGTTCTTTGTCCTGAGAAGATTCATGGACAACAGGATAGCTCTGGAAAAGGATGTTGTCCGCAGCCGCAACCGCAAAGCCAACAAGGTTGCCCGCCAGAGGCTGAAACTTGCCCAGACATTCCTGTCACAGAACAAGGTACAGGATTTCTACGAGGAACTCCACAAGGCCATCTTGGGCTATACGGCAGATAAACTCTCTATCCAGAGATCTGATCTTCAGAGAGATGTGATACAGGAGACACTTCTTTCCAAGAAGGTTCCTAAGGATGATATCGATTCGTTGATATCTCTTCTGGACGACTGCGAGATGGTGAGGTATTCTCCTGAGGGTGCTGCCGGAGCCATGGATGCACAGTACAGGAAGGCTGTGGAACTTATTTCTGGATTTGAAAACAAGCTTTAGGAGGAGACGGACATGAAAAAGATATTGACTGCAATTTTAGTTTCAGTTATAGCCTTTACCGTATCGTATGCGCAGGAAGAGGCACGAGGACTTGCCTCCATCTGGAAAAGCGCTGAGGATGCCTATTCGATGGGTGATTTTGACGGAGCCATAAAAGAGTACGAGACGCTGGTTTCTTCCGGAGCGGCTTCTCCTTCCCTGTTCTACAATCTGGGCAACGCCCACTACCGCAAGGGCAATATAGGAAAGTCCATACTCAACTATGAGAGGGCCCTCAAGCTGGACCCTTCTGATGCAGATGCAAGGCACAATCTGGAACTGGTCAGGACACAAACTTTGGACAAGATAGACAATGTTCCTCAGTTCATCCTTTTCAGCTGGATTCAGAAGGTCAAATACAGCCTTTCTTCAAATGTCTGGGCTGTAGTTTCACTTGTGTTCCTGGCTTTGGGACTTGTTCTGCTTCTGCTTTACCGATATTCGCGCAGGACATCTTCCAGAAAGCTGTTTTTCATTATCGCGATGATAGCCTTCTTGTTTACCCTTGTCTGCTTCCTTTTCAGCTTTTCTCTTGCAAGGAACGCCCAGAGTGAAGACACTGGAATCGTGATTGAAAACATCGGAAGCGTCAAGAGCGCTCCGGCAGCAGGAGGAAACAGCATTTTCGTCCTGCACGAAGGCACCAAGGTAAAGATTCTGGAGAGCGTACAGAACTGGTACAAGGTGGAAATCGCGGATGGAAGGCAGGGCTGGATAAAATCCTCTGACGTGGAGGTAATCTGACGGTGCCGTCTCATGCAGTTTTTTTCGTAACTTGCATACCCGATTGAGTAAGCAAGGATTATTTAGTATGGATATAAAGAAATTGATTATGACTGTGGCTGCCTTTGTAGCGGCTGCAGTTGTTTTGTCTGCACAGGAAATCAAGTCGGAAGTTACGGTCAAGGACGGAACTTATTCAGGCGTGAAGATTCCGTCAAAGGCTGACGGGAGCCTCAAGTTTGCCTTGATGAGCGACATCCACATCAGCATCGGAGCTCCAAGCGAGAAGGGCACAATGCAGTGTGTGGAAGACATAAACGCCAATCCCGAGATCCAGTTCGTGATAGTAAACGGAGACATTGCCAACTTCGGCTCTGACGCTGAACTCCAGAGCGCCAAGGACATACTTGACAATCTGAAAGTGCCTTGGTTCATCGTTCCGGGTAACCACGACAATACCTGGAGCGAAAGCGGCACCAACTCCTTTTCCCGGATATTCGGCTACGAGAGATATGAGTTTGAGGCAGGTGGCATAAAGTTCATAGGAACGCCTTGCGGCCCTAACATAAGGATGGCTCCGGCCCTTATTCCGAGAGAAAGCATGCTGTGGCTGGAGGAGCAGGTAAAGAATCTGCCCAAGGAGCAGCCGCTGGTGTTTGCAAACCATTATCCGCTGGACAGTTCCCTGCTCAAGTTTGACAATGTCATAGACCTTCTCAAGACAAAGAATACGCAGCTTGTGGTTTCCGGGCACTGGCACGTGGACAAGGCTATGGACTATGAGGGGCTGCCGGGAGTGATCATACGTTCACAGCTGGTTACGGCAAAGAAGGAGATAGGATATGTCATCGCTGAGATAAAAGGTTCAATGATTACCTTCAGAGACAAGATAGTGGGCAAGAAGAATCCCGGGGAAATCTGGTACACGGTAAGGATGAGCCAGGGCAAGGCCTGGCCGGACAATGTCACTTACAATCATCCGGAGAATGACTTCAACAGCCGTTTCCCTCAGGTAAGGGAGGTGTGGAGATATGAGGATGGCGCTGATATAGGCTGTGCTGCCGCGATTTACAGAAAAGGCGGAATGGTATTGCCAAAGAGCGGATTCAATATGCTTCCTTCTGTTGACGGGGGAGTAAAGGAGGGAGACATTGTAATATTTGCTGATGAGGCTGGTATGATTTGTGGCCTGGATGCAGTGAGCGGAAAAAGAATCTGGGAGTTCAAGACAAAAGGGAAAATATTTTCTTCCCCTGCCGTCAGCGGAAGCAATGTAGTGGTTGGAAGTTCAGACTACAACATCTATTGCCTGAATCCTGAGAACGGACATTTGCGTTGGAAGTTAACCTGCGGCAATTCTGTGCTTGGCTCTGCCAACATTTTCAAGGGAATAGTTTATATAGGATCTTCTGACGGCATTTTCAGGGCTATAGACCTTAAATCAGGAAAGCTGAGGTGGAGTTTCAGGAATGTGAAGGATTTTGTGGTTTCCCGCCCTTATGTTGACAACGAACAGGTGGTATTCGGCGATTGGGGCAACACCCTTTATTCCCTGGACCCGAAGTCCGGCAAGCTCCAGTGGAGCTGGAGGAGCCCGGGCATCCGCAACATGTCTCCGGCACAGGTATGGCCTGTAAAATCGGAGAACAAGATATTTGTTGTCATTCCCGACAGGTTCAGCTATATCGTAGATTCAAGGTCAGGCAAACTCTTGGGCAGGATTTACGGCGGGAGGGAGGCAATAGGCCTTTCTCCGGACAAGGCTGAATACTACATAAAGAGCATGAAAGATACTGTCAGGGCTTACTCCATAAGCAAGATAGACGATGCCGTGAAATCTTCAGGCGAGATTCCTGAGAGCGGCATTCTAACTTTTGATATTAAGGGAGTTACAGCCTGGCAGTCAATTACGGAGATGAAGTATGAAATAGGACCTTCTCCTATAACGGTCAAGGAAGGTGTGGGGAAAGACGGCAAGGGGCTTCTTTTTGTCCCGATGGCAAAGGGCAGCGTTTTTGCTCTCAACTGCTCAGACGGCTCTGTGGCCTGGCAGCATTATATGAGCGAGGCTCTGGTGAACTACGCTCTGCCTGTCGGGGACAACCAACTTCTTGTCAGCACTATGGACGGTATAGTGGCCTTGCTGGAATATTAACGGTAAAAACAAATCTGATGGATCATATTCTGCTTGTAGAATCTGCCACTGACCTCTGTTCTGTGGAGGTAGTGGATCTTGAAGGAAAAAGCAAAGGCTTTTTGCTCAGCGATGTGGCCAAGAGCCACGATACTGCTCTTGCTCCTATGGTGGATGAAGTTCTGAAGAAAAGCGGCGTTGGCATATCCGGCCTTTGTGCCGTGGCTGTAAGCGAAGGCCCTGGCAGCTATATGGGGCTGAGGATAGGGGTTTCCCTGGCAAAAGGCATAGCTTACGGGGCAGGTCTGAAACTTATAGGGGTGGGCACTCTTGCCGCCCTTGCGCAGTGTGCCCTGGATAAGGTTGGGGCCGGAAGCGGTTTTACCCACATAGTTCCTATGATAGATGCCGGAAGGATGGAAGTCTATACTGCCGTTTATGACGGAGCCTGCAACCTTCTGTCTGAGCAGAAGGCTGAAGCGAAGATTCTGGATGAAATGAGTTTCAGAGATTTGATCAGCACCGGCAAGGTCCTTTTCACAGGAAGCGGTGCCCCAAAGTTCGGGAAACTTTTGCAGGAGACTTGTCCCGAGGCCGCATCCAAGGCTACATTCCTGGACATTTCCCCGACCGCTTCCGGAATGAGGTACAAAGCAATAGCGGCCTTCAAAGAAAGCCGCTTTGCAGATCTTGCTTATTTTCAGCCTTTCTACCTCAAGGAATACATCCCCGGGAAGCAGAAAAAGCTATTGTAGGGAGTTTCAATCTATAAGACCTCTGGCCCTGAGCATAGCCTTAGGGTCCGGCTGGCTGCCCTTGAACATCTCGTAGAGGACCATCGGTTCCTCGCTTCCGCCTCTTTCCAGGAAGGTCTTGCGGAATTTGGTTGCTACATCCTTGTTGTAGATGCCCATCTTGACGAAGAAGTCAAATGCGTCTTTGTCAAGCACTTCACTCCAGAGATAGCTGTAATAGCCGGCGCTGTATCCGGAATTGAATATATGGTTGAAATAGGTTGTACGGTATCTTGGTATGATCTCCTTGATAAGGCCCATATCCTGGCATACCTTCTCTTCAAACTTGGCTATGTCTATTCCGTTGAGCTGTTCTTCGTCCAGTTCGTGCCATTTCATGTCCAGGATGGATGCGGCACAGAGTTCTGCGGTCATGAACCCCTGGTTGAATTTGTGTGACTCGATAATCTTGTTTACCAGAGAATCCGGGATTACTTCCCCGGTCTTGTAGTGCTTGGCGTACTGAGCCAGAATCTCAGGCTGGAAGGCCCAGTTCTCGTTGAACTGGGAGAATGTCTCCACAAAGTCTCTTGAAACGCTTGTACCGCTTACAGACGGATAGTGGCATTTGGTGAGCAACCCGTGGAGAGCGTGCCCGAATTCGTGGAACATGGTCTCTACCTGGTCTATGGTAAGAAGAGCCGGCAGGCTGTCTGTCGGAGCGTTGAAATTTGCTACATTGACAATGATAGGGCGGACTTCCACTCCGTTCTTGTCAATGTACTGGTCACGGAAGTTGTTCATCCATGCTCCGCCTCTCTTGGTGCTTCTTGGGAAATAGTCGGTGAGGAAGATTCCAAGAAGGGAGCCGTCAGCATCGGTGACTTTGAAAACCTCCACCTCAGGATTGTAAACAGGCGCATTTTCTACAGGCTCCACGTTGATTCCATAGAGCAGGTTGGCGGCATAGAATATACCTTTCCTGACATTCTCCATCTTGAAGTAAGGCTTGGTAAGATTCTCGTCAAGGTCGTATTTGGCTTTCCTTACTCTTTCCGCATAATAGAACCAGTCCCAAGGTTCGATTTTGCTTCCTGCAGGAAGAAGACCGGCCTTTATGTCCTGGTCCATGATTTTCTGCATATCATAGACTTCCTCCTTGGATTTCTTGTTGGCGGCTGCCATCACTTCATCCAGGAAAGTGTCCACGGTCTGTGGATCGTGAGCCATCTTGTTGTCCAGCTGGTATGCAGCAAAGTTAGGGAACCCCAGAAGCTTTGCCTTCTTTGCCTTCAGGCGGAGAATCTGGAGGCAGATGTCTTTGTTGTCAAATTCGTCTCCGTGGTTCGCACGGTTGGAATAGGCTTCGAACATTGCTTTTCGCCTGTCTCTGTCCGGGCAACTTGCCATTTCGTCTGAATATGCTGATACCGGAATGCCGAACTCTTCCTTGAAAGCGTTGCTTTGGGCAAGGAGGTTGTCACCGAACTTGTGCTGGGCCTGGGAGAGCTGCTGGTTTATCTGCTTCAGCTCTTCCTGGGCCTCTCCCTCAAGGTCAACACCGTTTCGGGTGAAACTCTGGTAGAGTTTTTTCAGCACCATCTGCTGCTCGCGGCTCAGGTGAGACTGGTCCGCTTCATAGACGGCCTTGACCTTGCTGAAGAAATCCTTGTTCATGAAAATCTCATCGCTGAGGGCTGTAAGAAGCTGGTTTGCTTCTTCTTCCACTTTGTTCAGAGTAGAGTCTGCATCTGTTTCGGCAATATTGAAAAGCACGCCCGTTACCTTTGCAAGCAGGCTGCCGGAGAGTTCGTAAGCCTCTATTGTGTTCTTGAACGTAGGGGCTTCTGTGTTTTCTATGATTGCAGCCAGTTCTTTTTTCTGCTGCTCTATTCCTTCCTTGACGGCAGGGATGTAATGCTCCGTCTTTATCTTGTCGAATGGAGGGATTCCGTAAGGAGTGTTCCATTCCGTAAAGAACGGATTCTTTTCTGCACATGCAACCAATGCCATAAGCAAAACTGTTGAAATGAGAAGTTTTTTCATGATTATTGTCAATTGTCAGTTATTCAACTACTTCAACCCCTTCCAGGTCAATCAGTGTAAACTGGGCGGCTCCGCGGTAGTCTGAAAGTATTCCTGTAACATTGATCTTTTTGCTGCCGTTGAGAATCCCTTCATCAAGTTTTATGTCGGCAAATTTGGCGTAGCCGCTGGTACGTATCTGGACTTCTGAACTGCCCATCTTGAAGTACTGGCTGACATAAGTTGCAACAGGTTCAATGGCTTCTTCCTTCCTGAGCTGGGCTACCGTCTTTCCTCCGTCCGCAGTCTTGGCTTCATCCCAGATTCCGGAATCAAGGTACTCTTTCATCTTGTTTTTGGACATCGCCCAAGTGTTTATGCCCCAGGTCTTGTCAGAAAGAAACACTCTGTTGGAAGTGCTGCTCTTGTCACCGTAAGGGTCCGGATAGAGCAAGGCAAATGCCTCGTTTGCGTACTGGAGCCCTTTGAGGGTGACAAGCCTGTCCATATTGGAGGCAAGGTGGAGTTCGCTTTCGCCGATGACAAGCGGCTTTACGGGAGTGTCCATCTTCCCCTTGAAGATGTGCAGGTCTATCAGCCTCTGCAAATCTATGTACGTGGTTTCATATTCTCCTGTAGGGTCGTCAAGACCAATCTGGAGCATTCCTTCGTATGCACCGAGGGTAAGACCGTCTAGCTTTACATATACCCACTGTCCGAGGTGATACTCGTTATAGACGGAACCTTTGCCGATCTTTATCTCGATTGCTCCGGTTTCGTCCTGGATATAGAAATAGCGGTAGATGTTTCCGCTCTGGTCGGATGAAGTTACTTGTCCGGAGATGATAAGGTCCTTTTCTATATGCACAGGTTTGCCCTTGTACAGAGCTTTCACGGCTGCAATGGTAGTGTTGGCCTTCATGCCTTCAACAATGTCGGTAAGAGGCTCGTCGTATCCGATGTTTACTACCGGATCCCACTCAGAGCATGATGACAGTGCAATTGCCGCAGCGGCAAAAATACTTGTGATATTCAGTATCTTTTTCATAGTCTTTCTCCCTTAGAATCTGAAATAAAGATTGATCATATAGCTCAAACCCTGCATATAGAAATATTTGGAGTCGAACTTGTAGTAGCGTTCCTTGCTGGTAGTATTGTCCACCAGACGGCTCTGCTCATATCCTCCAGTCTTGATGTTCTTGTTGTTCAGAAGGTTGTTTACATTTAGGTTGAATCCCAACTGGTATTTTCTTCTGATGTACCAGGATTTTCCTACGCTGAAGTTTACGATGAACGCTCTCTTGAACTTTTCCTGCGCTGCCATGTATTCCACCTCGCCCGGGGTGATTATCTTGTCCGGCCCGGCAGTTGCCATATCTGTCCTGTAAAGAGGATTCATGTCCATATAGGACTTGTCGAAGTAGTTGACATTCGCCTCGAGGAACCAGTAGTTGCGGTTGTAGGAAAGCCCGAGGCTGGATGCCAGCTGAGGGGTTGACGGAACATAGTGCTGCTTGTATTTGTCAACGACATACTTCCCGTCAGCATCCTTGATGTAGTTGCCGCTGTCGTCTTTCTTGAAGACAGGGTGGCTCATCCAGTAAGGAATCATCTCGTCCGAGTGGATGACCTCAGTGGTGTTGTCGAATGTCTGTGTCATTCTCGGATTTGATGTATAGATGTATTCTCCATAACTGCAAGCTCCTACAAGGAACAACCCTCTGATAAGGATAGGGGCCTTGAATCCCATTTCCACTCCGATATGCCTTTCGTCAATGCCGCTCATTGCAAAGTTGGTGAAGGAATTCTGGCTGTCGTCATAGAGGCTCATCAGGTCAGACTGGTCCTTGAGTGTGGCATAAAATCCTGTGAGTCTGAAATTCACGTGGTTGTTGTTCAGGGAGTATGTCACATCCGCCGAGGTGATCTTTGTCTTGTCCAGATGAGGTATGACAGTATTCCTTGTTCTCGGCGATATGAAAGCCTTGTTGAACAGAGGAGCTTCAGTGAAATAGCCTCCGCTGACAGAGAACCGGTGTCCGCCGAGAAGGCTGTAGCTCAGGATGGCTTTTGCGGAGTAAGTGGTGAAATCCAGTTTCTCGCTGTTGCCGTACGATGTTATAGGCTTCTTGTCCGGCCCGTACCTTGTAATAAGCTCTCCTTTGTAGATAATCTCCGAACCGTCTTCATTCAGTCCGGCGAAGAGTCCTTTGCGGTATTTTCCTGTTCTCCAGAACCTGGTGTTTTCCACCTCTCCTGCAAGATCGGCCCTGAATCCGCGGTAGCGGAAAGTCCAGGTCATCCAGCCGGTGGCATTGCGGACGTTGGCGTTGTAATCGTAACCATATTTGTCTCCGCGATGGAGCACCTGGGCCTGTCCGTGCTTGAAGAAGTAGTTCAAGTCGTTCTGGATAAAGGCCTCGTTGGCGGCATAGTCCCTTTCTGCAAAGTTGTCTATGTTCACAAAGTATTCTCCGCCAAGAAGGTCAGCCAGTCTCTTGTAGTTTTCTGTCTTGTTCCACTTGTAGCTGGCTCCGGCTGTGATTGTCCACCATCTGAAGGCTCTCCACCTCATGTTGCCTCCGAAGTTGAGGTCTTTCTGGTCCACTCTCCTCTCTTCAAGGACATATTTCGATCTCAGTCCACTGGCGGTAACGCTTGTCTTGTTGACATTTATCAGCCTGTCCCAGTCTATGTGGGCGATGTTCTTCACATTCTGCTGCCAGGAATCTTTTGCCCAGAGGTATTTCTGGAGGTTCAAACGGTTGTAGTCTGTGTTCTCCATCCAGAAATAAGAAGGGAGGTTACGGTAGTAGTCAGGTCTAGGGTCAGCGGCATCGTACCAATCCATAGCGGTATATCCGTTCTTTCCGAACCTGTAGAGAGTTGTCAGGGAAGCCTTGAAGTTGTCATTTGGAGTATAGTCGTACTTCAGTATGGCGATAGGCTCATGGGTCCTTCTTTCTCTTGCATTTCTTCTCTTGCCGTTCTGGTAGCCCCAGTTGGAGTTGTAGAGGTTGTCTCCCATCAGGTCATACACTTCCTGGGTGGAAGCGTTCTGGGCTCCTCTCCTTCCCGGAGTGCCAAGGAACGTGAAACCAAGTTTGTGAGATTTGCCAAAACTCTTTTCAACACTGCCATAGTAGCCGAATGAGCGGTAATAAACCCCGTTGATCCAGTCGTTTCCTCCCAGCCTTGCAGAAACGCTGAACGCGTATGCCCAGCCGTTGTCCAGAACTCCGGAAGCGTATGTGAGCATCAGTCTCATCCTGTAGAGGCTGCTGTTGGTCATTACGCTTCCCCTCCATCCCTTACGAACATTGGAAGCGTTTGCGGGGATGTTGGTAAGACCGTTGTAACCTCCGAAGCCATAGTCGGAAATATCGGCTCCATTGACAGAATATTTGGTTCTGGTGGCTTCATTCAATCCGCTCCACAGGGAGAACGGAGAATAGCCGGTGATGGCGTCGTTCATCTTTATTCCTGCCAGATGGACGTCCTGGGCCTCGCTGTTGAAACCTCTTGGCTTGAATCTTACTGACGAGAAGTTATATCCGGCCTGGTTGTTGAACACGTCGTTCTGTCCGTAGAGGATTGTAGGGTCATCGTGATAACCTGAGTCATCCAGGTCAAAGTCCGCCATTTCCTCATCGACTTCAGTTTCCGCCCTTCTGATGACCGGATAGACGGATATGGTGAACATGTCTTTCACATATCCGTTGTTGACGGTTACATTCACCCTGGTAGTCACATAATTGTCTGCGGCAATCACAAGGGTATATACACCGTCCTTGAGACCGGTAACAGAAAACGCTCCGTCTGAGTCAGTGGTCGCAGATGCCACACGAGTCCTGTCCTGCAGAATTGCAATGCGGGCGTTGAACACCGCAGAACGGTCTGTGCGGTTGATTACAGTTCCTTTCACACCGCCTGTCGGAGCCTGTGCAAGCAGGGATGCCGCAAACAACAGAGCGGTTAGAAACAAGGAAATTTTCTTTAGCATATTATTGTCAATATTTATTTGTTACAACTATATAAGTAGGATAATGGTCGCTGTATCCGCCTATGAACGCTCCGTTGGAGAAAGTCCTGAAAGGCACATCTTTGTACTGTCCTTCCTCGGTTGCCATAAACGGCTTGTGGAAAATCCTGCCGTAAAATCTTTTCTTAACTATCGGAACAATCTTCAAAGTGCCTTTCGGGGCCTTTGCCAGATTGTAGTTAACCAGAATGATGTCGTAGATGTTCCAAGCACCTTGGTACGCCAGTGAACCGTACCCGGCCTTCAGCATCGAGATGAAAGGAGAAAAGAACTCGTCCTTTTTCACATCTTCAATCTCTTCTTTCCCTTTCATATAGACGGTCATACTTTCATCGGTCGGGTTGTCGTTCATGTCACCCATTACCACTATCTTGATTCCTGGGAACTCTTCCATCAGCTCAGCTGAGCGCTTGTAGATGATTTCAGCTCCGCGGCTTCTGAGGTCTCCGCCTTTTCCTCCAATCCTTGAAGGAAGGTGGGCAACGAAGAACGCGAACATCTCTCCTCCCAGAAGTCCTCTTGCCATAAGAATGTCTCTTGTGCGGAAAGCTGCCTTGCCTGCAGAATCAAGAGAGAATTCTATCTTGTCGGAGTTGAAGTCGAAAGGAATGCTTTCCTCATCCAGAAGCTCAAAGGCGTTCGGCCGGTAAAGCAGAGCCACATCCACTCCTCTGAAATCGGGTCCGTCAAAGTGAACGATCTGGAATCCAGCGTCCTCTATCTGAGGGTCGTTTACAAGGTCTTCCAGAACGTGGCGGTTCTCAATCTCGCTCACTCCAAGTACGGCGTGATAGACTTTGTTGTCTTCCTTCATGGCTCTAATCACCTTGGCCATATTCTCCACTTTCTTCTTGTACTTGACCTCGGTCCATTGGTTGGCTCCGTCCGGCAGATACTCGAAGTCGTTCTTGCCGTCATCGTGATAAGTGTCAAACAGATTCTCCAGATTGTAGAAACCTATCACATAGCTTCTGAGTTTCTGCTGTGCAGAGCAGTCCGAGCTGTTTGCAATAAACAGCACGGAAACAAGAAGCAATGCTATGTTGTATGCCAGTAGTCTTTTCATAATTGTCTTATTACCACCAGTAAGAAACTTTTGTAGGGTCTTCTTTCTCCACATTGTCAGAAACAGTCTTTCCGGCAACCGTAGCCAGGTTCGGGAACAAGTCCACTCCGATCTTGGCTTCCAGGGCGTCTATGCTCATCACGATGTCAGTCATGGATTTGGTGATGTTGGACTGGGAATAAGCCTTGTGTTCAAAGTACATAGCCAGACCCATATAACCGCTGTAACCCAGAGTTCCGTTTTTGACATATCTCAGAACAGCTTTGTAGTAACCGACGGGGACCGTTACGGCCTTTCCGTTGTTGTCATAGGCCTTCTTGGTGCTTCCTTTTACAACACAGCCGGTTACTACGTAAAGCGTGTCGCAGCTGGAGGCCCAGCCTCTCACTTTGCTCTCGGCAGTTGCCCAGATCTGTCCGTTGAGGCTGTTGAGCTGAGGAGTCATGTTTGTGAAGTAGAACGTCTTGACGTTGTCCGCGTAAGAGAGCCTGTCTGCGGAAGGAATCTGGTGGCCTCTGTCATATCCGCCTTTATAAGCGCTGAACAGTGTCGGCTGTTCTGCGGTAGTAAGCTGTGGATCGTAAGCCCAGAGGTCTGTCCTGTTTCCTGTACCTATCAAGGCCTTGTTCAGAGGGTAGGCTACCCAATGGGCTACAAGGTCCGGAGTGCTCCAGTCGTATGAGAAGCTTCTGATGGTTCTTCCGGCGGAGGCAAACTTGTGTGACACGAACTTGTGGTTTGTGCCGCTCAGCACCTCAGGAAGCTCCAGCCATCCCGGAGATGTTCCGGGAGTGGATGGTGTGTCAGGACCAGGAGTCGATTCCTTTCCTTTCTGGGTAATGGTGGCTGTGGCAGTCTTTCCTGAAGAGGTCAAGGTCAAGGTAGCTGTCCTGGCTGAAGTTGAAGTATTCTCCGTATAGGAAACGGATACGCTAGTTGCATTTCCGCTGCCTTCAGCCGTTTTTCCGTTGTCCTTTGACGGGCTGATTGTCAGCCAGTCGGCGGAAGAAGTCAGTTTCCAGGAACCGCTGGCAGATATGTTGATGAACTGGCTGCCCTTGTTATACTCAACCTCAACAGACCTGAAAGCAACAGACACAACGGCATCGGGAGTAACCGGAGTTTCTTTTCCACCGCCACCGCTGCCACTGCTGCTACCTCCGCCGCAGGCTGCTGCCAGCAACATGGTTGTTGCCAGCAGCGCCGCAAGCAGTATGTTTCTTGCTGGTTTCACGGCTATTCAAGAGTTACAGTAAGTTTCTTTACCCTTACCTGTCCGTTGTCAGCCTTGGCAATCCAAGGAGTTCCGGCTGTTCCTGTCCAGGTGATCGTTGTGCCGGAGGCAGTTGCGGTTGCACCGCTTCCATCCTGTCCCGGAGTCGGGGAGAGAATAGTCATGTCCGAGGTATTGCTTGTGGCAGTTGTTTCAAGGACAACTTTCTTGACCTTCTTGCCGCCGGTAGGGGTAATTACCAGTACGGAATACTTGTAGATTCGTATGTGGTCGTTGTTTGCAGTTACAGGATTTGAGCTGCTGGTATTCTTGTAGTAGGCAACTTTAATGGAGTTGTCCTGGGCATAGAATCCGGCACCGTAGGTCTGGTCCGTCTCTGCCGTCCAGGTCTGGTAGTCAGAACCGACAGTCCAGCTTATTTCGCTTCCGGTGTCATCTCCACCTGGGGTTACATCGTCTCCGCCTGGAGTTTCTCCACCATCGTCAACCCTCTCGTAAAGATGAGGCATCAAAGCTCCGTCCTGAGGTGAATCATATACTCCCCAGGATGAATGGGTTGTACTGTACTGCATCCACTTGCCCTTGCTTGCATTTCTAATGTACAGGCCGTCACTTTCCGTCTGTCCGGAAGTTACAGTCCATTCCTGACCCTCAGTCGGGGTGGCGCTTACGTTGGCACTGGTGTAGGTTCCGGACATATACAGGTATCTTCCGTCTTTCTGCCTGATAGTGTAGAAAATTTCGTTGCTGACTGAGCCAGGGGTCTGAATTTCTTCAAAAACAAATTCGTTGGCGTCTGTAGTGGTTGTAATCACATCGTTGGATGCAGATACATCAACCTTAGGCAGATAGCCGAAATTCTTGTTGGCTGGAACCGGTCCTGCGGCGATCTTGCCGTCTGTAGTGACTATCAGATATGCCTTTCCGCTTGTCACGCGGCTTACCTTACGGTAAGTATAGGTGGTACCAGGATCATCAGGCTGGTCATCTCCGCTGTCATCGTCGAGTATGACTCCCTGGGAGAAGTCTATGACAGTTCCCTGTTCCTCTGAAACCACCACTTTGAAATCGTCCAGTCTGTAGGCGCTTGCCACATCGGCCTGGATTCTGAAATAGAGCCCGTTGGTTCCGGCAGGTATGGTGATGGTGGCTTCTGCCAGATCCCATCTTCCGCTCTTAAGGCCGTTAGGGAAGCGGTAGGCGATTTCAACCCACCTTACAGTGTCTTGTCCTACATAGACATGGAATTCCTGAGGGTTGAAGTTGGAGTCACCTTGGTTGAGATATTTCTCGGAACCGAACGTTATCTTGTAGTTCAGTTTTCCGGAAGCCGGGGTGATGTTCTTGATCTTGAACATACCGTTTGTTCCGAAGAACAGGTTGTTGACTCCTGATCCTGAGTAGTCTGAGTAGGAACCGTCAGAAGCGCTGTTGGCTCTTACCGTTATGCCTGTAGCATAGTATCCTACATTGACTGTGCCTTCTCCCGTATGGTTCTTCCAGCAGTCGCTCTGGTCTGTAAACGGCCAGCTGTTGCCGGTTCCGTATGTCTGGGTCGCCTTGGTTTTGTCAAAATCGTTGAAATATACAACGGTTTCATCTCCAGGCTGATCTCCTCCGCCGTCAAGGTCGATTCCCTGTTCAAAGTCTATTGCCTGGCCGCTTTCCTCGGAAACTTCTACCTTGAAGTCATCCAGCCTGTAGGCGCTTGCCACATCAGTCTGGATTCTGAAGTAGAGTTCTCCAGTCTGTGCAGGGATGGTGATGGTGGCATTTGCCAGATCCCATCTTCCGCTCTTGAGTCCATTGGCGAACTGGTAGCTGATTTCCACCCACTTGAGAGTGTCCTTGCCTACATATACGTGGAATTCCTGAGGGTTGAAGTTGCTGTCTCCCTGGTTCAGGTACTTCTCTGAACCGAAGGTTATCTTGTAGTTCAGTTTGTCTGGCAGCGTGGTTATGCCCTTGATCTTGAACATGCCGTCCCTTCCGAAGAACAGGTTGTTCATTCCGGAACCTGAATAGTCTGAGTAGGTTCCGTCAGATGCGCTGTTTGCTCTAACGGTAACGCCTGTAGCATAGTACTCTACATTGGCGGCACCTTCTCCTGTCTGGTTCTTCCAGCAGTCGCTCTGGTCTGTGTAAGGCCAGCTTGTGCCGGTTCCGTATGTCTGGGTAGCCTGGGCTTTGTCAAAGTTGTTGTAGTAGAGGATGGTACCGCTTTGTCCTCCACCGCCTCCGTCAGGATTTACGCCTTCGTCAAAGTTGAGATGGGTTCCTGCACTGGTAGAAACGCTGAGGTTGACATCATCCAATCTGTAGGCGCTGGCGATGTCTGCCTTGAAGTAGATGCAGAGGGTGGTTGTGCCTTCAGGAATGGTGAACACTGAAGTTGCCAGATCCCATCTTCCGTCCTTGAAAGATGAAGGGAAACTGTATTCCACCTCAACCATGTGATCCTCGTCATTTCCTACCCATACATGGAATTCTGAAGGATCGAATACGGAAGAACCGTTTGCCTGGTATTTCTCGCTTCCGAACGTAAGCTGGAAGTCCTGGCCCTTGCCTTCTACGTTCAAGTTGGCTACCTTGAAACCTCCTCTGGTTCCGAAGAACAGGTTATTGGTACCGCTGCCCTCGTAGTCAGAATAGTTGCCGTTGGAGTTGCTGTTGTTACGGACGGAGATGCCGCTGATTGTATATGCGATGTTTTCTATCCCGGTTCCTTCCTCGTTCTTCCAGCAGTCGCTCTGGTCCGTGTAAGGCCAACTGGTTCCGGAAGTTCCGTAGGACTGTGTGGCGGCTTCCTTGTCAAAGTTGTTCTTGTATATGACCATGTCCTCAGGGTCTCCCCATCCGCCTACCTGGTTGATGGTAATGGTTCTGTAGTCATAGTCCAGGGAAACTTTTACGCTGGCCGTCCTGTTGAAATACTCATTGCTGAGGACAGTGACCCTGATTTCCTGAGGCTGAGTGGAAGCAGGTCCGCTGGCCGGCTCAACATTGATCCATATATCGTCAATGTCAACATGCCAAGGCCTGTTGGTGACAATTGTGAAAGTCTGGGAAGACGCATCGGCGCTGAAATTCAGAACTGCGTCTGAAGGCAGGCCGCTCAGATCGAGATAAGGAATGTCCTGATGATCTTCCTGCGCACAGCCGGCAAACATGATAATGCCGGCTATGGCTGTCAGAAGTAATGCTTTTAATCTCATAAATGTGTGTGTTGTATTTTGTTATATCTTATTCTTGTCAGTTTTCTTTCTGTTGCTCAGCGATTTGTCATCCGACAAGCATCTCCTTCAGCTTTTGCATTCCCACCGTGGCTTTCTCCTTGATGTGCGTGAATTTGGCGCTGGAGGCCACATCTTTAGGATCCACAAGGTAAACCTCGCATCCAGGAGATGTGTAGTGTATCAACCCGGCAGCCGGATATACAGCCAGGCTTGTCCCGATAACAATCAGGATGTCAGCCTGCTGGACGGCACGTGCTGCTTTGTCAAGTTCAGGGACAGCCTCCCCGAACCACACTATGTGCGGCCTGAGCTGCTCTCCCTTGGAATTCTTGTCTCCGAGGACTATATCGTCATAGCCTATGTCTGTAGCGCTGTAATAATCTGAATATTCTCCTCTTGCCTTGGTAAGTTCTCCGTGGAGGTGTATGATGCTGGTGCTTCCGGCCCTTTCGTGGAGATTGTCAATGTTCTGGGTTGCAACAGTTACATGGAAGTTTTTCTCCAGCTCAGCGACTATCTTGTGGGCAAGATTGGGCTCTCTTGTCTTGAGGTCTCTTCTTCTCTGGTTGTAGAATTCCAGCATCAGAGCTTTCCGTCCGTAGGTGTACCAGCTGTCAGCGGTGGCCACTTCTTCTACAGGGTAGTTCTCCCAAAGTCCGTCGCTGTCCCGGAATGTCTTGATTCCGCTTTCAGCGCTGATGCCCGCTCCGCTCAAAACAACTATCTTTTTCATGTTTTTAATATTGGTCGTTGAAGAAATAGTTCCTGAACCAAAGCTTGAGAAGGGAATCGTTGAAGTCTATGGTGTTCTTGGAAACGAAGGTCACGATTTCCTTCTTGGTCAAGGCTTCCTTTAGCCTGTTGACATTGGCGGAGGAATTAAGTCCGTATTTTTCAAGTACTTCTGTCTTGCTGAAGCGTCTTTCGCCATCCAGGATAGCTCTCAGGAGCTGAAGCTGGTGGTTGCTCAGCCCGTAAATCGTGTTGTGGAGTTCATAGTCGTACATGCTGAGAAGGTGTTTGACGCCTCTTTGTATGATCTCCTGGTCCAGGACTTTGTCTGTGAGCAGATAACAGATTTCCGCCAGATGCTGCGCGTACCACGGGTCTCCTTCCAGCATATCGTAAATGGTCAAGGCATCCTTGAGGGAGGCTTCCTTGCCGCCTTGGGCAAAACACTTGACTATGAATTCTGCAAATACTTTTCGGTTGATGAATTTGATGGGAACCTCCGTTACCACATTCCTGAAGAAATGCATTTCCTCGAATATGGAGTACATGGCATTCCTCTTGTCTCCTATAATAATCAGCGATACATCCTTGGCGTCTGCAAAGGCTGATTCAAGCATCCCGAGGATCTTTATCGGCTTGTCAAACAGCAGAATGTCCTGAAACTGCTGGAAGTAGAGGACCAGATGCTTTTTCCTTGAATGGGCCAGGGACTGGGGGAACTTAAGGAGCAGCTTGATCTGCTTGTCCGTCAGGGACTGCTTGGGAGAAGTTTCCATAGGAATGTTCTTCAGGAAAGTTGAATAAGCTTTCTGCTGTTCCTGCGGCTCCAGCAGCGCGGCTGAAACCCCTTTGGCCAGTCTGAACATCAGTTTGTCAACATGACGTATGTTAAACAGGTCCAGCTTGCATACGACAATGCCTTCTCCCTCAAGGTCCATCCCCTTGAGGGCATTATGCACGATAGACCTCTTGCCTATTTTCGGAGGTCCGTACAGAAGGACGTTCTTGTGCGCCGAAATAAGCTTCTGGACCCTGGAGACTTCATTCTCCCGGCCGACGAACCTCATTCCGGTTACAATTCCGTTGTATTCGAACGGTGACAGGTAGTTCATATCACATCAATGCATAAGCGCACAAATTTAATGAAAAATTTTGTTTTTTCCTTTCAAAAACACTACTTTTGCCCTCCCAAATTAAAGAAGGCAGTGGAGCTCGTTATAAGAGCCTGCAAACCAGGCCGCTTGCTGTCAAAACCAAAATGTGTTTTATTATGTACGCAATTGTAGACATTGCAGGTCAGCAGTTTAAGGTAGAGGCAGGTAAAAAGATCTACGTTCATCGTCTTGCGGACGAGGTAGGTTCTACCGTAACCTTTGACAAAGTCCTGCTGACTGACAACGACGGAGCAGTAACAGTCGGAACTCCGTATGTTGAGGGTGCTGCCGTAAAGGCAAAAGTGCTTGAGCACCTCAAGGGTAACAAGGTTATCGTTTTCAAGAAGATCGCCCACAAAGGCTTCGACAAGAAGAACGGTCACCGTCAGTACCTTACCAGACTGGAAATAGAATCAATAGCTTAAAGTAAAAAGATTATGGCACACAAGAAAGGTGTAGGTAGTTCCAAGAACGGCCGTGAATCACAGAGCAAAAGACTTGGCGTGAAGATTTTCGGAGGCCAGGAGTGCAAGGCCGGCAACATTCTGGTTCGCCAGAGGGGTACAGTTCACTATCCGGGCAGCAATGTGGGAATGGGCAAAGACCATACTCTTTTTGCTTTGACAGACGGAATTGTAGCTTTCAAGGTGAAGGCAGAAGGCAAGTCCTATGTATCGGTACTTCCTAAGGAAGAGGCAAAGAGCTAATCCAGGATTTACCGTATAGTTTGAATCTGAGAAGTGCCCTTTGCTTGCATGGGGCACTTTTTTGTTTGAAATCAACCGCTCCGGAATGCCGGAAAACAAGAAATAAGAATTATGCTTGAACTTAAATTGTTACGCGAGAAGCCTGAATTCGTTATAGAACGGCTTGCAGTAAAGAACTTTGACGCCAAGGAGATAGTTTCCCAGATTCTGGACTGCGATACCCAGAGGCGCAGTATCCAGACACAGCTGGATGCCAACCTTGCACAGCAGAACAAGGCGGCCAAGAGCATTGGCGCTCTCATGAAGGAAGGGAAGAGAGAGGAAGCTGAGGCTGCCAAGAAGGAAGTTGCATCGCTGAAGAATATCTCAGCCGAACTGCAACAGAAACTGGATACTGTCCAGAAAGAACAGTTGGATAAACTGGTTCTGCTTCCAAACCTGCCTTGTGATATAGTTCCTCAGGGAAAGAGTGCGGAAGACAACGTTGTTGTGAAGGAAGGCGGGCACAAAGCTGTCCTTCCTCCAAATGCAAAGCCTCACTGGGAACTGGCAAAGGATTTGGGTATCATAGACTTTGACCTTGGCGTAAAGCTGACAGGCGCCGGATTCCCCGTATATATAGGTAAAGGTGCGAAAATCCAGAGGGCTCTCATATCATATTTCCTGGACCGCAACACAAAGGCCGGATACCTTGAAGTCCAGCCGCCGCTGGTGGTCAATGAAGACTCCGCTTTTGCAACCGGACAGCTTCCGGACAAGGGCGAGCAGATGTATTATGTAGGTCTTGACAAGTTCTATATGATACCTACCGCCGAGGTTCCTGTTACCAATATTTATCGCGATTGCATAGTTCCGAAGAAGAACTTCCCTATAAAGATGACGGCTTATACCCAGTGCTTCCGCCGCGAGGCCGGATCCTACGGCAAGGATGTGAGGGGTCTGAACCGTCTGCACCAGTTCGACAAGGTGGAAATCGTGCAGCTGGCCCTGCCGGAAGAGTCTTACAAGGCCCTTGACGGTATGATCGCCCATGTGGAGAGCCTGGTCCAGGAGCTCGGTCTTCCGTACAGGATTCTCCGTCTGTGTGGCGGGGACATGAGCTTTACATCTGCCATTACCTACGATTTTGAAGTTTACAGCCAGGCTCAGGGCAGATGGCTGGAAGTAAGCTCAGTGTCCAACTTTGAGACTTACCAGGCCAATCGTCTCAAGCTCAGATATAAGGATGATGACGGAAAGATGAAGCTCGCTCATACTTTGAACGGAAGCTCACTCGCTCTTCCGAGAATCCTGGCATCTTTACTGGAAGACAACCAGATGGAAGACGGACGTATCAGGGTGCCTGAATGTCTGAGGGAGTTCACAGGTTTTGATTACATAGACTGATCCGCCAGCTTTGCCCGAGGATAACAGAAGGATGACGGAACAGAAGACGATACTAGGAATAGACCCCGGAACCAGGATTCTTGGTTTTGGGGTTGTTTCTGTTACGGGCAGAAAGCCGAAGCTGAAGGAACTTGGAGTCATCAACCTCAAGAAAGAGGAGACACATTTTCTTGTGCTCCAGAGGATTTTGCTGGAAGTTTCTCGTCTGGTAAGGAAGTACAAGCCTGACGAGATGGCAATTGAAGCCCCATTCTTCGGGAAGAATCCGCAGACAATGCTGAAGCTTGGGAGGGCTCAGGGGGCAGCCATAGCCGCAGCGCTCCTGAAAGATATACCTATCTATGAATATGCTCCGCGAAGTGTGAAACTTGCCGTGACCGGCAAAGGTTCAGCCTCCAAAGAGCAGGTTTCAGCGATGGTGCAGAGCATACTTTCCTTCAAGTGCGATGTGAAATATCTGGATGCTACAGATGCAGTGGCAATCGCTCTCTGCCATTTCTACACGAAGGGAACTTTGACAAGCGCAGCTGAAGAAGAAGATATTCGTCTCAAGCTATCTTCCTCTTCCTCCCTTAAGGGTTCGGCACTGAGCAGGAGAGTAGGAAAAGCAGGGTTGGAAAACATAAAAAGTTCTTCCCACAAATCAAGCTGGAGCGATTTCGTAAAATCCAATCCATCAAGAACTATTCGTAGTGTCAAGAGTGGGAAAGAAAACCAACAAAAATGATTTTACTTTTAGGATGGCTCCTCGTCTAAACATTGTAATTTGATTTTATGAGAAAGATATATTCTATACTGTCCATTTTGGTTTTAGCTCTGGTTCTGAGCTTTACCAAAGGTTATTCCCAGAACTCGCTGAAGGTTACGGTTCTGGACAGTGTCTCAAAGGCACCGGTCGAATTTGCCACGATGTCCATCAAGTATATAGGTGAGGCACAGGCAAAACGTTATACACTTACTGACTCAACAGGTGTTGGTGTTATACCAAGTGCTCCTGTAGGACGAGCCACCGTTCTTGTAGAGTGTGTGGGATATGCCCAGAAGACCTTTACCTTTGATGTCCACAGAGGGGCAAATGACATAGGAGTCGTTTATCTCAACGGGCAGAACGCTCTCAGCAGCATCGTGGTGTCTGCCGCAGGAAACCAGATTGTAGTCAAGAAGGACACTATAGAGTATAATGCATCGTCTTTCAAGACAAACGATACCGATATGCTGGAAGAGCTTCTGAAAAAGCTCCCCGGCGTAGAGATAGACTCAGACGGTAACATTACCCAGAACGGCAAGACCATCAACAAGATAATGATAGACGGCAAGGTTTTCTTCATGGATGACCCTCAGCTTGCTTCCAAGAACCTTCCTGCCAAGATCATTGACAAGGTGAGAGTCGTTGAGAGAAAGTCTGATGAGGCTCGTTTTACAGGAATCGACGATGGAGAAGAAGAGACAGTGCTGGACCTCAGCCTCAAGAGAGGAATGGCTGACGGATGGATTGGACACGTTGGTGGCGGTTACGGAACCGAGAAAAGATATGAAGGCCAGTTCATGGTGGGCAGGTTCACTCCAACTATGCAGCTCAGTTTCTTAGGTAACGCCAACAATACCAACAATCGTGGTTTCAACGATATGGCCGGAACAATGATGAGCGCCATGATGGCCGGTGGCGGAATGGGAGGAATGAGTATGGGCGGCGGCCGCGGCGGAGGAGGAGGATTTTCCTGGACCGGCAACGGAGTTACAGCATCCAAGATGGGCGGTACCAACTTCAACTACCAGTCCAAAGACAAGAAGATAAAGATCAATTCAAGTTACCTGTACTCTACATCTGACAAGGATGTGATTGAGACAAAGGACCGTACAACTATCCTTTCCGAGACTCTCAACCAGAACAACTGGTCTGACGGAAGGCAGAACACCGTTTCCCACGGCCACAGGTTCGACAGCGAGATAGAATACAACCCTGCAGACGGTACTTCATTCGTGTTCCGTCCATACCTCAGAGTCGGAAACGGAGATTTCGACCAGAGGAACAGTTTCTACACTCTCAGGGGAAGCGACTCCACAAACCGCGGTTATTCTTCCAATTACGGAGACAACAATTCTCTCCAGGCAGGCGGAAGGCTGATGTGGAGGCAGAGGCTGTGGAAGCCGGGAAGGACCTTCACCTTGGGCTTGAACTATAATTTCTCCAACAACTCCTCAGACGCGTTCAACATCTCAGAGACCAACTACTTTACCGGCGGCGTGTGGTCTTCAGTGGAGGGCATAAACCAGAAGTACCACCAGAACCAGAGGTCCAACCAGTTCGGAATCAACGCGTCCTATACGGAGCCTCTGGGCAAGAACTACTTCATACAGGGTTCGTACCGTTACAGCCGCAACCACTCCAACACCGTCAAGGAGACAAAGGATTACGATCCTGTAACTGACACTTACTCTATACGCAACGATGAGTATTCCAGCAGCTATATGGGCAACTTCCAGACCCAGAGAATAGAACTTGCCCTGAGAAAGCAGGAGGAAAAGTACAATTTCATGTTCGGAGTGAGCGCCACCCCGGCAAAGACAACAAGCATCGGAAGGGGAAGAGACACATCATACAGTGTCACCAACTTCGCGCCGTCCGCAAGACTTGACTACAGGATTTCACAGGACAAGTTCCTCAGAGTCTATTACTGGGGAAGAACCAGCCAGCCGTCCCTGAACCAGATGCTTCCTATTCCGGACAGGTCCAACCCTCTGTATGTTCAGGAAGGAAACGACAAGCTGAACCCTTCATTCTCACATAGGGTAGGCGGTGAGTACAGAACCAACAACCGCAAGAATTTCAGCTTCTTCGGAATCAACTTCGAGACATCGCTGACCACAAAAAGCATCATAAACCAGAAGAACTATACTTCTGACGGTGTCCAGCACAGCAGATATATCAATGCAGACAAGGGTATCTACAACATCTCCACCGGCATATTCTACAACTCCAAGATAGCCAAGAGCGACTTCACCGTCAACGTGTTCTCCCGAATGAGTTTCGGCAACGGAATCAGTTATGTGGCTTCAGGCGGAGACTTCGTGGAGAATGAGACCAAGAACCTGAACATGAACATCAATCTCGGCCTCACATACAGGATTGACAACTTTGAGGCAAGGGTAGGAGGCGGAACAAATTTCCGCAACGCCTGGTACAGCGTCAAGAGCATGGACGATGTCCAGACTTGGAACAACAGGCTCTCCGCCAGCGTTAACTGGACTTTCCTCAAGACCTTCAACATCACGACGGATGTCACCTACAGATTCTACAACGGCTATTCTGCAGGTTTCGGGCAGAACCAGACCATCTGGAACGGTGAGGTTTCCAAGTCTTTCTACCACAACGCTTTCACTTTGAAGGTAAGGGTGTACGATATACTTGACAAGTCCAGAAACACTTACCGCACTACATCAGAAAACTACTTTGAGGATGTTACCAACAATACACTCGGACGCTATGTAATGTTTACCCTGACTTACCGCTTCGGCTCATTCGGCGGTGTCAACATGCGTGATGTACGCCGTGGCGGATGGGGCGGCCCTCCTCCAGGTGGTGGAAGAAGAAGATAATTTGGACAAGAAAAGTTCCATCGGGATAATCAGGATAATTCCCCTTATCATACTTCTTGTGTGTGGTAGGGGGAATTTCCTTATGGGCCAGAACTCTCTGAAAGTTCTGGTCCTGGACAGTGTTTCCCATACCCCGGTGGAATCTGCCACATTCAGCCTCAAATATATCGGTGAGCAGAATCCGAAGCATTACGCCACAACAGACACTTCCGGCGTGGCTGTGATAATCAACCCTCCCGTCGGCAGGGCGGAGGCCAGTATAGATCTTGTGGGGTTCAGGCCATATACCGCAACAGTAGATGTGAAAAGAGGGGCTAATGACCTTGGCATAGTTTATCTTGGAACTTCCAACACCCTGTCATCCATTACGGTTTCTGCAACCGGGAACCAGATTCTTGTCAAACAGGACACGGTTGAGTACAACGCCTCTTCTTTCAAGGTGGAGGAGAGCGATATGCTTGAAGAACTCATCAAAAAGCTGCCAGGGGTGGAGATTGAGGACGGTAAGATAACGGTTGACGGGAAGGAGGTGAAGAAGATAATGATTGACGGCAAGACTTTCTTCAGCGATGACCCGCAGCTTGCCACAAAGAACATCCCTGCCAAGATTGTGGATAAGATACGCCTTCTGGACCGCCAAAGCGACCAGGCCCGTTTTACCGGAATAGACGACGGTGAAGAGGAAACCGTACTGGACCTCAGCCTTAAAAGCGGCGTGTTTGACGGCTGGATAGGCAATGCTGGCGGAGGTTATGGTACTTCTGACCGTTACGAGGCTGCAATCCTTGCGGGGAAGTTCAATTCTACAAGCCAGTTCAGCCTTGTTGGAAATGCCAACAACACAAATAACTCCGGCTTCAAGGATATGGCAATGGACATGCTGACCTCCATGGTGGGCAACACTGCAACCGGAAATGGAGTCACCACCAGCCGCATGGCAGGGGCTAACTACAACTATGAAAGCCGTAACAAGAAGCTCAAGACAGAGAACAGTTATCTCTATTCGACATCAGACCAGCACCTTGAGCAAACCGTTGACCGTGTCTCTTATCTCAGCGATGACATAACCCAGTATTCCGGTTCATACAATCTCAACCGTAACAAGACCAAAGGGCACCGCTTCAACAGTGAGACCGTATATTCCCCGTCAGACAACACTTCCTTCACGCTGCGTCCTTCTCTCCAGACAGGCAGGGGAGAGTTTTCCAGAGACCGTGACTTCGTCACCCTACGTAATTCAGATTCAACCAACAGGGGCCGCAGTTCATCTTTCGGAGATAATTCTTCAAGCAAGGGCGCTGTGACTTTCATCTGGCGCCAGAGACTCGGAAAACCGGGAAGGACGATGGCTCTTGTACTTAACGGCAATTTCTCAAACAATACCGTTGACGGGTTCAACCGCTCATCTACTGATTATTTCAAAGACAATGAAATCAGCCGTACGAGGATAATAGACCAATCTTACCGCAGAGACAACAAAAGTTCCGGCTATGCTGTATATCTTACATATACAGAGCCACTTGGCAAAAACTACTTTCTGCAGTACGCCCAAAGATATGCAAGGAGCCATTCCTCCACTCTCCGTAATACATTTGATTTCAATCCCGAGACACAAAAATACGATGTGCCTGATGAAGACCTTACGAGAGATTACAAGGGTAACTTCACAACCCGCCGCTATGAGCTGTCTTTCCGCAAGCAGGAGAAGAACTACAACTTCATGCTCGGGGCCTCTCTTCAGCCATCCACCACAAGCAGCTCGGGGCGTGGCCGAGACACATCCTACACTGTCTGGAACATTGCGCCTACCGCCAGATTCATCCACAAGTTCGACGGTTCCAAGTATCTCAGGGTAACATATCGTGGAACAACATCGCAGCCGTCGCTCAACCAGCTGCTTCCTGTTACAGACAACACCAATCCTCTGGTTGTACAGGAGGGCAACTCCCGGCTTAACCCTTCCTTCACCCACAACATGAATGTAGAATACCGTACCGGAAAGAGGAACCGCTACCGCTGGTTCAGCGTCACTTTCCGAGGAAAATACACCTCCAAAAGCATCATCAACCGCAAGAGCTATACATCTGACGGAGTGCAGCATCGCCAGTATATAAATTCTGACAAGGGCATCTACAACCTGGATTTCAGGGTAATGTACAACTACAGGATTCCACGGACAGATTTCTACTATAACCTCTGGACCAGGGCAGCCTTGGGAAACGGCATCAGTTACCTCAATGTGAATTCCGCTTTTGAGGAGAACCAGACAACCAACCTGAACCTGAGCCTGAACCAGAAGATGAGCTACCGTATAGATGATTTCGAGGCTACGGTAAACGCCGCATTCTCTTTCAGGCGGACCTGGTACAGCTCAGAATCAGTTGAAAACCTGTCTTTGTGGACCAACCGCATTTCTTCCACCCTGAACTGGACTTTTGCCCGCAACTGGAATATTTCATCTGATTTCAGCTACCGCTTCTTCATCGGATATGCTGAAGGCTACGGCAGGAGCCAGGCGGTCTGGAACGCTTCTTTTTCACGGACCTTCTTCAAGAAAAAAATGACGGCCAGGATCAAGGTTTACGATATTCTCAAATCCAGCCGTTCAGTTTCCCGCACCAACGCGGAAAACTATTATCAGGATGTAAGGAACAACAACCTTGGCCGCTACGCCATGTTCACGCTTCTATATCGTTTCGGGATTTGATATAGGCCCTCATCTTTTCAATCAGAGCTTTCATGTCCTCCGGAAGAGGGGAATCAAAGTCCATCTGCTTTCCTGTGGAAGGGTGGACAAAACCAAGAGTCTTGGCGTGGAGTCCCTGCCTTGGCAGAATCTTGAAACAGTTCTCTATGAACTGCTTGTACTTGGAATAGATGGTTCCCTGGAGAATCTTGTTTCCGCCATATCTTTCATCGTTGAAAAGAGTATGCCCTATGTGCTTCATGTGGACCCTTATCTGGTGAGTTCTTCCTGTCTCAAGAATGCACTCAACCACAGTTACATAACCGAACCTTTCCAGTACCCTGAAATGGGTTACGGCGTGTTTTCCCTTGTTAGGGTCCTTGCTTACTGTAAACCGCATGCGGTCACTCTCGTCGCGGGTTATGTTGCCGTCTATCGTGCCTTCATCCTGCTCCACGTTGCCCCACACTATGGCCACATATTTTCTCTTGGTAGTATGGTCAAAGAACTGCTTGGCAAGTTTCATCTGAGCTTCCTCGTTCTTGGCAATCACCAGTATGCCGGATGTGTCCTTGTCTATCCTGTGGACCAGAATCCCGTTCTTGCCGCCCAGATGATAGGCCACAGCGTTTACCAGGGTGCCGGAGAAATGTCCGTGCCCAGGATGAACCACCATACCGGCCTTCTTGTTGATGACCAGCACGTCATCATCTTCATAGACAATGTCCAGCGGGATGTTTTCCGGGCCTATGTCCCTGGCTCTCTTCTCGTAAGGGAACACCAGAGAAATCTCGTCCAGCGGCTTGATCTTGTAGTTTGACTTGGCAACTTTTCCGCCAACCCTCACGTAACCTGCCTCAATAGCCATCTGGACCCGGCTGCGGGATGTCTCGAACATCCTTGATGTGATGTACTTGTCCAGTCTCATCATGGACTGGCCCTTATCTACTGTAAAATGGTAGTGTTCAAAGAGTTCCTCTACATTCTCATCGTCCTGGAAATCTTCCTCGCCACCATCGTCGCTCTCGGGATATTCATCGCTGAGGGATAAAGATTCTACTTCTTCCTTCTCTGAAGAAAGGGCACTCAGCTTGTCTGCCAGCTTCTTTACGGTGTTTTTCTTTTTGGAAGATCCCATCCGGATATAGATTAGAGGACAGGTTCGTCGTCTGATGCCGTTTCCTCTGCAACAGGCTCTGCCGGAGTGTCCGGAAGTTCCTCTTCCTGGGTGTCTTTTGGAAGAACCATTTTAAGAGTGTCTCTCAACTGGTCCTTGGCCTTCACGTTTTTCCTGTTCAGTTCTGCAAGTTCCTTGTTCAGAGTCAGGTATAGAGTTACTCCGCTTCCCATCCTGGCAGACTTCCCTACAGTAGGTTCCGGATCCTGGCGGTAAACTACAGAGTTTATGGTATCTGCGTAGGTCTTGACAGTAGCGTCAAAAAGAATCTTGTTGAGGTTCAGGGAGTTGTATGTAAGTTCGCTCTTTACCCTATGGTACGGCAGAGCAATCAGGTTAGGAATTCTGGTCCAGCAGTTGTCTGCACTCAAACCAAGGGAGAGGTCAATTTCACTTTGTGCAGGTATCTTGGTTCCAGGTGTCAGAGGCCTTCCTTTATAGCTTTGCCCCATAACGCTGTTGGTGGCGATATCAGGAACATAGTTGAGCCTGCCGACCCTTAGGTTGGCAGCCGTGAGGTTGCTTTCAGCCTGCCTCAGCGAATATCCCACTACATCAGGAGCATTGACCAACATAGGCAGGATGGAATTGATGGTAACGAGGATATTGCGGTTTTTCTTCACTTTGGATCCGGCGGTAGGAGTCTGCTTTATTACCTGCCCGGCATGCAGTTGCGGTATATAGACTGAGTCAGTGATTTTTATTCTTATGTGGTTGTCCCTTGCTATCTTCCTGGCCTGCTCCACTGTCATGTTGGAGAAATCAGGGACTTCCAGTGACTTTCCGTGTCTGGTTATGCCTTTGAGCATCCAGAACAACAGCAGCACGGTCACAAAAGCCGCGGCCAGCGCAAGCAGCAGGTTTTTCAGCCACCAGCTCTTGTACCATTTTCCCTTTTGGTTATTATTGTCTTTTGTCTTCTTGGACCCTTGAGTAGCCATAATACCAGTCTGAATATGATTGCCTACAAATATACAAAAAACCGGAACAGGAACAGGACTCCCATAAAACAAATTCGGCTGACCAAAAGGCCAGCCGCACAAATCTCATCTCTGAAACCCAGACTAGAATCTGTCCTCAGATGAAACTGTCAGTTTTTTTCTTCCTCTGCGACGGCGTGCAGCGAGAACTCTTCTTCCGTTAGGAGTGCTCATTCTCTCTCTGAATCCGTGCTTGTTGCGTCTTTTGCGGATGGAAGGCTGGAATGTACGTTTCATATCTTTAAATCTTTATTATTTCCGTCAATTGGGCTGCAAATATAAGATTATTTTTCCAAAGACCAAAAAAAACTGATTGAAACCATTTTTGAAAAAAACTCAGCAGAATTTGAAAAGCAGTTATCCCCGGATTTTATGACATTTGCATAAAAGATTACCGGATTTAACAACTAAAACAACAACTTTTGAATTATGGAAACTGTTAAACTGTCAAATGGTGTAGAGATGCCTCTTTTGGGATATGGTGTATTCCTTGTTCCTCCTCAGGAGGCTGAACGCTGCGTTGGTGATGCCCTTTCTGTTGGCTATAGACTCATAGATACTGCGCAGGCATACCAGAACGAGGAAGGGGTAGGTACTGCAATAGCCAATAGCGGCATAAAGCGTGAAGACATCTTCCTGGTTACCAAAGTATGGATAGCAAATGCCGGAGAAGAAAAAGCCGCCAGAAGCATAGATGACAGTCTCCGCAGTCTCAAGACAGACTACATAGACCTTCTTCTTATCCACCAGGCATACGGAGATGTGTTTGGTTCCTGGAGGGCTATGGAGCAGGCTTACAAGGCCGGCAAGGTAAGGGCTATAGGAGTTTCCAACTTCCAGGCTGCACGCTTCTTTGACTTTGCGCACTATGTGGATATAAAGCCTATGGTAAACCAGCTTCAGTGCAATGTCCTCATACAGCAGACCGGCATTCAGCCACACCTGTCAGAAACAGGAACAAAGATGATGGCATGGGGCCCTCTCGGAGGGCAGGGAGTGGACGGCATAGTGAAGAATGAATCTCTCTCAGCGATAGGCGCAAGGTACGGAAAAAGCGCTGCCCAGGTTGCTCTCAGATGGCTTACCCAGAGAGGGATAGTGGCAATTCCAAAATCCAGCCACAAAGAGCGTATGGCTCAGAACTTCAATATATTCGACTTTACCCTGTCAGAGGATGAGATGCGGCAGATAGCTTCTTTGAATCAGCACGATACCGGAACCATAAACTTCCAGGACCCTCAGTTCGTGAAGTATCTGATAGAAACCTACGGTTAAGAGCGAAGGATAACACGACAATATAAAATAAGCATCGGGAATATGAAAAAAGAGGTAGCTGTGCTTGTAGGAGCAGGCAGCATCGGGATGGCCATAATACGCCGTGTTTCTGCCGGCACGACGGGCCGGAACTCCTGACGAAGTCGGGGATCTTGCAGAGTTCCTGATGTCTTCCCGTGGGCGCTTCATAAGCGGAGCTGACTATCTGATAGACGGAGGCTGCACTGCCTCTTACTGGTACGGAGATTTGCAGTATCTGAAAGCCACTCATTGAAGCGGTGTTTTTTACACGGCTATCTCAATTTTTAAGGAACCCCCGAGACCTTTTTCTACAATATCTCTTAGTGTCTTGATGGTCAGGTTACTGCCGTCGTTCTCTATTTTGGAGATAAACTCGCGTTTTTTCCCGATGCGATCAGCGAGTTCTTTTTGAGTAAGGTTCTGTTTTTTTCTCTCCTTCTGAATCTGATACCCAATCATGAAGTTCATGACGCTCTTCTCATAGCGTTCTCTTCTATTTGTTCCTCTTGGACCGATGTACCTGTCCTCAAGTTGCTCTAAAGTGGTAAGTTCCATATCAGTATTTATAACGAGGTTCTCTTTTTTCTTTATAATAATCTTTCATCAATATCAAGGCTTTGCTGATTTCCGATTTTGGCGTCTTCTGTGTCTTCTTTTGGAAGCCGTTCAACAAGACGACCAGCCTCTTCTTGTCAAAAAAGCAAAATACCCTGTAAATTTTCCTCCCTTGTCTTACTCTTATCTCGAATAACCCTTTGGTTCCCTCAATGTGTTTCAAATAATTGGCAGGAATAATCTCAAGTGTTTTGAGAATTCTCAAGGTAAACAGGATCCTTTCTTGGACTTTTTGACTCTGTGCATTGAGGAATTCGTTAAAAGCATTCTTGTAAGCAACAACTTCTCTTCTTTCTTCCACAGCAAATGTAACTTAAAAATTCCATTTTTTTGGTTAATAACTGAATTTTAAGTTGCAATACTATATGAATTTTTTCCAGTCTGAATGCCAAAACGTAAAATTGACTCTGTCCGCCCCAAAAGTTTTAGCCGCTGTCAGTTATCCTTTGCGCTATTTTATGAAAATGACTTTCTTTTCCTGGAAATACTCATCGGCGAACCATTCTGAAATGTCTTTCTGGAATATCCGGGAAGGTCTTATTCTGCATTTTTTCTGCGCCTCGGCGATTTCTTCTTCCAGACTCCCGCCTTTTAGGTAGAGGATTCCTTCTGTATATCTGTCCTTTACCCAAGGGATGAAGTTGCCAAGCGAAGTGACGGCTCTGGATACAATCAGGTCCACCTTGTCTTTTTGGAAATGCTCTTTCAGGTCCACTTCTTCAGCTCTGCCGTGGAGTGTTTTGACATTCCCGAGCCCGATTTCATCAGCGATGGCCTGGGCTACTCTGACTTTCTTCCCTATGGAATCCACGAGCAGGAAACTTGCTGAAGGGTAGAAGATTGCAAGAGGAATGCCCGGAAAGCCCCCGCCGCATCCGACATCCATCACGCATATCTGGTTGCTGCAGAACATCTGTTTTGAGTTCGGCGTGGCTCGTTTCTCAGCAGTTTCTGCCGGAGCGGAATCATTGCGTCTCATCTTTGCGTCAAGTTCCGGAAGAAAATCCTTGATGAACTTGGCAACGGCAAGGCTGTGGAGTACGTGGTGAAGGTAGAAGCTGTCCATATCCTTGCGGCTGATGACGTTGATCTTGCTGTTCCAGTCCGCGTACAGAGGGTAGAGCCTTTGTATCTGCTCTATCTGTTCAGAATCCAGGTCAGGAAAGTATTTGAGAATTATCTTAGAATCTGTCTGCGGCATAATAGTGTTCTTGTACGGTGGTTTTATTTGTCCTGCCCCTTCTTTGGCTTCTTGTTTCCGGTATTCTTCTTTGTAGTTGCCGTCTTCCCTGGAGCGTCTTTTTTGCTGCGTTTGGCTCGTTTTTGTGCCAATGGACTGTCTATCAGCATCTCCGCCAGAAGATCCTTGCCTCTTTTTACCCTGACCTTGGCATTGGAGAGTGAAATGTCTAGTTCATCTGCGATGTCATCCAAGGCGTAGCCTTCTATATAGAGCAGCATCACGTCTTTGTAGATGTCAGGCAGGGTGTCTATTGATTCCATGATAGATTCTATCTGCTGGCTTTCAATGAGGTTGTCTTCAGGAGTGTCTGATGACTGGACGTTACGGATTTCTCCTGTGTCCTGGGAGGTGCTTGTTTCTCCGATAGTGTTCCGGCTTCTTCTCAGAAAGTCTGTCAGGGAATTGAGGCCTATCCTGTACAGCCAAGTAGAGAACTTGTACTTTGAGTCATAGGAATCTATTCTCTGGAACGCTTTGTTGAAGGTATCCATGCAGATATCATCCACTTCCTCACTCATTTCCCTTTTCATCGTCTTGAAACTCTGGCTGATGAAGTTCTTGAGCGGAATATAGTATTTGTCGAAGAGTATGGTGAAAGCCAACTCTTCTCCCTGCTTGGCGTAAGTGATGATCTGCCCCACGTCCATCATCACATACTCCTTGTTCTTAATGTGCTTCAAGCCAGTTTTTGCCATATCCACATTCTGCTATGAGGTTTATCCTGAGATTTATGACAGATTCCATCTCTTCCTTGGCAATCTGCATCACTATGTCTTTTTCATCCGGTGCGGAATCGAACACCAGTTCGTCATGTACCTGGAGGATCATCTTGCTGGCGAGCCTTTCCTTTTCCATCCTTCCGGCCACGTTTATCATCGCGATTTTTATGATGTCAGCCGCGCTGCCTTGCAAAGGAGCGTTGACGGCGTTTCTCTCGTTGAACTTGCGGACATTGGCGTTGCGGGAATTGATGTCTTTCAGGTACCGCCTCCTTCCGTAAAGAGTCTCCACGAATCCTTTCCTATGGGCCTGTTCAATGGTGTCTTGTATGTAGGCATTGACTCCAGGATACATTCTGAAATAATTGTCTATGAATTCTTTGGCTTCCCGGACTCCAATTTCCATCCTCTCGGCCAGACCAAAGGAGGAAATGCCGTAGATTATGCCGAAGTTCACAGTCTTTGCCTTGCGTCTCTGTTCGTCGGTGACACTGTCAAGCTCCACTCCAAAAAGTCTCGCAGCTGTAGCCTTATGGACATCTTGCCCGCTGTTGAAAGCATTTATCAGATGCTCGTCGCCGCTGAGGTGTGCCATGAGTCTCAGCTCAATCTGGGAATAGTCAGCGCTTACAATGAACCCGTCTTCAGAAGATGGGACAAAGGCTTTCCGTATCTCCCTGCCACGTTCTGTGCGGATAGGGATGTTCTGGAGGTTCGGATTGTAGGAAGAAAGCCTTCCTGTTGCCGTAAGCGCCTGGTTGAAAGTGGTGTGTATCTTTCCGTCAGTTGGGCTGATAAGTTGAGGCAGGGCGTCTATGTATGTAGAAAGAAGCTTTTTCAGGTTTCTGTATTCAAGGATGTCTTCAACTATCGGATGTGAAGCGGAAATTGACCTTAGAGTCTGTTCGTCAGTCGGATAACTGCCCCTTATGTTTTTCTTTATGTCCGGACCGAGCTTGAGCTTTTCGAACAAGAGCGTTCCCACCTGCTTTGGAGACGAGAGGTTGATCTGGGAGTCTCCGGCCAGACTTTTGGCTTTGGACTCGATTTCGTTCATCTGCAATGTGAGAGTCTTGCTGTATTCCCGGAGCTGGCCGGTGTCGATTTTCACTCCGGAAAGCTCCATTTTGGCAAGAGTGCCTATGAGAGGCATCTCAATCCCCCGGTACAGGTCTGTAGCCTTCCCCAACTCAGAGGAGACATTATCGTTGACCTGGATCTTTGAAAGTTCTTCTGAAAGCTTATCCTTCAGGTATATGTATAGTAAGCTTTCCTTTGCGAAGGCCTCAACGGTAGCCGGGTCTTCTTCCTGAGGTTCAGAGAAAAGGTCCATCTGTGCAGGCTCATCTTCCTTTGGAGAACTGAAGAGGGAGATATCAATTCCGAACTGCTGTTTTATGACAAATGAAGCCGAATGGCTCACTTCAGGATTGAGAAGGTAGTGAAGAAGTTCAACGTCAAACAGCTCAGACTTTGAGAGTGAATCTACAAACTCTTCAGCGCGGGAGACGCCGGAATTGACAGACCCGTCCGGAATCTCAATACGTTCCATTTCAGAGGCAATGGCCCTGATTGTCTCCTTCAAGGCGAAACCAGTTTTGGCAATAGATGTATTTGTCAGAATATCAATGACATCCTGGGTTACAGATCCACAATATGCCACACCGGACGGTTTCTTCCTGGAAGAATCCTTGTCCGTTGCAGAGAGCAGGATCTTTTTCCCATCGCTGAGTAGCATGATGGCAATTTCTTTGGTCCTGAGTGCTTCTGTCTTGAGGCCAGCAATGTCCACAATCCTTACGCAAGGTATTTCAATCCTCTCTGCAACAGCTGTGTTTTCAGGAATATAGCTGTTGAAATAATTGCCGCTTTCCTCAGCAGGAAAGTCGCTTGCCTGAGTATCGCTTGCCTTAGTGTCGTCAGCCGGAAAATCGTCAGCCGGAAAATCGTCAGCCGGGAAGTCCCCGTCAACTGAATCGGGGTCCTGGTTTATTCCTCCGGCGCCGGATGTCGCTGAAGACCCCTCTGAATACCGAGTGATCATTTTCTTCAGCGATGTGAACTCGTACTTGGAGAAAACGTTATCGACCTCAGTGCGGTTTGCTCCGGTAACCTTTATGCTATCAAGAGTTACAGGGAGTTCTATATCAGTCTTGATGGTTACAAGGAAGCGGCTCATATCGAGATGATCCCGGGCATCCTTTATCTTCTCCTGCTGCTTGGCCGGGAGCTCATCCAGATGCTTGAGCAGGTTGTCTATGCTTCCATAGGTGCCGATCAGCTTCTTTGCACCTACCTCTCCAATACCCTTGACCCCGGGCACATTGTCCGAAGCGTCTCCCCAGATGGTAAGTATGTCTATGACAGACTTCGGATCTTTGATTCCATAGTAGGCGCAGATTTTATCTTTGTTCACTATATCTACCTCAGTGGCAGAGCCTTTAGGGAACTTGTACTGGAAGATGTTGTCGTCTATGAGCTGGCCGTAGTCCTTGTCAGGAGTAACCATATAGACATGCGAAGAATCAGATGCCCACTGCCGTGCCATGGAGCCGATGACATCATCCGCCTCGAATCCTTCCATGCCCAAAGCCGGGATGTTGAGAGCTTTGAGTATCTCTTTCAACGGCTCAAGCGCATCCACTACAAGCTCCGGAGCCTCTGGACGGTTGGCCTTGTAGTCTTTGTAAACTTTATGCCGGAATGTTTCTGCATGGAGGTCAAAAGCTACAGCCAAGTGGGTAGGATGCTCTTTGCCGATAAGTTCCAGCACCATTTTGGTAAAGCCGTAAAGGATGGATGTATCTATCCCTTTGGAATTGACAAGAGGATGCCGCATGAAGGCATAGTACATCCTGAATATCTGTGCGTGACCGTCTATGAGAAATATCTTGTTCATGAATATCTATGTGCCTGTTCTTCAAAACTCCTTCTGTTCTTCTTGAACTCCTTCAGTTCTTCTTGAACTCCGTCTATTCTTCTGGGACTCCTTCTGTTCATCTGGAATTCCTTCTGTTCTTCTTGAACTCCGTCAACCCTCAGAACCCCACTGCTTTAGGGTTAGCGGTTATCTTCAGCGTACCACTCGGCGCAGCTCTTTTCAGTTTCCCACAGCTTTATGCTATGCAGCTGGATGCCTTCGGGAAGGAGGCTTTTGACAATGTCCGCGAAAAGAATCACAAGCATCTCGCTTGTAGGCTGGAAATCAACTGTGACAACATTTCCGTAAACTCTTCCTATATCTTCTGCCAGCAATGCTCCTTCCTTCATTACAAGCGCATGGTCAAATTTGTCTATGATGTTTTCGTTTACAATCTTCTTCAAGTCTGTAAAGTCGAGCACCATTCCCTTTTTGGGAGAGTTGTCGTCCTCTATGGGATTGCCTGAAACCGTTACGGCCATACGGTATGAATGTCCGTGTATGTGGCAGCATTTGCCGTCATAGCCGCCAAGGGCGTGAGCGCCCTCGAAGCTGAACTCGCGTGTTATGCGTATTATGCTCATCTATAAAACATTAAATAGAATCTTCGTTTATCGGACCTAACGCCTCCAATATCGAAAGTCAACAGAGGCTTTTTATTTGGACCGCTCAACTGAAGCTTTTACAAACTGGTAGAGCTTGTCACCTCTTAGTCCGATGGCTGCAATCTTGCCCTGAGGGTCAAATACAACGATATAAGGGATGCCGCCAAAACCATAGGCGTCTGATGGAATGTCCTGGGCGTTTACAATCTGGGACCAGACGATTCCATTTTCACGGGCAGAAGCCTTTGTGTCAGCGAGTTTATCCCAAACCGCAATGCTCAGCACGGTTACCTTTTCCTTAGGCAGCTCGTTGAATATCTTCTTGAGGGTAGGAATCTCCTTGATGCACCATCCGCACCAGCTGGCCCAGAAATCTGCGACAACCCATTTCCCTCTTCCTACATAGTTGCTCAGCGATACTTTGCTGGAAGGATTTGAAGGATCCTGCTGGACGGTGAAGTCTATGAACATGTCACCTTGTTTGACTTTGCCGTTCTGGGCATAAGAAGAAGCGGCAGTAATCAAAGACAAGCAGACCACAGCTGCAACGATAATCTTTTTCATATTTGTGCGTTTTTTATAATATGTTAATATTCAATGTTTTGTTTACTTGAGGGTGCCTGTTCTTGCTGCCCCTCATTTGTTTATACTCTTGAAAATGAACTAAATGCTAAAAACGTCACCGATGGTGTTCCAAAAGCGCTAGAGCTTTGTTCCAAAAGTGTTAGGTCTTTGTTTTTAATCGTTAGGTCTTTGTTCCAAAAGCGCTTGGTCTTTGTTCCAAATAGTTAGGTCTTTGTTTCAAAAGCGCTAGAGCTTTGTTCCAATGTGCTAGGTCTTTGTTCCAAAAGTGTTAGGTCTTTGTTCCAAAAGCGTTAGGTCTTTGTTTTTAATCGTTAGCTCTTTGTTACAAAAACGCTTGGGCTTTGTTCCAAATGTGTCAATGCTTTTGTTGCTTGAAGCGTTCAGCTTGTTCCGCTATAAGCTGCTTGTCTTCAAAGTAGTTGATCTTCATGGCTCTTCGTACATCATCCATAGTAGATGCTGCAACCTCGCGTGCCTTGCGGCTACCTTTCTGGAGCATATTGTAAACCTCCGGGATGTCTTTCTCAAACTCCTTGCGGCGCTCCCTGATAGGCTCGAGTTCCTGGTTGAGTATCTTGCCCAAGAACTTCTTGATCTTGACATCGCCGAGCCCACCTCTCTGATAATGTGCCTTGAGTTCATCAAGGCTTGCATACTCAGGAAGATATAGCCCGAAGTGTTCCTGGCGGCAGAAGGCGTCGAGGTAAGTGAACACGGTGTTGCCTTCAACGTGTCCAGGATCGTTGATGCTGATGTGGAGAGGATCCGTGTACATTCCCATGACTTTCTTGTTCACTTCTTCAGCGCTTTCGCTCAGATAGATGCAGTTGCCCAGACTCTTGCTCATCTTAGCCTTGCCGTCTGTGCCGGGAAGCCTCAGACAAGCGCTGTTGGACGGAAGGAGAATATCCGGCTCTACCAGAGTCTGGCCATAGATGCTGTTGAACTTGCGGACAATTTCCACGGTCTGTTCTATCATAGGTTTCTGGTCCTCGCCGGCGGGTACGGTCGTGGCCTTAAAAGCTGTTATGTCAGCAGCCTGGGAAATAGGGTAGGTGAAGAAACCCACAGGTAGCCCGCTTCCAAACACCGGCTGGTTGTCTTCTCCGTGTCCTGCACTGCCTTCAGAAGCGTCCTGCTTCTGGACAGGATTGACACCCCCCTGCTTCATGCTGCCGGTACCCTGCTCCTTCCCCTCTGCACGGTCGGCCTTGCTGAAGCCTCTCATCTGGATCTCTGACTTTACGGTAGGGTTTCTTTGAAGTCTTGCCACTGTAACCAGGTTCATGTAGTAGAAAGCCAGCTCCGTAAGTTCGGGAATCATGCTCTGGACAAAAATGGTAATCTTATTTGGATCAAGACCTACACTGAGATAGTCCAATGCTACTTCTATTATATTCTGACGCACCTTTTCAGGATTGTCAAAGTTGTCTGTAAGTGCCTGAGCGTCCGCAATGAACACAAACATATCTTTATAGTCCATTGCATTCTGAATCTCAACTCTTCCTCTTAAGGAACCAACATAATGCCCGATGTGAAGCCTTCCCGTAGGGCGGTCACCGGTAAGTATAACCTTGCTGCTCATTATCAGAATCAATTATTAATTACAAACATTGTCAAGTTCATTTATACAGCACTGTTACCTGAGTATTCCCGCAACACTGCGGCACAGACAGCATGCTGTACGAATGTATATAACTCCCAAATATAGGAAAAAATAAGAAAGGAGACGAGCAAAAACATGAAAGCCCGTCTCCTTTTTAATGTCAGAATCTGTTACTACCTGCATCCGCCCGACAAAACAGTCAAACGCGTCTCTATTATATCACTAATGCTTTAGTAGCACCACTTCCTTATATCTTTCCCGGTCTTGCCGTAGCGGCACCACTTCCTCATATCTTTCTCGCTTCTGCCGTAGCGGCACCACTTCCTTATATCTTTCTCACTTCTGCCGTAGAAGCCTTCCACCTACACTCGGATACCGCTTCAGTTCTGCTCTTTATCCTTGCGTTTTCGTCCGTCTATCCAGCACCACAGCCTCCACATCAGCCATCCCCAGGCAAAGAACAGTACGAAGTATATCCACTTAGGGATGTTGCTATGATAAGCATCATCCTTTATCACCTTGTCAAAGTCCGGAATGTCTGCATAGTAGTAAGCCCCAGCACCGAAGTCGTGTTTGTCGCTGAGCCCAAGTCTGTTCCTCATTATCCACCAGGCACAAACCAATACAGCTGCAACCATTATGAAGGTTATTGCTTTGTATAATGTTTTATTTGCGTGCCTCATAGCTTGACGGTTTTTCTTGAGAGCCTCGTGATGTCAGTGTTTTTGAATACCTCGCGGCTTGGCGGTTTCGAGCCTCATAGCTTGGTGGTTTTATGCCTGACCGCACGGCCTGGTGGTTTTATGCGTAATCAGTAAATGCTTGTATTTCAACGATATAGTAAATCGAGGGGTGTGCATAAATGCGTACAGAGAATTTACTAATTTGTTGTGTATCAATAAGTTGCTACTCACGGTTTGTATGGGCGTTGCTAGCTTTTGGGCTCAAGCCGTTGTTTGGACTATGCAAGTTGCAAGCATTGGGCTCAAGCCATTGTTTGGGCTATGCAAGTTGCTAGCTTTTGGGCTCAAGCCGTTGTTTGGACTATGCAAGTTGCTAGCATTGGGCTCAGTCCGGTTGTTTGGACTATGCAAGTTGCTAGTTAGCCTTCATAGCCTGTTCCAGAGAGATGGTGTTTGCTGGAAGGGCTGTGGCGTTTGCTGCGGCAGTGTTTCCGGTAGCATTGGCGTTAGCGGCAGTGTTTCCGGCAGCTACGGTGTTGGCAGCTGCGGTTTTGGCCGGTGCCGGTGCTTCTACAACCTTAGGCTCGGCTTTCTTGCCGCTGTAGTTGTCCAGCTGAGGGATAGGGAAGAACCTTCCGCTGAGCAGGAACCATACGGCAAAGAACGTGAGGGCTATGTTGAAGAGCTGTCCGATGACATACAGCCACAGTACCTTTCCGCCCTGCATCTTACGGATGATTTCCCTGAAGTTGGTGTCAAGTCCGATACTTGTGAAAGCCAGGACGAAAGCCCAGTTTTTGTATTGGTCAAGCACCTTGTTGATTGCTCCTACGTTCTCGCTTCCGTAAACCGGGAGGATGATGAAAGAAGCAACCAGTGAGGCTGCGAAGAATCCGATGATGAACTTAGGGAAGCGGTACCAGATTTCGTTGGCGCCTACTCTTTGTCCGTTCTGCCTGTCAACTTTGGTGGCAAAGAACAGAGCCACGAAGAATGCTATGAAGCCAATCAGTATGTTCTGGATGCTCTTTACCAGGACGGCTGCCTGCTCGGCTTCTTCTCCGAGAGCGCTTCCGGCCAAAACTACTGCACCGGTAGAGTCAACGGTACCGCCGATGAGGCTTCCTCCCATGATCTGGCTCATGCCAACCCAGCGGATGATCATCGGCTCAAACACCATCATAAGTATCGTGAATATGATGGAAATTGATATTGCCAGTGAGAGGTCTTCTTTCTTGGCCTTGGCAGCTGCGCCGGTGGCGATGGCAGCGGAAGTTCCGCAGACACTTGTCGCTGAGGCAAGAGTGATTACAAGAGGCTTGTTGTCCATCTTTAAGATCCTGGTTCCGAGCCACCACATGAAGATTATCACGATAGGGGTTACTATCCAGGCTATTCCCAGTCCGTAGAGGCCGAACTTGGCTATGTTGGAGAACAGGACGGAGAATCCCATCACAACCAGGCCGGTCTTGATGTAGAACTCGGTCCTGATGGCAGGTTTAAGCCATTTGGGAACGCCAACCGTGTTGGAAATCAGAAGTCCTATGATCAGAGCCCAGAAAGCCCATTCCAGGTAGCGGTTGAAGGTGAACTCGGCGCTCACTATCCTGACGATTATAGCCAGGACGAAAAGTCCGAGGAATGCAGGAAGGAATTTGGTAACTCTTTCTCCCTGAAGCTTTATTCCCACTCCAAACAAAAAAGCCAGAATGAGGAACGTGCGGGCGAGTTTTGTCCAGAAAACTCCGCTCATCTGGGCAGCAAGAGACGCCTTCTCAGGCACATCTTCCCAAAGATGCCATTTGGAGAAATTCAGGGCTGTAAAATCAAAAGCTTTTGAAATAACGGCTATTGCGGCAACTACAATCAGCACTACGCCAATCCATACCGCCAGCCAGTCTTCTTTTTTCCATAAATCGGAAATGGTTGTCCTGTTCCGGATAACCTCAGGTTTGTTTTTAGGTTCCATATTAAAAAGTAAAAGGTTTTACTATAAACACGGGTGCAAATATAGTAAAATATGCTCAACGACAAACAAAATGTCAAGATGGTTCTGGAACAGATTTCAGAGGTTCCGGAACAAAGGTCTATGAATCTTGGGCGACTGGCCGGAGATAAGTAACACATCTCACGGGTTCAGAAAAAGCGGGCAGGTTGTGGCCTTTACCACACGGATGAGGTCAGCTGGAGCTATGCAGATCTGAAGCCCCCTAAGCCCTGCACTGACATACATCTTTTCCAACGAAAGGCAAGACTCGTGTATATATGTAGGAAACTGTTTCTTCATCCCGATTGGCGAGCATCCGCCTCTTATATAGCCTGTTGTGGGAAGCAGCTCTTTCATGTGGATGAGGTTGCAGCTTTTGTTCCCCGATGCCTTTGCCGCCATCTTCAGGTCCACTTCCTTGTCTCCGGGAATCACGCACACGAAATGCCCGGTCCTGTCTCCTTTGAGGACCAGCGTCTTGAAAACCATTGATATGTCTTCTCCGAGTTGCCGGGCAACATGTATGGCATCCAGATGCTCCTCATCCACCTGGTATGGAACCAGCGTGTATTCTATCTTCTCCCTGTCCAGCAGCCTTGCCGCATTTGTCTTCTGAATCTTCATCTTAACGGGCCGTTCGGGTGTTGATTTTTTCTCCTTTTCTGTTCCAGGTGTAAATCCAGCTGCCGTTGCGGGAGGTAAAAGTGTCTCCTGCAACTCCAATTACATCTCCCACGTATGAGTAACTCAGGGTTTTGTATTTCTCTCCCTTGCTGTCCCAAAGGTAAACCCAACTGCCGTTTCTGGAAACGAAGAATGTTGAGCTCCAGCCCTTTACCTCTCCTACGTAACTAGCAGTCAGTGTCCTGTACTTGTTTCCCTTTTCATCATACAAATGCACCCAGCTTCCGTTAGTCTCCACACTTGAAATCATATGTTCTTGTTTTTGTTCTGATGGCATACCTAAATTATTACCGGCAGAAATAAAACCTGCCAGAAAACAAACCAGCGCTATTTGAATAGTAAATATCTTTCCCATAACAATACAAATATAATGAAAGCTTTTAAGCAAATAACGGTGGGATAATTTTCGTATATTTGTTTGTATGAATTATTCGCCGAGAAATATCGTTTTTTTTATTTTCCTATCCCAGCTTCTCTTGCTTTCAGGCTGTGGTCCTGAGGCTAAGCCAAATATGGATCCTGAAGGGAAGAATCATAAGGACAAGGAGGTTGCGCAAATCGTTGAAATATCGGCAGCACCAGAGAGTTTTTCAGCATCCCTTACCGCAAAACTCAACAAAGACACAGTTTTGAGCGGCTGCAAGTTTATCATCGATGGTGTGGGGGAGATTCCGGCATCAAAAGCAGTGGCGGCTTTCAGTGCAACGGTGGAGGAACTCGATTACGAGACATCTTATCAGGTGAAGGCTGTTGCCCTAAAGGGTGAAAAAGAGATTTCATCCATCGGTTCATTCAAGACACAAAAGCATCCGTTCAATGAGGATTTCTGGAGTTTAATGCTAAAGTTGGCGGACAAGGATAAAGACGGGAAAATAAGCAGAAAGGAAGCTCTTGCGGTAAATGAAATCGCTTTGGTTGCAGAAGGTCTTACATCTGTGTATGGTCTTGAGTTTTTTCCCAATGTTTCTTATATACATTTAGCCAGCAATGCTTTGACAGAGATAGATCTAACTAAGAATACAAACCTTTCGTGGCTGGAGGTTAACGGACAGCCTCTTAAACGTTTGGACATCTCCAAGAATCTTAGGCTGAGTCACCTGTCTGCCGGAGGCAACTCGCTGGAATCTTTGGATGTGTCTGCCAACGTGGCTCTAAAATCCCTTTATGTACAGGATAATCGTCTGTCTTCCATAGATGTTTCCAAGTTGACCGGTTTGCAGATTCTACACGTTGGAATCAACAACCTTACAGAGCTTGACTTATCCAACAATCTTCAACTCACCGAGGTTAATACAAATTTAAACCCTAACCTTAAAGTCGTCTGGCTCAAGACCGGCCAGACTATAACTGATTTCGCTCACGACAGTTGGACTGAGATCCGCTATAAATAGAACAATATGGACCGAAAGAAATTTCCGGAACTTGCTTTTCTTCTGGAGAAAGTAGAAGGCAGATTTAACAAGAGGCTGGCAACGCCAAAAGATTTTGAATTATTGGCCGATGAGATAGAATTTGCATCATCCCCGAAAGCAAAAATTTCTGCAAGCACTTTGAGAAGAATCTGGGGCTATGACAGTTACGAGTCTAACCCTACAATCAGCAAACTGGACATACTGGCCCGATACGCCGGGTATGAGAATTTCCGCAGATTTACGGATATGCTCAAGTCTGACAAGTCTTTTACTTCCGGTTTCCTGACCACCAGTTTTGTAGAATCCGGAGAACTGGAAGCCGGAGAGCATCTGCTTCTAGGATGGAACCCCAACCGTCTGGTGGAGCTGGAGTATCTCGGCTCCAACCGTTACCGTGTAGTCAAGAACCAGAATTCCAAGATGAGAGAAGGAGATGAATTCGAGGCCTCTTCGTTCATTCAAGGCTTCCCGATGTATGTGTCTCACATAGAAAGAGATGGGGATGAGACAAGTATGTATGTTGCCGGATTCCAGGATGGACTTACCCTGGTAGAGCGGGTTAAGGGATGCTAATCTTGGTCTGAAGGTTCAGGGAAGCCGGAATCCATTATCATATCCCGGGTTTCATAGAACATTTTATCCACGGCCCTTTCCGCCTTACGGGCAGAAAGAAGGATTATTGCGTATGCCAATGCCGTAAACATAAACAGAATCACGGCGGCTAGAATCCAAAACTTCTTGCCTGTTTTATGGAGAGCTGCTTTTATCTCGGAGGCGGAAGCATATCTTCCTTCCCTTTCTTTTTGAGTGCATTTCTCAGCGATAGAGCTAAATCCGCCAGGCATCAAGGCCATTATCTTGCCCAGAGAGTAAATGTCCGAGCGGCAGTCTATTTCTTCTCCGTTTAGCAGTTCTGGAGATGCGAACATCCGTGTTCCTGCTGGAGCCTTCAGAAGCATGTGTGAATCCGAATCCGAGAATCCGAAATCTATAATCTTGGCATTGTCTCCGTTGGAGGTAACCATAATGTTTTCTGGCTTCAGATCGCGGTGGATAATCTGCTTGTGGTGCATGTAATCAAGAGCATCGCAGAGCTCAATCAGAATCTTTCTGGCAGTCTTTTCTGGCAGACTTCCTTTCTGGAGCCTTTCATACAGAGTCTTGCCGTCTATCCACTCCATCTCAATGCAGTGCCCCAGTTGAGGAATTTCTGTAAAAGCGTAGTACTCGCAGATTCCAGGATGGGAGAGCATGTATCCAATCTCAAACTCCTTTCGCAGAAGATTCTCATACAGGGAATCTTCCCTGAGGTCGTCTTTTAGGCATTTGTAGAGCCTGTTACGCCCTCCCTTGCGGCTGCGGTACAGAAGGGTAAATCCAGAACCCGACGTATGGACGGGTTCCAGAGAAGAAAACATATTGGTGAAATCTTCTGAAGGGCCTCTAAAAAATCCAGATTGAGACTGCATTGCTCCACTTCTTTTCTACAAATGCAAAGATACTCCAACTTTCCGTTAGTTAGTGTTCCTTTTGCGCGAGATTATTTATAAATTTACACTTCATAAGAATCAGACTCTTGAGAATCTTTTTTGCCATAATGCTGCTGTTTTTGTCCTGCCTGTGCATAGAGGCACAGGACAAGCAGGAGGTGTATTGCTTCAACCAGCGTTATATAGCGTCCGAAGGTGGCAAGTTCGGGATGCTGGACAAGCAGAAAAAGGAGGTTATTCCAATGGTCTATGACGAGATTTCTTTTATCACCGACGATATAGCCATCCTCTCAAGGTACGGAGGCTTCCTCCTCTGCGACAAGTGGGGCCGCATTTTTGCCGAGGGCACTTCCAGGTCAGACCTGGAGGAGCAGTGCCAGGACTTGTACGACAAGGTTCTGGAAGACGACCGTCTTTACTGGGAGACAGTCCTTGAGGCATATTCGGATTTTGCTTCGGAGTGCCATAAGGTTAGGGGGCACCGCGATGCTGAGAAGAAACTCCTGCCCCTTAGGCAGCACATAGAGTCTCTGCTGAAACTTGCGCGTGGAAAGATGAACGAAGAGCAGCTTGCACGGTTTGATAAGATAACCGCCAGTTACGGACACTAGGGAATGAAAAGATGTCTGTGCATATTTGGAATGTTGATTCTGGTGCTGACTTTGGCATCAGGTGTTTCCTATTCCCAGAATCCTGAACAGATAAAGAACAATCCTGAAATGATATGGGCAGAAGGCTCCACACAGAAAGAGGCTCTGGACGGCATCACCTCCAAGCTTGCCCACGCAGTTGGCTTCACCTGCCCAAAGTCCAAGTTCCTTTCTCTGATGAAAACCTACTCCCAGGGCATCAGGAAATATACCCACCAGATTACATACAACGGCAAGTTTCTCCGCTACATAAACAGCCGCGAGACTTCAAAACTCTTCTCCTCCCGCCGCCAGAAAATCGCTGAGTTAAAGCAAAGTGCCCAGTCTGTCCAGACCTCCAGCCCTCAAGAGGCTGCTACACTGTACCGCTGGGCCCTGACCTACCTGAAAAGCCTTCCTGGAGACAATTCCAGAGAAATCTCCTCCTTGCAAGGAAGCCTAACTTCTCTCCAGAAGAAGCAAGGCCAAGCCTACAGCCAGCCTTCCTCCACTGTTCAAACCCGTATGGCGTACATAGACAAGGAAACAAGGCTGATAGCCGGCATATTGGGAGAGCCAATGCCTGAAATCAAAGGCATCCAGTCCCCTGAACCTAAACCAATAAAAACTCCAGTTGCGGATGCCGGAGTTAAACGTACAGATTATACTTCCATACAGAATGTTGATGTATCGCAAGATATTGATGCATTTATCAATGGAAAAGCCATTCCAGAAGACAATCAATATGAAATGATGAGAGTTGTATCAATTTTATCATCAGGGACTATTGATGTTAAGGAACTGCACAATGTTTCCCAAGACAATAATGATAGTGTTGCGTCTGGTCTTTGGGCAACGCCTACCGCACAGTGGAACAGGGCGGTAATCCTTCTGCAGGGAGGTCTGTCTCCAGAGTTCATAACCGGAATAATGGCAGGTTACAACATCCGGAAAGCAGGAGCCTATGCCTCTTTCAAGAGTAATTTCACTTCCGTTTCTTCAGATAGGGATATTCTTTCATCAATCAGCCTGTCAGAGCTTTCCGGCAACAGCAAGGTATCTTTTTCAATGGTTACCGGAGGCCTGCTCTACAGCCTTGCCACAGACTTTCCAGCGGGATACCCTAAACACGGCAGAATCAATACTCTGCTATACGCTGGCGCCGGCTACGGCCAGAGAACTGTTTACTGGCAGGACAAGTCAGATAATTGGGCAAAGGTTACAGACCGCACCTCCAACGGCATTGCCGTTGAGGCAGGCGTCATCTATTCTTTCCTTAACACCAGCGCCCGGAACCTCAGCCTCAGTGCCGGTGTCCACACCATCAACTTCAAAACCGTCGGCTTTGCTTTAGGAATAGGTGTCAACTTCTGACTATTTGCGGAAAATGGCACAAACCATCTTCCTTTATGGCCAATCCAATACTATCCTTAGTGCCACTCAACATCATATTGTGAACTCATAATCCAAATTATTAGGATTTGTAGTTCACAAAAAAAATATCAAACTTTTAATAATCCAAATAACGGACTTTTTATTGAACAAATTACAGCACAGTATAATCTTCAGCGATAAATCTTGTCCAGCTCCTCTTTGGTGAAAGCCTTGTACCTTGCCATCCAGTAAGCCGCCTTCTCCTTGTCAAAGGCACCCCGGTCTATCTCGGATTCCTTTCCGGCCCTATGAAGTATGGTATTATTTCCACCGCCCATGTGCTCCGCCCAGGTAAGTTCTGCAAACGGTGAATCCTGCCTCTGCCCTATATGGTGCAGCTCGTAAGGGTCTCCGTTCCTGTCTCTTGGCGGAAATCCTTCCCCAATCAGGTCCGCATTATTGTATTCTGCCCAGGAGTCATAGTCTTTCAGCGCCTGCTGAGTAGAATCCTTTAGCCAGGTATTTCTCCTGATGCTGTAATCCGCCCAATCTATATCCGTCCTTATCAGCGCAACTTTCCCTCCAATCACCGCCTCACGAAGTCCTGCCTTTATATAAATCTCAGCCTCTTCCACCGAACTCAGCGATTCTATAATTTCATCCGACCATCCGGTCCGGAGTTTAATACTATGGAAATCTTTCATTGTATTCTACGCTTTTCTGACATCTAGATCAGACATATTGAGAGCATTGGCTTTTCTAAGTGAAATACCATACACTCTCAAAAATGCATCTTCAACTTCCTGTCCTCTATTCACCGTTACTGGGTTTGCATATACAGATGCAACCTTTACGCTCATACCAGGTTCCACAAGAATACCGTTACAGTTTTTCTTTCTTTTGGTTGTGATTACAAAGAGCGCCATAATCTAAAAGTCTAAAGTGGTTTTGTAAAACATACAGTTAGTTTTTTAATAAATGTGTGCTCTTCACTTTTTTCTGTCTTCAAATGGAACCCAAAATTTGCTTTAAAAATCTCTAAATTGGCGGTAAGACTGAAAGCATCATCTAATTCAGTTAGGTATTTTATTTCAAGAGTTTCACTACCAAGAAGTTCTCCGTCCCTTTCCAATCTATCTATGTATGGTTTTATTGTTGCATCTTCGGCCACTCCATATTTGAGTGCAATCTCTTTAACTTCTCTGATTTCCTTTGTCTTGCGATAATAAGGTTCGAGTGTTATTTTATTGCTAATATTTATACTACGTTTATTATTAGCAACTGTATTTATGTCTGTTTTTACTACTTTTGTTTTTACGTTAGTTCCCAACTCTCTGGAATACATTTTTTTATTGGTAACTTCTTCTTCAATTTTTGCAGAATACACGCCAAAAGCTACAAGAACCTCCCTAATAGCAAGGCACTTGGAAGATATTAACTCGTCCTCTGTTTTACTTGCCTCGATGTCTAAATATCTATCAAGATACGGATCTCTAATGTAGATACCATTTGCTTTTGGATAAGATATCAGGTATTCTTTTTTAGCTTTTTCTTGAGAGACGATAGCAATTTCTTTATTTTGCCTGTCTTCATACAATTCTGGGTAAAACCCATTTTCTATTCCGTATGCATATTCATCATCAGGAACGATTATAAGATTAGGTTTTTTTTCAATAAAAGTCATAGTAGGAAAATAGCTATAGTTAGTAATAATAAGATTATAAAAATGATTATAACAGAAACTAGCGTATTTGAATTCTTTTTTTCGAATACTACTTTTGTTTCAGGGCTAAGGGTATAACCGCTAGTTGACAGGTCTTCATCTAAAAGTTTTTTAGCATTCTCTATGCTTATGTCTCTAACACAATAGGAAAAGGACATTTCACGTTGTTTCTTGTCAAGATTAGATAGAAAACCACAGAAGTAATTGTAGTTGTTAATTTTACCCTTCCATATTCTCGACTTCTGAGAAGCAATGCTTTCTAAATTAATAATTTCTTCCAGCACATTTCGAGCCTCTATGGGATCTTCGGGAGCAATGCCATTAACGTATACAAGATTATTGTATCCGTAACCGATGATATGCATTATTCTTTTATTGTTCATTTTGCATTCCTATTCTATCTTTTATTTGTGTAATGAAATCATTGTCTAATAAATTACCGATCAATACAATAGACTTTTTGTCTAAACTAAAAGCATACCTAATATCTGATTCTATTACTTTTTCTGAGGCGGCTGGATTATTCTTCAGATATTCATCAAAATGAGTTATTATAAAACCCATATTATGTTTTTTAATACCTTTATCTGTAATAATTTTTTTTATTTTAGTCATTCTAGACTTTATTGGTAACATCTTTGTTTTTCCTATGCTAAGGCTATTGTTTAGATCTAAATCTTCCATCTTGAGCAAAAAGTAAATAAATGTATTCTCTTCAATAACGTTTTCATATAGCTTTACATATTCATTTTGGCCACCTAAGTCTTTAGTCTTAGCTATCGTAACTTTCTCGCCATTACTGCGTTGAAAGGTAAACTCTTCGATATCTCGTATGGATGTGTTGACTTGGCTATCATTAGCACTTGATGCACCAAGCTTTTGGAAAAGTGTTGTTTTACCACTTGCAGGGAGACCGAGAATAGCAATTTTTTTTGCATCTCTGTCACTTAAAGCGGCCACGATTCCTCCTATTATAGGACCTATAGGTAGTAATAATAGCCACCATAACCAGGCATATTGTGCTTGTTCGATTTCCATGATTATTTTCGGTTTTATTAAATATCTTTTTTATTTACCCATTCATTAGTTAGCCATTCAGCTCTTTTGCCATAACCCTGAGTATCAACATATATTTTCTTAATTGTTTTTTTGACGGCTATGAGAAGATCATACGCTTTCCCCCTCTCTTCTTCATTATCTTCATACCAGATAGCATTCTCTTTAAGATCTTTTTCACGGGACTTTTTATTTCGCGTTTCTACTTTTAAACTCTTTGTGTCGCTAGCATAAGAAGTAGTTAGCCAAAGGTGATTTTTCTTTTCGTTCATGGCTGTTTTTATTGATTGGTAAGTGAATGAATTTAGAATATCCAGGCAATTAGATGCAGAATAGCCCAGACGCCTGCGGCTATTTCTAAGAGCCAAATGATCAGTCCTAAAAACATTGAAGGCATAGGGCATCCTAAGAGTGGTCTGCTGATAGTTGAGGCAAGTCCGCCGGCGTTGCCGAAGTTTAACAAACGAATGAGTTCTATCACAAATAGAACGGCAACTAGAATTGCAATAATATGTAGTATCATAATATATTTGATTAATTATCCATACAAAGTTTATAATTCCAGATGGATTTTGCGAACTCAAAAAAGTTCAAAACCAATATTTTGAAGCTTTATGATATTATAGACTGTGTTCGGTTGTTTAAGAGATTATTTTTGGCTTGTGGACTAGGCTAGGGGGAGTAACAATTGCTCCATCAGGCTAAGCATGAATCCAGTGACAAGTCCAAGGAAAAAGCCGGCCCAGATGAGCCATTGAAGCTGTTGGTTTATGACACTTTTAGTCATCTTCTCCACTTCTTCTAAATCCATTTCATCTACACGCTCTTTGACAATGCCGTGGATATCTATGGTGTTAAGGATTTCATGGGCGCGGTTTTCAATGAAATTGGCGTAGGCATTGACAGCTATTTTTTGGAGGCTTCGTAGAAAGTTTTCTTTATCCTGAAAAATGGAGCAAAGAGGGGTCTTTAGGAAATTCTCGGCTTCCTTTCTGATAAAAGCGGAAATAGGGGCAGCCTCTAGGTCTTTGATCAGATCAGTGACGGTTTTTGTCAGGTAATCCCTTAACGGTTTCTTGAAAATAGAAAGCAGCCATTTGTTCCTGGTCAGATGGTCGGTTGCCTTGTCTGCAATCATTATGGCTATGTCAGAATCTCTGATGCTCTTGAGAATGTTTTCCGAAAGGGCTGGAATCTGGCTCATCAGTATTTCTATATTGTCTTTATGGAGAACATTTTCCAGGGCTTTCCCCAGCGGCAGGTTGCTGCTTCTCTGTTTTTCCAGGAAACGGCATGCAAAGAGGCTGACTTTTTCTGTCATCTCCACTGACAGTAGCTCCTTTTTAAGTACGTCCTGATTGAGGAGATTGCGGCTAACTGTATTGGCTATGGCCTCTGCGAGTTTTTCCTTATTCTTTGGAATAACCCCTTGTACTTTGAGTCCAAGTATGTGTTTTGGGTACAGTGGATGAAACAGCCAGTGTATGGCTATTTTATTGGTTAACCAACCGACAATGCCGCAGAGAAAAGTACTGAAAATGATATGAGTCCAGTCCATTTTAATTAAGGGAATGATATACAAGATTACATTGGTTTTATTATCAAAGCGTTGTCCTGCACGCAGTTACCGCTTATACAATCTCATGCCAGCGGAGGTTTAATAACTTGTTTATAATCAACTTATTAGAAATGATTTAGTGTAAATAAATACATCATTTCCTTAGTATTTAGTATTGACTAATCATCATCGGGTCTGGAATCTTCGTCTGGGTACATCATATTATACGCATCTTCGTATGAGTTTTCTGTTACGTCTTCACAGTTCTCTGGGTGTTCTTTGTAATCTCTGTATTCATCGTCATCAAGATCAAATACAGTTCTGTCGTCTCGTACCATATCGTATTATTATAGAGTAAGTGGTTAGTTTATCTGTTTATAATGTCTTTCAATCTGATGACTTTTTTATGTAAACCTTTACATTGTCCGGATCGGTGGCATCATAGTATAGTTCTTGAGGCTTATCAAATCTTTTGACAATACTTTGGCGGGCAAGTCTTAATTCTTTCATTTGAGTGTCAGTGCCGTTTAATAAACCATTAAAATACCTGTCAATTTTGCCACCTTCCTGATTTATCTTCTCCGTGTATGATATTGCATTATCTTTTGCTTTATTTAAGTGAATCTTAACTTCGCATTGAAGTTTGCGTATTCCTTTGATATACTCAGTATCTTCAAATTGATTTGTCCTAAAAGATGTTATGATATGGTCTATCTTAGAAAGATAAGATGGATCATTCTGACCTGAAAGGCAGAGCATTTTAAAATAAACCAATTCAAGGATCACGAATGATTTGAATGCTGTTTCAGCGATGTCACACAGGTATTGCAATTCTTTGCTTTCTAAATTCTCTCTTGTTAGTCTTATATCTTTGGCCCAAGTTGAAGAGTCACTTACGATAATTCTTTTGATTTCATTATCAGAGGTTTTACCAGAAATTTGATCCACATAGTTATAATAAAGAACAAGAGCTCTGTTCATATATTGCCTGATGACAACTAAGTCATCTGGAGTGTATTGTTCCTGGTAGGCAAGGGACTCTATATTCTTTTGGATTGCTCTCAATTCAGCCCGGTTCATAGCTTCTAACTTCTGAAGTATTGATTGAACACTTTCATCAAGTTTTTTCAGTTGCTTAGTTATGATATTCATGTAGTATTGCCCTGTGACAGCTGCAGCTATTTGAAATATTGCCACTGGAGCAACAGCACTTAACCCAGCACTTGTAAAACCGGCATGTTTAGCAAATTGCCCTCCTGATTTAATCATAGAACTAAGAGTTCCATCTGCATATTTCATCAGTTGGGAGGCAGATGCTGTTGCCCTATATAACCCCTTTACTGCTAGGGCTTGAGCACCAACTCCTATGCTGACTCCAGCTAAAGAAGACATGGTTGAAGATAGATTAGAGCTTTGCTCTTTAGATAGTGTAATAGGTATAAGATCTTCTGATAGAGATTCCGTTTGTGTCTTGATAAAAGACATGAAACTGTTTGCGCCATTACCTGTTGATATTGCAGGGAATGAGATTACATCAGGTGTGGTTGTTCTAACTACTTCATTGCTGATTGGTAATACCTTGTTAATTACATTTTCTTCTCGATTATAGCCATTATTCTGCAAGTGAATTGTTTCCTGAAGAATCTCCTGAGATGCCCTGTTTTGAATTAAACTATTTGTCTTGTTTATCCTTTTAAGAAGAATAATAAAACCACCGAAAAGAAGAACACATATAAGTGATAATACTATTATCAATGCTGCAGTTGTCATTGGTGAGTGTGTTAGCGGGTTGTAAATAATTGCTTAAGAAGTCCAAAGAGGCCACCGAAACCGGAACTTTTCGGGCGAAATGAGTGACTGCATTTCGGGCATTTGACCGGGGCGGAAAAGGCTGTTGCGTTGTCTTCAATGTCCGGGGCCGTGAAGGTATGTCCGCAGTGCGGACAGGTTGTTCTGATAAATCCTCTTAGCATAACATAGTGTTATTAATTCTTTGTAGTATTACAATTTATATTTACAAAAATGGGAATATCTATTGGATTGCGCGAACTCAAAAAAGTTCAAAACCAAGATTTTACAAGAAAGGCCCGAAGCGTTGTGCCGCGGGCCTGTGATGTATCTTGAAAATGGCAGTAGTCATATTTGCTAAAGGGATGTATGATGATGGGTTAGGCCGGGTATATAAGTTTCAGTGGTGTTGGTAGTATTGGTGGTGTTGTTAGTGCTGTTAGTGTTGTTAATGTTGTTAGTGCTGGCCGGGTTGTGTGTGGTAATGTAGCTGATGGCGGCTGATTTTGTCAGCAAAACAGCGGATAACAGGTACAAGACTGCAATGACTGCAGTGCGGGAGCTTTTGCGATGGTTTCTAATGATGGCAATTCCAACGACAAGAATGAGAGCCATAGCTATGCTCCAGGTAAGAACGGGGTAGAGCCTTCTTGAGTTTGCGAAGGTGTATATGATTTCATCTGTTGCAGTGGCGGTTGGGCTTGTGGTTATTCCTGTTGATAGGGCTTGGGGTGTTACTACTCCTGTGATTTCATTTTGAATTCTTGCCTCGTAGTTGGCGTGGATTCTTGTGGAAATCAGAAGGAATGCTGAAAGGACAACGGATAATCCGAGCACCAAGATTGAAACTGAAATGGCGTTTGGTTTTTTGTGTTTTCGCATTGATTTGAGTGTTGGCTGTTAGTGTGTTAGTTGTCAATGTGTTGTTGTGAAGAGTTGCTTAAGGAGTCCGAAGAGGCTGCTGAGGCCGGAGGTGGATTTCGGGCGGAAGTTTTTTCCGCACTTGGGGCAGTTGACGGGCTTTGAATGAACTGTGGCATTGTCTTCGATGTCCGGAGCGCTGAATGTGTGTCCGCAGTGCGGGCAGGTAGTTTTGATAAATCCTCTTAACATGATGCAATGTATTGAGTGTTGATGTAAGTTAATGAGTAATGTTACGGTTGATTGTCTGGACTTTAATCGCTGAGACTTTATGAATTCTTCTGCTTTAGTCGGGCTGCGTCTTTAGAAGCGTTGCTGAGAAGGACTCCGCCGGTAGCAAGGGCGGCGATACCTATGAATACCTTAACTGTGATTTTTGCAATGTCTTTCATGATGGTTGTTGGTTTTGTTTGGTTGATGGTTGTGAGCCAGTTGTAAGTTTTGGTTGCGGTCTGGCTGTGAGTCTGTGCTGTTGGGCACGTTTCTTAGGTTACTTTGTCGGTTTCGGGGAACCGAACAGCCTGTCTATCAGGTCGGAAATGGTTTGGCCGAGAAAGCTTCCGGCCTTCATGCCTGCCTTGGCCGCTGCGTTGACGACGGCTACTGTGTTCTCAGGCAGGGTTCTGGTGATTTTTTCAAGTTCTTTCATGATGCTTTTGTTTAATGTTATGTTATCGGTTGGTTGAGCTTGATGCTTGTTTGCTGGTTGTTTGTTTGCTGTTGCGTTTTGTTTCCGGATGCAAAGGAATCGGGTATGTCGGCAGAAACTTGGCAGTAAAAATGTTTTTTGCTAGTTTTGCAGCATGGCAGCAAACTTTTTTGACCGATACATGTGGCTTATAGATACCATCAAGAAAGCAGGCCACATAACCTACGAGGATTTGAGCAGGAAGTGGGAGAACAGCTCTCTGAACACTTCCGGAGGACCGCTGGCAGAACGCACGTTCTTCAACCATCGGCAGGCAATCCTGGAGCAGCTTGGAGTGGAGATAAAGTACGAGAAACCATTTGGTTACTGCATTACAAACCACGATGAGGTGGGAAGCCAGGGACTTAGGAACTGGATGCTCACTTCCATTTCCGTAAACTCCACCCTTCGGGAGTCTGTGAGCATGCGTTCACGGATTTTGTGCGAGGAGATTCCGAGCGGCATCAAGTATCTTTCTCCGCTGATAGACGCCATGAAGGAAGGGAGGAGTTTAATACTGGACTACAGGCCCTACGCCACAGGTTACAGAAATGATAATCCTGTCGATGGGACGGAACAGGACTCTGGTAGGAAAACTGAATACAGAGTAGCTTCAAATGCAGGAGATATGCCTGAAGTGGCGCCGTACTGCCTTAAGCTTTTTCATCAGCGATGGTATCTGCTGGGGAAAGTTCTGGGGCGGAGGGACGGCAACCGCAAGGGTAACAACCTGAAAGTCTTTGCGCTTGACAGGATAGAAGACCTGAAACCAGGCCACGGGAAGTTCCGGCTTCCGGAAGGTTTTGACGCGGAAGAATTCTTCTACGGCTATTTTGGAGTTGTGATGGAAGGAGGGCAGAAGCCTGAGATCATAAAGCTGAAGGTCTGGGGGAGGCAGTGCAGCTATTTCCGTTCACTTCCGCTGCATCCATCGCAGAAAGAAGTTGAGACAGCCCCGGAATGGTCTGTGTTCACGTATTATATGGCTCCAACCTGGGATCTGGCAATGGAACTGATGCAGTATGGCGATATGGTTGAGGTGCTGTCTCCGGAGTCTCTGAAGAACGAGATCATAGACCGCGCCTACAGCATCCTGGAAGCTTATAAAGAGATATGAGAAACAAAACATTCAACGTGCTTTTTGTATGCCACGGGAACATCTGCAGGAGCCCGATGGCGGAGTTCATCCTTAAACATCTGGTCCGTAAGGCAGCGGAAGAGGTTACCGAAGAAACGGTGCCGCAAGACTGGGAAGAGAAGAGCAATACACCAACATCCTCCGCAGACTGGGTTTCCGAAGAAACGGTGCAGCAAGACTGGGAAGAGAAGAGCAATATACCAACATCCTCCGCAGAAGGGGTTTCCGAAGAAACGGTGCAGCAAGGCAGTACGGTAAAGCTTGCAGCTGCGTACCGTAGGGTGCCGGATGTGTATGTAGAGAGTGCCGCGGTTTCCACTGAGGAAATCGGGAACCCGGTATATCCACCCGCAAAACGGTGTCTTTCAGCCCACGGGGTTCCGTTTGACAACTCCAAGACAGCCCGCCAGGTTGTCCGCAGAGACTATGCCCGTTTTGACCTTATTGTATGTATGGACGAGTGGAACCTGCGCCTGATAAAGCGTATCATCCCCGATGATCCAGAAGGCAAAATCCGTCTGATGATGTCTTTTGCCGGAGAAAACAGGGATGTTGCAGACCCTTGGTACACGGGAGACTTTGAAAAGACCTACCAGGACCTGATACGAGGCTGCACCGCCCTCCTCAAGCAGATATAAGGAATCAGCTGCTCAGCGATGGTGCCTGGAATCTTCCGCCCGGCGTTTGCGCCTGGAAGCCCCCGTCCGGCGATGGTGCTTTGCAACTTCCTCATTTACAGCGTTTCTCAAAAAGCACCCCCTCGTTTTTGGGTAGTGCTTTTAGGAATGTTCTGATATTCAACTACTTACAACCTACCATCGCCGAACTGTCGCTATCGCGAGCCTTCATCGCCGAGGTTAATAGGTTGAGGCTTTGCTGAGGGTGATTTTCCACACGCCGTTGACCTTGCGAAGCTGCGAGTCCATCTGAAGACGCCAGGTATGTCTTCCACCGCCATAGACTGCGGCGTTTACCTGGCTTCGGCCGATCATGTGCGCCGTGTCGCCGTTTATTGTAATGGTCAGGGAGTCTGTATCTACGCTGTAGTAGTTGAGGACTCCGGAGGCTATCTCTGCAAGGTATTCGCTCTTTGGCTGGCGGTGCCCGGTCATGTGGATGAGCACGCTGTCATCGGAGAGCAGGCGGCCGAGCGAGGCGGTGTCTTTGCGGACCATAGCCCTGTACATCTTCTCATAAAGCTCTGCAATCTCCCTTCTGTCCGCTTCAAATACTTGCTCTTGCATGCTATTTACTGGGAAAGCCGATGCCGGACAGCCACTTGGCTACCTTGTCCTTGCCGGTCCTTACATCGTGTCCGTAGATGGAGAAGCCTTTCTGGATGTCTGCCTTCGGGTAGATCTTCTTGAGGTCTCTGACTATGCTGCCCAAGCCGCTTCCTTCGTGTGTGGAGAACGGATAGACTTTCTTGCCGGAGAGGTCGTATTTGTCAAAGAACGTGAACATTACCTGTGGGAATGTGCCCCACCATATAGGTGTTCCTACAAATACAACATCATACTTGTCCAGCCCTTCCAGCTGTCCCTTGAAGGCCGGCTTCTCTCCTGCCTGTTGTTCTTTCTTGGCAACATCTATGAGTTTGTTGTAGGGCATATCGTAACTCTTGACAGCCACTACCTCAAACTGGTCCGCTCCGGTTATCTCTGATATGTAGTCCGCTACAATCTTGGTGTTTCCTACCTCGATGTTTCCGACGCTGTAGTTCTCACCTGCGTGTGAGAAGAAAATGACTATGGCCTTGGACTTCTGTGCCATTGCGCTTCCTGAAATCAGGAGAGCCAATGCTGCGACCAATAAACTTTTAAGTGCTTTCATTGTGTTTTATGCTTTTGTTTTTTCCATTTATGATTATAGTCTAACGGGTAGCCAGTGAGGCTATGGCTGAGGCTTCCCTGTCCGCGCGGGAGGCTTCTGCTCCGTGGATGGAAGTTCCTTTTTTTATGTTTGCGGTAGGGCAGAGCTGGCGGATAGCTCTTTCACTGCTGCCCATTCCGCTGCCCTCGTTGGTGCAGAAAGGTACTATGGTCTTGCCTGTAAAGTCAAAACTCTCAAGGAAGGTGTAGCATACCATTGGCATTGTGCCCCACCAGTTAGGGTAGCCCAGGATGATGGTGTCGTACTCGTCTATGCCGGCGAGTTTGTTCTTCATCTCGGGGCGGGCGTTGCCTCTGAGTTCCTGCTTTGCTTCTTCAATGCAGGTCATATAGGACGGGCTGTAAGTCTTTACGGTGTCTATCTGGAACAGGTCCGCGTCAGGAATCAGCGCCTTTATTTTCTCTGCTACAACTTCCGTGTTGCCTTTTGAAAGTGAACGGATGCTGCCGTTTACATAGTTTTCTCCGCGACGGGAGTAATAAGCTATAAGTGTCTTTCCCATTGTCTTTTATCCTTTTCTTTTAGAGCGAGAGATATCGTTTCCCTTAGTGTTACAACTATATCTTTGCAATGTGCATTATGTGATTTCAAAAGAATGAGGGCGGTGTTTCGTTGAAACCTGTCCTCATCGCAGAGCAAAAATAGGGGATGGCGGGCAAAAAGGAGTTGCACTTTTTCCCGCAGATTGTTCAATAATTTCAGCAGAAGCTGTTTTAAGTCTGCTGAATCTTTGAGGCTTGAAGGTTTTTCTTGAGTCTGGAATGGTCTTTTGAGGCCGGAGGGGTGCTACTTGCGGAAGTCTGACGGGGAGGTTCCCAGGTATTTGCGGACGTAACGGGTGAAATAGGACTGGGATGAAAAGTTGAACATCTCAGAAATGTCCGTAAATGACAGGTTCCTGTCTTTGAGCAGGCGTCTGATAGCCAGAGCGGTGTATCGGGAAATCCAGTAGTTGGCAGGGAAGCCGCTGACCTTTTTGCTTACCTCGGACAGATATTTGGTTGTAACGCACAGTTTGTCAGCATAATATCCCAGATCGCGATTATGATAATAGTCTCCGTTTTCCAGAAGTGAGAGAAAGCTGTCCATCAGTTTGGTGTACTGGTTGCTGATGGTCTGGCCGCCATAGTTTTCTGCGTGGAAGTCAAAGAAGTCTATGATCATGCACTGTATGGCGTTGATCATAGCCAGTCTGTGGAAATGGTGGTGCGGCACTGCCAGACGGCTTTTGATGTAGTCAAAGTTAAGGCGGCAGACATACTGCTGCTCAGGGTTGAGACGGATGACCGGATTGTTGAACAAGGCCAGATGCCCCTTCATCCCATAGTTGCTTTCAGGGGTGCAGACTTCTATGAAACTTTGGCTTACATAAATGGTTGTACACTGGAAGTCTGGGCTTTGTACAATGTTCTTTATCAGACCGCTGCGCTGGTTCAGGATCATGCAGTCTCCTGCCTTGAAAGTATGGCTTCTGCCGTTGAATGTGAATGTACATTCTCCGCTGTAGCAGTAAGAATGGAGGAGATAGTCAGAAAGGCTCTCGTCACCGATGTTGTCGAGGTTTTCTATTACAATTACATCATCCGTTTTCATGCTTCAAATTTAAGAAAAAACATCATTTTGCTTTAGCGGTATGATTTTTTGTTAATTTTATAGTCGGTTTTACCATCTGAAACTTGCTATGATGAATTCTTAACTGTAATAAATATGAAAAAGATTGTTATGAGCGTTTTACTGTCTATGGCCTTGTTTGGATTTGCAACGGCTCAGGATAACGGTGGTCGCAAGTGGCTAACTCGGTATAATATAGATCCTATGAACTCAAATCCGGTGTTTACCCGTCCAGACCACGAGAGGGACGAGAGCCGGGTACAGGGAGCCGGCATCTGCATGAACGACGGCTTGGCTTATAACCGCCGTTACTATAATTTTGGAAGTGACTGGCACTATGAACCGAAACTGAGTCTGTGCAAAGAAGAAGAAGCTGTTTTCCAGAAAATTACCGGCGAGTTTACTATAGAGGATGGCAGCTTTAGAGTGCAGACAGCAGGCCAGATTCTGAAGTATGGAGTTATTCCGACAGATTTCGGCTGCATTGTAGCATATCGTGTCTGGGGATGGGGAGTAGACGGCTATCAGCAGATAAATCATTACTATGCTACTTTTGACCATAAAGGCAATCTGATAGATGCGTTCTATGCCGGACATAGCGAGTGGATGAACGAGATACTTAAGACAGAGCCACACGGAAACTACTCGCCAAAGGAAAATTTCGGAGGCGGAAGCATGCAGTTCTCAGAAGACAACAAAACACTCACCAAAACAGATTATTACTACTTCAAGACTGCGGACGACAAGAGCGACAAGTGGTATGATACCACAGTTTTCAATATCTCGGACAAGGGAATCTTCTCGGAGGCTTCACGCATACAGAAAGGAAAGCCTGAAGTCAACCAGCTTGCCGAGGAGCTTTATGCCCTGGAAACCCTTCCGCTCAGCGATAAGGACGTATTCAAGAAGTGGAACACATTCGTCAAGAAAGCCAAGAACAATGCTTCTCTTCAGCCGAGAATTGCTCTGGACATTCTTCGTCTGTATGCAAGCCGTCAGCAGGAGTTCATGGCTTGGACAACAGCCAACAAGAAAGAAAGTGTTCTAATAACTGCCCTGAAGCCAGGTTTTGAAAAGCTTGGAGAGCGTTTCGGTATGGGAGCACCTCAGATGATTGTGGAGAAAAGCCTCCAGATGTGCACAGACAACACAGTCCGCAATTACTGGAAGAACCTTAAAACCTTCAAGAGCCTGTTTGAAATCTACGACTGATTTCAGACGGTTTTTGGTATACGCTTGGCCTGGCCGATGGCTCCGGTAGGGCAAACCATACGGCACAGGTGGCAACCCACGCATTTCTGGCCGATGATCTTTGGCTGGCGGTCTTCTCCGAATGATATTGCCTGGTGTCCGCCGTCGCGGCAGGAGATGTAGCATCTTCCGCATCCTATGCAAACGCTGCGGTCTATGGTCGGAAAGACTTTTGTGTCACGGTCAACTTCCGCTGTGGTGGCGAAAGTCTTCACCTCCTCTCCCACAATATCTTCCAGGCGCTCTATGCCTCGCTGAGCCATATAAGTCTGAAGGCCTTCCTTCAGGTCGTCGATGATTCTGTAGCCATATTCCATGACAGCCGTGCAGACCTGGGTGTTGCGGCATCCAAGCTGGATGAATTCCAGGGCGTCTTTCCAGGTGTTTATTCCTCCGATTCCGGACAGCTGGAGGTTTTTCATTATATGATTCTGGGCCATTTCCAGTATGAACCTCAGGGCAATAGGCTTGACTGCCTTTCCTGAATAGCCGGAAACAATCCTCTTGCCGTCTATGGCAGAACCTGTGGACATCGTAACGGATTTGATAGTGTTGATAGCGGAGATTCCGTCCGCGCCGGCAAAGTGGCAGCTCAAGGCAAACTTGGCCATCGAGTCCACGTTAGGAGTCATCTTCGGGATAACGGGAATTTTTACGGCATTCTTCACATAGGAAGTATAGATGGCAACCAGTTCCATGTTCTGCCCTACATCGCTTCCCATTCCGGAGAGCCTCATCTGCGGACAGGAGAAGTTGAGCTCAACGGCGTCCACACCGGCTTCTTCCGCCATGCGGGCAAGATCTATCCACTGCTCCTCTGTGTTGCCCATTATGGAAGCCACCACAATCTTGCCAGGGAAGTTTCGCTTCAGGCTGGAGAGAATCTGGAAATCAACAGCAGGAGGATTTTCAGACAGCTGCTCCATGTTGCGGAAACCGGCAAAGCTTCCGTCCGGATTTTTCACGACATCAAATCGCGGAGAAACTTCCTTGATTTCCTCCAGGCAGATTGTCTTGTAAAATACTCCAGCCCATCCTGCTTCAAAAGCCGCAGCAACCATCTCGTAGTTGGTGCAGATGGCGGAAGAAGCCAGGAAGAACGGGTTCTCGCACCTCAGGCCGCAGAACTCAATCTCCAGAGACGGGAGTTTTCCTCCAGCTTCCTTGCCGCAGTATTCCTCAGCGATAATCTTGGATATCTCCCTTAACCTGATAGGCCTGTCGTAATGTATGCAGGCATTCTCGGCAGCTGCCAGCTCTTCTTCTGAAGCATCCTTGAGCCACTTCCAGGAATTGGAGGCATTGTCAAACCTTATTGCTCTCAATGCCCTTGCAGGATCAGCAGTCTTGCAGGCTTTTGAACAAGGTGCGTTTTCGCAGAGCAGACATCTCTCTGCCTCTTCCATAAGGTGTAATCTCTTCATAGGTGTGGCGGTTAAAATATTTGATATTAATGATTTAGCGGTTTGTCTTTCAACGATTTATATGCCACCGTTATTTGACAATGCGGTAATAGTTTTCTTTGCGTGGCTTTGCTGCTCTCGGCTGACCTTCCGGATATCCGAGTGCCAGGGCTCCGATGCCCGTAAGGCCTGCCTTGATGAGTTCTTCAGGAATACCCAGCTTACGCATAAGCGACTTGCCTTCTTCTGTGGCGAACATCTCCATCTCGCGGTTGATCCAGCAGCTTCCCAGCCCGATTGCGTAAGCGGCATTCATCATGTTGCCTAGGACAAGGCTTCCGTCCTGGATGGAGTTTCTCCATTTTGCAGGGTCTGAACCAAACACCAGAACTATTGTGGGAGCTCCATAGTACGGGTCTGATGTAGAACCCATTATCTCGGCATTCATCTTTCTGAGTTGAGTAAGGATCTCCGGGTTCTGAACAGCTACAATCCAGGAATCCTGCTTCCCCATCCCGTTTGGAGCAAAAGTCCCGGCCTCGAGCACGGCCTTCAGTTCCTCATCCTTGATCTGTTCCGTCTTGTAGCTGCGGACACTTCTTCTTTCTTTTAGAGCTTTGAGTACAACGTTATCCATAATCTTGTCTTTGTTCTCAGTTTCTTGAGCGTAAAGGGCTGCGGTTGACAAAAACAACAAAGCAGCAAATAATGCGAGTTTTTTCATGGTGCTGTGTTTATGAATTCTTCAAGGTCTTTCGGATCGAATCCTTCAGTTATGGCTTTGATGGTGCCGTCTGCATTCACGTACAGGCACATCGGAGTAGCGGTAACATTGTAGATTATATCTGTCTTGGAAAGCTGGCCTTCCATATCTGAGACCGGATTGTATTCGGTCATTCCGTAGAAGTCAGCGGCCTTTTTGAACTTCTCGTAATTGTCTTCGGAGAAATAAGGAATGAAGGCAAAATCGCTGAGCCCTTTGACTTTCTGTTCGATTTCGTTTTTGTAAAAGTTCTTGAAAGCAAGCGGATTCATGTGGCCGCCCATGCAGTCGTAGCCGTCAAGTATTATGAACAACCTTTTGCCGCGGACACTTTTCCAGTTGAACTTCTTGCCGTCAAGGGTGTAGCAGGTGAATTCCCATATCTTGTCTCCGGCTTTCAGCGGCTCTACTGTCAGGTATTCTTTAAGTCTTTGAGCTGCTTTGCTCTTCCTGAGCTTTGGGCTGATGTTTGCCAGAATCTTCTTCAGCGAATCTCCTGTGTAGCCTCTTTTAACACGGTACACATCCCCCAATGCGGCTTCAGATTTCAGGCAATATTCTTCTCTCAACAGATTTAAGTCATTGTCTATCTGGCCAGAGTGGTTTTGTGAAACAGCAATCAAAGAATCTGAGTATGACATGAGAGAATCCCTTACGCGGGTAAGCGAATCAATCTGCTTCTTGAGCTTCATAGCCCTTATCCTTACAGGAGGGATGTTAGCGTTGTGCCACTTCTGGTTGTCAGAAAACTGCTGGTATAACGCCTTTTTCTTCTGTTCGTATTCTTTGTCTGTTTTGCTTTGGGCTCCAAGTCCAGAAGCTGATAATGTCAACAAGACAAAAACCGCCATAAAGGCCAGCGACATCCGGCCCGCTGATGAAAACGCTGAACGTAAGACTTTCATAAGTTCTTGTTTAATTGATATATAGTTTAGACACATTCTTATCAATGATATTTGTTTGTAAGCTACTCTTTTTGGCGAGTTAATAAAAATGTTTATGTCATGTGTTATGCTGAATGCGTTTAAGTTGTTGTTGAGACATCTATTTCGTATTCTCTGCAGATGCGGCCAAGTTCTTCTGTGAGGCGCTTTTCGGAAAGCCGTTTGTGGTCGGTTATGAAAAGCAGCATTTCGCTGGTTGCTTGCGGATGGCCTTTGAGAAGGTTAAGTGCAACGAGGCAACATCCGTAAGAGAAGCGGCGTTCTTGCATAAGTGAGTATAGAGCGGATTCTTGGTAAGTCATGGAGTTTTTGTTCAGCGATGGCATTTTTGTTCGGCGATGGTGTCTTGTAAGTTATTGATATTCAGCATATCCCCAAAAGCACCCTGTGTTTTTGGCGGGGTGCTTTTTGAAACTTATTGATATTGAGAGTCTTGCAAAGCACCATCGCCGATCCGTGTTTTCTTGGCGGCGGTTTTCTTAGAGGTGGTTTTCTTTGTGGTAGCTTTCTTGGCGGTGGTTTTCTTGGCGGAGGATTTCTTGGTGGCGGTCTTGAAAGGGAGACGCTGCTGTTCGCTTTCCATATCGAGCAGGTATCTCTTTACGCCAAGCCCTCCGGCATAGCCCACGAGGTTGGTTTTGCTTCCTATGACTCTATGGCAAGGTATGATGACGGACAGCGCGTTGTCCCCGCAGGCGTTGGCTGCCGCCCTTACGGCTTTCGGGAATCCTGCCATTGCGGCTATTTCAGCATAGGAAACGCTTTTGCCGTAAGGTATGTCCATCAGGCTTTTCCAAACAGCGTTCTGGAATGGTGTCCCGGCCATCTGATAAGGAATGCCGAAGCGTTTGCGTCTTCCGTTGAAGTATTGGCCGAGCTGTTTCATCGCCGAGACAATAACCTTTGAAGGTTTTTCCACGCGGTTTCTCTTTGCCGGCAAGTGTGTTTTGGAGAGTCCTTCCTTTTCAGAAGCTTCTCCAGACGGGATGGCTGTTTCTGGGCTTAAGCTGGAAGATTCAGGCATTATGAATTCAATGTCAAGTGCCTTGGAAAGTCTGGAAAGGGTGTCAGTAAGATTCTTGCTTCCAGCCCATTCGCACAGGCAAAGGCTTCCTTTCTTGGCGGCCAGGTAGAGCTTTCCGCACGGGGAATCGTATTCGAAAATCTTGACTTTAAGCATAACTTCAGGCATGGCCTTTTTGCCATTTTCCCAAAGTTACGAAAAGTTGCCGAGAAATCAGCAATTTACTTGTAAAGCTGGGCCATGTTTTCTATCTCCGTCTTGATTTCTTCCAAGAATTCCTTTGGCGAGAGAACTTTCACTCCTGAGCCGTAACGTAGAATCTCTTGCTTGAAATCGTAGGTAGGGGCAAGATAGTACTGGAAAACGGTTCCGTTCTCATCTTCTTCCTTGATTGTTTGCGAGTTGTGAAGTGGCAGACTCTTGAAATATTTGGCCTGAGTTGAGTCCGCCCATATTTCTATGAAGCAAGGCTTTATGTCTTTATCGGCGATGATACCGAAGTATTGGGAGAAATACTCCTCTGCCTTAAACCTTTCGGGAACCTGGAGTTTGGTTTTGCTTAAGCTCAGCTCTTGGATTCTGTCAAGAGAGTAGATTCTCGGGTTTGATAAGTATTCGCTTTTTGCCAGCATATACCACCGTTGCTTGAAGAGTTTCAGACACCAGGGGTGAACGATAAATGAAGAAGGGGAGTCTTTAAAGAAACTCATATATGTCATCTCCATGGCCCTTTTGCCTTTGATGGCGTCAATTATGATGTTCAGCCATTTGCCGCCGGAAGGAATGCTTTCCAAAAGTATCTTGTCATGAAGCCCTGAACTCTCTTCCAGAAGATTGTTCACCTGAAGGCAGTCCAGCATCCATTCCCTGAAGCTGCCGTCTTCCAGGCTGTCGGTATCTATGTAGTAACCATCTGGACGAGTGTAGCTTATCTTTATGCCGAAGGTTTCTTCAATGGCCATTCTGTGGTTGTGGAATGTGCGTTCGTAAAGGTTGTCGCGAGTTTCATTCAAAGGGCTTTCCTTCCACTTTCGGTCAAGCTCTTTGAGCGTTATAGGGCCGTTTGTCTTGATGGTGCTTATAAGCCAAATGTACCGGTTGAAGTAATGCTGTGCCATGCCTTTTTTGTTTTTCTGGTGCAAATATAAAAAAATACTCTGCCAAAATCAGGCAGAGTATTTTCCTAGTATCCGATTTTTTTCTTGGATTCCGGTTTGCCGCTGATTGATTCGGCCAGGCACATTTCCCTCAGCTGGGCGTATGTGGGTTCCTTGCCGCTGATCAGCGCCGCAACGGTCTTCTTGCGGGCGATGTTCTCAATCTGTCCGCCTGAGAAGTCAAACTCTGCCGCCAGTTTCTTTGCCTGGGAAGGCTTGAGTTCTGGAATCATGGATTTCCATATCTTGCTCTTCACCTTGGCATCTGGCTTTGTGAAGCGCAGCTTGTAGAGGAAGCGCCTGTCGAAAGCCTTGTCGAAGTTGTCGGTCAGGTTGGTGGTTGCAATGAGTATGCCTTCCAGCTCCTCCATCTCCTGAAGGATAATGTTCTGGATGCTGTTCTCCATTTTGTCCACTGCTCTCTCTGCCCCGCTCTGGCGGATGCCGAAGATGGCGTCAGCCTCGTTGAAAAGCAGGATAGGGGTTTTGCCGCCGGACTTTACGCATTCGCGGTACTGCTCAAACACTCTGTGGATGTTCTTTTCGCTCTCTCCCACCCAGCAGCTCTTGATTTTGGAAACGTCTATGCGGAAGATGTCCCTGCCGCTCTTTCTGGCAATCTGATAAACGGATTCGGTCTTGCCCGTTCCTGGAGCGCCGTAGAAAATGCAGGTGAAACCGGTTCTCATCCCCTTTTTCTTCAGCGATTCCATAACATTGTTCAGGCGCGTCTCCTCAAACAAATCTTCCAGAGTCTGGATCTGCTTCTGCTGCTCTTTGCTGAAAAACAGCTCTTTTGCATCAATGTCGCTGGCCTTGAGCATGGCAGATGCACTAATCTTGTTCTTTGCGTCTTTCTTTTCTGTATATCCCAGGTCCTTGTAAATCTCCTCTTTCACCTCATCTCTGATGTGAAAGGCGTCTCTGCTGAAAATTCCCCCGTCTGCCACAGGTTCAATTACCTTATTCTTCTGCAGCGTCAAATGTTCGTTTTTGAACATATTACGTATGATAGACAAATCTCCGTCCTGATAATAATCTTCAACATCATCCCAGGTGACGCAGTCATCACTGTTGAACCAGAAACGGCAGATCAATGCATAAAGAAGGATTATCTCCAAATCGCCTGAATTCTTGAGATACTTTCCGCAGCATTCGCACACGCTGTTCTTGTTGTTGTGAATCAGAAAGTCCATATACTCAAGAAACTCGTCCTGATTTATCTCCCTCTCATCAGACAAATCTTTCAGTTTGTTCTTGATGCGAGAGAGAACTTCCCGTGCATCCAGGCCGGTAAGCGGTTCAGGTTCAAGCGGCTTGTTTTGCTTGACTGCATCCATGGCGGCTGGTGAAATGGATATGCCGCGGTCTGAATACTTTATGAATCCGGCTTTCTTCAGCCCTTCAAAGTCAGATGTAAAAGAGATATACTCCAGATAATCAATGCCGATGATGCCGGCAAGATCATCGTCGCTGATTCTGTAGGAGCCAGATGCTCTGACCAGAGCTGTAAGAATGACTGCTTGCATCTCGGTAACATTCATCAGGCTGCAAATATGCAGCAGCTCTTCTCCAGCAGACTTCTTTATGTCTGCGATAACTTCTGCTGCGTCTTTTCTTTCGTCTTTCTTGCGCCATTGATTTCCGTTCAAGGCCTTGTCAATGGAGCGAATGCACTCGATAATCGTTTTTTCCTTCATACTCATATATAAGCAATCTCCCTTGTTTATTTATCCATCCGTATCTATATACCATCTTCACTCGAGATTATTTCATCGGCGATGAAGATTTTTTTCACTGTACAAAGGAAAGCGCCACCTCTGCCAAATAGTGGCAACTCTGTAAAAAACTTGCAAATTCTTTTGTCTGCCCGATAAATGCAGAGGTGAGGGGTAAAATTGCCGCTGCAATGGAAAATCATTAAATTCGTACGTTATGACTGAATACATCGCTGATGAAGCCCATTTCAACAAGGTTATAGAAAGAGTAACCAAGGTCAAGAAATCTTTGTGGATAGGCACGGCAGACCTGAAAGACCTGTATGTAGGGGAAAAGCCTTTTCTTGGCGTTCTGGCTGAACTTGTTTCCCGGGGGAAGGAGATACGCCTGCTGCACGCAAAGGAGCCCGGCGTCAATTTCCGAAAGGATTTTGACCGTTATCCTATTCTCCGTACGGGCATGGAACGTTCTCTTTGCCCTAGAGTGCATTTCAAGCTGATTATCATAGACTTGGCAGTTGCCTACATTGGCTCTGCGAATCTTACCGGAGCCGGTATCGGGATGAAAAGCACAGTCAACCGCAATTTTGAAGCTGGCATCCTGACAGACGATCCGGTTTTGGTGGAAGCTGCCATGAAACATTTCGATTCCGTCTGGGCCGGCTCCAGGTGCAAGCATTGCGGAAGAAAGAAATACTGCCCAGACCCTATAGTCTAGGCAGAAGCGTTTACTCAAAGATGTTCACGTAGTGCTTGATGTCTCTTTTCCTTGACAGGAAGCGGGTAGCAGCCATTTGAAGCACGGAGCGCCTGTGGTCTGACTTTTCCCAAAGATCCGTATGCGTGGCAAACTGCGTGAGGTTATTGTAGAGTTCCCAGGTTGTCATGCTCGCCATTGCAAGGTGTTGAGTCTTGTCTGTAAGGTCGTGTCCCATGCTCTGATAGAGCTGTAGTTCGTCTTCGTAAGGAGCAATTTCCCTGATGAGCTTTTCTCTCAGGCCGGCATTTGAAAGCAGGGCGCTTATATAATGCAGCTCGGCGATGGAAGCCTTGGTATTCATGGCCAGAAGAGCGTGCTCGCGGAATTGGCTGAAGTCCTGCTCAAGCAGATTGTTATCTTGAGGTATGGCTGTCAGTGCCTTGAGGGCGATGTCATTTACTGCGTGTATGCGGCTGACGGAATGAGAGGAGGTGTCTATCTGCCCGTTCTCGCATCTCAGCCTTACGTAGTAACGGCCAAGTTCTATGGTTCCCAGGCTCCATTTAAGGTAGTAGTCATTAGTTGCGAAATCTTCTCCCTTAACCAGTTTGACAACTTTGGGAGCATCGCTTCTCATCTTGAGCATCAGTCCGTTGCGGCCAAAGTGGTCTCTTTCCACAGAAAGCGGCTGCATATTGTTCTTGTTCATAAACAGTTCCGCTACATTAAAGAAATCTTCCGTGTTGATCGGATTCTCCTTGAGCACCACGGCATCGGTAAGGATCTTCTTTCTCGCGTCTGCCACCAGCGCCACTTTGGTTTCCCTGGTCATAGATGTGGCGGTTGCCAGGTAGTTCCAGAAACCGTGCATGTTGTTTTCTCCGTAGGCTTCGCTGACGTTTTTCTTCTGCTTTTTCTCAAGCCCGATCAGCTTGTCCAGAACCTGGCCGGCCTCCTGGCTGGCCAGAGTTTTCACTCCGCATACTGAAAACATCTGGTTGTCTGATGTATGAGTTTCTCCGGATGCCTTTCCAAGCATGCGGATCTGCGAAAGGTCCACAACCTTGTACGGGTTCTGCCTCTTGCACTCATCTTCTTTGAGTCTCTTGAATTCTTCTGTTGTCATATATCTATGGTATTGAGTTATTTATATTTCTTCGCTGAAGAGCATGTCAAACTTGTCCGCATATTCTCTCATGCTTTTGGAGGCGTCGCTCTGGAGTTTGCGGATCTGCTTGTCCTGGCTGAACCGGAACTCGTCGAAGAAGACGTCTCCCGTGGTGCTCAAATCGTAGAATAGCCTTACTCCCACATCGCCCCTGCGGTGCTTGGAGAAAACAACGTATCTGTCCGAATAGATGTTCTTTGGGTTCTCCAGGCGGAGCTCCATCATTGCGGTAATGGAGTGCTTGAGCCTGTTGGATCCAATGAAGTTTCCGGTTTTGGTCACCTGCTGGATAGTCAGGAACGTGGTATTGAGTCCGGAGCGGTTCTCTCCTTTGTTCTGCTGCTTTATCAGCTGGATCAGAAGGCTTTCTGTCTTTTTGTTGGTAATGTTCTTCTCTTCTTTGATAATGCCTTGCAGCTCTATGAAGGAGTCTATCGCCACCACGTCCCAGCCTGTGGCAAGGATATTTTCCAGGTTTTCAAATGTGCTTCCGCCGCCACTCTGGTAGTCCGGTTCCACGAAGAGGATGTCCAGATCCTGGAACTTGGGGTATCTATGGACGTAGATTGCCAGGTCTATCTCGTTCATTTCCGCGCTCACGAAAAGGCAGCGAATATCTTTCTGCTCTCTTTTCAGATTGGCCAGCATATCCAGGATGACAGTGGTCTTGCCCACTCCCGGATCGCCGATAATCATATAGTTCACGCCCTTAGGAAGGCCCGAATAGCTGCATAGCACTTCGTCCATGACCGTTCCTGTCTTGTAGTTGATAAACAGAGACGGATCAAACTTCACGTCCCGCATTCTGACCGTCTTTACATTTTCCATATCGTTCATGTTTTTTCTTCTTGCTTTCCTTTAGCAAACCTATGCAGTCTCTTTGCAATAAAACGGCATAGTTGTGTTCGGCAAAAATTTTTACTTGCAAACTTTCGTTTAATTGCACCAAAACTCAGTATTTTTGCAAAAAGGTTTCTTATGGCGGGACTGAAGGTTTATTTTGCAGGCTCGATTCGTGGAGGACGGGCGGATGCGGCTCTCTACAAGCGCATTATAGAGTATATTCAGAAGACGGATACTGTTCTTACAGAACATGTGGGGGATCTGTCTTTGAGCAAACAAGAGGGTTCAACTCCCAAAGGTTTTTCCAAGGGAGAAAAGGATGTTGCCATCTACCTTCAGGATACCGGCTGGCTCAGCGATTCAGATCTGGTGATAGCAGAGTGTTCCACGCCGTCTTTGGGAGTAGGGTACGAGCTGGCCTTTGCCGAGAAGCTTGGAAAGCCGATTCACATCTTCTACAATAGAACAAGGACCACCCTTTCCGCCATGCTGACTGGCGACAAGTACTTCATCATTCATCCATATAAAGCTGAGGAGGAAATCTATCCAGCAATAGACATTATTCTTCAGCGATAGATTTACAGTATTTTCATTGCAATTGCTGCGCAGGCCTCTGCGTCTGCCAGAGCGTTGTGATGATGCTCCAGACAATAGCCGCACGCCTCGGCAACGGTCTGCAACTGATGGTTTTCAAGATCCGGCATCACTCGTCTTGAAGCCCAGAGAGTATCGTAGAAATCATACTTAGGATAGTCCATCTGGTAGCATTGGAACACTGCCCTCAGGCAGGTTTCATCAAACGCCTTGTTGTGAGCTACAAGCGGCAAATAGGGGCGTCCCAGCCTCTTGGCGTCTTCATCGCTGAGCAAAAGTAGCTCCTCCACTTCTTTCCAGACCTTGGGGAATACCGGAGCCTCCTCCGTGTCTTTGCGCCGTAGCCCGTGAATGCTGGTATGCAGACGGTTGTAGTAGTTGGGCTCTGGCTGGATAAGCGAATAAAACGAATCCGAAATCTCTCCATTCCTGACTATTACAACGCCCACGCTGCAAACGCTTGTGAACTGAAAATTAGCCGTTTCAAAGTCTATTGCCGCAAAATCTCTCATATCAATTTCAAATATACTCGTTTTATTTTAGTAAAAAGCATTGTCTTCTATGATGATTTCTGTCTCGAAATTGCGTACATATATGAAATCTGTGATGGCAAATTCCATATGTTCAAAAAGATTGTGAAAAGCACTGGTAAGATTCAGGTCTTTCGTCAATTCACGGTCCAGCCCTTCATTCCAGTTCGGAGGCGGGCAGTCCATACCTATCAGGCTCTCAAACGATTCTCTTTCGTTTGGCAGAGTCAAAACCGGCAGCGTTACACCGTTCTCATACAACGGATTCCAGCCGCTGTCGCATAGGGCATACCATAAATTCTGCCTGTCTTCTCCCTGAACCGGATGCAGCTCCGGATAATCATACCCAAGAAAGCATTTGGCAGTAAGCCTTGTTTTCTCACTAAAGTCTTTATTGTCCTTAATGCTGTTCCAGATTCGCTGAACCTTGTCGTACATTTGGCGCAGGGCTTCAGTAAGGGCATCGTTGAAAGCAATGATATCCGGAAGTATCTCTTCCTGATGAGCTAGCACCCTTCTGTTTATCAGCTCTTTTCGTAAAGAAAGCAAATACTTGAGATTAGTATAGTCTCCTGTAGAGTCTTCATAATTCAATATGATTTCTCTCTCGATAGCCTGAATGTCATAATTATTAATATCCATCATAGTTCATCAATTTGCGGCAAAGGAAATGCATTTCTCTGCTAAATTCAGGCAGAGCAATTATAGCCAAGAAAAACTAGCACCAGTCTTTTACTCTTTTTTACACTGCCTGTTTATGGCAGAGAGAGGGGGTATCTTTGTCGCTGAGAAGAACTAAGCATTATGAAAAAAGAAAGTAGATTAGAATTGAAAAGCATTGAGAAACAAATATTTGAGACGGCAAAAATGAAAGATTTTTGGGACGAGCAAGACTCTTGGACGGATGAAACAAAACACAAGCTTAAATATTTGCTGAAAAAGAGACGTGAACTCCTTAACGAGATGTTTGAAGGCAGCCAGGAAGAGGTTGAGCGTTTCAGGAAAGTTAATGACCTGCTCTGTAATCTCACAAAGAAAATGCACTCAAAGGCGTTAAACCTCTATAGAAACCTTTTGAAGAGCGGGTATGATCCTGATTTTGACGATGATATAACCTTAGAGGCCACACTTAAGTATGACTTGGATGCTGATTGTGATTTTCTTTACGATGAAAACAAGCCGGATGAGTATGGTTCAAGGTACTGGACTATTATGGCTATTTTAAATATTTTGTACGAAGAGTCTTATACATCTGAATGTGCTTTTTGCAATACGTCCTATGTGTTGCGCCACAATTTGGATATGACTCCAGAAGAATTGGGGTTGGATGATTTTCTGGATGACGGAAAATCCTGGTCTGAAGCTCCTCTGGACAGGCCGGAATTCAAAGATATATGTATATGCCATGCAATCCACGACTTGTGCTGTCATAAGTCATATTCCATTCCAGACCTGCTCAAAATGAATAATTTCCGGATAGATATAAATATTGCCCATCAGCATTCAGTAAACATAGATGGTGAGCGTAATTCATACATAATCAGGCAGTAGTTATGACATTTAATAAAAAGAAATATAACGCAAGAAGGTACCGGCAAATGTTGTTTCACAAAGAATGGGCAGAACGCCAGTGGACAAAAGCTTTCAACGATGACTGGAATTATGAATATTTTCTGGAGTTCGTAAGAGCAAAGCTTATTACTATGGAAAGATACAATTCTCATCTGGCATATGTTGTAAACGGTTCAAACTATGGCTGTCAGATTAAATATGCCATCAGAATGATAGACATCATCTTAGAAGAAGGTGGGAAGAATGATTATTCCAGAAACACGGATAGTTCAATCATTCCTGACCCTGGAAAATTCAGCCATTATGTGAATATGCGTAACAGAAAACGTATTCCACGCCCCGACGACGGTGGAATCTCATTTTGGTCAGATGCCCAAAAGCTCCGCTTTGACAAGGCCTGGATGCTGCTCTGGAAGATTCTGTCTGAAAGGCTTATGACTTGGGGCGACTGAAATAGCTAGATTCACATATATTAACCCATATACCAAAAACATAAAGATTATGAAACGAATAGCACCCAACCCATCCGATTTGGCTTTCAGGGAATACTGGGACAATTTCGGATATGAGCAAGAATCTATGACCTTGCAGCAGAAAATACTCCGTCTGGGAGTCTTTGTCAATGAAGGTGGCCATATCTCCGATGTGATAGACCTGTATCTCACTGGCAAGGAGGACTGGTTCCAGCTGAAAGCAATCCAGTGGACGATTTTCCGTTACCTGACATATATGATGAACGCCGGCAAACCTCTTCTGCCAGCCGAGCCTGCATCACTCGTTGACCGTATCAAGTGCCTGGAAAAGGAAGAGCTCATTGAACTCCTTGAAATGGAACTTAAGCGCTGTGTAGTATTTGATTCATACAACAAAAAGGAATATTTGATAGATGACTTCAGCATTTTCAGGCCCAATGACACAAATCTCTACGTTATTGAGCGCCTTCATATTAAGAACCATCCTAATGAAACCCTCTCTGAATACTACGCCAAAACCCTCTGCTGGGAAAACCACCAGCCAGGCTTCTGGACCAAACCGGAATAAAACCAAAACACACCCAACCCAGTAATCGCAACAAAAAATGATTGACAACAAAGAACTCCTCAAATTTGAGCAGGACATCCTCAGCATTTATGGAGATGGCAACCCTTTCAATAACCACCAGACTTTTATGGCTGCAGGGCTCAAGTCTCTTCTTAAGAAAAGAAAATACTTGATTAATACAGATTTAAGAGAATCTTCCGACATAATGGATTGGGGCCTTGCAAATGAATTATTGCAATTCAACAATAGCCTGAAACAGTTCATTGAAGGCGCCTACGATACTTTCCGCAACATTATAGAAGAAATGGAATTTGGCGATCAGCACTTATTTCAGTTAAGTATCTATATGGCTAACTGTCCGGAAAGCATGAAGCAACGGAATGAATACGGTTGCAGTCTATGGGATATCTTCAACAATAAATTATTCATCGATGAAGACTTTTACGCTACACCGCTTATTCAGAACAAGCTCTTCGATATGACTTCTATTGGTTACCAGGATGTTGACGATAAGTCTTTTGAGGAGGAAATGAAACTCTCCCGCCCATTAGCCCACTGGAACTGCAAAGGACAGACCTCTCCTAATTTGAACGAACTGGAGGTAATCCGCCCCGTTGAAGCCTTAATCAAGAATTCCTGCTTCGCCATTACAGACTTTGCCTACTGCCGCAATTTTAGGGCTGAAATAAACATAAGCCTAGAATGAATTCAGTTTCTCCTGTTAATCAGGTTCACAACAACCTTTACCATAGTGTCCATCTCATCGGTCCGACTCTCTGCAATCATCAGGGTAAGAGCCACAAGAGATGCATCAGCGATGCGCTTAGACCCGTCTGGGCGATAGAGAATGCCGTTTTTCTGCATAAACCAGAGGAATAGGGTAGCGGCTATTCGTTTATTGCCATCAACAAAAGAATGGTTCTTAACCACCAGATAAAGCAGCATAGCGGCTTTTTCCTCAATACTTGGATACAGATCTTTTCCTTCCCAAGTTTGGTATATCTGCCCAATGCTGCTGTGGAAAGACGCATCTTTCTCTACCCCGAATAGACTGCTTCCTCCAAATTTCTCCCTAAGGCTCTTTATGGCTTCCATTGCATTCTCGTAAGTGGCGTGAAACCTCTCCGGAGCTGTTGTGTCTGTAATCTTCAGATTCTGATAGTCGTAAGAATCAAGAGTGTCAAGAGCATAAGTGTAATCTCGAATAACATCAAACAGCCCTACGGCCTGATCAGAAGTTAGCATTAATTCCTTGCTGAATACATTCTCAAGCAACCCTACAGCTTTTTTGAGTTCTTCATATTTCTGCTCTGAAACTACACTGCGGTTTACAGCATACCCTTTAAGCATATACTGCTTGATTATTCTAGTAGCCCAAATCCTAAATTTGGTTGCTCGGATTGAGTTTACACGGTAACCGACCGAAATTATCATATCCAGATTATAGAATACAACAGGACGGTCTGAATTTGCAATTTGCATTTTTTGCAAAGTGCTTTTTTCTGATAATTCTCCTATATCCAATATTTTGTTGATATGCCTGGATATACCAGATACGTCAACACTAAATAAAGAAGCTATAGCCTTCTGTGTTGCCCAAATGGTCTCTCCCGAAGGATCAACCATTGCCTCCATCTTTACCAATCCATCATCAGACTGATAAATCACAATGTCTTTTCTCTCTTCCATACGCTCCTAGTTTCTAGCAACAAAAGTAAGAATTATTTTAGTACTAAACCTTTGTTGACTTATATAATTAATCCCTTTGGACAATGAAATCGAGAGTCTTACGAACCATTTCCATTGTGGAATAAGGAACCCGAAAATAAAGACGGCTTCTTTACCGCCCCGATGGCACCAAATGCATTGCAGACGCCACCCTTGTTGCCCTTACCCTCATGCTTGCCGTCAGCCATCCGGATGAAATGTCCACGATGGTGAAAGTGGTTGTGATGCTGATAAAAGTCAATGAATCTCTTTTAACAGATCATCAATCGTTTGAGCGATTGTTTTAGGAGTCAAAGTATTAATAGGTACTTGTTTCCAGAAATACCACCAACTATCGTCTTCTTCCTTCTCGAAGTCATTAATAGAATCAGGTAATCCTGTTCTCTGATTAACTGGACGAATCATTTCTCTAAATATCTTACGAATCCCTAATTCTATGCTCTGTTGCCCTATACCCCAAGTAGCGCATGCAAAATAGCCATTTTTTTCTACACCTACACTAAGCCAATTCCTTGCCCAATCAAGAGTGGAATCAGATAATAAATACTCTTTGTCACCAGCTACAAAACCTACGATAGCATTATGGTTAATCTGTTGTACTGATTCAAAAAAATTTTTTCTGAGAGAGAGTTCTTCACTTAAACAATTAGCGTCTACGTCATCATTCAAAACATCTTTCATAGAAGAATAAACACATTCGTAAATTTTGCATAAACGTCTCCATGTCAGCTGTGCAAATAGTTTTGCTTGTTCTTTTTCTTTTGTTAAATTCTTGTATCCAATTTCTTTATATTGCTCATCAAACAGAAGGAGATCAGAATTGTTTTCGTATTCATCGAAGTCTGTGTGGTTGCTTTTTTCTGTTGATCTCAAAGCTGGATTCAACTCTGAAGTGCAACGCTTTGAAGCTTGACAGTATAACTTTACTGTCATAAACAGAAAAGCGACAGAGGATGGGCTACAAGCATTTGACAAGGGAACAGCGATATACAATAGAGATGTTGCTGCAGACACCGATGAGCGTGAGGGAGATAGGAGAAGTGATAGGGGTCAGTACAGGTACAGTGAGCCGTGAGATCCGGAGGAACAGTGATATGCGAGGCTATCACCGTTACCGATGGAGGCTGGCACAGAAGAAGTATGAGAGAAGGATGAAGTCCAGGAGACACTACCTGAAGTTCACCGACGAGAAGGTCCGCAACCTCAGGCATCACGGGCGCCGGAAACGAAGACGTTACAGCCTATACAGTTCCAGGGGGATTATCCAGGACCGCGTTGACATATCGCTGAGGCCGGCGGTTGTAGATGAGAAGAAGCGTTTCGGAGACTTTGAGATAGACACGCTGATTGGCAAGAACCGCAAGGGGGCCATAATGACGACAAATGACAGGTGCACGCATCTGGTGCTGATCCGCAAGCTTGCCGGGAAAGAAGCCGCCCCGCTGGCCAGCACGGCAATCGAAGCGCTGCTACCCTACAAGGACAAGATACATACGATAACGGCTGACAACAGGCCTCGCAAATCCCTCGGCTATCTGACCCCGTTGGAGTATTGTAAGAAAATGTTTAACTTTGACTTTGGAAGTCGTTGCACTTCTAATTAGAATTCACAGGTTGAACAACCAGAATATCCGGAATCAGCTCAAGCAGGATATTAAAATCTGCCTTGTTAAGAATGGCTATCCGCCCCAGTACACCCCTGAAGTATTCCGGGAAGTAATGGACCAGGTTGAAAACTTTAAGGAAAACGAAGATTAATATATGGACAATCTTATTGAACAATTTGCAATCGGAGAGCTCCTAGACGGACGATATTTCTATATCCCGGCGTATCAACGAGGGTATCGATGGACTGAAAAGCAGGTCGGGGACCTGTTAAGAGATCTCTTGTGCTTTGCACTTAATGATCAGAAAAAAGACTATGACTTTTACTGCCTTCAGCCTGTCATCGCCCGTGCAATAACGGATGAGCAGAAGGTGGCAGAGTTGTTTGGCGAAGAGTTGAAAGCCTCAGTTCTTGAGAAGGGCGCGTGGGAAATTATAGATGGTCAGCAGAGACTCACCACTATTTTTCTTATTTATCGTTATCTCCTCAAGAAGCTAAACCTGGATGCGGATACTCTAAGGCTGGATTATGACGGCAAGGAGGAGTATCATATCTGCTATGCAACCCGAAAGGGTTCTGCAAACTTCCTTGAGAATCTTTCTCTTGATTCTATCAAAGAGGAAGAATCTCCGGATGCAGACAAGGACAACATTGATTTCTTCCATATGGGTCGGGCTTTCAGGTTTGTTGAGTCTTGGATTGAGACAGATGGTAAAGAAATCAATAAGAGGCATGGTCTTGGTGGTAGCCTTCCTGCTATTCGCTCAGCCTTGTTTGAGCTTCTGAACGGAGATCGCTCGAACAAGAGAGGCTCCGTGCAGGTTTTATGGTATCAGATATCGGAAGAGAGCCAAAGCAGCATCAAGGAATTCCAGAAGATTAATACCGGTAAGATTAAGCTCACAGATGCCGAACTCATTAAGGGCCTGTTCCTTATGAACAGAGACTACGGCAAGGGCGATTCCGCTTATATCTCCGAGTTAGCCCTTGACTGGGAATTCATTGAGAATACCCTGCATAAAGACAGTTTCTGGTATTTCCTTCAGATGCGAGGAAGCGACATGCCGAATCGAATCGACCTTCTATTCAATCTCCTCTATAAGATGTCCCGCATGAAAGATGTCCCAGAAGAAGATTGGCCAACTAAATTGCAGGATGTTGACGTGGACCTAAACGATCCCAGTAAGAGCGTTATTTTCCGCTTCTACTACGATCGCTTTGACGGCATTGACAAGGATCATATTTTTGATACAGTAAAGGCGGCATGGGAGGAGGTTATGAGTCTTTTCCGCATGCTTGATGACTGGTATGCGACCCCAATGCTATATAATTACATAGGTCTTCTTAGCCAATGTGGAGAGGATCTTACGACAATAATTCTTCATTATATGAACATGCCTGAGGATTCGACACGTTCGGACTTTTCAGACTACCTTGTCGGCCGTATCAGACAGCATCTCTCTGGTACAGAAATAGATTACGGCAATAATACCATCCTTACTCCTTATAAGAATCATCACGACTTGGTTTTCAATATTCTCCTGACACTTAACATCCATATCCTCAATCTCCAAAACAGTAAGTTTGAGTCGGAATCCAACATTTACAAGTTCCCCTTCGATGTTCTCAATGAACAAGGATGGGATATCGAGCATATTGACTCATTCCATACCAACGCCCTCAAAAAGGACGATAAGAAGATTGAATGGATTGACACGGCGTTGGCGGATCTTTCCAGTCTAAGTGATGAAGACAGGCAGAAAGTCTCCACTTGGAAGGAGGCGAAGAAGTATGCTGAAGCCATTGCCTTCCTGAAAGAAAAGGCAGGAGAAGAGTCTGACGTTCCCGAAGAGGTAAAGAATAGGATTGGAAATCTTACGCTCCTAGATTCATCCACAAATCGGAGATACGGGAACAGCCTCTTCTGCACAAAGAGGCGTATCATTATTGAACGCATGCAGGAAGGGGTATTCGTTCCTTTTGGAACACAGTATATCTTCTATAAATTCTTCGACAAATCAGGTACAAATCGTTCTCAATGGACGCAAGACGATATGAATAAGTACCAGAATTACATTTTTGAAATGCTTCGAGACTATCTTCCCAAGGAGGGGAATAATTAATGAAAGAGAGATTTTCATTTACAGACTTGTTCGTAAAACCAGTCGATGTAGATAAAGACAAGACTGTCATTCTTGACAAGATAGTCATTCCCAAGATTCAGCGGCCATATGCACAAGGGCGTGTTGACAGTGTCAGCACCTTTGTCCGTAATAGTTTCCTCGAAGAAATCTTTTCCTATCTTTCCTCGGGAGAAATATTGGATTTGAATTTCGTCTACGGAATCATACGTTCAGACGACAAAGAGAATACCATGGAGCTCCTTGACGGACAGCAACGCCTAACCACGCTATTTCTTGTATACTGGTACATCGCCAACAGGGAGTTAGAGGATGGCAGCGATGAGGACAAACGTATTCGTGAGTGCCTGCGCAAATTCTGTTACGAGACACGTTCAACATCTACGTATTTTTGCAGAAAGCTTTCGGAGTTTCATGTAGATTTGGACGAGCAGTCACCTAAGGCAGCCATTACAAAGTCCAAATGGTATTTCAAGTCCTTTGATATGGACAGTACCATTTGTGCAATGTTGACCATGCTCGATGCCATCCACAAGAAATACACAGAAGAGGATTGTCATGACTGCGCAAAGAACCTGGGCAATTTCCGGTTCTATGTCAAGTCACTTGGCTATTATCACCTTTCGGAGGAACTTTACATCAAAATGAACGCCCGAGGCTTACAGCTGAGTGCTTTCGAGAACTTCAAGGCAGACCTTACCAATTTCATCTCTAAGAGTGATTATAAAGACTTCAAGGAATATGTTTCGCTCTATCGAGAAGGCGCTACCGAAACACTGCCATTCTACCAGAATTTCTCCATAAAACTCGACGCCAAATGGGTTGACCTTTTCTGGAAACGAGGCTCCGAGGATTTTGACAGCTCGTATATGAGCTTCTTCTCGCGTTATTTCGCATACAAGTATATCTTGGTGTCCGCAGATAGCGTTACCGACTATGACATGAGGTTCGATGAAGGCATCAGAGAGTTATATACAGATGCCGAGCCCAGAATTCAGCGCAATGAGTATTTCGGATTCAAACCATTCCAGAATATTTTGGATTCACATCCGGAGTTCATCTGTTCTCTCGATAAGGTGCTGGATGTTCTTTACGAATACGATTTTAAAGAGGACAAAAAGATCCTTCGAAAAGAGTTAGTCCCCATTTGGGATCGTGATGGGAATGAGATTCCCGATGATTTCATGTACAACTCAAGGACTCGTTTTACCCATAATAAACTAATCCTGCTTGCAGCTGTCATGGAGTTCATTGAAGCGTACGAGAAGTTTGTTCCCGAGGTATACTTCGAATGGATGAGGGTTGTCTCAAACATTATTGAGAATACCAATATCGATAGCTTGACACCGGTATCATCATTGGTGAGAAAATTCTCCAAGCTTATACGGTTCGTAGTCGCTCAGGATCCCAATCCATCTGTTGCGTGTTTCTACTCCGGTCTCGGCAAGTTTGTTCTTGAGGATACCGAGAGTCGTGCTGTTGAAGAAGAAGTAAAGAAGGCTCGCAGAATTGCTGGAGACCCTCAGTGGCTCCCTCTGTTCAAAGAGACCGAATGCCACCCGTTCTTCAAGGGCATGGTGCTGTTCTTCTATAAAGATGACATGACCATTGAACAGTTCAAGAGGGGATATGAGAAGATTTCAACCATGTTCGACAAGGACGGCATCACGGCTCCTTTTAGGGAGAATCACTTGTTATTGCGAGCCATCGTAAGTCGACTTGGGACTTGGGGTGAACTGAATCAACAGTATGTGACGGAACGTTCGGAAGGGAACAAGTATCTGAAGAATATCCTTTCTGCGCGTGCCGGTGTTCGCTCTATGTTTGCGGATCTGGCCCTTCTCAATGGCGAACAGGACCTTAAGGGAGCGCTTCGGGATGTCATCGTCAAGGCATCTCCAGTTACCCCTTGGAATGATATCACGCCGGAATACCGTGTTCGATTTAAGTATGCCGTGGATAACCTCAGAAACAATGTTCTATTATATGATTACTTCCTTAGCAAAGAATGGGACAAGCATTTCTTCAGGATTTATTGGTTCCAGGGTCATATCATGATTGCTATTAGTAGCTCGACTTACGAACGCATCGCCTTGGATACGAACCGCGCAGATGTCGTTTTGGAACTGTTCAAGAACCACGGTTTCAAGTTCTTAGATGACAATCAGAATAATGTTACCACGCAATATGGTGTTTGTTTCGGTAAAGAAATTTGGTTGAACCATATGATAGGTGACGTTTCTTTCTGGGTAGGATTCTGCACAGAACATGTTGTTAGGGTCCATATAGATTTCCCGACTATTGAAGCCGCTTCGGCTTTTTCCGAAGTCTTCAATGGAAGTTCTATTCTTGACGAGCGGCCTTGCACCGTGATGCTCCCGACTATGCAGGACTTCCCGAATGATTCTCTGTTGGAAGATATCTTAAAAGTGTATTCCGCCCTTCTAATTAGAATTCACAAAACAAAGTTCTAATCTTTCTTTGCAAAAGTCTGGCAGAATAGGTGGATTAAATCCTTAGATTATGTGTTGCTCTTTGGAAAATCTTGCAAGAAAAAATCTATCAATTTCCACTCAGGATCCTTTTCGATGCTGTAATCGAATTCTCTTATCTGATTACCCTTGGCAATGATGCCATCAAGGTACTCTATAGCAATTTCCGGGTTGTTGAGCATCCATACTACCTGGCAAACTCCGTTATATGTAACCCTTGCCACAAATAGGGCGTTTGGATGATCTGGTTGAACTTTAAGAGCCTGGTCAATAGACTCGGTATAGTCTTGCATAATTGAGAACTCTTCTGAAGTAGGCCAGTTATTCTCATCAACATTTACATAGTCTAGGTTGATAGAACAATAGAAACCGAAAACCTGTTTCAGAAGGGTGTCTTTCTGGTGTTGCTTGAGAGATGCGTTTCTCATTATGAGGGATTTAGCACCTTTAGGATCGGTAGATTCAATAAGATCAAAACTCTCTTCAGGGATAGTGATTTGTACGGCTTCGTTTTTGTCTCTTTTGCGATGAAATAAGTCTTTTAGTCCCATATTGTTTGTGGTGTCTTTCTGGAAGATAGTGTCCTTCGGGATGGTGATTGGGATAGGATCGCCGAGGAAGTGGGGCTTCTTGCCAAACAGGATGTCCAGGACGGCTTTGGTGCGGGCAAGCTTTTCGCGGAAGTACATGCGGATGCGCCAGTATCTGGAGATAGTGTTTTTGGCGTTGAAGGCAACGGCGTCAATGCCAAGGTGCTGGCAGATGTAGAGAGCCCTCTGGTTGTGGAATTCCTGGGAGATGATGGTGAAGGAGTTCTGGCCAAAGACCTTCTGGGCGCGGATCATGGAGTCAAAGGTGCGGAAACCGGCATAGTCCAGGAAAATGCGGTCTGCCGGTATGCCTTTGGAGACAAGGTCCTTCTTCATATACTCAGGCTCGTTGTAGGAGCGGTGGCTGTTGTCTCCGCTGATCAGCACAACCTTGATCTTGCCTGCCTTGTAGAGGTCTACAACGGCCTGGATGCGGTGAACATAGTAGATGTTAGGTCTTCCAGTACGGCCGATAGGGTTGGTGCCAAGAAGCAGGCCAACGTCGTTGCAGGGGATGTCGTTTACGTTGTCAAAGATCTTGCCCCTGGAGCTTTTAACAACAATGTGGCTGCACCAGACAACAATCGCGATGCCGATTAAGCAGAGAAGAATGAATATCTTGAAGAGTTTTTTCATCGACTTTTTCTTCCGAGATGGCTATTGGTTGAGAATCTGGCCGGCGGCGTTTTTGGTGTCCACTTTTTCTATGATGCGCTCAAGGATGCCTTTGTCGCTGAAGATGAAGGTTCTTCTGAGGGTGCCCATAGTGGTTTTGCCATACATTTTCTTCTCTCCCCAGGCTCCGAAGTCCTGAAGCATCTTGGTAGTGGTGTCTGCCAGGAGGGTGAACGGAAGGTCATACTTTGACCTGAAACCGGAATGGGACTTTGGGCTGTCCTTGCTCACTCCCACAACGTTGTAGCCGGCCTTGGTGAGGGCGGCGTAGTTGTCTCTGAAACTGCAGGCCTCGGCAGTGCAGCCGGAAGTGTTGTCCTTAGGGTAGAAATAGATGATGGTTTTCTTGCCTTTGCCAATGAAGTCTTTGCTGTTTACAGTGTTGCCGTCCTGGTCCAGAACCTCGAATTCAGGCATTTTGTCTCCGATCTTAAGCATATCTGTCACTTTTAATGTTGTGTTCAAAATTAGTTATTTGTTAACTGGCTTGCAAGAACTGTTTGGAAACAACTTGTTTTGAATGGTCAAATGCCGTAGATTTCTGACATCGCCTTTATGTCCGATATTATTTCATCGCGGAGTTCCTTTGGCTCAATAACTTCTATACCTGCTCCATAGCGCAGGAGTTCCTGCTTGAAATCAAATGTTGGAGACAGATAGTACTGGAATACAGTTGATTCATTCGTCTCTTCCAGTATCTTCTGCGAGTGGTGCAGGGGAAGGGATTTCAGATAGAAAGACTGTGTACTGTCTGCCCTGAGCTTTACAAAACAAGGTCCTAAGTTGTCGTAGGCGATAATTCCAAAGAGAGAATCGAAAAACTCTCTGGCATCGAACTTCTTGGGCATCTGGAGTTCCAGTTTGCTCTGGCTCAGGTTTTCAATTCTGTCCAGGGCATAAATGCGGGGCTTTTCAAAATCCTCGCTTCTTGCCAGGAGATACCATCTCTGCCTGAATAGTTTAAGGCAGTATGGGTGGACGGTGAAAGTGGCGCTTTTTTCTTTCCAGAAACTTTTGTACGTAATCTCGATGGCTTTTCCGATTTTCATTGCATGGATTATGGTACTGAGCCATTGGCCGCTTGACGGGATGCTCTCTGTAAGGATGCGATTATGCATTGAGGCACTCTCCCCGACAAGGTTGTTTACCAGGACGCAGTCCAGCAGCCATTCTTTGATGCTCCCGTCTTCCATATCATCTGTGCTGATGTAGTACCCGTCTGGCCTTTCGTAATCTATATTGATTCCGAAGGTTTCCTCTATTGCAATCCTATGGTTGTGGAAAGTGCGTTCGCTCAGCGGCTCGCCCGTGGTGTTATATGGGCTGAGCTCCCATATCCTGGATAGTTCCGCCAGGGTTATGTGACCGTGCCTCTTGATTGTGTCCAGAAGCCACAAGTACCTTTTAAAATAGTTCTGTGCCAATATTGAAATAGTCTAATACGTTGATAATATTTGTGTTCTGAATTCAGTAGGGTAATATGTGCTGTATGCAAAAAGTACATCCAATAATTCTTGGTCAGTGAAATGAAGACCAGGAAGCCTTGATTCAATAAACTGAATGATGCGCTTGCCTCTTTCAAAAACAGTCATTGGATTCCAGTTGCAGAAGTTTGATACTTCCTGCTCTCCATAGCAACCTGTTTTGTATCTGATTTTCTTGTTCTCCCAAGAATCATTTTGCAATTCGGAGTTTTTGCGTCCTTTAATGATACTTAGATTTCCAAGTGAGTTAATAAGGGTTATACTCGCACGCCATTTTAAATCATCAGGAATGTCAGCTAAATAAGCATTCACAGTATCTGACCAATATGTTTGATACTGTTGGGGAATAATATGTTCAATATTAACATCAAAGAAATCATTCCATGTTATTCGGTCAGCATACTCTTTAAAATTGTCCCTTAAATGCTTTTCATAGCAGAATAGCAAATACTTTAATCCGCTCCAGCGATGATATCCTTTATTACCATTTGTATAGCTAAAAAGCCATCTGAAACCGCTGATAAATGCAGAGGTTTCATAAGGTCTTGAGACCCGTTCTTCCAATTGCTTTATAATCTCAGGCAAAGTGTCTGGATTGGCATAGATGTCGCGAGCATAGTTAGCAAATACTTTGTAATCCAAAACAGTCTCAATGGGGAAGCTATTCCGGAATAATACTAGTTCTGTTAGAGTCAAACCTTTAATAACATCCGGTTTGTAGGATGTTTCTTCCAGGATGACTAAAGTGGCCAGAAACACTTTGACTTCTTTGCTTCCATTCAGAAGAAGAATACGCCTTATTAACTCGTCATCAGTTGCATGAATTTTATACCAAGCATGAGAAAAATCTGAAAGCTTTGTAACAAATTCATTAACCTTATCAAAAGAGACGACAGATTCACCGTAGCGTTGAGTCCTATTGCAAAACATTTGGAAAACTTTTTCTTCTGCTTGGGCTTCTGAAAAAGTATATGAGGAGGAACCTGCTGGTTTCCGATACACTGAAAGAAAAGCGGATAAGAAAACATCTTCGGGGAGAATAATCTGCGGATTTTTAGCTAAAACAATATAAATTGTGGCCCAGGCTTTATTGATATTTTCTTGTAGTGATAATGCCTCTGCGCTAGAAAAATGACTGCTCAAATAAATGAGCCGGTTCTTAAGCTTTTCAAGTGTTGTCAAAGGTTTGCCACGATTATTCATTGTCTCGAAGACAGCTTGAACATCCAAATCCCTTTCTATTATTCGCTGATCAAAGACGAGGGCAGTGGTCAGTTTTCTATATAGCTCCTCAATATGTTCAAATCCAGTTCCCATTAGTTCTAGGAGCTTATTTCTAAAGAATGTTTTTGCAAATAAAAGATTCCTGGTATAAATGTTCTCCCATTCAGAAGGAAGGATTGTCAGAGTATCATCTTCGAAGATATCTTTAATAAGATAATCGCGATTGTTTTCGATGTAACAGAATTTATAGCATTTAAGATGCTGGTTCTTATGGCGTAAGCAAATAAATGATTTATAAAGGTCTTCATGAGTATCCTGTCCTAAGCCATCAGGAGCAATTCTTATCAACTCATATAGGAGAATAACAATGCTCGTCAATCTTTGCTGCCCGTCAACAATATTATAGAATTTTTGATAGTCCTGCGCCCATATCTCAGTTTCAGGAATCTCTCGTTCTATAGTCCTGGACAAGTAGATAGTACCAGTGTAATGGCTGATATAATTTCCGTTCTCATCTTTAGAAATGTCATTAATGTCATCCCAAAGATCACTAAGTTGCCTTTCCTCCCAGGAAAAACCGCGTTGATAATGCGGAATTCTGAAGACTTTATTACTAAACAGTTCTTTCAGGTTTACTGTAATGCTATTTGCCATATTTCTTTGCGTAAAGGTTAATCCAATTTTTGAGAGACTAAAAATGCATAATATTTGTTTTTGTGTTGGCAAGTCAAGTTACAAAAAAACAGAATCTGTTTAACTGTCTTTCTTGTTGTTTCCATTTTCAATCAGTGTTGTTTGTTTTCTGTCGGCAAAGGAATATACTCACTCTGCCAAAAACAGGCATAGTGCGAAGTTGTATGAAACAAAACGTATCTGAGTCATTGCTATGTTCCGTCTGAGTTTGTTTCTTCCATTATAACATCTATCCTGAGGTTCTTCATAATGAAATCCTGGCGGAGCGGTGTGTTGTTGCCCATATAGAATTCCAGCAGTTCGTGGGTAGGATCGTCATTCTCCAGATGGACTGTGTCCAGCCTCATGTCTTCCCCGATGAAATACTTGAATTCCACATCAGATATTTCTCCAAGGCCTTTGAAACGTGTTACTTCCACTCCCTTTCCGAGTTCTTTTGTCCAGTGCTGCTTTTCTGCCTCGCTGTAGCAGTAGTGCAGTTCAAAGGAGTTGTCCTTTTTCTTTTTCCTGACCCTGAACAGCGGTGTCTGGAGAATATAAAGATGCCCTCTGCGGATCAGCTCCGGGAAGAACTGGAGGAAGAAAGTAAGCATAAGCATCCTGATGTGCATTCCGTCCACATCGGCATCGGTGGCTATGACTACCTTGTTGTAACGGAGGTTGTCCAGATCTTCTTCTATGTCAAGGGCAGCCTGGAGGAGATTCAATTCCTTGTTCTTGTTGTCGTAGATGGCTTTCTTGGAAGTGCCATAGGTGTTCATAGGCTTGCCCCTGAGGGAGAATACAGCCTGGGTGTTGGCATTTCTGGCTTTTGAAACAGTTCCGCTGGCGGAATTACCCTCTGTGATGAATATGGTGGTTTCTTCTGCCAGAGGGTTGTTCTTGTCTGTGTAGTGTACCCTGCAGTCTCTGAGTTTCTCGTTGCTGATCATCCCTCTCTTGCGGCGTTTGCTCTTGAGTATGTCTGCAATCTCCATTCTCTCCTTCTCGTTTGCGTTGATTTTCTTCTGCATAGCATCAGCGATGAGCGGGTTCTTGTGGAGATAGTTGTCTAGTTCGGAAGCCAGGAAGTTCATTATGAAGGTCTTGATAGGGATTCCGCCTCTTTCTTCCGAGTCCGTAAGGCGGGAGTTAAGGAAATTCTTTATCTGATTGGCAAAACTTGGTTCTACGATTCTTATAGATATTGCAGCAACTAAACCCTCCCGGATGTCTTTAGGGTCGTAGTCCTTCTTGAAGAAGTCCTTTATTGTCTTGCTCACAGCTTCCCTGAAAGCGGAAAGATGAGTTCCTCCGTAATAGGTGTTCTGTCCGTTTGCAAATGAGTATATGTTTTCCCCACTATCTTGACTGTGAGTAATCACCACTTCTATATCCTTGCCTTTAAGTAGAATAGGCGGGTATAGCCGAGTTCCTGATGAAATGTCGTTGATAAAGTCCGGCAGACCGTTCTTAGAACAGTAGGTTGTTTTGTTGAAGTGGATAGTGAGACCTGGGTTGAGGTATGCGTAATTTTTAAGCATATTGTCCAGATGCTCTGTTTTGTACGAGTAGTTTTCGTACAGTGCCGGGTCTGCCGTGTATTTAATGAGAGTTCCGTCCTTCTCTGAGCAATTGGAGAATTCTCCCTCTTTTTTGAGTTTCCCTTTCTCAAAGTATGCCCACTTGCTCTTCCCGTTTCTCCAGCTTTGAGCTAAGAATTCTGTGGAGGTGGCATTCACGGCCTTTGCTCCAACTCCGTTCAACCCCCCGGATTTTCTGTATGCATCTGAACCGTATTTTCCGCTGGTGTTGATCTGTCCTACTGAAACTATGAGGCTTTCAAGCGGAATACCTCTTCCGTAATCTCTTACAGTGACTTCTTTAGTTTCCTCGTCAAGTGTAATGTCTATAGTCTTTCCGAATCCCATATTGAATTCGTCAACTGCATTGTCCACTATTTCCTTGAAAAGCACATAGAGTCCATCGTCCCTCTCGCTTCCGTCACCAAGTTTTCCAAGGTACATTCCAGGCCGTTTCCTCAAATGCTCGTGCCAATCCCAATGCTGGATGTCTTCATTTCCGTATTCTTTGTTTGTTTCCATATCGCTTTGGAGATTAGAATCCTATCCGGTTCTCAGCATTAATTATCACCCTAAACTTCCTGCATATCAGGAAATCCTTAAGGGCAGATATATATCACGATTGACCAGTTCCTTGGTTAAATCTTTTTTGGGTAAATAATTGATATCAGTAGTGTCTCCTTGATAATAAGAGCCTCCATAGCCAATGTTCTTGTGGTGTATCTTTCAATCACAAATAAAGGCTATTACTCTGCAAAATTCCGGCATATTGTCTCCGATCTTCAGCGTAACTGTTAAAGTATTTTAAAGTATTTCCCGGGCTATCCAGGCGCAGGCTTCGGCGTCTGCAAGGGCGTGGTGGTGGTTTTTCAGGGTGTAACCGCATAACTCGGAGATGGTGTCCAGCCTGTGGTCCGGGGCGTTGCGGAAAACTCTTCTCGAAGCCATGAGAGTGCAGTAGAACCGGTATTCCGGATAGTCCATCTGGTAGCAGCTGAAGACTGCTTTCAGGCAATTCTCGTCAAAGGCCTTGTTGTGGGCCACAAGGGGTAGATAGGGGGAGCCCAGACGCCGGGCATCTTCATCGCTGAGGCGGATCAGCTTTTCAACCTCTTTCCAGACCTTTGGGAATACGGGAGCTTGTTCTGTGTCTTCTCTGCAAAGGCCGTGTATCTGTGTGCAGAACCAGTTGTAATAGTTTGGTTCAGGTTGTATGAGTGAATAGAACGTGTCTTTTATCAGGTTGTCTCTGACAATGACAACACCTACGCTGCACACGCTGGTGCGCTCGCTGTTTGCCGTTTCAAAATCAATAGCCGCAAAGTCTCTCATACAGGTTTCAAATATACTGGATTTGTTTTCAGCTGCAAAGGTAATTCCCCAGATTGCCAATTATTGGCAGCAAAAGGCACATCTTTAATTCAATTATCGTTATTTTTGTAACTGACGAGTTGTTGTTTATTATTATGACAGATAAGAGAGCAGACAATCATCCGCTTGTAAGCGTGGTGGTTCCGGTTTACGGAATCGCCAGATCATTGTGCTGCCATTTGTGACCTTTATGCCGGCAAGGATCCTCGTATCAAGGTTATACACAAGCCTAACGGAGGAATAGTGACAGCCCGGCAGGCTGGTCTGGAAGCTGCTGAAGGTGAGGAATAGTGTTCGAGAACAATACAAGGGGTATGCATCCTGAGTTCAGGACGGCTCTGCGAGCTATATTGTGACAGCCGGTTCAGGTGGGAAGCAACGATTATATGAAAAAGTTTTTCGTCAGGGTAAAGAATTGGCTCAAAGGGCTTTCGTTCCGTACAGGAGTGATTGTCCTGTTGGTCTGTATTCCGTTCTACATCCTGTCGTTCGCCCAGATGGCCCTTCCGATAAGCGCAAAGGCTAAAGGGGTTTTGTGGGTAGTGCTTTTTGGCCTGGCCAAGACTTTCCAGTGGGGAGGAATCACAATTCTCGGTGTTGAAGGTGTAAAGCGTGTGAAGGCTTATTTCAAAAAAGATAAATAATATGAGCAAGATTATGAGTTTTTCAATTATCCCGATGCTGATGAGCATTTTTTCATGTTCGGGTTCAAAGTACACAGATATGGATGTCGCTGAGTTTGCCCAGCTTCTGGAGGGAAACGGGATAGCGCTGGTTGATGTGAGGACTGCCAAGGAATTTGCTGAGGGACATATAGCAGGTGCCGTAAACATGGACTTTTTCTCGTCATCGTTCCTGGATGAAGTGAAGGCAGCTTATCCTGTTGACAAGCCTTTGGCTGTGTATTGCCGTAGCGGAAAGAGAAGCGCTGGAGCTGCCCGTCTGCTGTCTTCTGCCGGCTACAAGATTTACAACTTGAAAGGAGGGTTTATGGCATGGCAGAATGCCCGGATGCCAGTCTCAACCTATGTAGCCGGGAAGAAGCTTTTCGGAGACAAGTATGAGGTTGAGCAGTTTACAACAGACAGCGGGAAAAATGTATGGCTTACTTTGATAAAACACGGCAGTGTGGAGATTGAGTATGAGGGGCTTTCCATCCAGGTGGATCCTGTAGGGGAATACGGCAAGCATACAGACTATGCAGCCGAATTCCCGAAGGCCGACGTGATACTTGTAACTCACGAGCATCCAGACCATCTGGACGATGCCGCCCTGAAGACTCTGGAGGGAGAGAATACCGTTCTGATTCTCAACAAGACCAGCGCGGACCGTATCGGAAGGGGAGAGGTGATAGCCAACGGACAGAGCCGTGAGTTTCCGAAGGGAATAACTCTGGATGCCGTTCCTGCATACAACACGACTCCAGGAAGAGAGAAGTTCCATCCAAAAGGCAACGGCAACGGTTATGTTCTCACGATAGACGGGCTCAGGATATACATAGCAGGAGACACGGAAGACGTGCCAGAGATGGCGAATCTGAAGGATATAGATGTGGCGTTTCTGCCTGTGAACCAGCCTTATACAATGACCATTGAGCAGTGCGTGAAGGCGGCCAATATGTTCAAGCCGAAAGTTCTGATACCATATCACTTCAGCCAGACGGACATAAGTTCCATTCCGGAGCAGCTTCCGGATATAAAGGTTCTGCTTCGTCAGATGCAGTAGCCTACTTCTGGCTCTTGTCTTTAGGTTTTCTGAAATACTCCCAGATAGCCCAGGCCGTTAGCACTGCCATCGCGATTATGGCAATGGCGGCATGGAAGGAAGTGCCGTGCTTTAGGCTCATCCATATCATGAAGTAGTTGAATGCGAAAAGGACTATGCCGCCCAGCAGAAGCACGAGAACTGCGGACGGGATGTTGCTTTTGTCCTTGACTTCAACTTTTTTCTTCCTGACAAGACGGAAGAGGGAAATGGCTGGGAAGATGGCTATCAGCAAGGAAAAGATCAGGGCTATCTGCCTTCTGAGTTTATCCTGTGCCTCAGTTTGTGAAGCCTGTTGTTCAACCTTTTCCATCTCTGCCTGCATCTTCTGGAACTGGACGTTTGTGTCAGCTCCGTACATCTTCAGAAGGTCCTCTTCAGTCAAAGGCTTGTTCTGGAGAATGGAGTCAATGCCGGAACTGGTTTGCGCCGTGGCAGGCCCTGCAGCAAGGAGCAGGGCAAGAATGGATATGGCTATAAACTTTTTCATATTTCTGTCAGTTCTCCCGTGGCGGAGTCGATGATGAATCCTCTTACGGTTATGTCTTTAGGTATCAGAGGATGATTCTTGATTGTCTCTACGGTTTTCTTCACCGATTTTTCAGTGTCGTGGAAGCCTTCCAGCCATTGGTTCAGGTCTATGCCGCAGCGGTTTACTGTATCCAGGGTTTCCTCGGCGATGCCTTTTTCTATCATCTGTTCCCTGAAATGTGCATAGCTCATGTGGCAGGCTCCGCAAGATGAATGGTGGATAACCATAACCTCTTCTACTCCAAGTTCATAGATTGCCACTATGAGACTTCTTATCGCGGAGTCAAAAGGAGATAGGATGACTCCTCCTGCATTCTTGATGATCTTGGCGTCTCCGTTTTTCAGGCCCAGGGCGGATGTCAGAAGGACGGACAGACGGGTGTCCATGCAGGAGAGCACGGCCAGTTTCTTCTTTGGATATTTGTCTGTAAGATACTTTTCGTAGGATTTTTCTTCCACGAATTTTCTGTTGAACTCTAATATCTGGTCTATCATGGCACTTTATCTGAGCAGCACCAGATGGTCTCCTTCGTAAAGGACGGTGTTGCCGTTAGGAATGATTGTTTCCTTTCCTCTGTGGACGAGGATTATTATACCTGAGCCGGGAACATCAGCAATCCTCTTTCCAACCCTGCGGCTTCCGTGCTTTACGGTTTTTTCCAGGAAGATGGCCTCGGTTCCCTGGTAGGCGCGCGTTACTATTATCGCTTTGTCCCCAGGAAGTATGATGGTGTCTCCACGTGCGATTATTTCTTCCTTCCCTCTCAAGATCAAGGCTATCAAGACATCTTTTGGCAGGTGAAGGTCTTTCACTTTGCGGTTGGCCATAGTGCTGTCTTCAGGGATTTCAATCAAGCTGAACTGCATGGAACTGTCTTCAGAATAGTCCGTGAAAGTTTTCAGCACATTGTTGTGACGGTCTATCATGTTCAGCCATTTGGCCATCAAAGGTAGCAATGAGCCTTGTAGGGCAATGGAAATCAAAACCAGTATGAACACTATGTTGAACAGGTGACGGGAAACAGGGTTGTTTCCAACACCGCTTACGCACATTATGGCAAATACGATGGCTGAAGCACCTCTCAAGCCTACAAATGAAATGAACGCCATCTGCCTGAAACTGTACTTGCGGAAAGGTGTCAGTATGCTGAATATGGCGGCAGGACGGACAGCAATAAGCAGGAAGGCAAAAACCATCAGGGCAGGAACGATGTCATTAGGAAGTTCCTTAGGATCTACCAAGGCGCCTATGAGGAAGAATGTAAGAACCTGCATCAGCTCGTTTATTCCGTCAAAGAAATTGACGATAGGCTTCTTTTCCTTGAAGTCTTCGTTCCCTAAAATCATTCCTACTATGTAAACGCTCAGGTAACCGTTTCCTCCAAACAAATCTGGAAGAGCGTATGCGGCAATGGCAACAGCCGATATGAACAGGCAGGAATAACCACTACCCCTCATGTTGACCTTTTGCAGGGCTTTGGTGGCAAGGTATGCGATTCCAAAGCCGGCCAGAACTCCTATTCCAATCTGCATAAAGAGCATGACTGCAAGGTTTCCGGCAGAGGCGGTTCCTTTGAAGAAGGAAAGCATGCCCAGTGTAAGTATGTTGGCCATAGGGTCATTGCTTCCGCTTTCAACCTCCAGCATAGGTGCCGTGTTGTTCTTGAGGCCAAGTCTTTTTGAACGCAGGATTGAGAATACGGATGCAGCATCTGTAGAGCTTACCACAGCTCCCAGAACCATGCTTTGTTCCCAGGGCCACTTCAGTACGTAATGGCACAGAAGACCTGTGCCGATGGCTGTTAAGACTACCCCAAAAGATGCCAAAAGACCCGCTTCTACAACAACGCCCTTCACCGCGCTCCATCTTGTGCCGAAGCCGCCGTAGAACATTATAAAGATCAAGGCGGTGGTGCATACGTTCTGCACGAGGTCAAAGTTGTCCACTTCTATAGGTATGACACCGCTGTTGCCCAAAAACAAGCCGAGCAGCAGGAATGCCAGCAAAGCAGGAACTCCTATTCGCAGAGAGAGGTTGTTGAGCCAGATGCTCAGCAAAAGCACTAAAGCAATTATAAGCAAAAAGGTGGTCAGCATAATGTGCAAATATAGTAAAAGCCGTGGCATTTTGTTTACCACGGCTCTTTGTCTCGACTCCTTCGTTTAGTCTTTCAGACACATACTGTAGATGGCCTCCACATCTTTCTTTACGAGAGGCTTGAAACCTGGCAGTGTCCCTCCGTTTACGGCCTTATCAGCCATTTCGGCAAAATGGGTGCTGTCTATACCCAGATCTGTGAGAGTACTCTTGAGACCAAGGGTTCCGAAAAGGAAATCGCCGAGGAGTTTAATTGCCTTGCGGGCAATATCCATAGGTGCAAGGGATGAGTCTATGCCAAAGACGTTTACCCCAAACTGTCTGAATTTTGAAACTGTGGTTTCATCCAGGCAATACTCCATCCATCGCGGAGTGAGGATGGCAAGGCCGAGGCCGTGGGTTATGTCGTAGTAGGCGGAAAGCTGGTGCTCCATAGGGTGGCAGCTCCAGGCCTGGCGTTTGCCGCCGTCTATGAAGCCGTTGATAGCCCAGGAAGAAGTCCACATCAGGTTGGCCCTTGCCTCGTAGTTCTCAGGCTCTTTCATTGCGACGGGAGCATACTTTATGATGGTCTTCATCAGTCCTTCCATGAAGCAGTCCAGCATGTAGAGGTCCTGGTCCATGTTGAAGTAAACCTCAAAGATGTGGCTCAGCATGTCTGCCGCTCCGCAAGCTGTCTGGTAAGGGCTTACTGTATAGGTGTTGGTAGGGTCCAGGAAAGAAGCCTTAGGCAGCATAGGAGGGCACATGCATCCTATCTTGTCGTTGGTTTCAGGGTTGCTTATCACTCCGCCGCAGTCCATCTCGCTTCCAGTGGCGGAAAGCGTCAGTATGCTTACAATAGGCAGAGCCTTTTCAACCGGAACCCTCTTTTTCATATCGAAGAAGTCCCAAGGGTCAAAGTCAACAAGCGCTCCGGCTGCCATGAATTTGGTGGCGTCTATGGTGGAACCGCCGCCCACAGCCAGCAGCACGTCTATCTTGAGGTCTTTGCACATCTGGGCTCCTTTCCTCACCGATGCAATTCTCGGATTAGGCTCGATTCCGGAAAGCTCATGAACCTCGAGGCCGGCCTCTTTTATTTCTTTTAACACTTTGTCGTATAAGCCGATGCGTTTGATGGAACCGCCACCGTATGTCAGGAGCACTCTCTTGCCCCATTTCTTGAGTTCAGGCCCTAGATTACTGAGCTGGTCTTTTCCGAAGTAAACCCTTACCGGGATGTCGTAGATAAAGTCGTGTATCATTGTATAGCAGTTGTTTGGCGTTTGTTGTTATTGTTTTGAGTCCCAGTTTCTCTGGAATAGAATATGTGCATTGTGTTTGCACGGCTTCTACTCCTTGGGATAGACATCGTCGCCTACAGGCTCAAGCCACTCGTTGGATGCACCTTCTTTGACATCTTTGTGGTAGGTCAGGTGCTGGAACCAGCTGTCGTGTGCTGCTCCGTGCCAGTGCTTTGCTTCTGCAGGTATGGCGATTATGGTTCCCGGAGTCATTTCTACCGGCTCTTTTCCCCATTCCTGGTACCATCCTCTTCCGGCAACGCACACAAGAACCTGTACCTGTTTGTGGTGGATGTGCCAGTTGTTGCGGCATCCCGGCTCAAAGGTGACGTTTACTATTCCGCCACCCATGTCAGCAAGGTAGCTGTTGCCGATGAAATACTGTGCGTATGCAGTGTTAGGGTTTCCTTTTGGCCATACTGAAAAGTCCACCGTCTGGATGTGCTTGCCGCAGCAGTTTTCCTTTTCCGGTTCTCCATATACCTCAGCGATGGCCTTGCGCAGTCTTTTGCCTTCCTGGCATCCGGCAAATTCTTCAACTACAGCAGGCAGGGCGTGGATCTGCGCGTCTGTAACTCCCATGTTTCTGGCACCGTTGATGTGAGCCTTCAGCTGAGGCTCGCATCCCGGCAGGCTGGATATGGCGCTTACGGTCACAATCTCTCTTTCAGGATAACTGAGGTTGTTGCGTGCAAAGATGTCTCCGAAAAGATGAGCTTTCAGATAGTAGTCTGTTGCCGGGGCGAATGTGTAGTTGAACGGGGCACCGGAAAGTTTTGTCTGGACTGCTGTTCCCTGCTTGAGAGCATCATAATCTGACGGCAGCGGATCTGCCTCTTTGCCGGGCTCAGTTGCAAGACCTTTTGCCTTTCTGTCTGCGATTACCTGCTGCAAGCATCCGAGTGCGTTCAGGGAACGAGGGAAGCCGGTGTATGCGTAAAGGTGAGAAAAGGCCTCTTTCGCCTTGCTTATGGTAAGTCCGTTGTCAAATCCCCGGTTAAGAGCATCGCTGAGGCCTTTGATGTCTCCCTTTGCCTCCAAAGCAGCAATCGCCGAGAGATATTTTTGAGTATTGTCTAATGCCATATTGTTTTGAGAGTAAGCAACGCTTCCGGAAAAAATCAGGAAAGCTGTGGTTATTGTATATAATTTCTTGAATATAAGCTTCATGTAACTAAAGGACTCGGTTGATGTGATTATTGGTTTAGATAAGAAAAAGTGACAGTTATGTTGCCTTCTCCAAGAAACTCCTTGACTTGTGCCTTGGTCATGTTGTCGATGTGGGCGAGTTTAGTCAGACTATATGAATTGTTGTCATAATAAATAGTAATCTGACTGCCATTGTACAATATGATGTCTCCGGCAGATGTGGTAATGGGCTTGTCGTTTCTTGGCAGGGTAAAACCCAGAGAACCCACTTTTTCAAAGTTCCCGTAATCTGTCATATTTACAGTGACAGGGTTGGCTTTCAGTTTTGCAACAAAAGCCTCTGAAGAGGAATTCTGCTCAAAAGATGCGGTAGCGCTTTTGCTTCCTACAGTGATTTTCAGTTTTCCTGTAATATTAGTTTTTGGCTGGGACTCCTGTTCCTTAGGATTATCCTCAGGACTTGAAGTTGGATGGCTTGCTGAGGAACATGCCGTGAACAGGATAATGGCCAGAAGACTAAGGCAATATCTCATGTTACTTCAGATTTGTTTTGAAGAATTCTTCCATCTTGTCGTAAGGAATCACACCGGCGACATCGTCATACAGATCCACGTGGGTGGCTCCGGGTATCACATAGAATTCCTTGTTGCCTGCCACTGTGCTTTTGCCTTCTGGATTCACGCCGGTCATCTTTTCAAATGCGCCTTCTCCGAAGTAGCGGCTGTGGGCCTTCTCTCCGTGGATGATGAGTACCGGGTTGCGGATTTCAGAAGCCATGTCAAGGAGCGGCTGGTTGATCAGGGAAATTGTTCCCGTAACGTTCCATCCGTCTGTGGAGTTGCCGCTTCTCGGGTGATATCCCCTTGGGCATTTGTAGTAAGAATGGTAGTCTTTGACAAACCAAGGAGCGTCATCAGGAAGAGGGTCTATTACTCCGCCGGCTCTTGCATAAGTTCCTGATTTGTAGTCTTCCGTGCGTTGTTTGCTCCATGCTTCCCTCTGGCTGTGGCGGGCTCCTTCATTGTCTTGGGAACCAAAATAGCCTTCCCTTGCCACGCGGCTCATATCGTACATCGTGGAGGCGACAGTGGCCTTGATACGGGTGTCAAGGGCGGCTGCATTTATGGCCATTCCGCCAAACCCGCAGATGCCGATAATGCCAATCCTTTCAGGATCAACTTTTTCGTTGGTGGAGAGGAAATCCACTGTAGCGCAGAAGTCTTCCGTGTTGATGTCTCCGGAAGCCACACGTCTTGGCTCTCCGCCGCTCTCTCCGGTGTATGAAGGGTCAAAGGCAATGGTCAGGAATCCTCTTTCCGCCATGTGCTGGGCATAGAGGCCGGAAGACTGCTCCTTTACAGCCCCGAACGGTCCGCTGACAGCAATGGCCGGAAGCTTTCCTTCCGCGTTCTTTGGTACATACATGTCTGCTGCGAGTGTAATCCCGTAGCGGTTATGGAAAGTGACTTTGCAATGGTCAACAAAATCGCTCTTGGGAAAAGTCTTGTCCCATTCCTCTGTGAGTTTCAGTGTCTTCATGTTCTGCCTTCATAAAGATTCAACCCAAGCCTTCACGTCTTCGTCGGATGCCCTGTTGAGAACCTTTCCGTCTTTCCAGTTCAGGGAAGGATAAGCAGCCTTGAACTCAGCGTTGGCCTTGTCAACGGTGCTTCCGCCGGAAGTTGCAAAGAATATGACGGTCTTTCCTGAGAGGTCGTAGGTTTCAATGAAAGTGTTGATGATGGTAGGGGCTGTGTACCACCATACAGGGAAACCGATATAAACGGTTCCGTAGTCCTGTATATTCTCAAGGTCTTTCACGATTGCAGGACGGGAGGTCTTGTCCGCCATCTCCACGCTGCTGCGGGATGTCTTTACTGTCCAGTCAAGGTCTTCTGCCGTATATGCGACTTCAGGTTTGATTTCGTAAAGGTCTCCGCCGGTTGCAGCGGCAACCTTCTCAGCCAGTGCTTTGGTTGTACCGGTCGCTGAGAAATAAGCTACAAGTGTCTTCATCTGTTTTTCCTCCTGTGTGTTCTGTGTCTGTTCTGTTTTCTTGTTCTGTCCGCAGGCTGACAAAACCATTGTCATTGCTGCGATTGCGAGAAAAACTCTTTTCATGATATAATGTTTAATGTTGTTTCACACTGGTCTAAAACAAAAGCGTATCTCTTGGAGAATTGCTTTTACGCAATTTCAAAGATACGCTAAAATACCAGTATGTCAGTTGCAGATTTTTCCGTATTTGTTGCACTTTTTGCGGACTGACTTAGGAAGTGCAACAGGTAGGGGAGATTACCATTTCAGAAGTTCCTGGAGAATGTTTCCGTCTGCCATAGGGTTGTCGGCATCCGTGAAGCTGTTGGCCTTGTACTGGATGCATAGCATTGTCAGGTTCTCAGTGCCGTTGTTCTTGAGGGCGCGTTTACCTTCTGGAGACACTCTTACAACGCTGCCTTCGCAGACTGGGAAAATCTGTCCGTCAACCTGGTACTCCCCCTTTCCTCTGAGGATGATGTAAATCTCTTCGTGAGTCTTGTGGGTGTGGAGGAAACCGCTGTCCTGACCTGGTACAAGGGTCTGGAAAGACAGTTCGCTTCCGGTCAAACCGATTTCAGGGCCGACAAACACTTTCCCCTTGAGGACATTTGGTCCCATAGGAAGTTCATAGTCCTGGATCTCATTCCAACTGCCGGCGTTTACCGCTGCAAAGTTTTTGCCTTCTGCAATCTTCTCAATCTTTTTCATAATCAGTATTGTTTCTATTAGTTACTTTGTTACTTTTGTAGTGCAAATATAGTTGCCGGCAGCCTTATTTGCAATACGGCACCATTTGGTTCAATAGTTACCGGAAAGTTACAATTAATGATATTCAACTGGTTGTACGATGAAGAAATTTGAAAGTTTTTGCCCCGTCCGCGATGTTCTCTCTCAAATAGGGGACAAATGGTCTGTGCTTGCAATGGTTTCCATGCAAAAATATGGAGTCTGCCGCTTCCGTGATTTCCAGAAAGACATGCCGGATGTTTCGCGGAAAATGCTGTCCCAGACCCTTAAAGACCTGGAACGGTATAACCTTGTGAGCCGGAAAGTTTATCCGGAAGTTCCTCCCAGAGTGGAATACAGTCTGACAAGACTCGGAGAGTCATTCCTGTCGCCGATGAACAATGTGATTAACTGGATTCTTGATAATAAGGAAATTCTTTTCAGAAGTTCTCACCACACCATTTAACTTAACGGACACGGAGTGCGCGCATCGCGTTGAGCACCGCCAGAACCGTAACTCCCACGTCTGCAAACACCGCCATCCACATCGTGGCTATACCCAATGTGGCCAGAATCAGTACGGCAACCTTTACTCCAATTGCAAACCAGATGTTCTGCTTTGCTATGGACAAAGTCCGTCTTGCAATGCGGATCGCCGTGGCTATCTTGCTTGGTTTGTCATCCATGATGACTATATCAGCCGCCTCTATAGCAGCATCGCTTCCGAGAGCTCCCATTGCAATTCCTATGTCAGCCCTGGCTAGGACAGGAGCATCGTTGATGCCATCCCCCACAAATGCCAGATACCTGCGCTTTCCGTGTGCCGTGCCCTGGCTGTTACCGGACTGTTCAGACTGTTTTTTCAGAAGCTCTTCAACGATACTTACCTTGTCTGCCGGCATAAGTTCTGAATGGTATTCTCCAATGCCAAGTTTCTCAGCGATTTGGCTTGCCACTTCCTTGCGGTCTCCGGTAAGCATCACAGTGTGCCCGACTCCAAGGTCTTCCAAAGATTTTATTGCCTGCGCACTGTCTTCCTTTATCTGGTCGTTGATGACGATGTGCCCGGCATACTTGCCGTCTATGGCCACGTGGATAATAGTGCCGGAGTGGTTGCACTTGTGCCATTTGACACCGATAGAGTCCATAAGTTTTTCGTTGCCCACGTGCACCGTGTATGTTGTGCCACATTCAGCGGATCCCGTGCCTGTTGCCCAGTCCGGAATTCCCTCGCCTTCTGCCTTCTGTCCAGCCGATCCAGTGTTTGTTACCTTAGCCCCTGCATCTTTTGCTGAAGGTGTTGGAACAGACACTTTTTCTCTGTTCCTTAGCGGCAGCGTGATAGTAGCCTTGGCTCCCTTACCGGCAATCTCTTCAACCGCTGAAACCTTGCATCCGTCAGTGGCTTCTGCCGGGAAGGCATCTCTCAAAGCACTGGCTATAGGGTGGGTTGAGAAATGCTCAACATGAGCTGCCAGATGAAGAAGATTTAATCTGGACACACTGGTGCAACAGCCTTCAGTTCCACCCTGTTCATAGCAGCAGCCTGTATGGTTGTCGTCTTGGCAGGTGTCGGGATGAACAGCTTCCACGGCAAACTTTCCCTGGGTAAGAGTTCCGGTCTTGTCAAAGACAATGGTTTGGACATCGCTGAGCAGATCAAGGTAATTTGCTCCTTTTACAAGGATTCCTTTTCTGGAAGCTCCTCCGATTCCTCCGAAGAATGTCAGCGGAATGCTGATAACCAGGGCACAAGGGCAGGAAACCACAAGAAACATAAGCGCCCTGTAGAGCCAGGTGGAAAAAGTTCCGGAGAAATTTCCGGACAGCATCGGCGGAACAAAAGCCAGAATGATGGCAGCCAATACCACAATCGGGGTATATATCCTTGCGAAACGAGTGATGAAAGCCTCTTTCCTGGATTTCTTTTCAGCCGCATTTTCCACAAGGTCTATGATCTTGGAAGCGGTGCTTTCCCTGAAAGGCTTGGTTGTCCGTATTTTCAGCAGGCCGCTGAGGTTGACGCAGCCGGACACCACCTCGTCTGATACGCTTACTTCTCTTGGAACGCTTTCTCCAGTAAGAGCTACCGTGTCCAAAGAAGACGAACCCTCCAGGACAATGCCGTCAAGAGGTATCTTCTCACCTGGTCTTACGACTACAACTTCGTCAACTTCAATACTTTCCGGGTTTACTTCCACCAGACTTCCGTCTCTTTCCACAGTTGCCTTGTCTGGCCTTATGTCCATAAGATGAGCTATACTTTTGCGGCTCTTGCCTTCAGCATAGCTTTCAAAAAGTTCCCCGATCTGGAAGAACAACATCACAAACACGGCTTCAGTGAACTGAGGCTCCGCTCCCGGAAGAAAACCGATGCAGAGTGCACCGATTGTAGCTACCGTCATCAGGAAATTCTCGTCAAAAGGGTCTTTTTCCATCAGCCCCTCAGCGGCTTCCTTGAGCGTTTCCCACCCGGCGACCAGGTATGGCACAAGATATACCAGAAGCAGCTGCCAGGTAGGAAGGCTGAACCTCTTTTCTATGAATGCAGCTATTGCCAAAAGTATTGCAGCCAAGGCGATTGTAACGATCTTCCCCCTCAAGCTCCCTTCCTCATGCTGCTGCTCATGCTCATGCTGCTCATCTCCGTGCCCATGTTCACCATGTTTTCCATTCCCATGCTGCTGCTCATGCTGCTGCTCATGCTCATGCTCATGGTGATGCTCATTCATGTGCTGCTGCCCGTGTCTGTACTCATGCTCTGTACTGTGTCCGTATTCTTCCACAATGCTCATAATATTCTCTTTTCAGGTGCAAAGTTAAGGCTTTTGATAGTACTCGACATACCCATATCATACCCACTATTGGGTAAAGATTTACTTTTTAAATAGGTGTCGAAAATTTTTTGAAAGAAATTTGCAAAATAATTTGGTTTATAAAATAAACCGCTTTACATTTGCAGTGTGATTGATGCTGACCGAGTGCGCAATCGGGGAGCAGAAAAACAAAAAGTGTTAAACAATGTTAAAAAGTATTTACAATGGAAACTAAGAACCTTACAACCGAAAACTCTCTGAAGATTATCGCGGAGACAATGGAGCGCAGCAGGATGACAATCGCCAAGAATATGGGCAAGCCTCTTATTCGTTGGGGAAGCTTGGTGGCGTTGACATCTGTGGTTGTTTACTTTTTGTGGTCAAAGACCGGAAATGCAGGGTGGAACCTTCTGTGGTTTTTCATGAGTATTATAGGTTTTGTATGCACAATGCTCATGGACCGTAACAAGGAGAAGGCTCCTGACACGGAAGTTAGCAGGACAGTCGGCAAGATATGGATGTGGTTCGGAATCTTCGTCACCGGATTCTATGCTCTTATTTGGGTGGCATATTTGATAATGAGGTACTTTGACCTGGGAACAACTGTTAGCGCAGACCTGACTCTTATCATTACTATCGCGATGGGGCTTTGCGGCGTGATTACCGGGGCTGTTATGAGGATGAAGTCAGTGATTGTGTGCCTGTTGGTTGCCACAGCCGTTTCTGTGGTGATTGCTCTCATAGTTGCCGGTCCTGCCAAAATCCTGGTGTTTGTCGTGCTTGGAATCGTTGGCCTCATAGTACCTGGCCTTATTCTCCAGAACAAGGTAAAGAAGGGGAGCGTTCTTTCTAAATAGTTGATATTTAGTAAATTGAGCAAAGGAGGGTATGCCTTGTAGCTACCCCCTCAAGTGACTAAAAACAACAAAATCAGACATTTGCAAGAAACGCTAAATATCTTAGTATTATGGAAGAGAAACAGAAAATGTTCAAGCCTCTTGATCCGCTGCTCCATTCGGAGCTGAGGCTTGCGGTTATGAGCATACTGATTGGCGTGGTTGAAGCGGACTTTGTCTATATCAAGTCCCAGACCGGAGCTACGGCCGGAAACCTGAGCGTTCAACTGGACAAACTTTCCGCTGCGGGGTACATCGAGGTGGAGAAGACTTTCAAGGGAAAGAAGACCTGCACTCTATGCAGAATCACCGACAAGGGCCTGACCGCCTTCGCCGAGTATGTGGAAACCCTCAAGCAATATCTTCAGATCCCGAAAGGCTGAGAATCCCCAGGGTTTGAAATCCTCAGGGTTTAAATCCCCAGGGTTGATTTTTAGTAATAATACGGCACTCCCGCTGATACACTGATTGTAACGGCGGGAGTACTTCATTTTGAAAGTGTGCAAGGTCGGTCGTTTAGTGTACGACCATGCACGTTTAGGCGGGAAAAGTGTGCACGGCCGGTCGTTTAGTGTACGGCCAAGCACATTCAAGCATATGTCTATAGGTTGGTGAAGCTGATCTTGTAGATCTTTGATGTGGTGTCGTCGCAGACCCAGATGCAACTGTGGGCGTGGTCCACATAAATGCCCTCGCCGTTATCTATGAAGGAAACGCTGTAGCTTGCAAGTACTTTGCCGTCTGTGGTGCAGAGATTGATCGTGCGGCTTTTGCTGTCTGCTATCCAGAGCACATTCCTGACAGGATCATAGCAAAGGTCGGCGATTTCCTTGAGGCTGCTGCCTGTCAGGTCTCGGCGGTTGGTTTCTCCTTTTTTCAGGGAATAGGTGATCAGGACCACCGGCTTCTTCTGGTTGCCGATAAGCAGGGTGCCATCTTTGTACCAGGTGATGCCTTCAAGTCCGTCGTTTGTTCCATAACCGACATCTTCAACCACATAAATCAGTTGGTCTTTCTTGTAGTCAGGCGCTACAAGACGGTGCACTTCCTGCTTGTTCTCAACGATATAATAGACATCTTTGGTCTTGGGGTCTATTGTAACGCCTTCGCAGTCGAAATGGCCTGTGTAGAAGTCTGTTGTCTTGCCGTTCCAAGTGATGTGGTTTATGCCGTTTTCGTCTGAAGCGCCAAGGAAACCGTCTCCGTCAGGGGCAAGACAGAGGCCGGAGATTTCCTTGCAGGTGGTGTTTATTTCTGAATATGTACCCATTACCGGCTTGTAGTTTTTAGGGGTGACTGGGATGCCTGGCGTTTCAGGTGTTTCAGACGTCAGGTGCTTGTGGGAACAAGAAACTCCAACCAGAGCTGCAGCTGCCATCAGCGGGAGCAATAATCTTATACTTTTCATATTTGTGTGTAAATCTTTCAGCAAAGATACACAATAGGGGCTTTTTCTGCTTGCTGAAGAAATTGTAAATTTGCCATATCATGACAGAACTGGAAAAACTGAACGCCGGGCTGCCGTACTGCTATGCGGATGCGGAAATGATAGCCAGAAAGAGCCAGGCCATAAAATGGTGCGAGGAGTACAACACCATAGACGGAACAGACTACGAAGCTCAGTACAAGTGCCTTCGGAAGATGCTTGGGGCTGTGGGCGAGAGAGTATGGATATCCAAGACTTTCGGATGTGACTGCGGAAAGAACATATTCATCGGCGATGACTTTACCGGAAACTTTAACCTGACCATTCTGGACATACGGGAAGTTTACATCGGCAACAACGTGATGATAGGGCCCAATACGCTGATAACCACTGTAGGTCATCCTCTTTCCCCTAAAGGTCGCAGAGAGTATATGGCAGAGGCCAAGCCTGTCAGAATCGGAAACGATGTGTGGATTGGCGGAAACGTGACCATTCTTCCAGGAGTTACCATAGGCAACAATGTGGTCATAGCTGCAGGAGCCGTGGTTCATGAAGATATTCCTGACAACTGTCTTGTGGGCGGAGTTCCGGCAGTCAAGATCAAGGATCTTGAGAACGATGTCAATTAGTTGATGGTAATCAGGATATGGCTTTTAATGCTCTATTAGAAAGGATGCTTGAATGCCGCGACGAGAGTCAGGTGGAGGGACTTATGCGTTTTTTCAAGACAGGGCCAGGGCAGTATGGTGAAGGTGACAAGTTCCTGGGGATCAAGGTGCCTGTGACGCGGGCCGTTGTCAAGGAATGTTGGAAGGAGGTCTCTTTCGGGAATCTTGAAGAGTGTCTTCTCAGCCCTTATCATGAGGTGCGTCTTGCTGGGTTGCTCTGCCTTGTGGAGATCTTTTCAAATGCCGGGAAATCCAGGCCTTCAGGATGTGCGGCCGTTGACTCTGTTTGGCAGGCCGGCAGCGGAAAAGCTGATGGCAAAGCCGGAATGAACGATGATATATGGCTTAAACTTCAGAAGAGGTGCGTGGACTTCTATCTGGCTCACACAGACCGCATCAACAATTGGGATCTTGTAGATCTTTCCTGCTACAGCCTTCTGGGCGAGTGGCTTTTGGACAAGGACCGCACTTTGCTGTATGATTTGGCAAGAAACGGCAAGAACATCTGGGAAAAGAGAATCGGCATTGTTTCCACGATGGCATTTGTCCGCAGGGGAGAGCTCAGCGATACCTATGCCATATCAGACCTACTGCTTTCCCCAACCGCTCCAACCTATGTTTCTTATTCCGGAGCTTCCGCAGCGGAATCTGTTTTCTCCGCTTCAGGAGCATCCGCAGCAGTCCCTTGTTCAGGAGCATCCGCAGCAGTCTCTTCTTCAGGAGGATCAGCTCCGCTGCATGATCTGCTTCAGAAGGCTGTGGGTTGGCTGCTCAGAGAGGCGGGCAAAAAAGATGAGGCGTCGCTGAGGAAATTCCTTGACAAGCGGGCCTCAATAATGCCCCGCACTATGCTGCGAAATGCTATTGAGAAGTTTTCTCCAGAGCTGCGGGCGCACTACCTCCAGAAGTAGGCGCTTGAATCAGAAGGAGATGCCGGCACCTATGCCAATCATTGTGGAGCGTTCCATCCGCTGAGGATTGCTGCGGCGCTCTTTTTTCTTTTCTGATTTTTTCTGCTTGGTCTGGTTCCTGGCGGCCTGATCTGAATTTTTCCTTTCAGCCTTTTCCATCTGGCGGATCAGTTTACGGTCTCTTCTCAAGGCTTCTGCGGCTCTCTTTCCAACATATCTTCTTAGGGCTTCCTGGCTTTTGAAAGTTCCGGCCGCTATGCTTTGGGACATTTTGAAATCCGGGGCCAGAAGGCCAGCTTCTGCCTTCAAAGACAGTACTCTGCGAACTTTTTCATTGAGTTCCTCGAGTGAGAATACGCCTCTTTCAACAGAGTCCGCTATGGCTTCTATGGAGCCTTTGATATCGACAGGCATCAGAAGTATGTCCGATCCGCTGCGGTAGGCCTGGACTGTAACTTCAACGGCATCCCTGCCTTCGGAAACTCCTTTCATAACGATGGCGTCTGTTATCACTATGCCCTTGTAGTTCTGGCGGCCTCTGAGCAGACCTTCTATGCACGGCTTTGAAATGGACATCGGGAGGCCGCTTGCATCTATGTTTGGATTGCTGATGTGCCCCACCATTATCATCTGCAGGCCTTCTTGGATAAGTCTCTGGTACGGAACCAGATCCACGCTGTCCATGAACGCCGGGCTGTGGTCTATGACCGGCATTTCGTCGTGAGTGTCTTTGTATGTGTCACCGATGCCGGGATAGTGCTTTCCGCAGCCGATGACTCCTTCTTCCTTCATGCCTCTGATGTACGCAGAAGCCAGTTGGGCAACTCTTTGAGGACTGCTTCCGAATGAACGGGGTGCTATTGCGGTTTTGGCCTTGTTTTGCCTTACATAGTCGTTGTCCGGGCTGATGTCAACTACCGGCGCAAAGTTCACCTGGTAGCCAAGGTCCCTGAGTTCCCGTCCTATGTTGCGGCCCATCTTATAGACAAACTTTTCAGCATCAGGAAGCTTTCCGAGCCTTTCCTGCATCGGGTAGCGTTTGTATTCCTTGAATCGCATGGCCGCGCCCCACTCGGCGTCAATAGTGTAAAGCAAAGGGACCTCGGAAATGGAACTCAGGTAATTCATCCTTTCTGCAAGGTCATATACGGAGCCGTCCATCACGATGATTCCTCCTGCGCCATATTCCCTTACCAATGAGTCTTCAAAAGCGGCCCTTTTGCTGTCGGGATTAGGATAAATGTCAAAGATGAACAGCTGGGCAACCTTCTCCCTGACGGTCATCTTTGCCATCAGTTCCTCTATTGTTGCATTTGTCTGTCCCTTGCTACTTGCGGCAGTAGTCTGTTCCTTTTTGCTTGCAGAAGTTGGAATATCAGTGGAAGCCAAGCCGTTAGCCTGTTCTTGAGCAGCGTTTAGGGATTTATGTTGTGAATATGATGAGAAACTGCAGCCTACTATGGCAGTCAGCATAAAAATCAGTCTGTATGTAGAAATCTTCATTGTCAATGTCTTTGATGTGGCTTTGCAAAAATACATAAAAAGAGGCTTGCCGGACAGGGCAGGCCTCATGTCGTTGATAATAGGTTATGATTTAAGAATCGTCAGTTGTCACTGGTAAGGTCTTTTATCTGGGCAATGGTTTCGTCTGACTTGCTTAAGATGTTGTGGCGCATCATCAGGCCCAAGGCTCCTCCTATTACCAGTCCGACTCCAAGTCCTATAAGCATTGGAACTCTTGCTTCAGATGGGAAGGTTTGGTTTTTCATTATCTCATAGCACATTCCTCCCATCCAGACTGTCAGCAGAGGAATGCCTACCCAGAGCCAGTTGGCATAACCTTTCCTGAAGCGTACAATTCCTTTGGCTGCAGTTACAAGGTCAGTATCCATTTTAGGAAGTCTGTTGTTTATCACGATGGTGGCTATAAGGCAGAATGCCAGCATGATTTCTGTCGCGATAACGAAAGGAATTGAAAAGCCCATTCTCATGAGGTTGAGGCAAAGGAGCATGGCAATCACCTCGATAATCGTTTGGCGGAGAGCTTTTCTCTGGAGACTGCCCAGAGTCTTTCTGTAAGCGTTCCTGAGAAGTTTGTCGTTGATGATGTTTTCTCCCTCCAGTTTCTCTTTCATCTGGCGGAGTTGCTGCTGCATTTCGTTGAGTATGTTGTCTGTGTTTTCCATTTTACTGCATCTTTTTGAGTTGTTCTTTGATTCTGACAAGGCGGACGGAGACATTCTTGGTGCTGATTCCGACAATCTGGCCTATTTCTTCATAGCTGAGGTTTTCCAGCCAGAGCAGGACTATGGCCCTGTCGAAAGGCCCCAACTTTGAGATCCTGTCTTTCAGGAGGTTTGCCTGGATGGAAACCGAGTCGCGGTCTTCAAACAGGTCTGTCTTCATAGACAGCGGTTCTCTTTTTGGCAAACGCCTTTTCTTGCGGTCTGAAGAAATGCAGGTGTTCAGGCTCACTTTCCAGATCCAGGAGTTAAGGCTGCTTTCGCCCCGGAAAGTTCCGGAACCTTTCCAAAGGTTAATCAGGATCTCCTGGAAGAGGTCGGCTACCTCCTCTTTGTCCTGCGAGAACATGTAGCAGACGGTGTAAATCGTCCCCTTGTGTTCTCTGACCATCTTTTCGAATTCTTTTTCTGTCATTGCCTGTCTTGTTTGTTTGCCCATTAGACGCAGAACCTAACGGAAAACTACACAAAGTTCAATTTTTTTATGAAAATATGCAGTGAAAGGGCGCTGCAATGTAAATCGCTGATAATTAGTATAATATATCTTTTCCAGTGCTTGGTTGTTTGCACAGGAAAATGTTTAATTGCTAGAGTTCTAGATAGTTGGCTTGCAGGGCAACTATATGCCGGACTGCAATGTGAACTCCTGCGTTTTTTGCGGACTGCGGGCACTTGGGGCTACAAATTTTTCATCGCGATACAAAAATATGAGATGATACCCGTCTTCTAAAGTTATGGTGAGCATATTGCTCTTGAATTTGTAAGTGCCTTTCTTGGAATCGGAAGACTCCCATCCAGGTATGGTGGATACTGTTCCGTCTGGGTTCTTCCGCATGGCAGGATGCGGTGGCATGACACGATTTGTTGTGACTGTAACCTCCTTTCCTGAGGTGAATTCCAGGGTTTGGGTGATAGTCATATTTCCGGCATCTGCAACAAACTCTTTCTCAATAGATTTCCAGACTGTACCTTTCAGTTTAGGTTTCTTTGTATCCATGCTCATAAGAATCAGTGCCGCAGATGTGAACAGCAGCGCTACGGCAATATTGAAAATCTTTTTCATAGTCCTGTGCTTTTGATATTGCATCAAATTGTGTTGATGCTTTTGTTTCAATTGATGATTAACTCCTGACATCAAATATAGAGATTGCTTCTCTGACATCAAATATAGAGAATATTCTTGTTTTTAATGCGTAAGAAAGAGAATAAGCGAGACAAAAATCAGATAGATGGAATCAGGCCGGTGGAATTGGGCAATAAGGATCAGATAAGCAGAATCAGTAGGAAGGTGAGGAGTTCTGTAAGAGGAACGGCCAGCCAGAAGCCTGGAGTTCTAAGGAGCATCGGGAGGAAGATGAATGCAGGGACCAGGATGACAAGCCCCCTGAGCATCATGAACACTGTGGCTCTAGTACTTTTCTCGATGGCCTGGTAATAGCCGATGAGGGCGATGTTGAGAGAGAAGAACACTGCGGCGCCGGCAAACAGCGGCAGCCCTGAAGTTGCGATAGCATAAGGTATGCTGTCTCTGTCCAGGAACATTCCTACGAGTGGATGAGCTCCAAGTGCCAGTACAAGAAAGGCTATGACGCCGCACAGGAGCGAAGTGCGTATGCTCACTCTCTTTGCCTCTGAAACTCTTTCCTTGTTTCCAGCTCCGTAGTTGAAGCTGATGATGGGCTGGGCTGATTGGACTACGGCATTGTTTACCATAAACACTATCGGGTATAGGTAGCAGGCCACGCTGAAGGCGGCTACGCCATCTTCTCCCAGATCCCTGATTATGACATAGTTTCCTGTCAGCATAGTGAATGCCATAGCCAGTTCGCCGAGAAGGGAGGAAAAACCGCTCCTGATCATATAGCCGGTATTTCTGAGGGTCAGGTAGAGGCTTGTGCGGGTAAGCTTCAGGGCATAGAGGTGCAAGGTTTTGGAGCGGAATATGATATACCCCATCACCATGGCGGTGCCTAAAGCGCAGCAGATTGTTGTGGCAAGAGAGGAACCTTTGATGCCCATCTGCATCGGGAATACGAACAGCCAGTCCAGGAAGATGTTCAGGGCCCCCGGAATAATGCCTACAAGAGAGGCATATACAGGAGAGGCATCCAGTCTTATGATAAAGGAACCTACAGTTTCAGCAACCATCATTATGCAGCCCGGAAGAAGCGGGAGCATATAGGCCATGGCAAGCGGCATAAGAGAATCGCTGCAGCCCAGCAGCCTGAGGAATCCTTCCTTGAAAAGCCAGATTAGCAAGACAATTATGCCCATCACTACAGATGCTACTTCCAGAGCCTGGGTTATGTTGATGTTTGCTGCCTTTATGTTTCCTTTGGAGAGATGGATGCTTGCTACAACGCTCACACCCACGCCGAACATAAGTGACAGTCCTGTGGTCAAAAGAAACAGCGGGGCTACTATGTTTATGGCGGCAAGCGCATCACTGCCCACTCCCTGCCCCACGAAGATGCCGTCTGCAACAGTGAGCAGAGACATGAATACCATCGAGAGCAGGGTAGGGTAGAACATTCCCCTGAAAAGCTGGGGAATACGGGTTGTTCCGAAGTCTATGCTGTCTCTCTGCAGGTTTTTCATTGAGTCCTTTGCCTTTAGGCCGGCAAAGATACTCAATGATATACAATTGGCAAGGTGCTATTCCACCACCTGCTTCTTCCTTGTCAGGAAGGCCTGGAACAGATACAGGAAGCCGAGGATTACTCCTGCTTTGAAGGGGGAGAGCAGGTCTTCAGAACCGAAGCAAAGTGAACCAAGCGGCGTTACTATGAACGGAGAGAGGAACTGCCCAAGATATAGGGCGGCTGAAAGAAGTGGCATAACTGTGAAGGTGAGCTTTCCGTTCTTATTGATGTTTGCCATAAAATGAACGGAGTACAAGCTCTACCAAGCATTCAATGAGTTAGCGGAGCTTATGCCCCGCTAACCATATCGATTCGGGTTGCAAAAGTATAAAAAACTTTTGAAACTGCAACCGCCGGTTGTGTCTCTTCAAGTTATACCAGAGTGCCGTCTGAATGAATGAAAATGACTGTATCCGGTTTACCTGACATCTCAAGTGAGATTTCATAGAATTCGTCGGATGAAGTCTGGACCAGATCCACGTCATCTACCTTCCAGCCGGCATATTCTGTGTTAAGATAGTTCTGGATGGCAGCAGGAAGAGGATTCTTCACAAAGTCAACATCTTTTTCAGTGCGGGACCATTGCCAGGAAGCATCCTTTGTCCAGTAAGCTTCGTATTCTGTATTCTCCACATAGAAATCGGCCTTGATTGTGTTGGCCTTTATTTCCCATTCTATATTTTTTGCAGAAGGGAAACGCTTCTGGAAGTCCGTTCTGACTTCTTCAGGAACTGAGTTGAACTCGTCATTGGTGCTGTCGTCTTTTGAGCAGCTGAACAATCCGGCAAGTGCCAGGATGATGGCGGTGGTTTTTAAAATAAAGGTTCTCATATTGATTGTTTTGATAAAATGAATTTCAGTCTTTAAGGTTTCTTATAGATTTGGCTACATTGATCAGATGGTCAGCTATTCTTTCAGCATTTGAAGACAGTGAAAGATACTGTGCTCCTACGGTAGGGGTGCAGATTCCCTGGCTTAGGCGCTGGATATGGTTTTCCTCCATCTTTTCTTTTATGTCGTCTATCTCTTCTTCAAGTATGTTTGCTTGGGCAAGAGCCTCGAAGTCTTCATTGGAATAAGCATCTATTGCCTTGTCATAAAGCGTGTTGAGTTTCTCTTTCAGCTCAGCGATTTCTTTTTTTGCCATCTGGGAGAAATGCTGGGATGAATTGCTGAGGTTATATGCATATTCAGTGATGTTTTCTGCATAGTCTCCGATTCTCTCAATGTCTCTTACGGTCCGGAAAGTGGTGGACAGGTAAATCTTGTCTTTCTGGCTTAATCCGCTGCCGGAAGAAAGCCTTACAACATATTCCACAAGTGCCTTGTTTATGAAGTCCAGTTCTTCCTCTTTTTCCTTGAATCCGTTCAGATGGCTGAAATCCAATGTGGTGATGGCATCTATGGCATTGTTGGTGTTTTCTTTTGCCAGGTCGGCCATTCTCAGGATTTCTTTCTTGACATATCCGACAGCTACAGGGGCGTTTCTCAGTATGTTGTCGTTCAGGTAGTGAAGCCTGAAGCCTTCGTCCGTGGCATTGTCCTGCTCACTGTCAGGTATGAGTCTTTTGACTGTATTGACAAGTGCTGAAGTCAGAGGCAGCATGATGATTACGGTTACCGTGTTGAAGAAGGTATGGAACATTGCCAGCTGGGTCTGGGGTGCTCCCGGAAATGCTTTTGAAAACATGGTCCCGAGAGAAACAGAGCCGCTGCTGAAAAGGGACATTATCCAGCTTGCCAGCAAGAAAATAATCACTCCTGAGCAATTGAAGAGCAGATGTATCAGAGCTGTTCTCCTTGCATTCCTGCCGCCGGAAATGCCTGCCAGAACTGCAACCACGCAAGAACCTATATTGGATCCGAGGGTGAGCATGATGCCCTGGTCCAATGAGATAAGCCCGCTCACTACCATTGCCAGGGCTATGGTTGTCATTACAGACGAGCTTTGGATTATGGCAGTCAGGAGCGCACCTACAATGACAAGGAGAATCGGGTTTTCTATTCTGGCAAGAAAAGATTTGACGGAATCCTGGGCCGCGAACGTTTCCATTGAGCCGCTCATGAGGGAGAGTCCGACGAAAAGCATTCCGAAACCTGCTATTATTCCTCCCAGGGTCTTGAGCCTTGCTTTTTTGGAGAACATCATCATAAATGCCCCTATACCGGTAAGTGCTGAGAAGATGAGAGTAGTGGAAAGTGTGCTTTTCCCGAACATTCCCAGGGCTACAATCTGAGCTGTGATGGTTGTTCCTATATTAGCGCCATAAATTATTGTTGCGGCTTGAAAGAGGGTGATTATTCCCGCATTCACGAAGCCTATGGTCATAACCGTAGTGGCTCCGGAACTTTGTATGAGGGCCGTAGCCGCTGCTCCTATGCCAACTCCTGCAAGTTTGTTTGAAGATGTCTTGGCAAACATCTGTTTTAATCTTCTGGAACTTGCAGACTCCAGATTCGAACTCATCATCTGGCAGGCTATCAGAAAAATACCTATGCCAGACAAAAGGATAAGCAGTGCTGAAACTATACTTACTGTGCCCATTGTTTATTCTCTTTAGTCAGCTGAACTCTTTGGTTCAGCGTCAGATATCCAGGGACCATTCTGTTTTTTAGATTATTTAATGTGTTGTTGATTATTCTAGACAAGGACCTGTGGTATCTAAGAGGTCCGTCAAGATGAAGGATAAACTCTTCTCCGGAGATGGAAAGCTCTGGCTGGATGCGTTATCCGGTAAGATTCCGGAATAGTGTCCGTCTATAGCCGCAGTTTTCGGAAAGAATGAATTATATCGCTGAGAATCAAAGGTGTGCTTACAGCCAGAGTGTGGCTGCAAGAAACCTTGCTTTCCTTCGGTAAGCTTTGAGATGATAATTGTTTGAGGACGACAATCTTCCTTGTTGGGCGGTCCTGCCTTGAAACGATGACTTCTCCTTCTACAAGTTCTTCGCAAAAGCCACACTCCAGAACCTCTATGCCGGCATCGGCAGTTGTCTGAACCTCATCCGGGCAGAGAGGATAGACAAAAAGCAGGGTGAGTATGACCATCAGCATTCGCATACCCAAAAGTATGCAATAATCAATCCACCTTTATAAAAACAGGGCAGGGGTAGGGCAGATTTTGCAAAAAAGTAACAATGTTTAGTACATTGTCCAGGCGGCTTTCTCTGCTCTCCTGCTATTGACGGCGTTCATCTTCCCGAAGTTCCATTTTACTCCGAAAAGAATCCAACGGCCCATAACAAGCTTGTAGGAGTCTTCTATGTAGTTTGCGGCTTCCGTGTGGCTGAGGCTGCGGGTCTTGTTCAGGATATCATTAACCTTTACGCTGAGGTTGAAGGCTCCTATGTTCTTTGAAATCTCCGCGTTCCACTGCCATTCCGGTTTGCCGTAGCCGTTTGCGTAGCCTTTGTAGGAAACGTAGGAGAAATCTGAAATGAACTCAAACCCGTGTTTTGTGGTGAACGATCCGTCAAAGCCGAACCGGGTGGTCATAGTGTTTTTGTTTGCCCTCTTGTCCAGGGAGTACCGCGATATTCTGCCGCTTATGCTTGCAAATGAAGAAAACGTGAACTGCTTCTGGTTAAACTTGAGCGTGACTCCGCCGTTTGGAGTAAAGACTTTGGTCTTGCTCTTTCTGAAGCCGCTCATTCCGCCGTAGAAGCGGTCACCTTTGCTGTCTCCCCAGAAGTCTGTCATAAACTCAGTGTAGTCAAAGGTTTCCTTGTCCAATGCCGGAAGGGTTCCTGTTGCCTGGTAGCTGGAATTAAATGTATAGGATGCTCCGCCGGAAAGGGACAAGGACCATATCTTTTTGGAGTCCAGAGGTGTGGTGTAGCTGGCAGTCAGGTGAACCCATATCTGCGGGTCTTTTGCATTGACCGGAATTGAGTAAAGGATTCCGTCTGAATCGTACCAGAGGGCATTGCTGATGGCCCTGTTGCTCAGCGTTCCATAGAGGCCAACCATCAAATTGCTGAATTTCTGCTTGTTGTTGCGCTGCCAGTTCAAATTCATCCCAGTTGTTGAATATGGCTTGAGGTATATGTTGCCGACGCTCAGGCTGGAAGGGTTGCTTATGTTGAGGACCGGAACCATGCGGCTGCTGCTTGGTTTGCTGCTTTGGCCTGAAACGAAGAAAGAGAGACGATCCGTTCCGTTTGAGAGACTGAGGCGGAGTGTCGGGGCGACATACCAGTTCCATTCTCCTTTTCCTGTAGTGTCAAGTATGTTGAAGCTTCTGGAAATGAGCCTGTTGAGTGTTCCGTTTGCTGTGGCTCCGATTGTAATATAGCTTTGCTTGCTGAATTTGTACTGGGCTGTAGCGTCGTATTGCTGATTGATGTTGTGGGTCTTGCTCACCGATGAATAATAGCTGTTCAGCCCGTCTTTGTCAAAAGCGTCTCTGGTGCTTTCTGATTCTGAGAAATTCAGGGTGGAACTTGCGGCAAGTGTAAGTTTGTCAGACACTGGTTCCGTAAATCTCAACACTCCTAATACGCTGTGGGACGAGGTTTCTGATTCATAGCGCATTGTGCGGTCTTCTCCTGAGGTGGCGGTTTTTAGTATGGTCTGCTCGTTGCTGTTTCCGTCTCCTTTACTGATTGTACCATTGATGTTGAAATGGAATATTCTTCCTTTCTTTCCGCCTATATCCCTGACAGAAAAGCCTGTACTCAGCATTGTCCTTTTGTTGACGGAATGGTTGCGGGAATGGTTTTCAGACTGGTTTATCAGAGTTTCTTCTCTGGATGTTTCAGAGGAGCCGTTGCTGTAAGAATCAGATTTGCTGTAACTGAAACGTGGCACAAAGGTGAACCAGAACTTGCCTTTTTCTTTCCTCATCTCAAGATTGGTGCTTACATTGTTTCCAAAAGATCTTCCGGAACTTTCAGAAATTGTGTAAAGGTCGCCACCTTCCTGGAAAGTTGTTCTGAAGCGTTTGTTTCCAGATTCCGTATCTGTGTACTTGTAATTTCCGGCCAATGTTGTCTCCACATCCTTTATTCTGGAGGTGTTGACATTTATTCCAAGCTGGGCTGCTGAAGAAAGCCCCTGAGTTGCACCTAAGAATTCCTCATCTCCGCTTACTACAAACGCAATACCTCCTGAGTCGTTGACGTTCATTCCATTAGCAATGACCGTCACTTGGTCTTTCTTGTTGTAGGCGGCAGCCAGAGAGTATGCGCTGTACAACGCCCCGCGGTTGTCCCTTAATGGCTCACTGCTTTTCTTGCCTTCAGCCGTAGTTCCTCCCTTGAGGTTTACATTGCCGAACCAGCCCTGTTCGTACTCTTTCTTCAAGCCCACATCCATAACCTTTTCCTTCTTGCCGTCATCTATGCCTGTGTTTCTGGTCTGTTCAGACTCCCTTTCAATCACGCGGATCTTGTCAACCACAGCGGCCGGCAGGTTGTTGAGGGCCGTGCTCTGGTCGTCAAAGAAGAATGTGCGGCCTCCGACCGTGAGTTTATCTATCAGCTCGCCGTTGAACTTCACCTTGCCCTCTTGGGTAATCTCCATTCCAGGCATCCTCTTTATCAAGTCTTTGAGCATAGCGTTGGCTCCAACCCTGAAGGAAGATGCGTTGAATTCAATCGTATCCTGTTTCATCACGATAGGGTTACCCACATCGCTGACAGTTATCGCTGAGAGATAGTTTTCATCCAGCTTGAGCTTTATGGTTCCAAGATCCACTCTCTCCTCCCTGAAATACCTTTCCTTTGAATAGTGCTTATAGCCCATCATTTCTATGTGGAAAACATAGTTTCCGTACGGCACCTCTTTCAGAGTGGCGACTCCTGAAGTGTCAGTCATTATGAAGTTGGTGATGGTGGTATCCTTAGCCGGCACCACATAAAAGGATGCGTATGGTATGGGCTCGTTGGTCAGAGAGTCAACAACCTTGACCTTTATGCTGCTCATCCTTCCGGCAAACATGTTTTCGTTGAATATGAATACCTGTGCCCTTGCAAAAGTGCAGGTTATAATTGTCAGTATTATGGCGGTAAACAGTCTTTTCATTGCAGTTCTTGTTTACAATAGAGATGCAGAACAAAGTTTAGTGGCGCAAGTTAAGAAAAATAAGCTATTTATGCGGGTCAGTCTTCTTTCTTGACGGAGTATCTGATCCCGTTGATGGTTATATGCTCAACGGTTTTCCCGTTTATTATGACACTTCCATCTGCCTCGGTCTTTGCCCCCGGAATAATTTTGAGCAGTGTGTTGAGGTCTGATTTATTAAGCACATTCTGGTTCGGTTGGGTTTCTATGAAAGTGGTAAGGAGCAGTTTGGGGCCATTTTTGTCCGGGTTTTCCTTTTTCTCCGTTCTGATGCTCTTCATTGTCCTTTCCGCTGATCCCAGCACTTTCTTCAAGTAATCACTTCCTTCTTTGTAACTATATTTTTTGCCATCTATGATAAATGTCATGTTTGGAAAATCGGGATCGGTGGAAGAAACGGCTATTCCAGCAAAAGAACCTCTTGCCTGATTGAGCGTTTTTATAGAGTGGACCGTTACTGCATCTTTCCCCTTGCCGGCTCTGGAAATTTTGTAATCAGCGATTATCTTGCCCTTGAGCTGGGAGCCGTCAAAATTATCTATTGCAATGTCGTCTATGACGTAAACAAACTTCTGGGCAAAAGCTCCGCAGTATGCCAGGAGAATGATAGTTGTGAGCAAAAATATCTTTTTCATAATGTTTCTTGTATATGATGAGAGTTGGTGTGTTATCTTATTTCGCCTGCCGGGGTGTTCAGTGAGATGAGGAAGTAAGACTGGTCTTCTTCTTTGACGGTCAGCAGGTATTTGCCTTCGCTTCCGTCAGGGAAATGTGCCGTCAGGATATAGCCGCCTTCAATGGGCTCGAATTCGCACTTTTCGGCGTTTTCCAGAGCGGTCTGAGACAGCAGTTGTACTTGTTCTATCATCTTGACCGGGTTATTTTCGTGTTGGAGTTCAGCAGTTTGAGGGCGCAGTAGGAAGAACATCGCAACCGCAGCAGCAAGCCCCGAGAGAGAAAGTCCCCAAACCCGGATCATGTTGCGCTTTCGGAATATGGCAGTTTTGCTGTCTTTCCCTTTGCCGTTATTATTGCCTTGATTGACAATCCGGTCAAATTCATCATCAGCATCTTGCAGGGTGTCAGATCCTTCAGCAGCTTGGTCGCTGATGAAGCCAAGGGAGAAGGCTATGACTGCCGCAACCCTCTTTTCCTCTTCATCCTTTGGAGGATTATCGGCAAAAGACTCAGCGAGAAGGCGCTCTTCCTCTACGGAAGTTTCCGCATTCAGATACTTCTGTATGAGAGCTTTTCTGTCGATGTTATCATAAGGTGCCATAAGTGTATTTTTTAGTTTCATCCAAGGCTTTGTATCAATGTTTTGCGGGCTGCGGAAATGGAACTTTTCACGCTGCCCTTGCTTCTTCCGGTTATGGCTGAAATCTCATCCAGTGACAGTCCGGACGCCCTTAACTTGAGCAGCTTGAGGGTTCCGTCAGAAAAACCTTCCAAGGTTCTTTGCAGAATCGCTGAGGCTTCTGATTCCCTTATCCTGTCCATGGCTGAGCTGTCCGAAACAACATCATAGCTTGGCCTGTGCTTGTCATCAGGGTTGCCGTTAGCGGATGGAGACGCAAGCCTGGAAAACGCGGTGGCGCTTTTCTTGCGCCAGGCGGATATGCAGGCATTCTTGGTGGCTCTTACGGCCCAGGCTTCAGCGTTCTTGATTTCTGTTCCGTTCTGCTTTGCCCTCCAGAGGTTGAGCAGAACATCCTGCACAACGTCCTCCGGATCTGAATCCAGATGGGCGGAACTGAAAAACTTGCGTGTGAGGGCAAGTACCTTTGGCCTCAACTGCGCAAGTTCTATGTCAATGCTTTTGCCCATCTGCAATATCAGCTTTTATCCCATGTTCCATATAGAAAGACGCACAGATGCAGAAAAGTTAAAATCTTGTCACTCCATGCGGCCCCATTTCATTTCTTCTCCGTGGCAGTCGTACTGCTTGCGTTTTCCGGTAGGGGGCTCTGTCAGGGTAATTTTCACTATGGCTGTAACATCCAGGCTTTCTGCCAGGGCATCTTCAAAGGCAGCCATGTGACGTGGAAGAAATCTCTGGCAGATGGCTTTCAGAGCCTTGACCTTCTCCTGTTTGTCCGTAACAAGTTCCGCTTTTCCGATAGCCATTGCCGACTTGTATTCCAAAGTGAAGCTGTTGTCTTTAGGGCCTACGGTAGGGGAGCATCTTGTTACGGCAGAAAGAGCTACGGTAGGGCAGGAGGCAATGCAGTCCATCTTGAGACCTTCCATAGCTCCATGGAACCAGAATGTCTTTTCATCTGTCCTGACCAGAGAAAGCGGTACGCCATAGGGAGATCCGTCTGGTTTTGTGAAACTTACAGTAATGTAAGGTGCCTTGTCAAATACTTCCAATGCAAAGGCCGCATCCATCTCTCTGTCTTTTCTTCTCATCTGTAATGGTATTATCGTTTAGACAAAGATATTCATAAAACTCATAATACTCATATTATTCAAGGAACGCTCCTCAGCGATGCTGTGTCCGGTAGCACCATTGCCGCAAATGCCCAGATTATTTCCAATAATCACGATCTCCACGACCATTCTCTTCTGGTATGCAAGAGCGTGCATATCTGCCGTAACGCCTGGATTGGCGCTGGTGCTACGATACTTCCGGGTGTTACCGTTGGAGAAAATGCGGTTGTAGCGGCCGGAGCCGTTGTCACCAAAGACGTTGCACCGAACACAATAGTTGGAGGAAACCCTGCGAAACTTATAAAGACAATAGAATAAACTTAGTTCCGGATTGCGGCTTTGCTGAGTTTGGCCTGGACCATTGGTGCGGTGTCTGTAAGTTTGAGTGATTTGACCATACCCGCAGTTCCTTCTTTATACTTTTTGAAGTGAGGGGTTTGTAAATGGTCTTGATAGGCCTGTCTGTCTGCATAGACTTCCAGGATGTATATTTTGCAAGGGTCAGTTTTGTCCTGCATGGAGAATAGACCTATCACACCGGGTTCCTTGGCCGTGGATACAGTTCCAACTTCCTTGGCAAACTCCATATAGCTTTCAAGCTCGTCTTTTTCCACTTCAATTTCAGCTAGACGAACTACACGCTCGCCGTATTCACGGACAGGAATGACTGCCCCGAAGAGGCGGGCGGCGTTGTTTGAGAACACATCTTCCGGATTCAGGCCGTGCCGTGCGAGACGTCCGGCCAGAGATTGTTTGGTACCAACCAGTGCCTTTGGTGCAACATACGGGAAATCAGAGCCGTACAGTATATGGCTTGGCTCGGCGATTGTAAGCAGAGCGTCCAGGGCATCGTCTGTAGCGGCTCCTGCCAGGTCATAGTACAGATGTGAAAGGTTGGCCTCTACATCCACCGGCTTCATATATCCCTGGGCTGTCATTACCGGAAGCAGGCCTTTGAATCTCGGCAGGGCATTAGGCAGGAAAGAGCCGCAGTGCGGAACCACGATCTTGAGGTCCGGATAGCGGACCATCACGTTGTGGGCCACCATATTGAGGATGGCGCGTGTGGTTTCTGCCAGATACTCGTATGAAGCCAGAGGTACAGCCGAAATCAGTTTTTCGTTTGCGGCGGACGGTTTGTGCGGATGTGTTATGATGACGGCCTTCCTTTCGTTCAGATATGACATCAACGGTTCAAGTTCTTCATCGCCGAGATACTGGCCGTAGCTGTTGGTGGCCAACTTGATGCCGTCTGCTCCCAGAACTTCCAGCGCATATTTTGCTTCTTCCAGGGCTTTTCCCACATCCGGCAGGGGCAGAGCGGCGCAGAACAGGAATTTTCCGGGATAGAGAGCCTTTACAGAGGCGGCCTCAACGTTGAACTTTCTGCAAACAGCGGCAGATTCTTCGGGGTTCCCGAAATAAGGCTGCGGTGCCGGCATAGTGATAACAGAAGTCTGGATACCGGCATCTTCCATAAACTTCAGATGTGCTTCCACACTCCAGGCCGGGATCGGGAATCCTTCGTCCATTTCCATTTTGTGAGCTTTCACAGCCTCCAGATAAGAATCCGGAATCATGTGGCAATGGATGTCAGTTTGTGCATTGCCGGAAATTGCAAAACCTGCTGTTATCATCAGAGTCAATAACTTTTTCATAAAACTACTTGTAAGTGACAGTTCCTTTCTCCGTTTAAAGATACAAAAAAAGATCCAGCCTGATGACTGGATCTTTTGTGGAGCATAGGGGAGTCGGACCCCTGACCTTTTGAATGCCATTCAAACGCTCTGCCAACTGAGCTAATGCCCCAACGGGACTGCAAATGTAGAAAAAAATGATTAAAATTGCGTTATACAAACTTTTTAATTCAATAGACTCATTATGCAAAGGTTATCTTTTCTGATTGTTGCTCTGATTTCTGCAATAGTTGTTTCCTGTACAGACAAACAGGAAGAAACATATACAATCAAAGGACAAGTTTCTGATTCTCTCGCGTCTGTAGAGGGCGTAAAAGTTTTGCTTCTGAAGGATTCAGGCGGCGCGGACACTGCTTTCTTGGATAACGGGAAGTTTGTTTTCACTGGAATGGCAGACAAGATGACCCCGTGCGCTGTTTTTGTCTCTACTCCGGAGAATCCTATGCCAGACTATGAAACTGAAAGCATTATGCCATCTTTCTTCGTGCCGGTTGTACTGGAGGAGGGTGAAACAGAAGTTTTCATCGGCGACAATGTCAGTATTAAGAAAGGAGAGCTTTCTTCTCGGTTCTATGCTTTGCAAAAAGAGCTTCTGTTTGAACAGATTACAGCCGACGGTCTTGCAGGGGCGGAATCCGATCCTGCAAAGATTGAGCAGATATACAAGGATATGACGGAGAAGATTCCCGTTATCTGCAAGAAGTACTATGAAGGCAATGCCGATAACACAGTAGGCGCATTGGCCTTTCATATGATGCTCCAGTGGCTTTCCGCAGATGAGTTGAAGAAGTATTGGGATATGGCTTCTGACAAGGTGAGGATGGAATTGAAGGATGAAGTCTCTATGTTGCTGGCTGAGAAGGGCCTGGAGCTGGATGAGAACAACCAGATGGTGGAGAAGACTTCCGGCAATACAGCCATAGGGCAGAAGTTTACAGACTTTGACGTAAAGACCGTGGAGACTCAGGAAAGCGGACGCCTTTCAGATTACGTGGGAAAAGGAAACTATGTTCTGGTTGATTTCTGGGCTTTCTGGTGCGGCCCGTGCATAGGCGAAATGCCGAATCTGGCCAATATTTACAAGAAGTACAAAGGCAAGAATTTTAACCTTGTAAGCATTAGCGTAGATGACAGCCTGGAGGAAACAAAGGCTGCCATCAAGAACAACAATATGGCCTGGACACAGCTAATGTCAGATGCCAAAGCCATAGATGAAGATTACGGAATCAGTTTTATCCCGTATATGATACTGTTCGGTCCTGACGGAACCATTCTGGAGAAGAATCTCCGCAAGGAAGAAATTGGCAAGGCTCTGGAAAAGTACCTCAAGTAAAGCGCTGGCTTACCATCTGTTCCAGGCGTCGTGAGCCTCCTGGGTGGAGGAGTAGTAGCCTCCTATCTGGCGGCAAATCCCAGGGTGATTAAAATGATAAGGAATCGTTTCATAATGATCAGTTATAAATAATGCACCAGTGATAAAATCACTATTATGAAGATGACAGCGGCTATGAGCAAAACTATCCAGCCCTTGTTGCCGCGTGGCTTCTTGGGTTCGAACTGATACTCGTACCAGATTCTCTGCTGCTCCATCTGCTGGGCCATGTTATGCAGATCCTGATGATTGTGGTTGTCCTGCTGGTAGTTTTCTTCCATATTATTTCTGAGGGTTTACGTAGCGGTCGCCAGTGTGAGACTTAATTGCCTCTATGAAAGCAGGGGCGTAGGCAGGGGAAGTATGCCTTCCGCGGGTAAGCTCGCCGTCCTTGGAAGGAAGCATAATCTGGTCGTTGTGCTTGACAATGATCAGTTTGGCAAGCTTGTCCCAGCGCTTCATCATCTTGTCGGTGTACTGCTCGGTCTTGAAGGTGAGAAAATCGCTGAGCTCGCTTGGAGTCATCTTGGCGGCGGCCTCCTCAACTTTCTTCTGGTCCTCGGCGTAGTAGTCTTCAAGCTCTTTCTGGGCTTCCCGCAGGTCAGGATAGAGGGCGCTCCATCTTGGATATACCATATTGGCTACCCAGTTGTTCATCCAGAAGGCGCTCTCGGTGGAGAATTCGCGGATGTTGTTGTTCTCTCTGCGGAACGGCTCCGGGATACGGTTGATGCCGCAGTATACAGGGACGTAGGCAACCATAGTTGCATCGTCGAGGTTGAAGTAAGTTACTCCTCCAACTGCGTCTGGCAGCCAGTCTCTCATCTGGCAGACCATTGTCATTCCGCTCTGCTGGCAGCCGATAGGCCTTTCGCGGAACATCTTGGTGGAGTCTGAAGAATAGAAGTTAACCGGCTGGTTGCGGTAAGGAGAAGCCCAAGGGCCGGCGCTCACGTCTGCGGTCATGTCCAGGGCGGTTCCCTCGTAATGATCTCTCATGTCGTCCATTATCTCTCTTACGCTGACTGGCTTGTCTGGCTTGATCCACAGCGGAAGATGGTCGCAGACTTCAAGTTTTCCGTTGATGAACGGCAGGTAGGCATCCATTTCAGCCTTGTCGTAATGGTGGCGGAAGAAGCTCCATACCCTGGCCTCGCAGTAGCGGATCTTGCTGAAATCCATAGGCTGGTAGGCGTCCCTGAAGCTGAAGTCCTTGTCTTCTCCGCTGTAATATCCCATTTCGCGGGCGAAGGAAATGATGTCTGAAGAGTACATGCACTCTCCTTCCACAACGCAGAATCCCAGCTTCTTGTCAACTTTCTTGGCTTGAGGGAACTGCATTATGCGGCTGGAGTTGGCGTAAGCGGTGATGCAGTCGTCCGGAACTCTCATCGCGATCCAGATTGCTCCCTTGCGGCCCTTGCCTTTTCCGATCATCTCCATTATCCAGGCCTCGTTCTTGTCGCATACGGCAAAGGATTCTCCGGTGGAGTTGTAGCCGTATTCAGTAACAAGTTCGTGCATTATCTGAATTGCCTCTCTGGCCGTGGATGCTCTCTGAAGGGTGATGTGCATCAGGGAGAAGTAGTCGAAGTATCCTTCAGGATTGTGGAGTTCTTCTCTTCCGTTCCAGGTAGTTTCCACGATGGATACCTGATGGTCGTTCATAAGACCTACAACTCCAAAGGTATAAGGCACTTGCTTGACCAGTCTCTGCCCTGCCTGAGGTCCCCAGCCACGGATGTTGAGCACCTCGTCTGCTGGATGCATTCCAGGCATATAGAATGACAGCGAAGCGGCAAAGCCGAAGCCGTCGCAGTTGTATGTGCAAATTACACTTCCGTCCGTGGAAGCTTTCTTTCCAACAATAAGGTTTGTGCAGGCGTCAGTCGGAGTGGACTGGAAAATGAGCATTGCGCCCAGAAGAATGGTAAATAGCCGTTTCATAAAAAGTATCGTTTGTTTTTGTTGCCGGATTTTAATCGCGATATAAATATAAGGAAAAACACGGGAGAATTGTGTATCTTTACTGAAACAAATCATCTCCCGATCATGAGAAAACTGTTTATTCTTGTCTTTTTTATCTCAATGTCTGCCCTTTGCTTTGGTCAGAGGGACCATACAACCCTTCAGCAGGAGGAGGCTTTGCTCCGCGACTGGATAAGGACCATCTCTTCAGACGAGTTTGGCGGACGCAAGCCAATGACGCCTTATGAGGAGAAGACCATCAACTATATGGCGGACCAGTTCAGGGCGCTTGGCCTGAAGCCGCTATTTGGCGACAGCTATTTCCAGCCGTTCAAGATGATAGCCACAACCTGCCGTCCGGTAGGGGGCAAGTTCCGGGTAAAGGGCAAAAAGAAGACAGAACTCCTTTACGAGAAAGATATGATGGTCTGGACAGCCAGGGCTACAGACAAAGTGAAGATTCCAGCCGCCGAAATCGTTTTCTGCGGCTTTGGCATAGATGCCCCTGAATACAACTGGAACGACTTCGACGGGATTGATGTCAAGGGCAAGATCATTATCGCGATGGTGAACGAGCCGGGATACTACAACCCGTCCCTCTTCCGCGGCAGGAATATGACATACTACGGCCGCTGGCTTTACAAGTTCGAGCAGGCCAAAAGATTAGGGGCGGCAGGATGCCTGGTGCTGCACCACTCGGAGGCAGCCGGCTATGGATGGCACGTGTGCGTGAACGGTCATCTTGTGGACAACATAGCTATATATAACGAACAAACGGGCAACGCCGACGCTCTTGCCATAAAAGGATGGATTAAAGAGGAAGGCTGCCGCAAGCTTTTCGCCGCTGCCGGTATGGACTTCGACGCGGCTTTTGAAGCGGCCAAGAAGCCTGGTTTCAAGGCGTTCAGCCTCAACCTCAAGTGCGATGTTGATATGGATGTCGCATACAATGTCAAGCAGACCAACAACGTGGGCGGCATACTTGAAGGAACAGATCTGAAAGACGAATGTGTAGTGTTCAACGCCCACTGGGACCATCTGGGCATAGGTACTCCCGACGCCAGAGGAGACTCCATCTACAACGGCGCTTCCGACAACGCGTCGGCTATGGCGGCTCTTCTGCTTTCAGTCAAGAAGGCCCGGGAACTTCCCGCCACCCGCCGTTCCCTGGTCTTCCTCAGCGTGTCTTCTGAAGAGAGCGGCCTTTTCGGGTCACAGTACTACTGCGAACATCCCGCAATCGCTATGGACAAGACCGTCGCCTGCATCAACTACGAGAGTGTTGGCCCGGCCGAACTTACTCACGACGTGAATGTTATGGGAGGAGGTGCCTGTGAGCTGGACAACTACGTGACTGCCGCCGCCCTGGCCCAAGGCAGATATGTCTTCTTCGACGATGACAACTCCGACGGATGGTTCTTCCGCTCCGACCACTACAACTTTGTCAAGAAAGGCGTGCCTGCCCTGGTCATAGAAAACGGCAGGGATCTGGTACACCCTGACCGCCCCAACAAATATCCTTACCTGAGCATATATCACAAACCTATAGACGAATACCACGAAGACTGGGACCTCGAAGGCACGATTGCCAATGTAAACCTGATGTTCAGTATGGGCATCGCCGTCGCCAACGCTCCCGCGCCGCTCCGGTGGTATTGATACAGAAAACCCAACAGCCATGGTATTTGAGATTTTGAAAGACCGCATCCTCAAAGACGGAAAGTGCTTTGACGGCGGAGTGCTTAAAGTTGACCGCTTCATCAACCACCAGTAACCACCAATTATCCCAAGCGGGTCTAACCATCGGAAATGAAAGGATAGCAAGGTGATGTAATATCACTGATTTACAGTCTATTAGGAATGAAAGCCGATTTTGGATTGGTTCGTTATT